>ENA-UOXG01001303-UOXG01001303.1-mixed-culture-metagenome-genome-assembly--contig:-NODE-1303-length-16349-cov-43.050325_pt1 | contig 16349 bp, 17 predicted proteins | sample MGYA00238159_ERZ761634 | MGnify/ENA primary metagenome ERZ761634 (study PRJEB28908, sample SAMN08776845) | mixed culture metagenome | isolation source: Freshwater growth medium | place: USA... | reverse complement strand
CTGATGACCTCTGATGGCCTCTGATGGCCTCTGATGGCCTCTGATGACCTCTGATGACCTCTGATGACCTCTGATGACCGCTCGTCTCAAGAGTGAGCTGCTGATGAGCGCTGATGAGCTCCGATGGTCGTTGATGGCAGTTGATGGCCGCTGATGACCTCCGATGGCCGCTGAGCGCCACCGATCGCCCCATAGGCGTCTTCATCCCCGTCGCTCGCGATTTCTCGGTCGTCGACGCGGTGGTGCACTATTCGAATCAGAAGCTCGCCACGCACTTCAAGACGCACCCGCAGCTGGCGCTCACGCACACAGAAGAGGCAGGTACAGAAGGGCGCGTCTGGTACATCCGCTCGCACTCGGAGGCTCCGGAGCGATTGCGGCTTCATCAGCTGTCCGTCGATGCTTCCGGCATCATGCTGGCGCGTCCGGACTCGTACCTGCCGCCTGTCGACATCGTGCGAGAGCCGGACGCGTACAACATCTACATGGACCTGCCCGGCATGACGCGTGACCAGGTGAAGCTCTCCCGCCAAAACGTGGTGACCATCGTCAAGGCCGTCGAGCTGCATGCAGGTGCTCACCGCGGCGCCCGCCCCTCTTCCCCACAGGTGAAGCTCTCCCGCCAAAACGTGGTGACCATCGTCAAGGGTACCCGGGAAAGTGGCCTGTCAGACCGTGAGATCGCAACCTCGGTCACGCGCCAGGAGCGCAAGGCAGGAGAGTTCACGATGACCTTCCGGATCCCCGAGGAGTATCAGGTGAGATTGCCTCTGATTGCCTCTGATTGCCACTGATGGTCTCTGATTGCCTCTGATTGTCTCTGATTGCCACTGACCTTTCGGATCCCCGAGGAGTACCAGGTGAGATTGCCTCTGATTGTCTCAGATTGCCTCTGATGGTCTCTGATTGCCACTGACCTTTCGGATCCCCGAGGAGCAACAGAGACGATGGGAGTCGGCCGACATGGAGAATGGCGTGCTGCGAATCAGATACCTCAAGGACGAGGAGGAGGAGGAGGGCAAGGGCGAAGTTAATCCTATTGCATAGGGCGGCAGCGCTCCCCGAGCATCGTCTATGAAGCCTGCAAGCAGCAAGAAGATGCCCTTGCCGCGCACTAATCCGGCCTGAGGCATTCCGCGGGCACCGCAAGCAGGTCGTACGTTACGTAGTAGACGCGTCAGTACGTAGTAGAGTTTAGGCAGGCATTGAGTTTGAGATGCATCGTGTACTGTACCACACACATAACCCGCACACCCGAAGGGAACGTAAACGGAACGCCGCACGGCCATGTGCCGTCCGGGAGCCATGCCGGGAGCGTGCACCTTGCACCTTGTCCTTGACGCTTGAGAGACCTGACTCATAGTCATACAGACTTTCATGTTGAGCCCGGTGAGCGGACGGGATCTAGACGGAAGGATGATGCATGCGAGTTGAGTTTGTTGCATACGGCAACACCACCGGTCGACGCCTACAATGTGGGTTTTCGAGGTGTGCCAAACAGTATACATGGACGGGACTGAAATGAAACGAGTGTGAACGTCTACGAGGTGTGAAACGTGTCAAGTCAAGCCTATACATAAACAACAGACAACCGTACGAAAGCCTAACTGCAGTACTTGACTTGACTTGACAAGTGTTAAAAAGAGGTGTTAAGTCTGTCCGGAGGTGTTAATGCCTGTCGTGCCGCTGCTTGCGGCTGCCTTCCTCCTTGGACATGCCATCTGGCCTGCCGCCGCGAGCTTGACCAGGCACGAGGTGTTCCTCACCTGGGCTCGCCAGCAGGGGCTACGCCTTGGACCCGTTTGCATTGTGCCCTCGACTCTCGGCGGCTTCGGTGTTTTCGCGGAACGCGACATTGCACTCGGGGAAATGGTGTTTGCCGTGCCGAAACGATTGCACGTGGGCTTGAAGGCAGCATTAGCTGACCCAAGCTGCGGCGCAGAGTTTGAATCTCGCGTCGAGGATGGCAATGCTCTTGGCGTGCTGTGCGCGTTTCTGGCCAAAGAGGCCTTGTGCAGCGACGGAGCCTTCAAACCGTACATCGACACCCTGGACTTGACCGTCGCAAATCCCGACTATGTGCAGTTCTGGACCGAGGAGGAGGTGGATCTGCTCTCCGGCACCGCCGCGTACCAGATCGCTTTGGACGTGCGGGCCGAGGCCGAGGACGTCGTCAGGTTTGCGCTCAGTCTGGATTCCCTCCGGAGGTGTGTGCATCAGGACCTATCGGCGCGAGGTGTACCGATGGACGCGGCGGTAGTCGAGGAGAGGATCGCGACGTGCGTCCGCCGCGCACACGCCGCGGTGCTCAGCCGCTCGTTTGACGACCTGAGCGACTTTGGCGCGCGGGAGATGATCCCTCTCCTCGACGTGCTGCAGCACGGCAAGCCGCCGTCCGTTCAACATCGAACGAAGGGGTCCGTGGACTTTGAACAGCCCGTGGATTGGACGGAGTGGGCTGATGAGGATGGAAGAGATGAGTGGGAGGAGGCGGCTCTCTCAGAGCCCTGTCTCGTCGCTCGCACGCGGCGATCTGTAGCCGCAGGTGAGCTCATCTTTTTTGGCGACCACCCTGAGTGCCTCCCTGAAGACCTCTCTGAGTGCATGCTGATTGCCTCCCTCATCAGGCGAGGAACTACTCAACTTTTATGGAGACCACCCACATTTTGTGTTTGCGATGCACTACGGATTTGTGCCAAAGGTCGGTGTGCCTGCAGGCGTGCCTGCAGGCGTGCCTGCAGGCGTGCACCAAATGGCGACGTGCGTCCTGAACCTCGAGGGCGTCGCGGCGAAGATGGGCAGGACGATGGGCCCCGCCATCGCCTTGGCCGCGCAGTCGCGTGCGCTCGAGCTTTCGGACGACTGGACGCCTGACGACTTCGATGCGCACGACGACGATGCCTACCAGGGAGGGAGCGGGACGGAGCCGGCGCCGATCGAAGTGGAAGATGGGCACACATTCTTGGCCCATGTGCTCGCAGATGCTGCGCTGTGGATGAGGCTGCCCGAGCTCACCTTCTTCGTGAGCGACGAGCTCATTGAGCTCGCAATCTCTGAGGCCGAGATTGGCCGCTTGCCGTCGAACCAGTACGGCGCGGCGGCGCTCGTGGTCTGTGCGCGGCTGTGCGCGCTCGATGGGAGGACCCTCGAGGCCGTCGGCGGCCAGCAGACCGACCCGAACGAACAGCTCGAGGTGTGGGCACGTCCTCTGCCTCGTGTGCGCATGCAAGTGCTCACGACGGCGCCCACCTCCCCACAGGCCATGTTTCGTCAACTCCTCGACTCGGAAGATGGGCGGCTCTCGGCCGAGAACGACTGGTTAGCGGCCTCGTTGCTCAGGGAAGCCGCGAGGGAGCGGCTGGCCGTGTGCCACGAGCCGCATGGGTGGCTATCCCAGGCGATGATGACGGCGAGGGAGGCTGGCGGAGCACCAGCACCACGGGAGGCGTGCGTTCGGCTGGCACGCGAGGTGCGCGAGGCGGAAGTGCTCGTCCTCGAACGGCTAGCGCATGGAGATGTCGCCGAGAGGATGTTCACCACACCCGAGATGCGACTGAATCGTGCAGCACAAACGCAAACGTAACTGAGCTGTTCGTGGCGACCTTCCAAGAAAAGTAATATTGTTTACTAATTTTCGCGCACTGTTGCTAGTTTGAGAAAGGGTCAGTTGAATCGACACACAAGGCGAGTTTGAGAAAGGGTCAGTTGAATCGACACACAAGGTACCGACCAGCCACTACCACGCGAAACACTGCCACGCAGTGGTCGCGTCGCTCGGTGGACTAACACACCGGCGAGGATTTTTAAGGATCCGGCCCCCACCCCCGTCCCGGCCACGCGGCGAGTTTGTGCAGCTTCACAGATTGCTTCACAGCCAAATTGGTTTCTTCGGAGTCGGGGAAAATCGATGCGACTCCACAATTGGACGGAGATCCTCGCTCCTCTGGGCGAGGTACACAGTCTGGGGCACAGACGTCCGTTTCCGTGGAAAACTTCAACGCCATGCACATCACGTGCAATCAGCCGCTCCGCCACGTCCGACGAGGGTTGGCATTGTGTTTGCAAGGCATCCCACCCCATGTTTCGGCACGTGCCCACATACCCGAAATCACGACGTGCAGAAGAGGAGGAGTCTGTGTTTATGGCGGTTGCAAACACCACGGCACGCGTGCGTGCGACTGGTCTTCCGTTATGTCCGGAGGGTCTGGCGTTTAACGCGTTCGCACTCACAGAGGACGTTGCATGCCAAAAGCATCTGCCTGTATTCCAGCTCTTCGCATCAGCCGCGCGCTCTGAATCCCCACATGTTCGATCCCAACCAGAGCTCATCAGAGAGTGGCTCGGCAACGCCCGGCCCTGGAGCTGGGACTGCGAGGCCAACACTTACACGGCTCCATACGCGGCGAACGTGCCAAGCCGCGCCGTGGACTGCTTGCGTGGCGACTCGCCACGCGGCGTGGATTTACCGACTGTCGATGAGGAGTACTTTGAGCTCGCGGACGCCATGATGGCCGTCGCATCGGCTGACATTGGAGGCAAATTCATCGTCGTCGAGGTTGGAGCCCGTTACGCGCCGTGGGCAGTGCGTGCCATGACCGCGGCGCGAATCTTGGGCCGCTCGCGCTCCTGGTTTGCCGTTGTGGTCGAGCCGGAGGCGCTACATGTCGCGTGGCTGAGGCAGCACTTTGCCATGAATGGGTTCGGGCCCGATACGTACCGGGTCATTCAAGCACCATTCGACCGCGCGCCTCGAGGCGTCACACTCAACGAAACTTTACGTGGCCTCGAGCACGTCGACTTTCTCGACATGGATGCGCAACGAGGCGAAATGTTCTTGGTGCAGAGCGCTGCCGATTCCGACGCCCTGCGCCGCGTGCGCCGCGTGCACATCGAAGGCCATGCTGACCACATCTCGGAGCATGTGGTCAGCACCCTGGAACGGCATGGCTTCAATGTGGTGCGTAACGCGAGCGCGCGTGTCTTCGACGTGTACCACTCCGCGGCCATGGGGCGCATGCAATTTCGCGGCGCCAGCATCTTCGGCGCGAACCGTCATTCGGCCAATACATGTCTTGGTATGTGTTGAGAGGAGGACACCAGTGACAGGTCAAGGCAGCGAGCGGGGGAAAGACGCATACCGGTACCGAATGATATGGAGAGATTCGATGGAGAGATTTTCGGCTAAGAGCTCGAGTTACCCTTCGACGCTGGTTCCCTTCATTGTTACTTTTCAGACACTTTGGCGCAGCGCGCACCGCTGACCGCCTCTCTACAAACTCCGTTGCGTGCACGCGCCCCTCATGAGCTTCCGACGCAGGTCATCGGGTGGTAAGGGCTCCTCGTTGCGGTGGGGACGTTTCTTAGCGGCCCTCGCGGCCACTCCCAGCCGCGGCTCGCGCACGTCGCCCACATCGGCCTCGTCCGCACATGCCGCCGCGCATGCCGCTGCACCGGTCGCACCGGGATCGCCTGTCGTAGGCAGACGCATTCCAAGTTTGGTCATCAGAGTGCGCGTGCGCTCGGACGCGATCTCGTGAGGCTCCAGATTGTGCTCGAGGGCGTCGCGCAGGGCGTCGCCGTCGAGTTCGAGGGTGAGAGGCTCCATGCGGCTCAGCGCACGAAGGGCAAGAGCGCGAGCGCTCGAGCGGCTCTGCGCATGAAGGCACTGCATTAGATCCGGTACAAAGTACGGCAGCTCGACCGTGGCCTCGAGCGAGTCCAAGGCGAGCAGAGCGCGCTTGCGCATCGTCTCGTCGTCAGACGACAGTCGCGGCACGAACCAATCGACCGCCCAGGTTCCCGCCGACCACTCCGGATTCGCTCGCCACGCCGAGCACGCGTCGCCGAGGACGCGGCGGGCACGGGCTCGCCACAGACGGGAGACGGCCTTGAGGTTGCGCAGGGAGCGCGCGTCGAGGTCAGCCAGGCAGGCGCCCCAGCAGTCGGCGTCGGACCTCACGAGGCCATCGGCAGTGTCCACCTCGACCTCGTCCTCAGCAGTCGGCGGCGTGAACAACGGCTCGGCGAGCGCCTGCGCTCGCTCCTGTGGAGTCAAGTCATCTTCGGCCTCTAGGATGATCTGAAGCACTTGGCAGGATTTGCCTCGGAGCACTTCGCTGATGGCGATGGTCGCCATGCGCGCGACCGAACGAAACTCCAAGAGCTGGGAGGCACGCAGCACGGCCATCCGACGCGGCAGCGACAGCCTCCGCAGCTTATCAAGGGCAGAAAGAGAGGCCGTCGTCGGCCTGGAGGTGAAGAAGCGCGACACAAGCGCGTCGGCGACTGCGACGAGATCGACGAGTGTCTGGGCCGGGGCGGCCACATGCACGCAAGGCGCCGAAGGATACATCGGAGCATCAGAGAGCGATGCCGTGGCGCGCGATAGACGCACGATCTTCCCATCTGATGAGATTACTTCCACGCTGTCATGCGTGACGGTCAGCGGCGTCGAGTCTGTGTACGTTGACAGCATCCGAAGCGGACCGGCGCGGGTGAGACAAGAGGCCATCTGGTCGTCCGATCGTAGCAGGAAAGTGGCCGGGCGCTCGCTCTCGGATTGTCGTTTCGCGCCTGACGAGCAAACCTCTCGTCTTCCCACTGCCCGCGGAAGCAGAAGTGCTCTCACAGCCATGGTAAGTGTCTTGCGGGACGCACTTCTGTTAGCTAGGTGGTTTCAAATAATATTGATGTGTAGACACTTAGGCCACGGTTGTTTAGGGGCCAGGTTTCGCGCAATGTCTGCAACGGTATTCCGAAACTGTTCCGAAACGTACTCATCCGTCACGCTCTAGAGTTCCACACTTCGTGTCCATTTATAATCAGAAACGAGTTCTAGTCCTCCTCAAGGTAGTAGACCTGCAGCCAGGCCATTTCGCCGTGATGGCCGTAGGTGTTGTTGGTGGTCGCCTCCGCGTACAGGTTGACGCCGCTGATGAGCGGTGGCGGCTCGAGACCGTGCTCACTCCGCCCCCAGACGCACGGGGGCTGGGCAATGTAGCCGGGCTCATCATAGACCGTCCCCGCGAGGCGAGGGTCGCCCCGTCCGCCGTAGATGGGGCGCTCCTCGCACAGGAGCGTCTTGTTCTGGCAGCTCGTGTGCACGGCTGGGTCGCACGTGTAGAGCGAGATCGCGAGACATGTGGGCGCATGGCAGTGGAAGTTGGCCTTGACAAGCCGTTGGTGGGGCGACGTGGCCGACGGCTTCGGTTGGAAGATGCCCAGGCTGGTGATCGTGTGGTTGCACTGGGCTGTTGGCGTGCCAGGTGCGCACTGCGCGACGTCGTACTCGACCGGCGATCCGAGTCCCCATGTATTCCGGTACCTGATCAGGGAGGCAATCAGGTGCCATCAGGTGGCACTCAGGTGCCATCAACGAGGCCGAGCCCTGATTGCGGGAGCCATCAGCAAGGCCGGGCCCTGATTGCGGGAGCCATCAGCAAGGCCGAGCCCTGACTGCGGGAGCTTACACGTTGGTGTGGAAGCTCGGGTCGTACGGCTGCACCCAGTAGCGGAACTTGAGCTGGTACTCGAGAGGCTGGTCAGCCCACGGCGTGGGTTGGTCCGCGTCGAGGAGGACCCACTCATGATGGCAGGCAATCTGGCCGCCAGCGTATGTGCGCAGATCGCACGCGGGGTTTTTCTCGGCGAGGGTATCCATCCGGGGCGGCGGCGCGCAGGTGTTGTCGAACCCGACCTTGCCTTTGCTACTATTGGTCACGGGGTCAATGTACTCGAGCGTGCCCTTGGCAAAGCCAAAGGCGGGCTCGGGCGCGGGGCAGATGCACATTGGGGCCTCGAGTTGGAGCAGCGCAAGGGTCGTGGTGGTCTTCTGACTATGGTGGTCGAGCCCAAACGTCGGGCCACTCCCGATCGCGCTGATGATGCTCAGCAGGGACGCGTCGCCCTGAGCGTCGTCCTCCAAGCGGAACGAAAAGTGCTGTGGCGTCGTGCCGTTGAGTGGACGCTCGAGGACGAGGGTTCGCTTCCCATCGAGCACAGCGCTCGAGAGCACCTTGATCGAGGGTTCAAGGAGCTCTCCGGCGGCGTGGTTGTACAGCCGACGCTCACTCACCTCCCCATCGCCCCCGCCCACGAGGATCGCGTACGGGCCGGTCGGGTCTCCAGGGGCACCACCGCCCATCGTAGTCGCATTGAACCCAACGCCAAACCACTCGTCGGCCGGGCCGGTGATGGTCAGGGTAGCTGTCTGGTTGGGCTCCGACAGGCTCACTTCAAGGTGCCAGCCGGAGAGGGCGCTGACGACGCCGGCCGCGCGCCGCTTGCCGGCATGGTCCTTGGCTTTGCCGCCACATGGACTCGTAGGAGACTCGGGCGGTGCGGAATTCCATGTGGCAGCGCACGACACTGCGCCCGTGGCAGCGCCCGTGGCAGCGCCCGAGGCAGCGCTTGTGGCAGCGCTCGGCGTCAGCGTCAGGGCGCATCCGGCGGGGACCGTCTTCGACTCCACACTGTGAGTCGTCATCGAGGCGCCACACCTGATGAGGGAGGCAATCGGACTGATGAGGGAGGCAATCGGACTGATGAGGGAGGCAATCAGACTGATGAGGGAGGCAATCGGACGCCATCAGAAGCCATCATTTGACTCCACACTGTGAGTCGGCATCGAGGCGCCGCACAGAGAGGAGCCAAGACCCTTGGCCGCCGCGAAGCACTCGGCCGCGCTCTTCGGACTCCCCACAGCCCCCTCGCAGCCACCGACTTGCCCAGAGCTGAGCGGCACGTAGCCCGCCTGTACATGCTTGATGATCCGAGAGGTCACTGGGCACTCTAGAAGGCCGCTGTACAGGATGTCGGAGGGGGACTTGGGGGGCACGTTGCGCGAGCCGGGAGAGAGCGCCGACGCGGGCAGCGGCCCCGGCACGAAGGGAGTGGACCCATCCAGCGACATCAGATCTCTGTTCCACGTGTCGATTTGCATCGGCGTGATGTGCCACGTCGTTGGCGACTCGATGACCTGAACATAGCCGGGGGCGTACCCGTGGAAACTCTTGCGGTACTCCCCGCCATTGGCGCCGCCAAAGTCCTGCGAGGTCGGAAGGGTCTTGCCCCCCACCTTGATGCCGGGCGAAAGCTCGCGTACGACCCATGCATAGTCCGCGGTAGTAGAGCCGTGCCCATGCCCGTGACGCCGAGGGTCGTCGGGGCCGCCAAGCTTGACCTTCTCCAAGACCGACTTGTTTCCCGTCATGGTGCTCTCAAAGTGGTGGTTGTACGCCACGTTGATCGGCACCGAGACCTCCTCGCCAGTGGCCGTGCGCCGCACCTGGTTGGTCTCAAAGCCGACGACCGCCATGCCCTTTCCGGCGTATTTGGCGACGATGGCTTGCGGGAGCGGCACCGGGTCAAGCAGCGTCCAGAAAACCTCACCGTATGTCGACCGGATCATCGGCGAGTACAAGTCGAAAAATTCCACGTCTCCTGGGTAGTCCGAGAAGCGCTTGGGGAACTTGGACCCGGACTTGTCCGCACCGGGGGTTGCCGAGAGCGGATAGTCGCCATTCATGTTCTCCGCCTTCGGCCCTTGTGCGGTGGTTGCCACGAAGAGGGAGAGGCCCAGCGACAAGCACAAGGTGCGAAGCATTTTTTCCAAATCGCGATTGTACCGGGCACCCAACAAAGAATGACGAAGCCGCGGGGTTCGAGACGTATCGACTGACGCTTGCTGCGGCAGACTTAAAAAGGTCAACGCCGAAAGGTACACGCTTCAGAATGGTACACCTACACGCTCGAGAGCGGAGAGGCAACAACGAGTAGGAACACGAAGCGTGGCAAGGAAAGGTTACACCCGGGGGTCGTCGAGCGGGGTCTCGAGACACGTAGCCGGGAAGTCGGAAGCGTACAGCAAGAGGCACATGACAGTTACAGGATGAAGAAATTGCACAGGTTGGAGCTCTTGGAGGTCGGGGTCGGATTGTACAGGGGGGAGGAGGTTGTCGAGCAAGATGGTGGGTTCATGACCCGGCCCGGCTCGCGAGCGTGAGCGCGGTCTGACCGTGCAGTGGCCAGCGCAGCTGCGTCACCTGGCCGCGCGCGCCCGGCACTGCCGCGGCCACACCCGATGCGACGCCGGAAGCGACGCCGGAGAGCATGCGCTGCGAGAGCCACATAGGGCCACTCTTGTACTTGCGATGCGCGGCGCCGCCCCACATCGCGTGCTCGTGCATGCGCTCGGTGCGGACTTGGATCTCAAACAGCTGCCCGTTCGGGAGCCGCAGGGTGTCATGGAGCCCCTGGTAGCCGTTGGGTTTGGGTCTCCGCACGTAGTCTTTGAAGCGCCCCTCGCCCACCGAAGGGTAAAGATGGCGGATGGCCGCGAGGGCTTCGTAGACGTCGGCGGCGTCCTCACCGCGCACGACCACGCGCACGGCCAGCACGTCGTGAACCGTCTTCTGACGCACCGTCGCCTTGTGGAACGTGCTCCACAAACCCTTTGAGCGCACGGCCACAGCGGCGTGCCGGAGCACGGGATGCTCGTTGCCCATGGCGCGGATCTGCTGCTTGGTGGACTCGAGGCACGCCTTCATGGCCTCCTGCGCGCCGAAGGCCTGCATCCGCCACTCACGCAGCAGCCAGTACGCCTCGGGCGAGACGAGCGCCAGCATGATGTCGTCCGCAGGGATGTTTTGGAGCTGGAGCATCGAGTGCTTGAGCCTCAAGGCAACGGCGGACGACTTCAAACGCCTGGACGTCTCGTGGAGCAGCAGCGAAGGGAAGGTTGCCTGCACAGCGAGAGCACGTGGGGGCGTGCGCGTCTCAGCCAAAGTGGGGCGCTTGGATTGTTGCTGAAACGTGGAGGGGGGCGGCGGCGCAAAGGGGTGGGGCCTTGGGCGCACCGAGAAAGAGGGCAACGTTTCCAATTGCAGTGCGGCGGTTGCCGTCGGTGCCAGTGCAACGCGCGAAAGTGCATTTGGCAACACGAACACGACCGCGGTTGCGATGAAGAGTGGGACGATCATCTGGACGGCCTCGAGTTTGGGGTCGGACGGATGCAAGAATCCGGAAGGATACATGATACATGATGCATGATTCATCAAGTCGATACGGAGGGACCCATGTTCTTTCCGACAAGAGCGTGGGTCATTCCGACATGTTCATGAACTTGTCGGACATGTTCGATGATCAATACAAAGTCAGAATCACGTATTTGTGGTTGAATGGCCGTCATCTCATCCGCGTCCCAACATACTGCATCCTGCTCTAATGGCACTTCATCTGCATCCCAAGCCGCAACCCTTTGAAACCCTATGCTGCGAATCTCGGCCGGCATTGGCGCCACATGTCGAGGAGAGCGCGCAGGTGCGGAGGAACGCGCATGTTGCGGCGATCTCAACAAGGGTTGGGGGTGGCAGGTGCGCCAGAATGAGCTCGAGCAGGCCGAGCTCCTTGTCGCGCAGGTCGGTCAACATGGCGACACTGACAGCCACAACCTCGTCGATTGGCGCGGCTGTCTCTACCATTCCGGATGGTCGACCTCCTCGCGCTCGGCCTCACGGCTCATCGCCTCCGCGGGGCCGAAACTCGTGACGCCGCCCCGTGAACAAGTTTCGCGAAGCCACATAAAAAGTACGAGACCCCTTTCAACCCTCCGCCGAGGGTTTGAACAACAAGCACGTACACCGGCTCCGACGGGGGGTTCGCCCTTTTTGGCAATTCCGAGCGTCGATGTAAAAGATACAGCAGGGTTTCAGTTCGTTTCGTGCAGGAAAGCTTGAAAAAAATATCGGCAAGGCGAGAGATCAGATGAGGTGCGCATTGAAGTTTTTTTCTATTTTTGGCAACACGGGGATTGCGGCAGTGAGGGCCCAGCGCCCTAGCCCGTCTCGCGTAAAGGTCGCACTCGGGAGGCAGCCCTTTTCTAACTCTTGCGTCACTGCGACAGACATACCGTTGTCCGTAAATTCAGATGCAAAGGTGTTCGGCTCCTTGGTTCCCGGGAGCACGAGGAAGACGTGCGCCGGCGGCGAGACTCCGACAGCGTCCGCAGCATCTTTGGCAAGTGCAGTGATCCACGACGGCGCCTGCGTTCCACCGAGCGTCTTGATGATGCCCGAGCCACCCATAAAGAGGACTGGGACCAATGTGCGGAGAATCGGCAAACCGATGCAGCCCGCGAGTAAGAGCACGCCCTTCCATGCGAGGACAGGTTGGACCAGATGTCCAGCCGCCAGCCCCACGCCTCCCAGCGCCTCGCTTGCTAGCCACGAGCGCCGAGCACCGCCCGTTCACGAGCTCATACGGCAGCCTGCAGACGCCCGGTACGCTGCTGTGCGAGGCCGCAGAGTATTCGACACGCGAGACGCCGCTGAGCGTGGCCGAGATCAAGCATCTTAGCACGGGCGAGCTGCGCCGGCTGCATCCCACCGAGCTGCTTGCCGCCTAGTTCTCGTTCGGCCAGCATGAACTCCCACAGCTCATGGGCCCCCGAGGCAGCTACGAGGCAGCCAGTACGCTGCGGAGGCCCCCTGATAGGGCTGCCTCAGCCCGGCCTCTTCCCTGATACGCAGCTCCCTCTTTCTGCCCGTTTCTGCTGTCTGCAGGTACACATCTGTTGCGCAGACGATCTGCTTGAACGTCTTCGAAGCCTTCACGGCAGAAGCGGTGGAGGGCTGGCCATGCCAGGTCAAGGAGAATGACGGCGCTGCTCTTCTAATGGTGTTTCTTCAAATGGGGCATTCAGAGACTCAGCACTCACAAACCATCTGGCTTTGACGTGTTGAATTCTACGGTGTTGGGCAGGGAGGAGGAGGTGGAGGCCTCCAGCTTGTGAGGCGCTCGTGCCGCTCGTGAGGCCAGCTTCACTTCCTTTATGTTGAGGGAGGCGTGCAGCTGCGCACTGGGCATCGTGGTGGACGAGGGTCAACCGCGCTGTGTGTGTTCGGTCCGTGGTACAATGTGTCTGTTCAGATTTGTATGTTCTACCGATTCTCGGCCAATGTTCGCAGTGTACATATGAGCGACATCATGTGAGCTTATCCTGCACCTTCCCACAAAATCCATATTTCCCCCCCCTGACCCCCTTCCTAAACATGGCATGCAAAACCTCTTCTTCACAGTTCCTTCATCCTTCTCGGTTTTTCCGTGTGACGTGGAGCAAGGGCTGGGAGCGTGGAGCCTTGGCAGCGTAGTGTACGGCGGATGCTCCCACCGCAGCCTCACCCTTCCGAGGCGCACCCGCATCCGCAACACTTGGCGCCGCATCACTTGGCGCCGCACCGATCATCCGCGTCACGGGTTGCGGAGGCAGGTGCAGCGGCTGTGAGGGCGTCTATTGAGCCTCGGAGCGCATGCAGAATGGTATGCCCATCTACCGGGGGGACAGGGCATGCCCATCTACCATCATGCCCATCTACCAGGAGGGGAGCAGTGGCATCCTGTACTTCGACGGTAGCGAGTGGAAGCTCAACAACAATGACTCGACCGGCGGATGGTACTATAACAATGGCAGCACTTCGGTCGCGGGGGGCTCATGGCAAGCGAAAACCCCACCGTCGAGGAGATTCGAGGGCATGGAGGCCCGCAGCATAAGGAGGCTTCTGAGCAACTTGCCGAGGACTTCGCGGGTTCGATGCTCAACTACGCGGGGGAGAGCCAGAGGGCTCTCGACGAGATCTTTGGCGACCTTTTGAGCGACGAGCTGCCAGAAGCGCCTGCCGCCAACGCGGCGGTGGCGCCACCCAAGGCAAAGGCAAAGGCGGCGGCGGCGGAGGAGGAGGATGAGGAGGAGGCGGCCAAGGGCTCGACGGACGCAGATTCAGACGCGCACGCAGCTGCGTGTGACGGACGGGGATCAGAACGTGCTGCCACGCCCGCATGGGGGGCCAGCGCTTAGACACTCGGTCTCGCCAGAGCTCTTGAGCGCCTTTGAATGCGTCAACGGCGCGCTTGACGCACTGGACAACAAGCCGCTTGCACTGGGTGCGCTGCTCCTCGACGGCGAGCACGTGCTAGTGTGGGCGCAGGTGGCGGGCCATCCTCCCTGGCCAGCACGGGCGCCCATGACGTGGCGCGTGGCCACCTCACAGGTGCCCGTGACCTTTCTCGGGCGGGGGGGGGAGACTGGCAGTGTGAGCGTAGCTAAGCTGCGTCCGCTGACGTCTGCCGACGAATTCTTGGCGGTTGCCGTCAGGAGCCAATTGCAGCTTGACTTTGAGCGAGCGAGGATTGAGGCGGTCCAACTGCTGGCAGTGGCAGCGGCACCACAGGTTGGGAGGAGTGCGCCGCAGCAGCAGCAGCCCGCTCAGCCGCAGCAGCAGCAGCAGGCGCAGCAGAAGCGGGCGCTTCGTCAGCATGCGGCCTGCGATACCAAACCGGTCATGATCCAATGCAGCGGCTGCTCCCGCAGATTCTTCTTTGATTTCATTTGGGAGCTGTGCTACCGCATGGTGCTCCATGCGGGCTGGTACAAACGTTATTTAGACTCGCCAGCCAGGCGCGACATCTTGGAGCGAGTGGAACCAGCGCTCCGAGAGTTGCTGGAGAAGACGCGGGTCGGCGACGAGCTTGTACTGAAATGGAGTCGGTGCTTCACGTGCGAATTTGAGGATGCTGTGCGCACCCGTGCTGCGGTGGAGCTCAGGGACCTATGTGCCGTGGTGCGCAAGCTTGAACCACTTCCCGGACGAGCTGCGGTGATGGCCGTCGAATACGGGGTGATTGACGCACCACGCATGTTACTGCCACTGTCCCGCGGGCCGAATGCGGATGCCCCTTGCAAGAATGCCGCGTTCAACGGGCTGCGCCTTGTGGTGACCGTCTGGCCCTCGGCTTTGAAAGCCGAGCTCGCTGGCGATGAGCTCAACGCTTTGCACTCCGGTCCCTACGGCGCTCATGCGACGAGCACTGAGCTGCACGCCCTCAATCATGAGCGTGCACGTGCACGTGCACCAGGGTGCGCGTTCGACGGCGCTCTCTACCTACTCGCCGATCCCGAGGCGTACATCACGCTCAAGGCGTTGAAGAGCGCCGATGCCCAGAGGCGCCTCGACGAGCTGGCGAGAGAGTGCCGATCAGGCACCGTGCGGTTCCTTGCCGCAACGCACTTTGACGGGCTGGGCCATGGGGGTCAGCTCGCGGTCAATGGGGCGGCGTTGCACAGAGAGGAGGAGGCCGTCCTGCGCGGCTCCAGCGCGGGGAACGCTGGTGACGGGGGGTGCAGCGACGACGAAACGGACCAACCAGCGCCCGCCGGCATAGTTGGGAACCGTTCGGCTGCTGGGCGCAGCGGTCGCTGGTGGTGTCTCTCAGGCTTGTCGCGCAATCCAACCGCGCAGATGGCGGTGAACACCTCACGGTCACACGCGGACCACTTTCTGGTCATTGCTCCGACGGAGGGAAGGCTCGACGCCGCGCTCATGTGCTACACATCTCGGGAAGGCGCGCGCGCTCTCACTGAGAGGGACGGCGACAGCTCCGTGTTCCGCCTCCCGGGGGACAACCGGCCCGCCCTGCCGCGCATGTTTCAAGAGGCGCCAGGTCGAAAGTACCACCACTTTAGCCACGCGCAGAACAAGCAGCTGCAGGCCAAGGCTGAGAGCGCAAGCACGAGGCGTGCCGTTGCCGTCGCCACCTCACGCGTGCGGCTCCTGCTCTTCTTGGCTCATATCGGCCTCGTGCCGCCTCCGCCTCCGCCTCACTCTGCTGAAACCTTGCATGCAGAGCCCTGTACCAGCCGCCAGTGCCGCTCGGAGAGACGCTCGATTGAGAGGGACAACAGCTGGCCGTCGATCGGCGCAGCACAGACCGCGCGGATAACGTGGGCGGCGTTTGCGAAATCGCCGACGCGTGAGGGAGCTCTGCGCTGTTTGGCATGTCTCAAGGGCTTTTACCTGAACTTCTTCCCGTCGCCAGTCCATCTCGACTCGGACGACAACCTGGAATCGTGGTCGCTGCGCAAGATAAAGCAGCTGATGCAGCAGCTCTCAGGTGCACCCTCGGCCAATGCGGGCGCCACGGTGCTGCCGCTGCGCGGCCTGGCTCTGTTCACTCGCCCCGAACGCGACGTGACTCACGCCTTCTTCCGGCACGAGGAGCACGGTGCGTGGGATTCTGGGATGGTGGGAGATGGGCGTGGAAGCGCCGATGGGTGGGCGACCGGATTCCACCTGCAGTCCGGTGGAGCGTCGCTGCGGAGACTGGAGGCGGTCTTGGAGTGGTACCACAACCTGTCATAGAGTAACCTTGTACGTGTATCCATTGAGCGCGTACTGTTCGAGGTCCCTTGAGACAGTGTGGCGCGGCGCAGCGGGGGGAGTGCGCGACGGAACACACTATCGACTATGTAGAAACACCATAGGGTAATTACCTGAGTGTTGAAACCCTCCCCCAAG
>ENA-UOXG01001301-UOXG01001301.1-mixed-culture-metagenome-genome-assembly--contig:-NODE-1301-length-16357-cov-66.047233_pt1 | contig 16357 bp, 5 predicted proteins | sample MGYA00238159_ERZ761634 | MGnify/ENA primary metagenome ERZ761634 (study PRJEB28908, sample SAMN08776845) | mixed culture metagenome | isolation source: Freshwater growth medium | place: USA... | reverse complement strand
GGGCGGCAGCGAGGGCGGCAGCGAGGGCGGCAGCGAGGGCGGCAGCGACGGCGGCAGCGAGGGCGGCAGCGAGGGCGGCAGCGAGGGCGGCAGCGAGGGCGGCAGCGACGGCGGCGGCGACGGCGGCGGCGACGGCGGCAGCGATGGCGGCAGCGATGGCGGCGTCGATGGCGGTGACGAGGGCGCGGGCGAGGGCGGCTGCGGCGGCGGCAGCGAGGGCGGCAGCGAGGGCGGCAGCGAGGGCGGCAGCGACGGCGGAGGCAACCTTGGGCTTTTTCGATCCGGCGGCGGCGACGGCGGCGGCGAAATACGAGGACTGCAGTCAATGCAGTCGGTGCCGCGATGGCACCACGTAAACTCCGCTCCGGGTCCGCCGTCGTCGCACTCGCCGTCTGAGGTAAATGCGCACGTCTCCGTGCACTCCACGAAAGGCGGCGGCGGAGAAGGAGGCGGCGGAGACGGCGGCGGCTGCTCCGGCGGCGGAGCTTGCCCCAACGTGCCGCTCAGCTGAACGATCGCGACCAGCGCAAACAGTACGCGATTCAGCGCCCACATTTGTCCCGCGGGGATCGAGTACCGGATTCTTTTGCAAAGGCGGGCAAGGCTTCCTGTTTGGTAAGCCCGCGGTGCGCAGAGACGGGCGCTGACGCACGCGGCGCGAAGGAACCCGAAAAGATTCTTTCATCAAGAAAAATTGGGAGTTCCGGGGGTGGGGGCGTAGCCCCCCAGAGGATGTATATAGCAAGCCTACACACAACCCGACACGCATAGAACCTCTTGAGTCGCCAAAAAAACGTATCCGAAGCCTCGTTCACTAATCCCACGAGGTCGTCGGAATACCTCGGGCCACGCACCAGTCGTACCTGTGGAGCTGCTTGTACATGTAGAACCTCGGGCTCGCGCGTCGAGTATCGCCTTAAGTATCGCCTGTCACATATATGCCTATAATATATGCCCGGCGGTCGCTGTCCCCCACCCAGTACTTTAACCAGCTTTGGTTACTGATTGAGCCCTGGGCGCCACGACAACTCGACAGGAAACTCGACAGCTACTCGACAGCTACTCCTACTGCTCGACAGGATTTAGCCTTTTTTAGCCTTGGATTTAGCTCAACAGCTACTCGACAGACCTCGACAGACCTCGAGCACAGAACCCCCCCTGATCCAACCCTAAATCCAACCCCCCCCTGACATCTCCATGTGGAGCCGGGGCGAGTTCAACCCGGAGTTCAACTAGCTGTCAAGCTCGACAACTACTCGACAGCTCGACAGTGACCTCGACTCGTCCTCGACAGACCTGTGCTCGACACGAAACTCGACAGCTCGACAGCTACTCGACGCGCCGGCACATGGAGATGTCAGCCTGTCGACAGGCTCGACAGGAACTCGAGACTCGACAGGAACTCGACAGGTACTCGACAGGAACTCGACAGGCTCGACAAGGCTCCATACCAGTTGATCCTCGATCCACTTGGCACCCGCGTGTCCACATCCATGTTCCATTCAAGTACCTCAACTCGAAGCTCGCTGTCGACAGGCCGTATACTAGTATGATCTGGAACATGGATGGACATGGAACATGTGGACACGCGGGTGCCAAGTGGATCGAGGATCAACTGGTATGGAGCCTTGTCGACGCGCCGGCACATGGAGATGTCAGCCTCGACAGGCTCGACAGGAACTCGACAGGAACTCGACAGGAACTCGACAGGCTCGAGTAGCTGTCGAGCTGTCGAGTTTCGTCTTTCGTGTCGACACAGCAAACTGAACGCCCTTCTGCAGAGGGGTCTGCAGAATATCTGCAGAACCCCCAATGGTTAGTCAGCTGCCGAACCCCTTGCCTAACCCTTACCGACCCCCCTGCCGACGTGATCCGGCGGCCTGTCTTCGGTCTCTCTCCGAATCGTCGCACTCTCTGCGGCCGATGCCGCGTCCCGCGTCAAGTACGGTCCTACGTCTTGCTTATTGGATCCAAAGATTCATACGTAGGACGAGAGCCGCAAGGGATTTTAATCAACACGGTTGGTGGGTTTTGAATCGAATCATGATGGCGTGGGAGTAGGTGGTCCACACATCCGGCACCTTAAACGCATAGAGTTGCTTAACGTTAACGTATAACGAGGACCAAACACCTGAGTTGAAGTCTGTGTTTAACACGCGCTATAACAACATAACAACAATAGGATCAACCAATAACAACAACACTTTATAAAGGTTGAGGCAATAAGGGTTTTCCGTTAACATGAACGCTCCCGGTATGGCCTCCGCACGTCTGTCCGTGAGGTCAAGTGTCCCGGTGATTCGCCGTTGTGTTCTTGTGTCTGAACCGTCGGGCGTCGCTGTTACGCTCCGGATCCGGCCATCAAACACGATTCCCGGAATTCATATTACGCGAAATGTACAGCGGCGCCGCGAGCGGCGAGCACCGACACACTAGTGAGTTGAAATGTTGTAAAACCCCCCTCTCCAAGTGCCGACGGTGGCACGGTCCACGGTGCATGGCCGACCGAGCCACGGCCGTTCAGCACCGCGTGCCAGCCCGGTCCACGATGGCTCGACGATCTGAATAAAGGAGAGGCAGCCTCCCCTGCGACGTCGTCCATTTCCGCGCATTTCATCCGCCCAAGCCTGCGGCAGCTGGTGGCGACCACCCTGCGTGTGCGCCGCCCTCAGCCTCCTTCCCCTTGGCGCGCGGCTCCGGCCGCAGTCGCGCCTCTGCCACTGCTGCCGCCGCTCAGCGCGTGCTGTAGCTCTCGCCAGGCGACATGCGCCCCTGATGCTCCCACTCCTCATGGTCGCAAAAGGCCTGAAGCTGTCTGAGGGATCGCTGCTTCCGTAGCTTGCGCAGGGCACGGCTCTGTGCGAGCTGCGCCTGCTTTTCGGGCAGGTCGCAGCGCGCGGCGATCTGCTTCCACGAGAGCGCGGCGCCGTCGCCAAGCCCATAGCGCAGCGAGAGCACCTCTGCCTCGAGAGGCGAGAGCTCGTGTGCGAGCCTGCGGATGAGGGGACGGATGAGGGGCGGGGACGGCGTGGGGAGCGTGAGGGGAGCGTGATGGGGGGGGGGGAGAGGGGAGCCGCGTGTGGAGGCTCACGGGGGCCGGGCAGTGATGGTGAGCGCGAGCGCGGGGCGGGGTGGGGAGGGCATTGGTGGAGAGGGCATTGGTGGGGAGGGCATTGGTGGGGAGGGCATTGATGGGGAGGGCATTGGTGGGGAGGGCATTGGTGGGGAGGGCATTGGCTGTAAAGGGGCGCTGCACTCACAGCTCCTTGAGGCAGTCGGAGACGAGGGTGACCTCGACCGAGTCTTCGGGCGTGCGTTGCTGCTGTGGCTTCGTGCGGTACGCGTCGAGCAGCGTCGACTGGCGGCCGCTGGCGGTCGACGACGGGCCGTGGCTCGAGATCGGCGCCTCGAGCGAACCAACGCCGTGCCAGTGCTGCATGAGCACGCGCAGTTGCGAGACGGGTACGTCGAGCCCGCTCGCAAGCTCGTCTTCGGTCGGTCGCCGGCCGTGCTGCTGCAGCAGGGTGTCGTACAGCCGCTTGGCCTTTGAGAGCATGCGGCTCTTGCCAAACGGCAGCCGGATCGTGCGCGCCTGGTCGGCGACGGCCCGCTGCACGGTGGTGCGGATCCACCAAGTTGCGTACGTCGAGAAGCGGTGGCCGCGCTCAGGCCGGAAGCGGCTCACTGCCTTGAGCAGGCCGAGCGAGCCCTCCTGCACGAGGTCCTCCATCGAGAGCGCGCCGCCCGCGACCGCATTCGGCGCCAGGTACGGTCGCACGATCGAGACCACCAGCCGCATATTGGCCGCCACCATCAGGTCGCGCGCAGAGTTGGTGCGCCGCATGCGCTTCTGCAGCTCACGCACGCTGAGCTCGACGCGCTCGGCCCACTCCTCGACGGTGGGTAGGCGCATGAGCTCATCAGCGAGCTCGTGGCGCGCGCGCTCGTACTGCTCGCCCGCGATGATCATGCGCGACAGCTGCTGCTCCTGCTCCGCCGTGAGCAGCCTCGTCGAGGAGATCGACTTGAAGTACCACGAGACGAGCTGGCCGCCTCCCCGCCCCCGCGTGACGGCGGTGGAAGAGGATTTGGGTCGGGGCGGAGCCGCGACGGTCATCATCTCAAGGGGGCGCGCCCGGGCGCCTAAGCACGCGGCAGCTGCAAATGTCGCCTCCGGGAAGGGCGTGCATGGCGGGTCTTCGAGTCGAGCCGCCAGGGCAGGAGAGTCGGCACGTCGCAGGACTGGTCCAACGGCCATGAAGCCGAGGGCCATCTCGGCGAGACACAGGCACAGCATCCGCGCCTCGTGCGGGCCTGCCCTAATGCACGATGAATTGATGGCACCCGCGTGGAATCGGAATGAAGGCAATCTCAACAAACAGATTGCGGACACTTTCATCGCTTTTCCAGGAAAACAGAGTCACCCTCATATTTGCGCCCGAGGCGGCACCAGTTCGGAGAGAGAATGTTGGATGTGTGAGAGGTCGGCGCGCCGCGCACCGGGTCCGGGACCGTTCGGACCGAACCGCGTCGGCGGCTGCGCGCCGAAGGCCCTGTTCACTTGCTCATTTAGACCAAAGCAGCTACCAGCATCCAAAGACCATCGGAAGGACCCTTTCGGCGTTGCTCTCCTCATCTCATCGAGTCCGGCATGGGCATCGGCATGGGCTCAGGACCGCCGCCCCCGCCCCCGCTGCTTCTCCTCGCCCAATACGGCACGTCATCAAGGTCATCAAGGGAGGTCGGCGCAGGACGCGGCACGGGCAAGTCGAGGAGGCGACCAATGTCGCCCTGCGCGGCCTCGGCGCTCTGGCGCTCGTAGAGGTACACGTGCTTGGCCGATGGCTCATCCCCCCCCGGGCCGCCCTCCCCGGCACCCGTCCTGACCGTCCTAACCGGACTCGGCCCACGCATGATCCGCAGCTCATTCCCAAGGTAGGTGCAGAGGCGCGTCAGCTCGAGAGTAGGTGCATCGAGCTGCAGGCTGCCCCCAAACTCGAGGCGCGGGTACGCTTCGGCGAGCGCAAGGCGCGGAGCCTCCGAGAGCAACTGCACACCCCATCCACCCTTGAGAGCCGCGATCACGTGCTGACCTACATTCTGCTGGCCGATCACCTCGACGAGCTGCGCGCTCGGCTCCTTCGCGGTTTGGATGAGCGCAAAGGAGGCGTGCAGTAGGCAGAGCGGCGCCGCGCCGAAGCCGGTGAATCCGTTCGTCGCGAGCGCCGCGTCCGTTGTCAGCCGGAGCCGCCAAAAGCCGAGCAGCCCGCCCTCGCTAGTGTACAGCGCCTCCTCCGTTGGCGGCGGCCCCGCTGCGAACGCCTCCTCAAGGGTCGTGACGATGCTGAAGGCCTTTGCGCCCAGGCCATCGGCCAGGTCGTCGAAGGTGGTGAGCGCTTTGCCCGACACGGGTGCGCTCCGCGCCATCGAGGCAAGCACCGCCTCGAGCGAGGCCGCTGCCGCACGAGCGTTGCGCTGGACTGTGAACACGTACTGATCCTTACGCTTGATCACCTGGCCGAGCCGGCGGCCGTCGAGGTACTCGCCGTCCACCGCGACGATCACATCGCCCACCTTGAGGCCGGGCTGCCCCGAGTTGGTCGCGACCACATTTGAGCCATCGACCTCGATCCCGAGCGCTCCCTGGACGCGACTCACGTCGACGGTGAGGACGCCCGGTGCGCAGAGCTTCAACTCGCATGAGCGCGACGGGCGAAGGGTACGTGCCACGGCCGTTGCGGGCGAGGTGAAGGCTGCTGCAGCTGCTGCAGCAACGAGGCAGCCGAGCATCAGGCGCCGACTGTCAACAACAAGTGCTCCATGTGCACTTCCGAAAAACCTGTAAATTCACAGCCAATGTTGAAGCGCAACCGCGCGCGCCGAAAAAGAGCGTTGTGTTGGTACTTGAGCTCTAATTTTGTCAAGTTTCTTCTTCAGGAACGACAAAACGCAGTTGGCCTCCGATTGCCCGACCCTCGGCGGATGGTTGTGCTGGACACCCGCCACACCCTCTCCATTGAACCCACATCCAAGGTAGGCGGCCCACCGAGCCGCTATCGGCCGATCAGCCCGCGAAAGACACCGCCTGCAATCCAGGATGACAAGCGATCACCATCACCGCCCGAGCATAAGCCGATTGCGCAGCGTCCGAACACGTCTCCGTCACCGCGGCGAAGGCCGCCCTCCCGAGCGGCCAAGGCGACAGCGGCCACCGGCGGCAGCGCTAGCCAAAGCGGCGACGCGATCAAGCCCGCGCTGGACCGTAAGGCGCTCAACCCGCACTGGCGGAAAGTGATGGGGGTCATCGACCGCGTCAACGGCCAGATCGAGGACTCGGAGCGGGTGCGCGGTGACCAGGTGGCCGGCGACACGCTCGACCTTGTCGAAGTCGACACGGCCGTGCGCAAGGAGATGATGCATCGCCTGGGCCGCAAGCTCAACGAGATGATCGACGAGCAAACGCAGCATGCGGTGCAGCAGTCCAACAACCTCGAGAAGGTGGACACGTGGCTGATCGAGGCGGCCGCGCGCCTCGAGCAGGACGACGATGGCGACCCGTTCGCTCAAGCCGCGGTCGTGCGGCCGGACGCGTCGGTGGGTGCGATGCTCAACCGGCAGACAGAGATGGGGCAGGCCCTATCCAAGGTGCACCGGAAGATGTCGCAGATGGTGGCGGACCTGAGCGCCAACAAGGCGAGCGGCGAGCAGGCGCAGGCCAAGGTGCTCGAGCTCGAGCAGCGGCTCGCGATGCAGGGCGTTGAGATCGCCAAGGCACAGAGCGCAGTCCTCGACGAGAAGGCGCGCGCCGACCAGGTGGCCCACCAGGCGCGGCTACAGAACGAGCTCTTGACGAAACAGCGCGATGAGGCGCGCGATGAGGCGGCGGCGCACCGCACCGCGATACGCAAGACCCGCAAGGAAGATCGGAAGGCCCTCGAGGAGGCCCTCGAGCCGCTCAACGCCCAGGTTGCCAAGCTCTCGATGGAGCTGCGACAGTCGCACGCGGTTCTCGAGAAGCGTGACGATGAGCTTTTCGACCTGCATGCGAAGCTCGAAGAAATAGCCATCAAGGAGGCGGGAGCCGTCAAGGTGATCAACGAGGTCAAGGTGATCAAAGAGGTCCGAGAGGTGGTCACCGAGCGCGGTTCAACGGGCGGCACGACTTCCCCGATCGTCACGCGGCGCGCCGAGCTCAAGCGGCGTGCAGCCGAGGGAGAGCTCTCCGAGCACGAGGCTCTCGAAATGGAAGCTCACCACGCCAGCGGCTCGGAGCAGTTCCCCGCCTTCCTCGATGAGGTCCGTGAGGAGGTGCGCGTCGAGGTGCGGGCGGAGCTCCAGTCGGAGCTACTGGGGATGCAGCAGAGGCTCGAGGCGACAGAGGAGCGCGCGCACGCCGCCGAGCAGCGCAACTCCGCAGACGAGCAGCGCATCTCGGCAGCCGAGCAGCGCATCTCCGAAGCCGAGCAGCAGGTGGCCGCCGCTGTTGCGACTGCTGAGGTGCACAAGGCGGCAGCGCAGGAGGCGCACGCGGCAGCGGCGCAGGCGAGGTACGCGGCGATTGAGCAGATGGAGGCCGTCCAGGCCGCCCAGGCCGCGGCGATCGAGGCGGCGGTCGAGGCGGCGGTCGCGGAGGTGGCCGAGGGATCGGCGACCGCGCCCGGCCAGCAGCAGCAGCGTCGCCGTCGAAGAAGAAGTGGGTCGATGCACGCTGCCAAGGCGGGGGCGCGGCGGCGCGTGGGCGGCGGCGCGGCGGAGGATGGCGACGAGTACGAGTACGACTACGACTACGAAGATCACGGCCTTGTCGGCCTCGACGGCGGGGAGCGGCAAGAGGAGGAGCCCGCGCCGTCGGCCGCGCCGTCGGCCTCAGATGATGATCTCGGCGAGTGGAGCCGGCGCTACGCGGCGGCGCACGACGCACCCGGCGTGCCCGAGGATCCGGCCGCGGTGGATGCGGCAGCGGTGGCCGAACGGAAGCGGTTGGCGCTCGTTCGAGACTTGTGCACCGCACAGGATGCGGTGCTCAAGGAGGCGTCCGTGCTGCGCGCGACGCTCGAACGCATTGGTGGCGACGTCTCGGCTCCCATTCTGCGCGGCGTGGTGATGGCGGCGAAGCCCGGCGTGGCCAAGCGCCTCGCAATCGAGCTATTTGAGCTCCATGAGCACCGCCAGCTCGTCGACGCGAACGCTGACGTCGCGTTGCCAGAGGGCTGGAAGGACCTTCCCGCGGAGATTCGGTACAAGGTGCCTGAAGGATGGGGGCCCATTGACGACAAGGCGTTGCTCGAGGCGGCCGAGGCACGCCGCGCCCTGGAGGAGCGCTGCGCCGAGCTTGAGGAGGCGTTACGCGTCGCGTCGCTCGAGCTCGAGGAGAGTCGCGCCAGGCTGCGCGCCCAGCTGGCAGCGAGCGAGGCGGAGAGAGAGAGAGCGAGAGAGCTGGCTGAGGCCCTCGCCGCTGCCAAGGCCAAGGTCGAGGCCCTCACCGCCGGGCTCAATGACGCGGAGGCCGCGGCCAGAGCCAAGGCGGCCGCCGAGGCTGACGCCCTGCGGCGCGCTGCTGCCGGCAAGCTGGACGCTCTGGACGCTGACGCGGCGGCTGAGGCGGTCCTGAGGACGGCGATGACGCGCGAGGCCGCCCAGGCCGCCGAGGATGCTGCCGAGCTTGCAGCGGCCGAGCTTGCGGAGAGCGCGGCGCGCAGCTCGAGGCCAGGGACCAGGGAGGGCTCACGAGGCGGTGCGGCCTCAGCAGCCGATGCCGCCGCCGCATTGGCCGCGGCCGAGGCTGCCGACGCGCTCGCACGGGAGGCCGCGAGGGCGGAGCAGATGGCCGCACTGGCGCGGGATACTCGTGAGAAGGCGGAGGTGGCCGAGGAGGCGGCTGCTCGTGTTGCAGGCGTCGAGTACTCGCGCCCATCGTCGCGTGGCTCGCGCCCGACGTCACGAGGCGGGCTCGGGCCGCCCTCGGCGATGACGAGCTTACTCACCGAGGCCCAGGAGGAGGCGGCGGCGGCGCGGCTCGCCGCCCAGCAGGCACTCGAGGAGCTTGAGAGCCTGCGCGAGGAGATGGCGGCGGCGCGCGAGGAGGCGGCGGCGGCGCGGCTCGCCGCCCAGCAGGCACTCGAGGAGCTTGAGAGCCTGCGCGAACAGATGGCGGCGGACGCGGCGGCGGCGGCCAAGGCGGCGGAGGAGGCGCGCTTACGTATCAAGGAGCTCGAGGCGAAGCTCAAGGCGGCGCATGCGGACTTCGCGCGTGAAAGGGAGGAGCTGCTCGAGAGGCAACGCGAGCTCGAGGCGCGGCTCGCGGCGGCGGCAGCCCTGGGCGCTGGCACGGGGGAGGCGGCGGCGGCTGTGAAGGCTCTCGAGCAGAAGTACAAGGAGCAGTTCGATGCTCTGCAGGCGCAGCTGGCAGCGGCGGCGGCGGAGCGCGATGAGGCAAGGCGGCGCGAGAAGATGCGCAACACCCTCCTTTTCATGGCAAACAAGAGGAAGTATGAGGCCATCCATCAAGGCAAGGCGTGGGCCGCGACCCTTGAGGTGGAACTACGCTCGCTCGAGGCGGCGCACGCAGAGGCGACCGCTGCGTGCAAGCGCGCGGCCGCCGCCGCCGCCTCGTCGACCCAGGTTCGGGACCACTCGGAGGCGAGCTTGGTCCTCGTGGCGCGCGCCATTCGGCAGTTGAGCGACCGGCGGATGCGAAGGAAACTCGACGAGCGTGAGGCAGCCCATGCAGCCGAGCTCGAGGCACTTCGAGCGCGCTTCGAAGCCGAGAGTGCCGCGTGGCAGAGCCGGCTGCACGCCGCGGAGGAGCGTGCCGCGGCGGCCTTGTCAGCACAGGCGAGCCTCGAGGCCCAGTTAGCCAACCTCGGGCAGATGGCCTCGCTGCATAAGGACGTTGGAGCCGCCGCCACACAAGAGGCGCGAAAGAAGCTCGAGGACGCCGAGGAGAGGGCGCGTGCCGCTCAGGCGGCGGCGGACGCGGCGGCCAAGGAGCGCGACGATGCCCAACGGAGGCTCGCCGAGCTCGAGGCGGCGTTGAGGGCACTGCAGGAGAAGCTGCGGGAGAGCGAAGCCGCAGTCGCGGCGGCCGAGGCGCGCGCCGCGAGCGCCGAGGCGCGCTGCCAGGCGCTCGAGGGCGCGGGCGGCGCGGCGGCGTCCGCGCTCGAGGCGGCGCTTGAGGAGGAGCGCGCGGCGGCGGCGCGGCGTGGCCAGCAGCTCAATCAACAGCTGGCGGAGCAAAGGGCGGCGCTCGCGGCGGCCAAGGAGGCGCTCGAGAGAGCGCTCGCCGCAGCGGCTGCCGACCGAGCGCGAGCTCTCGATCTCGAGGCGAGGCTCCGTGATCTCTTGGCGCGCTCGGACGCGGAACGTGTGCTCGCGCTCCGGCTGAGGCGCGCGATCGACGAGCGCAAGCTTCTGGGCGTGAAGCAGCAGCTCCACGAGATGATGGCCAAGGTCGTTGATCTCGCGTCCGAGCTCTCATCGGAGAGGGCAAGGATCGCCTCGGAGCGCGCCGACCTCGAGCGCCGGGTTCGGGAGGCACGCGGAGGCGCTCGGATCGCGTCGCGCTACTGGCAGAAGAAGGCGCAGCTGCAGACGGTGCAGGCCATCCTCGCCGACCGCAAGCAGAAGGGGGCCGAGGCGCGGTGTGCCGAGCTCGAAGCGTACGTGACCGAGCTGGGCAACGCCGACAAGCGGATGGCCGTGCTCGAGGCGGCGCGGCGCTCGACGGCTGAGGAGCGAGATGTCGCGAGGTCCGATCTCGCCTACTGCGAGATGAACCTGCTCGAGGCGCGCCAGGCAGCCGAGAGCGTGACGGCGCTGCTCGCGGCGGCGCGTGCCGCCCACGACGGCGCGCAGCATCGCGTGGCCGAGCTCCAAGCCGAGCTGCAGGCTGCCCTCCCACTGATGACGTGGAAGGTGCAGGCCGAGGACGTGGTGCGCCGCGACGCGCAGCTGCACGACGAGCTCACCACGGCAGACCAGCGACTCTCCGAGTTTGAGACGCGCCTCGGCGCGCTCCAGGCTAACCTCGCCAAGGCGAGCGCCGTCGCGGGCAGTGCGTCGGCCTCGTTGCTGGCTCGGATGGCGGACAAGGAGGCGAGAGAGGCGTCGAGGTGGTCGGAGCGGCGCCAGCAGCTCATGGAGCTGCGCGAGGGCAATCTGCTCCGCGGCCTCTCGACGCTCGGCAAGCTCATGAACAACGCCCAGCACGACGCCTTTGACGAGCTCAGACATATCGAGGCGACGACGCTCGGCATCGGCGGCAGTGGCGGCAATGACTTTGAAGGGCGCGTGCCGCCGGTGGTTCGGCCGCCCAAGCAGAGCAGCGACTTTTACAATCGGCAGTCGACGACCATCAACCGTTGGCTCGAGCAGCAGGCGCTCGGCCGACCCGAGTCGCGACCCGCCTCACCGCCCACCCTACCTTGGGTCTCCTCCTCGGCTGCACCCGGAGCGGCGGCGGCCGACGAATGGCCTCCTCGCCCTCGTGTGGCAGAGGATGAGGGGGCACTCAGCCTGGCACCCGCCGGGGCCCCCGGGCACAACATCGAGCGCGCGACCACCCCGCGCTCGACTGGCCGCAGCTCAATGCTTCTCCCTGGTCTCTCTCAAGAGCTGAGCAATGCGCTCGCGCTCGCGGAGGAAGACGGCGCCGCGCCGGCCGCCGCCGCGGACGCGATGAGCAAGCTCTTCGAGGCGGCTGTGCGCCTCACGTGGAACTCAAAGTCCCCGCCGCGCACCGCCGAGCCCGGGGCGCGCCGTCCTAATTTGGGTAGCGTCCCTTATTTGGGTCCAGCTGGCACCGCGAGCGGCGACGGGCTGTTCTCGGCACCCATCTCGGCGCCGAGCACGCGACCCGCCTCGCATCAGGCGCCGCGCCGGCCTACCCCAACGCTCGAAGGGCTGCGCCGCCCCGCCCAGAGTGCCCGCGGCGGCGCCGGTGGCGCGACCACGGTGCCGATGCCCCTGGCGCTCTCCGTCTCCTCTCGTGGCGCCTTGCCCCTGCCGCTCGACGCCAAGGGCGTGATCACTCACTTTTCCACGCAGTGGGCTTCGCGGCCCCTGCTCGGGCAGGGGCGCAACCGCGAGGACCTCGTCACAGCCACCTACAACACCGCGCCGCCGACGCCGCGCGAACGGGCGCGGCGGCCCACCAAACGGAGTGGTGCGGGCGAGCTCGTGCAGCAGCCACCGCACACTGCGCAGGCACTGCCACCGCTTCCTCGAGTATGATATATACCTTGTTTGATTTACCTTGTTTATCGATGTCCTAGTCTACTCCTAGAGATGCCAGATGCGATGGGTGCAGGGTCACGAAGTCACAAAACGAAATAACTTGTACTTTAACTTCGCGTATAGCGAGTCGTGACGTGTGTTCGGTCGGCACGCCAGACCGGACTGGCTGTGGCTCGTCAGCTATACGGTGCCGTCACCGGTGTCAATCTCTGTTGGTACAGTCTGTTCCGGATTCGCTATTCGATCCGACCGCGAGACCGTAACTCGTACGAGTTTTTCGGCTGGTCACGTACGCCCCACACGCCAGTAAGTTTTTCGGCTGGTTTATGCCCCACACGGTGCCACGCCGCACGCGCCACCTCCACACACACCACAGCAACGCCAACGGCTAAGTACCGCCAACCGCCGATGCCACCACAGAGGTGTTTCATGTTAGTTTCATGCGGTGGGTCGCTAGCGCTCTTGCGCTAGATTGGTTGTCTTCCAGAGCGAACAACGTTAAGGGCGGCAGGCGCAACATCACCTCGACCCGTGCTGTCGAGCCCGGAGCGCCGGCGGGCGGGTGAAACTAACATGCATGTATCGATGAATGCATGAATATACAGAAGCATACTGCGCTTGTGCCAATTCTGAGGAGAATTAGGACAAAAAGAGCACGAAAGAGCATGAACGTGGAACGAAAGGTCCACCAGAACATACATCATACAGCCACCAAGTTGTGTAGTTGACCAGTGGGCCCATCAACCTTCACCTTGAAGGAGTGGGGCTCTAACCTGGCTTCTCTCAGCTAGTGCTAGATCCCAGTCTTAGACCTCGTGTTTATACCTCATGTCTTCTCGTGTCGAGGTCTGTCGAGGTCTGTCGAGGTCTGTCGAGCTGTCGAGCTGTCGAGCTTGACACTTGACGCCGCCGTCGCATGGAGTCAGGGGGGTTCTGTCGAGTATAGCTGTCGAGGTCTGTCGAGGTCTGTCGAGTAGCTGTCGAGCTATCCTGTCGAGTAGCCTGTCGAGTAGCTGTCGAGTTTCCTGTCGAGTTGTCGAGGCCAGGGCTCAAGCCAGCTCTCGGGGCTGATTATTACTTAACATCCCTAACAAGTCGTGATGCATACGATATAGCTCTGCTCCGTACGATATAGAGAAGACTAATCAAGATAAATATACAAGCAAGCAAGCAAATCAGTCGAAGGCAACTCACGGTAGAAGTACCTAAGAAGTACCTAAACAAGCGCAACCGAGTACCCCAAGTAACAAACAATGACTCTTACATCATGATGATGAATCTTGAAATGTCACGACCATCCACGTTCACACTCGGTCACCATGATGCTCCAAGCGGCTGAGCACTGCCGCTTTTGCAGCCGCCTTTTGCTTCAGCGTCTCGTCGTTCCAGATCAGGCACTGCTGGCCAAAGTGGAGGAAGCGTTCCTTGCTCCCGGCGCTCACAAACTCGATCGAGCCGTCGCGCGCCTTCTCCTTGGTCATCTCGCAGTGCACGAGATACTCGTCCTTGCACTGGTCCTTGAGCATCTTGCGCAGCTGCTTGTACGCCCGGCCCGTCGCCGCCTTGACCGCCTTGGCCGACCTTGACGGCGAGGCCGAGGACGACGTGCTGCTTGCATCGTCTCCGAGGGCGCTCTCGCCGATCAGAACGCTGCCCGAATACACCCTCTCAAACATCTTGACCGCCTCGACCTCCGCCTTCGACACCGCCTGAGACGGCAGTCCCTTAACCGACTCCAGCGGCAACCCCGCAATGCAGCCTGCTGCGGCGGTCATCTTGACAATCCGAAGGCCGGCCGAGATGATCTTGCGGTTCTCGACCAGCCACTTCTTGGGCATTTCCAGCTTGTAGCCGTTGCCGTCGGGGCCGCAGCGCACCGCGCAGCCGGTCACCGGGTCGAGGAAGACGAGGCGGTACTTGTCCTTCAGAAACTCCCTCTTGACGAGCTGCATGAGCTTCGAACTCGAAGCCTCCATCGGCAGGAGCACAAAGAGGCGGGGGCAGTCGAGCTCGCCCTCGGCGAGACGGATGAGGCTACGCTTATTGGATTCGGTCTCCACCTTGAGCTCACTGAGCTCCTGCATCGCCTGTCGGAACATGTCCGACTGCTGCTGCAGCATCACACTCAGCGCACTCGCGAGCTCGCCGCCGCTACCGCCGGGCATCTGCGAGAGCACCGAAAAAGCATGCTGGCGGAGCAGGCCCTGCGACGTCTCCAAGGCTGCCTTCTCCTCTGCCAGGTCTGACAGCTCCGCCGCCGTCGTCGTTGGGTCCCCCTGTACCGCGCTAATCTGCACGAGGGAGAGGCTCAGCGCCTCCGCCTCGGATTCAGTCGAGATCAGCTGAGTCGCGAGCGCCAGGTGCGACGCCTCCAGCTCAGAACCCTTGGAGAGTGAGCTCTCCATCTTCTCGAGCATCGCGACGACGTCACATCTCCCTGCCCCCTTGCCGCCCTCTACACCCACCTCGCGGCTTCCGTCGAGGGGAGCGCTGCCGCTGCCAAAGGTCGGGCGCTGCGTATACTCAGCGTGCCAGCAGCCCTCGATCAGCCTCACCATCGCCGAGATGGTCTTGTCCCGCCACTCCTCGTTCGGGTCGGCCAGCGTCGGCCGCACGCCCTGGGCCACTGCCTGCGGCAAAGACGTCGCAGCCGCCTGCATCTTTGCGTACGGCTGCTCACCACAGACGACGATCCACGCGAGGATGGAAAAGGCGTAGACGTCAGCTTCGGGGCCCACGTGCGGCGGATGGACGAAGAGCTCGGGCGCCTTGAAGGGCAGCGTGCCACGCCCACCCAGGGTCGACTGAGACATGGAGGTCATGTTGGCAGAGGTGGAGAGCCCAAAGTCGGTGATCCACGGCACGTCGAGCGGCCCGATGAGCACATTCTCCGGCTTCAGGTCGAGGTGGATGATCTTGTGCGCGTGCACCGCCTCCATGCCGCGCGCGATGCCCGCGAGCAGCCGCACCATGGCCAAGGGCGTCTGGATCAGGTGGTTGTCGAGCGCGTCCTGCAGCGTGCCGCTCGGTGCGTAGCTCATCAGGACCATCGGTGCCGGCTCGAAGCATGCGCCGTGCAGCTTGATGACATTCGGATGGCGCACGCGGGACAGCGCGCGCACCTCTCGCCGGAGTGCCTGGTTGAACGAATCGTGCGGGGACGTTGGGCCGAAGGCATCCGGCGAGATCGGCTTGCCGCGGCTCCCCTTGAGCGGCCGCGGCTGCTTGATGGCGACCTCCATCCCATGCCACCAGCCGCGCACCACGACCCCCTGCCCGCCCTCGCCGAGCTTCTCGAGGATCCTGATCTCGCGCGCATCGAGCTCAAACGCCTTGAGGAGCTCCTGCGCCCGCGTCATGCGGTCCTTGGCACTGGAAGGCCCGTCGAAGCGATCGCTCATCTCGATGTGAACGCCGCCATTGTTACCGCCACCGCCGCCACCGCCGCTGGGGATGGAGGCCGCGGCCACCACGACGCTGCACGCAGGTGGCTCCTGATGATTGAAGTCGTCTGCGGAGACCGTGCTCACGGACACGTTGCGGAGCCAATGGTTGACATTTTTGCGCCGCAGCTTGACTTGTCTGCGCCTCATCCACCAGCAGACCATTGCCAGGCAGCACAGCAGCCCAATGATCGCCGCGGGCACGGCGATTGCGAGGATGGTGATGGCCCGCCCGGCGGTCGTTGCGGGGGGCGGCGAGGGCGATGGTGAGGAAGGCGGCGGCGGAGGTGCGACGATCGCGACGATGGGTGGGGTCACGACCGCGAGCACGGCGATCGAGATGCCGGTGACGCTCGCGAGCATGGTGGTCGCACTGCTTGGGCTGCTTATCGCGCTGGCCACCGCCGACTGCACCGAGGTCGCCATCGCCGTGGGCGTGAGGATGCGCACGCCGACGACGACACTGCCCGACGTGACCGTCACCATCACCGCCGATGGGTCGACGCCCGCCTGGGCCGCGATCGCGCTCTGCATCTCAGTCCGCACGCTCAGGGTGAAAGAGGAGACGTCGCCGGCGAGCCGGAGGGCAAAGTCGACGACGCTCATCGCTGGCGGCGAGGGCGGCGGCGGCGAGGGCGGCGGCGACGGCGGCGGCGGCGAGGGCGGCGGCGAGGGCGGCG
>ENA-UOXG01001299-UOXG01001299.1-mixed-culture-metagenome-genome-assembly--contig:-NODE-1299-length-16370-cov-42.413791_pt1 | contig 16370 bp, 7 predicted proteins | sample MGYA00238159_ERZ761634 | MGnify/ENA primary metagenome ERZ761634 (study PRJEB28908, sample SAMN08776845) | mixed culture metagenome | isolation source: Freshwater growth medium | place: USA... | reverse complement strand
GCTGCTGCTGCTGCTGCTGCTGCTGCTGCTGCTGCTGCTGCTGCTGCTGCTGGTGCGTCTCCCAGCAGTCCGACCAGCCGACCGCGCGCAACGCACGTGTGACAGCGCACTTGGGAGGCTCCCACCCATTCTCGGAGCGCACGGCCGCAACACGCTCCCACGCCTCCGCCGTGTAGTCGTCCCGCGTGAGAGCGTTCAGGTCGCCCAGAAGCAGACTGCCCGCGAGGGGGCCGCCGCGGCGCTCCGCCGTGAGCGCGGTCGCGCCGCGAACGGCCTCGAGCTGCCCGAGACGGTGCTCCTCAGTGCGATGGTCGAGATGGACGCACAGAAGCTCGAAGGCGTTGCTGTGGGCGCTGCCGTACATGGGCAACGCCACGTCCACGAGTAGCAGCCGCTTGTTCTGGCGGCCCAGCGGCATGCGGTCATTGAGCGGGAAACGGCTCAGCAGCACGACGTCGCCGGTCACGCGTACGTGGCCGAGACCGAGGCGCGCCGCCAGCTCGGGCCCGCCCGTCGGCTTCCGTGTGAAAGGGCCGGCCTCCTGCAGCACAACAATGTCGAGGCTTAGGGGCAGGAGCAGGGACGCGATCCGCTCGAAGTTGCCCGAGTTCCGCGCATCGGCCCAGCGGTGGACGTTGAGCGTGCCCACACGCAGCGCCATATGGTCCGTCGCGTCCACCGACGGGTCGTCAATATCGTTTGGAGAAGCTTCTAGGAAGGTTCCTAGGTCAGGCACGGGCGCGGCCTCACCATGCGTCTCTTGCCGACCCACTTGCCGCGTTCTCAGCAATGCGCGCGCAGCCGTCCCTGCCATCCCGCCAGTGCCTGCCATTGCGGCCGGCCTCATCTCAGCTGACCCTGCCATCGCAGCCCGACCGCTCGCCGCCTGCGCCTTAGGCGCTTTCGCAGTCTCAGTAGCACCCGGTGTCGTCGCAGGCCGCTTGCCCTTCCACGCCGCCCCAACCACGGACCCAACCACGGACTCCACCGCGCTGTGGAACGCACCCTGCCTCTTGAGCTCTGTTGCTGCCTTCTTTGCCTCCGCCTCCGCCTCCGCCTTTGCCTTTGCCTCCTCCCTCGCCTCCTCGTGCTTCTGCCTCTTGGGCTTCGCAGCCGCATTCTTACGGTCGGCTGCCGCGCGCTGCGATGCCGCAATGACCGCTTGAATCTTCACAGCCGCTTTCACAGCCGCTTCGCTCTCCTCTTCGATAATCTGCTCGGCCGCAGCTGGGGAGGGCCGATCCGGGTCAGGCGACGTGAGGGTGGACTTTCCCGCGCCAATCCGGCCGCGGAGCTCCGTCACGTCGACTGCCACATGCGCGCCCGTGGACAGTGCGGGCCTCTGCACAGAGCAGCCGACGACGTCCCACCGCACGGAGAACTCTCGATCGCCCCACACGCATGCGGCGCGCTGGCAGACGCACTTGTCTTGCGCCAACATGTCGAGAGCTCCGCCGCACCGTGTCCACATGCTAAGCGCGCCGGCTGGCGTCTCACTACGTCCCATGGAAGGCTGATGACTCCTGATGACCCCTGATGATCCCTGATGACGTCTCATCGGAGCGACCTCATGCCAACTTCCTGGCGCACTGAAGAGCAGCAAGCGCGGCACCGGCCGAGAGAGCATGGACGCCTCGTCAGAGGTGAGACCGCCGAGGTCATTCCGCGCCGTGTCGGGCACCCGTCCACCACTGAGCAGCGCTTTCGCCCACCGCCGCTTGGTGCCTTTGGTGGCCTCGCCAGCCTCGTCATCCCGGGCCAGCTTCCCTACCAGCGACACCGCCGTCCAGTCAGAGAGCATGGCCGCACAGATCTCCGACATCTCCGAGATCCGGAGATCTCCGGAGATGCCCTCTGCAGATGTCGGAGATGCGGCCGCACAGATCTCCGACTCGGAGATCTTTGGAGATCTTTGGAGATCGGCGGCCGCACAGATCTCCGACTCCTGTTCGGTGGCCTGGCTCACACTCTCGACCGAGGCCTCGAGCTTCGCGACAAAGCCGTCCGGTGCAACGTTGGCTGCGCCCCTCACTCGAGCCACTGCGGGCGCCTGCTCGTCCTCCGCGATCGCCACAATCCCAAGGCCAAGCGACGCGCCATTGGGGAGGTTGATCTGTGCCAAAAGGGGTGCCGATGGTCCAGCAGTCTCCTTCGGGTCGTTGTCGTCCCCGCCGCCGCTGCCGCTGCTGCTTCCGCCGATATCGCCGTCGTCGTTGCAGTCTTCCTTCGCAGTCTCTTCTTTCATCTTAACGCCACGTGGCCGCGTCGATCCCAGGCGCTCAGGCTGCCGCGGCACACTCGCCAGCGGCTGCCGTGCACTTCCTCCCCATCGCGAGCCGCCAACAGGAACCGTTTGCGGCCTGAGCCTGCCGTGACGCGTCGCAGGTCGGCAAGTCGCTCCCGAGAATTGCACTGCCGTCAATGGGTGATGGCTCAGCACGACCAGACCGCTCGCCGAGAGGACGTGCTCCATGCCAAGGCACAGCGCGAGCTCCGCTGCGCCGCTCAGCCCGCGCGCCAGCAGCTCTGTGTGGAGAAGCACGATCACGCCAGCGAGCAGAGGACGAAAGACCTCGAGCAGACCTCGAATGGGCGTCGGCCCTCCAATGGCGCAGCCGAGACACGGGCAGTCGTCACTGCTCGTGCACGTCCACAAGTTGGTCTCCTCGCGAACGCGCCTCAGGTCGAGCATCGCGCAGCGCACGGAGCAGTCGTCGTCATCAACCTGGTTGGCGGGGCCCACGGCCGGTGGCACCGCACAGATCGAAGAAGATCCTACTGGTTCGGCTGCAAACAAAAAGGGCAGGTCTTGGAGTATGCTGGTCAGCGTCTCTTTTGCGGCCCCGGCCTCGGCTGCAGACACGAGGTAGCATGCCAGCAGCTGGCTCGAGCGGTCGAAGGTCATGTGATCTCTCAGGAGGTCTTTCGACTGTATCTCTGCGAGTGCCGCAGCGGTCTGCCGCGGCAGCGCTTTGTGTTGCAATCCATCGACGTCGAGGCCAAAGCAGAAGTTCATAGGTTGGCGCTCGTAGCCCGCAGGAAGAGCCAGGCACACGAGCACAGACGAGCAATCCTGGGCATAGCCGATGGCCGTCTCAAAGAACTTGGCAGCATAAATACGCCGCGTGCGATTGATGGTTGAGTGAGCCACGACTTGGCCGTCGGGAATCAGGAGACCGCGCTCACGAATGGATTCCAGGTTGCTCGCTTTGGTTCCATGGAAGACGATATCCACGTCGGCCATCGCTGCGCCTTTGCAATGCAGATCACGGCGCTCTGCGAGAAACCGCATGATGGCAGGCAGCGAGACCATCAACCGGAATTTTCTATTGCGTTCCACGAGCTGTGCAAATAGATTCGCAGCCGCGTGCTCGAGGCTCGGCGGCTCGGTGGACGGCCTATCAGCATTCCGCATGCTCAAAACTGTTCACGGCCTGAAATGGGAAAATGAAACGGACATCAACAACGTTCGAATTGACACATATCACCAAGTGTGGGGTTCGCCCCCATGGACGCTACATGTATAGAGGCCGCGGGAGTACCGGTGGTTTCCCCCTTTTCGTTCACGCCGGTGGCAAGCATGCATTCGGAATCGGTAGATCGCTGATTAGGTTGTGGAGAAAACAGTTGAGATTGGAACGGCCAAAAAAACGCATCTTGCGATCTGCAATTTTTGCACTCAGCGAAAGTACTACATTGGGTGTCGAGGGCCCATTGGGAGAGCGGCTCCCCATGCGCCAGCGAAGCCAGCTGGTCTTAACGGAGCAGAACTCGGGTGGTACCTCCACCGCGTCGAGCACCCCGCTCGTCGCGTCGAGCGATGAAGCCTCCACGACGCCAAGGCACGACCCGTACCACGATCCAGACCCGCGGCCGGAGCTCGTGGAGCAGTGCATACAGCCCAGACACTGCAGCCTGGCCGAGGGCGACGCGCGCGAGTGGATGCACCGGCGGCTCTCGCACCTGGGCCACGTCTTCAACGAGCGCGGCGCGACCTACATGGCATGCGTTTGGTTCGAGCTCAGCTTCGCAGCCAGGCCAGACGCAGTCGCGGAGCTCATCAGCGCCATCAACATGCGCATGAAGCTCGGCCAGTGGGCGCTCGTGGAGGCGCTGTACCGGCGGATCGTGCGCATGGACCTGAGCAAGGAGGAGCGCGACGCCGCCTACCGCAAGCTCGGAGAGGCCACCTCCCTCAAGAGTGCTCGCGGAAGGCTTCGAGACAGCTCGAGCTCGACATCTCCCGCCAGCGACGGCACTGGCGCGAGCGCCTGTGCGGCTTCGCCTGGTCGGCTCGTGATGCAGCCGCAGACGCCGCTTTCGGCCAGCCACTCCAAGGCCGCGCCCAGCGCCTCGAGCGCCCTCGACGCTCGTTTCGAAGGGCTGAGCGCCGCAGAGGCCGAGCTCGGGCTGGTCCTCGAAGCGCCCGCGCTCGTCACCTCGGCGTCGTCGCTCACGCCGAAGCAGATCGAGCGGCTGCTGCCTCTGGTGCGCGGGTGCGCCTTCGCGGCCAACAAGGCGTGCGAGCTCGAGGCGGCGCAGCACTGGTTCGAGGCGAGCTATGCCCTCTCGTGCTCTGATTGCCTCTGATGACCTCCGATGACCTCTGATGACATCTGATGGTCTGCCTCATCAGGCGAGCTATGCCCTCTCGGCTGCCACGTGCGACCTCCTCTCAATCGCCGATGTGCGAGCGACGCGCGATCCCAATTGCGCCGTCGCCGCCGCCGTGCACGAACACCTGCGCCACGTCGCCGCCGCCAAGGAGAGGCGCATAGTCGAGCGCAAGGAGGGCGGCGACGGCGGCGTGCGGGGCACGGCAGTCAGGCCGAGCGGCGGTGCGAAGGGCTCCGCCGGCAGCAGCGCCGCCGGAACGGAGAGCGTCGTCTCGAATGTGCTCACGTTGCAGCGGCTTGAGGAACGTCTGGTAAGCACGTGGGGGTCGCTCTCGGCGCAGAACGAGGCGCTGCAGGCGACGCTCGAGGAGCACGCGCACGCCACGCACAGCCTTCGCGAGGAGGTAGCACGTCTACACGAGCTCCTCGCCACCAGGGATGGCCCCATCGAGCGGGGAGATCGGGGAGATGGCGGCGGCGGCGACCGCGACCGCGACCGCGACCGCGACGGCGACGGCGAAGACGACGGCAAAGACGACGGCAAAGACGACGGCGACGGCGACGACGGCGGCGACGGCGACGGCGGCGGCAGCCCCATGCAATCGGAGAGCGTCCGCGTCCATTCGGTCAGCTCGTCCCAAGGCGGCCGCTGGACCACAGCCCCTCTGCTCATCGAGAGCGCGTCCACGGGTGCAGGGGCGGGCGTATGCGCGCACTCGCCCCAAGCGGCAGGGCCCATTAAACCCGTTGCAGTGAGGGCCGCCCCTCTCTCCAAGACCCAACCCCTCTCAAGGCACTCCCAAGACCCAAGTGAGGGCCGCCCCTCACTCAAGGCACTCCTCTCCAAGAGCCTCAAGGCACCCCTCTCCAACGGCTCGCACTCAAAGGGAGGCAGCGCGAGAGAGCGATCCAGCTGCTTCTCGCCCATCGCATCCGACGACGGCTCCAAAGATGGGCTTGCCTCCCCACTCCCCATCGCACGCGATAGCTCCGCCTATGAGCTTGATGGCAGCAGACGCAGCATGCGAGGCGACGACTCTCTTGCCACCGCTCGGGCCTCACCTGCGACTTCGAGCACTGGTACCGAGCACGACTTGAGTCGAGGAAGGAATGCTGGTGCGCAGCTGAAGATGAAATGGGAGGAGGTCGAAGCCGATCGTAACATCGCGGTCATGCTCAAGGACGTCAGAGGGCGCATCGCCGAGTACGCGGAGAGGTCGGTACGCAAGCAGCCGACGATCGCGGACCTCGAGGCTGAGGGGACGCTGTACGTGCAGCTGCTCAAGGCGACCAACCTGCTCGCGGCTGATGCTAACGGCCTCTCGGACCCGTACTGCAAGCTCATGCTCGGTGATCAGAAGCAGCGCTCGCGGAAGCTGTACAAGACCCTCGAACCCGTGTGGAATAACGAGGTGTTTGCCTTTGCGGGCTGCCTGGGCCAGCTCGTCGCCGAGCCTCTCCAGCTGACCATGTATGACTTCGACATTCTCTCGAGTGATGATAAGTTGGGAGAGGTGCAGATCGAGCTCGCCGACCACACGTACTGCAATGAGATCCGGCGGGATCTGACCGCTTGCCTGGACACACAGGGCGAGGTGTACATCCAGGTGTGGTGGGAGCCTGAGTCCACGGGAGACACTGATGGTGGCCGCCGGCCGAATCGGAAACGACGAGGGGCCGTTTCGAGTGACGCGCCGAGCTATGCGTCGCGCCTCAAGGAGTTCATACTCGAACATGTGTGAAGACCCCCGCTGATGGTCACCTTGATTGCCCCCGATTGTGACGCGCGCCGTGCTCACGCGCCGTCGTCCGCTGCGCTGCCTAATTAGGTGATCCCTGAGAAGTTCCAGACGCTCAAGGGGTGCTGTGCCTCCATGTGCTTCCCAGTGATCCGGCCCGAATCGCGCTTCCGCTCGGGATGGAACGTGGCCCTGGCCTTCTTCATCCTCTATTGCGGCATCGCGGTGCCTCTCGAGATTGCGTTTGAGCCAGATATGGTCCGTCCTCCTACCACTCGCCTTCCCAAACCTCGCCTCGCAGCTCAACCCTCGCCCCGCTCAACCCACACCCACCCCTGCCCATCCCTCAACCTCCGGCTGAACCCCCCGCTGCCGCTCCCTCCGCCCTCCCGCTACCCTCCCCCGCTCCCGCTCACCCATCCCCCTCCCGCTACTGCAGGTTAAGGCCTTTTGCACCGTGCCACACGATCCCTATGGTCCACTCACCCTTCGCCACGAGTGCCTGCCGTACTTGCTCTGGTTCTGGCTCAACTTCTTCGTCGACATCTTCTTCATCATCGACATTGTCATCAATTTCCGCACCGGCTACATGCACGAGGGCCACTTCGTCAACGACGACTGGATGGTCATGTCAGCGTACCTCAAGGAGTCCTTCATAATGGACGTGGCGAGCACAATCCCGCTCGGCATCATACAGATGCTCGCCAGCCCGGACAACCCGTACGGTGACGAGCAGATCACGCAGATGCAGATCGCAGCGGAACAAGCGGCGGGTGGCAGCAGCGAAAATTCCGCGCAAACCGCGCGGATGCTGCGCCTCTTGCGCCTGGCGAAGCTGACGAAACTTGCGCGCATGCGAAAGCTCGCCAAGCTCGCCGAGTCTTTTGAGGAGTACATCAACCCGGGGGTCCTGGCCGTCTCAAAGCTCGTCTTCATCTCGCTCTTCTGCTGCCACCTCTTCGGCTGCCTCTGGTGGATGATCTCCGACCTCGAGATCGCGGAGGAGCTCGCGGGAACCATGTCCCCGGACTCGTGGTTCTCGACACCCTATACGAGCGGCCCGAATGAATGGCATCCACCCCATTGGCTCAAGAACGAAGCGTCTCTCACCATGAAGTACATGCATGCCTTCTTTTGGGGCGCCGGGATGGTCACCTCGCTCGTGCCGCGCGAGGTCGACCCGACGACCGTGGTCGAGTACATCGTCACGTGTGCGGTCATGTTCTTCGGGCTCATGCTCAACGCGTACGTCATCTCGTCGCTCTCCCAGGCCATGGCCGCGATGAACGCGAAGGCGGAGTTCACCGGAAAGCAAATGGAGTCGATCAAGTCGTATCTCACGATCAAGCAGGTGCCCAAGGCGCTCAAAGGGCGCATCATGGAGTACTACCATTATCTATTCGGCTCCAACATGGCGCTCGAGAACTTGGACTTGTTCCGCCAGCTGCCGCCCGCCCTCGTGATGCAGCTCAACCTGGCGACGAATCGGCGGCTGGCCATGAACTGTGCCTTCTTCCACAAGGTCTCGAATGAGTCTCTTGTGGAACTTTTGGGCCACTTCACGGCGGTCGTCTTCATCCCTTCACAGCAGATCGCCAGGCAGGGTACGCTGCTCCATGCCGCGTACTTCATCAGCCGAGGCATCGTTCAGGTGTCGACGCACGACAGCCCGACGCACTCGACCCTCACCAACACGGAGAGCTTCGGGCTCAATGATTATTGGGCGGGCTGCATCGCCAACGCCCCCCCCCAGTCATCACATTCGACGCATGCAATCACGTACTGTGATCTCATGTGCCTCGAGGTCGAGCATATCCATCGCACGCTCGCTACGGATAAGCCGTTCAAGCTGGCTCTGGCTGAGGCGCGCCGCACCGCCAAAGCCGCGGCGGCGGCCACTAGGCAGGCGATGCAACGGCGCAAGTTGCAGGGGAAAGTGCTCAACATGATGTTCGGCAAGAAGTCCAAGAAGCTAAAGGGCCCGTTCGCCAGGAACGGCCCCTCTCCGCCGGGCACCCCGCATTCGAGCCGCCAATCATGGGCGATTGCAATGTGGCCCTCCATTCGGAAGCTGCTCTGGATGAAGAGATGGGAGGAGAACACAAGGGTTTCCCATGTCCCGCGCAGCGGGAGCCGCGACGAGATTGTGGCCGTTACCTCTCGGCTGGCCGAAAGGCTCCGCGTCGGCGTCCGTGTTGACACGCACGGAAGGGCCAGCCCCACATTTGGACGAATCGAGCTGAAGACTTCGCGCCTACGCGCAGTGCTTCTCCGGGCAGCGGCGAGGCACGAAGGGCGGAGTGGGGGGGGCGGGAGGTCAAGTGGGGGAGGCGGTGGGGGCTCGAGTGGGGGGAGCGGTGGCTCGCGTGGCGTCTCGCCGATTGTCGCCAGACGGACGGGCTCCTCGATGGTGACAGGCGCGGATGGCACAGGTGCAGATGGCACAACGCCGCCCCCTTCAACCCCGCCTCGAACCCCGATGATGGTACCAGCCTCCGCCGGCGCCGGCAGCATCAGAAGCAGTAGCAGCGATGGGAGCGATGCCCACAAGGTGGGTGCGGCGCTGCCCCCTCCTGCCCGTCTACCGCCACCGATTGTACCGATGGCCCCGTTGCCGATCGCATCGCCACTCCATCTTCCACGCCTCACAATGCAATCGGCACCTGGCGCACGCACCTGCACCGGCTCTGCACCACCACTCGCAACGAGCCATGCGGCCATCGGCTCCACCACCTCCGCCACGCCTGCCTCGTGCTGCCAACCCGCGCACGGTTTCGTCAACCATGCTAATCGGGCAGCAGAGACGCCCTTCACCTCCTCCAGTTCCGCCCTCAAACCCTCCAGGGCCACTCTTTCGCGCAACTCGGACGGCCGTTTTGGCGTCTCCTTTCATTCTCCCGGCGACGGCACCATTCGGCTCGAACACATCTCGGACGCGCACGATGCGGACGATGACCGTGTGCGTCTTGTCGCTGGCGACATTGTGCACTCGATCAACGGGATCCCGCTCGAGACACCTCGCGAGTCCAAGACAGATAGCGAGGAGGCGCTGCTCAGATTGATCGCCCACTCAGGCCAGCACGTGGTGCTACACGTGTGTCGCCCGTTTGCGACGGTCTCGGCCTCCACCGCCACCCCCCTCAAGCTTTGGCGTGGGGCGATGGATGGTACCGACGACGATTACATTGCCGAGGCCGCTGCGTCCGCTCGGGAATCGGCTCGGGAGCTTGGCCAGTGCTCCTCGGCGCGCTCGCGCCCAGGCAAGCTCTCCGCCAGGGGCTCCTCTACCCTCCTTCTCTCCTCGCGAAGCCCATCAGGCTCTGCTCGAAGTGGAGCACGGAGTGCGAGTTTCGAGCGCGGTGACGGCGGCCATGCAAGGGTTGTGGCGTCCGGCAACGTGCATGCGCTCGTGTGGCCGCGGGAGGAGAAGGCGCGGGAACTCGAGCAGATGTCGTCCGCACGAAGCCCCTCTGCCTTTGCGCGCTCCAATTCATCTCGCGGCAGCCCGCCAGTGTATCCCGCGACCGCCGCCACCACCGACACTTCCACCACCGCCACTGCCGCCGCCACCACCCCCTCGTCGTCTTGGTGGCCATTCGGTGCCGCTGCTGACGCCGTTGCTCCGGCCGAGGCGCCCGCCGCCGCGGCTCCAGCGCTCATGACGCCACGCACCCATGCCCGCGCCATAACCGACGCGGAAGTCGAAGTCGAGAAGGCGAAGGCAAATGCGGCGGCGAAGGCTGCCGCGCTGGCGGCTGCTCGCGCGGCAGCCACCGCTGCCGCAACGCCTTCTGGCACCGTCGCGGACTCCCCGGCGGTCGACAATGGTGGCGAGCTGCACCGGGCAGCGGAAGAGCGATGGTCGCACAGCCAGCTGAACGCACCCCCGCTCGAGGAGGCGGAGCTGGAGATCGAGGCGGAGGCAGAGGCGGAGGCATTGGCGGAGGAAGGTCGAGCACCCCCAACCAAAATGCCCTTGGAGGGCGTGGTCGAGGGCCGGCTCTTTGGTGTGCGTGTGCTCGGCTCGTTGGGTGTGCCGCCCCCAGCCGCCGCGCCCCCCGCTGGCCTGCGGCCCCAAGCCGCCGCCATGACGACCCCTGCTTCACCCCCCAAGGGCCCCGCGCCGACTCCGCCGGCACGCCCTGCGGCCGCTTCACGGGCGTCAATGCCGGCGGGATGGGTGGAAGTCCCCTCTGGCACTGGCGACGTGTACTTTTGGAACCCGTCGACGGGCGAGAAGACATGGGAGCGCCCCCGCCTTATACCGGGCGAGAAGGTGTGGGAGCGCCCCCGCGCACCTCCTCTGCCTCCCGGCGAATTCCCCCCCGACCCGGCACCGCCGCCCGCTTCCACAACCTCCCCTGCCCCTTATGGCACCCGCGCTGATGAATCTTCGGAGAGCCCTGCGACGTCTCCTCAACGGACGCGCTCCTCCGCCGTGCTTCAGCTGGCCCAGCAACGGAAGGCACGAGGGGAGCTTCTCATGTCCCAGAAGAAGGGGAGCCGAGGGGAGGCCGTCTCATGCTGAGGGGGGGTAGCGGGGTACTTACATGATCACGTAGAATGCCATCATCGTAGCGCCGACGTCATGCAATGCTCGTGCTGTCATGCAATGCTCGCGCACTTACGATGTCATGCAAGTAAGTCTTACGATGTGCTCGTGCTGAGGCATGAAGGATGTCAAAGGTGAGTGTATACATGCCTAACCCTTGACTTGGACTCGAACTCCGCAAAAACCATCGCAAATAAACGAAATGAAAAATATAAATAACGCGTTCTTCTTCTTGTAGTACAACGGTAGTACTACACGCTCCAACCCTAAGCACACAGCGTGATGAACGCGAAGCGCGACGCGCTCGCTCTGGTCAAGTCGTCCTTCGAGACGAATGTAGACATCCTCGCGATGATGCCCGAGGTGAAGAAAAAGGTGCAGAACAAGAAGGATGCCAAGGGACTCTCCCAAAAGGTGCGAGAAGAGCTCCAATGTGCAGATGCATCGCGTGCTCAATGACGAATACAGGCGCGCTCATCACCCTCTTCACCGGTATCTTAACAAGGGCTTCGCGCAACGGCTGCTCGATCTGGGCATGGGTCGCTGCTCGATCTATCGGGCTTGGGTCGCTGCTCAATCTGGGCTGGGGGCGCTGGTTTAAGATGGCGATCCCCTGATGGCCCTTAACACTCCTTGCTTGTTTGTTGGTTCGATTCTAGTTTGCGCAGGTGCGTGGTGGGAAATCTGAGAATTGGGCTCCAATACTCCAACCCCACCACCGGCGCCGCTGTTGGGTATGGCTCTAAGAGAGCATACCCAACGGCGGCGCGGAGTGGAGTCCAGCTTCTCAACACAAGGACAATCCATCACACAAGCCGTTGAGTGGCGCGTCGACCGTGCGGCCCTCGAGAGCGCCCTCGCGGCTGCGGTGGACGTGGGTGTCCCAATCGAAGCACCATAGCGCGCTTGCTCTCTCGCCGGGCGTTTACTCTCACCCCCCCCTCTCTCTATGCCACTCCCTTTCTGCAGAGCGGAATCATCGCGCGTAGCCTTCGATGGGCGCCCGTCGGGGGGCGTCGCGCATCAAGTGACGCATTTCCACGTGCGCAGCGCGAGGTTGCTCTCTTCTCTCACTCTTCCCCGGCCCGGCCCTCGCCTCGCCGTTGGATCCCAATCTCTCGCTCTCTCGCTCTCTCGCCACGCGCCTACTCCCCCTTTCTCTCTCAGGCCATGCTCTCGTGTCCCGCCCTTGTCTGCTGACGTTGACCGGTAGGTGCTGTGTGATCATCTTCGTTTCAGAGGTGCCCAGGAGGGGCCCACTTGAACTTGCTCTCAGTCTTCTTCTTGGCAATGGTTTGCTTGTTGATGGCGGCAGGCGCGTTGCTGAATTGGGTGTGGATGATGTGATCAGAAGCAGGCAGCAGCGTCGCACTCATTCTTATCACGGTTGTTTGCATCGACTCCACGTAGTGGCGTTGGACAGTTAGGGGCTGCGCGACGCTACGGCCAGCGTCGTTCCACACGAAGTGGTTGAGCAGTGGATCCTTGCCGACCGCAGCGCTCGCAGGGGCGAGCGTGGGCGTGAGCTTCGGAGTGAGTGTCGGCGCGGCGGGCGCGGGCGCGGGTTTGGGCGCGGGTGGGTAGGCGGGCAGCCACTGTTTTCTTGCTTTTTGCTTCTTGACACGATGCCCTGCCGCCGCCTCTGCCTCCTCTGCCGACGCTCGCTCCGCCCCCGCTGCCACTTTCTTCTCTTTAATGCGCCTCGCGTAGTGCAGGGCCGCCTCGATGGCCGTCCGAAAGGTGCCCAGGGAGCGAAGTGAGCCATTCTCCATGAACTTTGCTTGGAACCCCTCGCCGTTCTTGTACACGCCCTTGTAGCCCGTCACACAGCTCGGCGACGGCACGAGCTCGAGCCCCTCGGCCTCCGCCGCCGCCCGAACCTCATCCGCCGTGAGCGGCACCACCACGACATTCGCCGCTGCCACATCCGCCTCTGCCCGCTCCGCCCCAATGTGCCTAGCATAGGACAGGGCCGCCTCGATGGCCGTCCTAAAGGTGCCCAGGGAGCGAAGTGAGCCATTCTCCCTGACATTTGCTTCGAACCCGCCGTGGCTTTTCTTGTACACGCCCTTGTAGCCCGTCTCACAACTCGCCGACGGCACCAGCTGGAGCCCCTCGGCCTCCGCCGCCGCCCGAACCTCATCCGCCGTGAGCGGCACCACCACGACATTCGCCGCTGCCACATCCGCCTCTGCCCGCTCCGCCCCAATGTGCCTAGCATAGGACAGGGCCGCCTCGATGGCCGTCCTAAAGGTGCCCAGGGAGCGACGTGAGCCATTCTCCCAGACATTTGCTTGGAACCCCCCGCCGTTCTTGTACACGCCCTTGTAGCCCGTCTCATTGCTTGCCGACGGCACCAGCTCGAGGCCCTCGGCCGCCGCCGCCGCCCGAACCTCGTCCGCCGTGAGCGGCTGCGCGTCCGCCGCCTCTGCCGCCGCTCGCTCCGCCCCAATGTGCCTCGCATAGGACAGGGCCGCCTCGATGGCCGTCCTAAAGGTGCCCAGGTAGCGACGTGAGATATTCTCCCAGACCTTTGCTGCGAACCCCCCGCCGTTCTTGTACACGCCCTTGTAGCCCGTCTCATTGCTTGCCGACGGCACCAGCTCGAGGCCCTCGGCCGCCGCCGCCGCCCGAACCTCGTCCGCCGTGAGCGGCTGCGCGTCCGCCGCCTCAGCCGTCGCTCGCTCCGCCCCAATGTGCCTCGCATAGGACAGGGCCGCCTCCTCCGGCGTCGCGAAGCTGCCGAGGTGGCGCGACTTGCCATTCTCCTGGACCTGCGCCTTGTACCTGCCGTCGTTCTTGTACACGCCCTTGTAGCCCGTCTCATTGCTTGACGACGGCACCAGCTCGAGGCCCTCGGCCGCCGCCGCCGCCCGAGCCTCGTCCGCCGTGAGCGGCTGCGCGTCCGCCGCCTCAGCCGCCGCTCGCTCCGCCCCAATGTGCCTCGCGTAGCACAAGGCTGCCTCACCCGGCGTCGCGAAGGTGCCGAGGTGGCGCAGCTTGCCATTCTCCCAGACCTGCGCTTGGTACCTGCCGTCGTTCTTGTACACGCCCTTGTAGCCCGTCTCATTGCTTGACGACGGCACCAGCTCGAGGCCCTCGGCCGCCGCCGCCGCCCGAGCCTCCTCCGCCGTCGCCGCCCGCTCATCCTCCGCCCACTTTTCGAGCTTTTCCCGCCACTCCTCGTGCTTGCTCCTCCGCTCCTCGTCCAGCTCCGGTCCCGGGTCAGGGATGTCCAGCTCTTCGAGCGCCGGCCGCAGCCCGGGGAGGAGCCAGAGCGCGCGCCAGAGCTGTTCGCGATCCTCCCTGTCCGAGAATTCGCGGCGCTGCTCCTTGAGAAAGGCGGCCAAGGCATTCTGCATCTCCGTCCGCACCCTCTCCTGCGGGCTGAGCCGGCGCTCCACCGCCGCCGCGTACACAGCGGCCGGCAGGTTGGGGATAAGGATAGGGCGCATGTTCTTCCACTGAGCCTGGAGGAGCGGCTCGCGCGAGCCCTCCTCCCACAGCGTCACCCCGAGCCACCCGCAACCTGGGATGAACATCCCCTCGGCGGGGTCGTTGTCGGCCGCCCCTCTGCTGCGCTTGCCACCGCGCGATCTGGTCACCTCGGGGGCCCCCTCGGCGTCGCTCACACCGACCACCGTCTCCCCACGCAAATGGCGGGCGGTCGCAAGCGGATCCTTTTGCGCTCGAAACACGCGCAGCAGCTCGGCCGCCTGCTTGCGCGCGGACAGCGAGCTCTGGAGCTGGCGAGCGATCGCGTGCTGGAGAACCATCTCCTCGGACAGGACGGTTTCGTCTGTGCCAAAGTACCGGACCTTTGGCCGTGGAGTGCATGGGAGGCCCATCCACGGGTCATGCTCCAGGTCGAAGAGCTTGGCGGGCAGCCAGCTGACGCCGCCCACCGTGTGGCGCGTGTGGATCGCGGCTGCGAGATGGAGGCCGAGGTTGAAGGCGTTCTGGCCGCGCGTGGCGAAGTCGAAGACGACCTCGCGCTCGTTGCACGCCGCGTGCTCGAGGAGGATGGCGGCGAGCTGATTGCACGCGTCCGAAAAGGAGGCGCGGTCGCGGACGAACGCGCCGCCACTGTCGCTCCGAGTCTGAGTCGCCGGGGTACGTCGCTCGGCGCCCTCGAGCAGCGCCGGCACCGCGCGCACCACGACGTAGCAGAGGCTAGGGCTGTCCATGCCGCTCACAAAGAAGCCCAGCACCTGCTCGGGGCCCTCCCCGCCATAGCTCGCCGCCGGCGGGTCGAGGACCTTGGCGCGGTGAAAGTAGGCTCTAGCCGCCAGCTGGTCGGAGTGAACGAGCTCGTTGGCAACGCGCGGGTCGCCGACCTTGAGGCACGCGGCCGCCTCGGACCGGTCCGCGCAATGAACCAGGCCCATGGCCGGCGCCGAGAGCTCCATACGAAGGAACTTGGCGAGCTCGAGCCCCTCGGTGAGCAACCCCGGCTGCAGCTGGTCGTAGAAGAGCCCCGTGTCGAGGATCAGGCCTCGCTCCGCGCCGAGGAAGGACACGAGCCGCGTGAAATCCGGCATGCCCGCGTGGGTGCCCGAGAGCGAGCTCGCCGAGGGCTCCTGCCAGCCCGCCTTGCGGAGGCTTACCATCGCAAGGAGGGCGCGCAGCACGACGACGCGGTCCACTTCGAGCTTGGGGGCGAGCTCCTGCGCCAAGAGCTCCAAGTCTTTGGCCGTCATCGCGTGGATGTTGTACACGATCCAGCGCTTCTTCATCCCGCCATCCCAGGTGGTGGCGAAGGCGACCAGGTTGTCGATCGCCGCCGACCCGAGCATTTCGTTCGTGAGGACCCCGCCGCCCGGGGCGGCGGCGGCGGCGGCGGCGGCGGCGGCGGCGGCGGCGGCGGCGTCGGCTGCCGTGGCGGCATCATCGGCGCTCGGGGTGGTGGGCAAGCCAGCGCTGGATGCGCACTTAAAGAAGCCCGTCTCGCTGCTCGACGTCGGAACCCGCTCGAGCCCCTGTGGGGCCTCAGCCAACTTGGCCTTGGCAATCGCCTCCTTTTCAACCGTCTCCTGGGCCAAGCCCCAGCCACTCCTGATCTCGGCCCTATGAGCGTCCCACTGCGCCGGGGTGAGGTAGGAGGACGTTCTTGTCGGTGGCTTCTCGAGCACGTCGTGCGCCTCGGCCTCGAGCTTCGCCACCTCGATGGGCTCGCGGCCGAGCAGCGCATCCGGCTCCAGCCGCTTGCGCCGGTCGTCGTCGTTCGTCGCTCCGAGCAACATGCTCCAGAGGGCAGTCCCCTCGCCCTCGTGCTCGCGCTGCTCGCCTTCGCTCATGCGCGGCCTCACGTTACGCATCGCGTCCACGGTGTGCGAGCCCGAGGTCGAGGCGTGCCAGCCCGAGGTCGAGCCGTCGCCTCCGCCACGGCTGTTCTGCATGCCACCACAAAGGCGGAGCACGAGGTGGAGGGTCGACTCCTTCTGGATGTTGTAATCCGAGAGG
>ENA-UOXG01001285-UOXG01001285.1-mixed-culture-metagenome-genome-assembly--contig:-NODE-1285-length-16500-cov-36.369109_pt1 | contig 16500 bp, 10 predicted proteins | sample MGYA00238159_ERZ761634 | MGnify/ENA primary metagenome ERZ761634 (study PRJEB28908, sample SAMN08776845) | mixed culture metagenome | isolation source: Freshwater growth medium | place: USA... | reverse complement strand
TCACCAAGAGGGTCCGCGAGCTCCTCCACAAGTGGGGTCTCGACGAGAGCTCCCTGGAGGGCTGCAAGCCGACCGCTTACAACGGGGCGAAGTTTGGATTGGGCGACATCGCGCACCTCGAGCCCCGGGCTTTGAGTCGGTGAAGACCAAGAAGACCAAGGCCGCGCCGAATGCCGCGCTGATGAGTACGAATCCGATTGATGAGACTAAAAACGAGTACAGCTGGGCGGACCTAATAGGCGCGCGCCTCGTGCGCGCCTTCTCGCGTTGTCGTGTCGCGCTTCGCGGGTCCGGCGAGAGCGCGTAACGAGTCTTAGCGCCGCTCCCGGGACCGCGATCCTTAATGTTAATACGAATTGAATGGCATATGAAATACATTTAGGATACATCACAATACATCGATGTAAATCTTGGACGCTTTTTCCGAGCCGCTGCGAAGCCACCACCCCTCACACGTTAACGCTCAGCGCACAGATAAACACATATCCTCCCCACAATCATGACGGCGTGTTGCTGCCGCCCTCCCCCCCCCCCCCCCGGGCCCCCCCCCCCAAAAAAACACCCCCCCCCCCCCCCCCGGTAGCCTCCCCAGCAATGAAAGCAGCTCCCGCCCCATCCCTAGGGGCGTGATTGCTCGCACAGACACGCAACTCACATACTCATGCACACACAGGCACAGCGTCAACGTCGCCCTCGCACTTAAGCTGACAGAGAATGCGTCCTCATGCCTCCACGTCCGAAGCGGGCGCATCTGCCGCTGGCGCAGCGCGAATAGCATTCTCTAGGCACCGCTTGATCTTCCCAGAGCCAACGCTTTCGAGCTCTAACGTGTAGGCTTTCATCCCTGCATCGTACTCCGTCACAAAGGCGATAGCCTCCTCGCCGCTGCTGCGCTTCACGAACACTCTGCTGCCGATGGCATAGGTGGGCTCAGCCTCCGCGGGCGCGGGCGCGGGATCCTCAGGCTCGGGCGCGGGCGCGGCCGCCGGCGCGGCCGCCGGCGCGGGCGCGGGCGCGGGCGCGGGCGCGGGCGCGGGCGAGGTCGCCGGCGCGGCCGCGGGCCGGGGCAGGGTTTTGGGCGAGAGGAACGATCTGGCCGAGGCCATCACACGACCCGACAAGGATCTTTTGGGCGTGTCGGACCCTGGCGAGTTCGCCGGCAGCAACGCCGGCACCTGCGGGGAAGCAGGGGCGGCGGGCGGCGGCTCGGCAGCAACTGTGCCCAACTCTGCGTCCCCGTCGCCCCCCGCCGCCGCCGCGTCGAAGTTCGGCTGCGGCATCTTGGAGCCGGTTAGCAGCATGAGCCGATCCCTGAGCTGCTCGCGCGCCTCCATCATGACGGGCGAGTTGGCCTCGACAAAGTCGTTCACCGACAGGCTCAGGGTGTCGTAGGTCTCCTCCATCTTCTCGTAGGCGGTCTCCGCAGCGGGCACCGCGACGTAAAAGATGGGCGTGAGGCAGCTCAGCAGCGCGCGCAGGACCGGGCGCCGGAAGAGATAGTCGAAGATTGGAATCCCGACCACGACGAGGAAGACGACGATCGCGTACATCATCGCCAACGCTGAGTTGTAGGGGCCGGGTGGCGGGGAAGGGGGTGGAGGCGGCCGAGGGGGCCTGGGCGGATTGGGGGGCGGCGGCGGCGGATTAGGCGGCGAGGGCGGCGGCGCGGGCGGCGCGGGCGGCGAGGGCGGCGAGGGCGGCGGCGGCGGCGGCCGCGGCGGCGGCGGTGGCGGCGGTGGGGGCGAGGGCGGCGGGGGCGGCAGCGGCGAGGGCGGCGGCGGGCTCGGGGGCGGAGGCGGCCGCGGCGAGGGCGGCGGTGGGCTCGGGGGCGGCGGCGGCGGCGGCGGCGGGCTCGGCGGATGATCGCGCCCGTTGGCCTGGATCTTGGCGCAGTGCTTGATCGCCGTACGCCCGTCGGCCGATAATCGGTTGAGCGGATTCATCAGCACCTTGCCGCATTCGAGAGGGAAGTCCGCAAACGACGACACCGGCGGCGGGTGGGGCGACGGCGATGGCGGCGGCGGCGGTCTGGGCGGTGCCACCATCTTGGCTTTGAGCTCGTTGCGGATCGTCGCGGGGAGCATATAAATGATCGGGTGGCGATTGAGGCGCTCGTGCGACGAAAGGAGCGGGTGGATGAAGGCGATGGCGATGATCGCGCTCGAGAAGCACAGGTACCAGGAGGTGCACGTCCAGGCGCGCTTGACAGCGACACTCCGCTCGCGCTCCTCCGCCCGGATCTTCTTGATCTGCGACGGGTTCATCACATTCGTCATCGCGTTCGCCGAGGATTTCGTGAGGGCATCGCTCTTCACCGCGGTCGCATCAAGAATCGGCTCATCGTCTTCATACTCGGCGGGCCCCTTGGAGGGTCCCATGAGTAGCAGGCCGGTGGGCAGCGAGGCAGCGAAGCTCTTGTTGGCGGACTTGGTGACCGAGTTGAGGCCCTCGATGTCGACGACGTCCGGATCGGACATCTTCCACACCGACGGCGTGGACAGGCCCGCGTATGAGATCTGGTGCTCGTTCCGGATACGCTCCGGGAGCGTGAGCTTGGCGCCGCGCTCGGCGCGCTCCTCCTGCTGGAAACGCACCGAGCGCGTCTGCGTCGACGTGCTGGTCGGCGGCTTGATCACGAAGCGCCCCTTGCGCGATGAGCTCACGAACTTGCGGATCCAGCCTGGGAGCATCCACATCAGCCAGAGCGCCCACGCCGCCACGTACACGCACAGCAGCACGAGGCTGACGAAACCGGCCTGCCCGACCGCCCACTGGAGACGCCCCGGGAGGACTGTCATCGGCGTCAGAATCGCCGTCAGGAGCTCAGAGTCCGTGAGCGGCGGCGGCGAGGGTCGCGGCGGCGGTGACGGCGGCGAGGGCGGCGGCGAGGGCGAGGGCGGGGGCGGGGGCGAGGGTGGCGGCTTCTTGAGCTTTTTGAAGTCGTCCACATCGTCGACATAGTCAACGTCATCGTCGTTATCGCCGTCGTTATCCTTGTCGTTGTCGATACCATCGTTGACACCGTCAGTCTCCAGTGGTGGCGGCGGCGGCGAGGGTGGCGGCGGCGGCGGCGGTGAGGGTGGCGGCGGCGAGGGTGGCGGGGGGGGGGGGGGGGGGGGCGGGGGCGAGGGGGGCGGGGGCGGAGGCGGGGGCGGCTTGGGTGGCGGCAATGGCGACGGCGGCGGCTTGGGCGGTTTGGGCGAGGGTGGTGGCGGATGGGGCGAAAGGCTGGGCGGCGGCGGCGGGCTGGGCGGCGGTGGCGGCGGCAAGGGTGGCGAGGGCGGCGGCGAGGGTTTGGGCGGCGGCGGCGGCGAGGGAGGCCGTGGTGGCGACGGTGGTGAAGGCGGTGGTGAGGGCGGCGACGGCGGCAAAGGCGGCGACGGCGGAGGCGGCATGGGTGCCAAGCCCGGTGGGAACGGTGGGCGCGGCGGCGGTGGGTAGACTGGCGTCATCACGAGTGCCAGGTCACCGAGAAGGAGGAAGAGGGCGAGCGTAACCGCGCAGCAAGCGCCCGTGAGCTTCAGATAGCTCTCGGAGACACCGTACTTTTGCTCGAGCGTCAGCTTATCATCTTCACTCCGAGCGCTATCGGGGGGGGCTGCATCGGCGGACATGGTACGAGCGGCTGGAGGCGCCCCGCGGGCGGCGCAAGACGCTCGAGCGCAAGGTGGACAAGCCTCGCCGAATTGGGTTCCACGACGCGGAGAAAGTTTTGGGGAAAGTTTGTTTTCTGAAAACGCAAGGGGCTGGGAGCCCCTTGGAAAACGCGTCGTGGAGAGCGCCTCGACAGGAAAGAGGAAACAGCAGAGCAGGAAAATGCTCAAATCCGAGCCGCAAGCAAGCAAGCAAGCATTCGATTGCGCTTGTTTAGGTACTTGTGTTGTGATTCGACTAATTAGCTTGCTTGCTTCCGAGCCGCCCCGCGACTCCGAAAGCGAAACCTTCCAAGTTCCAAGAGACCTAAAGCGAGGCATTACCGCGATGCCGGAGGCGACAATGTTGATGCCACCCTGCCCGCCATCGCGACGTACCATGAGCACGGCCGGCGGTCGTCGCCGCCCCACGGAATCAAGCCGTCTCCATGACGGCACGCGAGGTCGTAGTGATTGACGGCGGCCGTGTAGTGCGGGCTCGCGTGCGCGCGCTCCACCTGCGCGCCGCGCGGGTGGCACGCCGTTGTGGGCACTGCGCCGTCGTTGGCCTCTCCGAATGCGCTCAACTCGGCAAGCGCTTCGAGGCCGAGCGAGTCGGTCGACCAAAGCCCGATCGCGCTGTCGCCGCAGAGGCTGCCGTTGAGGCGCGACTGCCAGCGTGCCAGCGCCGGTAGCCCCTCGTTGGACGCACGCGTGCTGAAGAAGCCGGGACTCGGGCCGTTGCCATCGGCCTCGCAGTAGCGTTCGCGCACAGCCAGCACGCGCAGCATCACTGAGGCTGCGTGAGCCGCCACTCCCTCGAGGTCAAGCGAGCGACCGACGGAGCAGATCTGCGGCAGCTTCTCGGCCGCCCTGCTGCCCTGCCACGGCGCGCCGGCAGAGTACCAAGCGGCCTCGGCAGGCAGCGCGCACCGCCCGGCTTCGAGAGCGCCCGCAAGGAGCAGGCTGCCGAGGCTGTGTGAGAAGATGACGAGCGGCGCTGGCGTGCCGGCCAGCGCGATGGCCGCCGCATCGCGCACAAGCGCGCAGACGCGCTCCTGCAGCGCCGCATCCTCCCAGCCGACGCGCAGTGTGTCCTCGTACATGTAGACCACTGTGCTGCACACCCACTGCAGCCGCTCTTGCAGTGCCCCCCAGTAGCCCTTCATGCTGACCTCGATGGGCGTTTCAGTGTCCATCCCAGCGCCATGCAGCAAGAGGCACACTGGCAAGGTGGAGCTCGTTCTTAGGATAGTGCCCCTGGCGAGCATCATGATTGCCGAGGGCTGCCATGCGGCCCGGAGCTGGGCGGCAATCATGATGATGAGGGCCACGGCGCCGAGCAGCCAAAGGACCGCTTCAGCAGGCCGGCAAAGTGAGTGGCGTACACGTAGAGTCGGTCCTCTAAGTAGCGAATAGTGCCGATCGTCGCTCGACTCATCGGCAGCCATCGAAAACTAAAGCGAGCGTTCACGACGAGGAAGAGTCATGCGAAATGAGGTTATGCGAGATCGCGCGCCGTGTCGGCGATCTCGCTTCCACTGCGAGGGGGAGGAGCTGATTTCCGACGGACGGAAACAAGCTGACGTAAGATGGACGCCATCTCTATGCAAGAAGCCCAGCACTCCGCACCGCTCAGCCCCGCCGACGCTAAACCCGCCGAGGGCGAGACCTCGAAGCTGCGTGCGACCGCCGCGGTCGTCGGAAACGTCGCTGTGACCGTCGGCTCCGCAGCTGCCACTGTGGGTGGCTCGGCCATCTGGGCGGCGGGCTCATACCTCTCGTCGGTGGTCGCCAACCGTGGCGCCAGCGGCGGCGGGATCGGCGGCGGTGGTGCCGCCGAGGCTGGCTCGGCCGCGAGCGGCCTCGGCTCGGCCGAGATCCTCAAGATGGCCAATGCGCTCGATGGCATCTTTGCGACCAGCGAGCTTGCTGGCCCGGTGGCCGGGCGGCTGAAGCAGCCCGAGGTGCCGCGACTTGTGGTGGTCGGCACGCAGTCCAGCGGCAAGTCCTCGCTGCTCAACGGCATCATGGGCGCCGACATCCTACCCCTCGGCGAGGAGATGGTGACGCGCGCACCGCTTGCGCTCCAGTTGGTGCACCACGCCGAGCCATCTGAGATGCGCGCCGAGTTTGGCACCTTCGTCAACGGCGGCTGGTGCGTTGAGGAGACCGTCGAGCTCGCATGCCCCGATCCGAAGGCCGCGCAGCTCGAGCGCATCCGGAAGGCCATCGAGGCGCAGACCGCCGCGCGCGCCGGCTCCCAAAAGGGCGTGACCAACGAAGCCATCTTCCTGCGCCTCTACTCGCCGCACGTGCCCAACCTGTCGCTGGTCGACCTTCCGGGGCTCACGATGACGGCGCTCACCGCGCAGGGGCAGCCTAAGGACATCAAGCAGCAGATCCGCCAGATGATCGCGAGCTACATCCAGCCTGCGCGCACGATCATCTTGATGGTGTGCCCTGCCCGCGCGGATCTCGAGGCCGATCCCGCCGTCGAGCTCGCGCGTGAGTACGACCCGCAGGGCACGCGCACCGTGGGCGTGCTCACCAAGGTGGACCTGATGAACAAGGGCACCGACGTGTCCAAGTACCTCACCAACGCACTCCCTTCCGACCTGCAGCTCTCTCTCGGCTACTTTGCGGTCAAGATGCGAGGCCCTGCGGAGAAGGGCCTGACAGTGCGCGAGGGCTACGGGAGCGAAGCGGAGTACTTCAAGGCGCATGCGACGTACGGCCGCGCGTTCGCGCCCTTTGCCGAGCGCCTGGGCGTGCCGCCCCTCTCCAAGTTCCTCGCGCGCGTCCTCCTGGGCCATCTCAAGCAGCATCTGCCCCACATTTTGCGCGAGGTCGACAGCCTCTACTTGCAGACCGAACGAAACCTGTCCGACCTCGGCCCGGCGGTGCCGATCGACGCGGCCTCACGCTCGGCGCTCGTGCAGAACCTGGTGGCCTCGTTTTCGCGCAACGTTGTGGGCGCCCTCGTCGAGAAGCGTGCCGACGTCAAGACGGGTCGACGCATTAAAGATGCCTTCGCGGCACTTTCCAAGGAGCTCAAAGCCGTGAAGCCGTTTGATGAAAGCGCGTACCCGGACCAGTACCTGCTCGACGCGGCGCGCGACTGCGAGGGCAACCACCTCTCGTTCCCGATCCCGCCCATCGAGCTGCTCGAGCACATGCTCACGCACCCCGAGAAGCGGCCCATTCGGCAGCTGCTCCCGCCGTGCCTGGGCTGCGTGAGCGCCGTGCACGAGGAGCTGCGCGCGCTCTGCACGCGGCTGCTCAACCAGGAGACGACGATGCTGGCGCGCTTCCCCAAGCTGCGCGCCAAGCTGCGCGAGGAGTTCGAGGGGCTGCTCGAGCGTGAGCGCTCGGCCACGATGCACAAGCTCGAGGAGCTCATCGCCATGGAGGAGGCCTACATTTACACAGACGACGAGAGCTTCCTTAAGGAGCTGCAGGAGGGGATCAAGAAGCTTGTAAAGGGCGTCGAGGCGCCGCTGCTCCGCTCGATACTCAACTCGTACTATGCGACCATCACACGCTCCGTGGTGAATGCCGCGCCCAAGGCGATCATGCTGCACATGCTGCGCGCGACCGAGAACGCCCTGTACCCTACGCTTTTCGAGCGTTTAGCCCACGCGAGCGTGGACGATCAGGGGCTGCTCGACGAGCCTCCTGAGATGGAGTCCAAGCGGCGCGCGGACGTCGAGCTCCTCGGCAAGCTGCGCGCGGCCAAGCGCGCCCTTGAGCAGCTAGCGTGAATGGGGAATTGGGGACCGACGGCGTCGACGGTCGGATGAACGAGACGCCGCCAGAGCGATCCCGACCGCAGACGGAGACGCGTCACACGAATCGATACCTACGGTGGTTTGGAAGATTGTACCGCGGGTTGAGCACAAATGAACCATCTGTGACGGCAATAGTTTCTCTTTACACACAATACCGAGTTCCAAACGGCACGCTAATTATACAGCTTCCGAGGTCGGGCACACGACACCCCGGACGCGAGCACATATCCTTTTCTTCGTTCCAGGGGACCTTCCGGCTGCGCCGCCGGGGGTGCGCGTCTTGGGACGGAACGCCAACCACACAGGCACAATGGCCGCACGCGCGAATTCGATGGGAACCTCAGTCCGACGCGGCCGGGCTTGCTGCCGCTCCGCCCGTGTCGAAATCGGCAAATCCGCCGAATTGACTCTCAGACGACGAGGAGGAGAAGTCAGCCGCAAATCCGCCCGAGAAGTCAGCCGCAAACGCGCCCGAGTCCCCGCTGGTCGACGCCGCGCTCGCGGCATCGCCACTCGCCGACGCTGCCGGCGCGATGCCGCTGCTGCCGCTGCTGCCGCTGCTGCCACCGCTGTTGCCGCTGCTATCGCCAGACAGCTCGAGGTCGAAGCTGCTGCTGTCGAACTCGGCGGACCACGCCTCCGACGAGGGCGGCGGCAGCTGATCCCCCGTCATCAGCTGATCATCGCCAGTCTGGTTGACGAAGTTGCGGCTGGAGAGGTACTGCGCAAAGTGCTGGATGTAGCTCGAGGAGTGGGCTCCGGACTCGTCATCGAGCTCCTCGTCATCTTGGTCGTCGCCGACACCGCCCGAGTCGAGATCGGAGTCGAGATCGGAATCTCCCCGGCTGGCCGCGGCCGCAGCTTGGGCGGCGAGTACACTCTTGATGGTGCTCGCATCGATCTCGTCGTCGTCGTCCGAATCCTCCGAGCCGCGCGCCGGGGTGTTGCCACCCAGTGGTCGTGACTGCAGCTGCTCCCACGAGGTCAACGCCCCGCCGGGCGCGATGAACTGTGCCCAATGCAGGCATTCGGCCTCGAGAAGCTCACGCATCTCGGACTCGCGCTGCGAGGCGGAGAGCAGGCACGCGCTGATGTGCATCACGAACGCGTGGCAGCACGGGAGCGTCTTGCCCTTCGCCTTACCAACGGCGCCCTCGCCCTTCGGAGGAGGCGCGTAGTCGGCGACCAGCACAGTGAGACGGGTGGCAATCTGCGCGTCCGCGACGAGTGCTCTACGGACGGCGGTGACCAGCTCGGCCGAGGAGGAGGAGAAGGAGATGGCCCACTCCAGGATGGCCGCGGCACGCATGTGCAGTGCGTTGCACGAGTGTGGCAGCAGCAGCAGATCGAGGACGATGGGGAAGAGCCCGAGTTCGACTAGCGGCATGACCAGCGCCGTCCGCGTCTTGAGACACTCTTCGAGCAGCAAGAGCAGCTTGCAGCGCTGGGCGCCGCGTGGCCGATAGGCCGGCGCATCGTTCGCGAAAAAGCGCGAAAACCTCGCGGGCAGAGGCGATGGCGCAGCGATGGCCGCAAAGAAGCGGTCAATGTCAGCCTCTATCTGGTCGAGGAGCGCCTCGGCCACGGGCGCTAAGGGGGACTCTCGTTGCCTCGAGAGCAAGTGCAGGACGACGTCGAGCGCGGGCAGGTTGGGCGCGTCGTCCACGCCGAGGCACACGCGCACCAGCTGCGCACAGCGCGCCCGGCCCGAGGGGCTGCTCTCGAGGCACTCGGGCGGCTCGGACGAAGCAGCGAGCAGCGCGCACAAGAGCGAGGACGCATTGGTGACGACTTCCGGGTCGTCGTGCGCCAAGGCATCCAGCGCGGCGGGGACAAGCGCCGTGTGCGGCAGCCACGACTGGGCATCGAGCTCGGAGCGTGGCATGGCTGACTGCGCCGGGGCGCCAGGCTCGGACACGGGCGGCTCGCCGATGCAGAGAGCGATCAGGAGAGCGAGGATGGCGTCCGAACCGATGTGCGTGAGCAGCTGCTGCACCAGCGTTCGCTGATCGGGCATGCCCTCCGCCTGCAATACGGCCTTAAGGGTCTGCTTCTGCAGCGACTTGAGCACCTTGCATGCATAGCCCGCGAGCACGGGCGGCAGTGGTGGCGGTGTCGCGAGGAGCGAGAAGAGCTGCTTGAGGACCGCAGGCTCGCCCGTTACGGCATCGCGCAGCGCAGGCATGTCGCAGGACAGCACCTCAGTCGCCACAAACGGGTACTTATACTTGCGCACATCCGAGTCACTCGCGTCCGGCATCTCTGTGACGTAGGCCGCAAGCTTGTATAGGATCGCGGGTGTGGAAAGGTACTCGGTGAGCTTCGCATTCTGCGCTTTGCACTCCTGCAGCAGCTCATCTTCTTCGAGTAGCTCCTCGAGGGTGAAGCCGGATGGCCGCTCCATGATCGTGTCGATCGACGAGGATGTAAAGTGCAAAGAGAAGAACATTTTGCGGCGGGTCGCAGCAGCAGAACTCGTGTAGCCTCCTGGTGCGGACCACGCGCCTTATCTGTGAACCCTTTCTCATCCAACTGAGGGATTTTTTGGAGAAATTATTTCGAAGCAACATTGCCCGAGCGTCAAACCATGGGGCTCGCCAGCTCCTTGGTAAAACCTTTTGGGAATGAGAGGTGTGAAACATCGCGCGCTCCGCTTCGCGGCAAGATGGCGGCGGCAGCGACCGGCGGCCCTGAGGCCCACCAGGTAATGCAACAGCTGTGCGGCTGCCTGCGGCGGCGTGCTCTGCGGCACGCGCTCGCGCTGCTCGCTCTCGTCGAACCGCGATTCCTGCTCTGCTCCTCGAGTGCGCTGCAGCGCTTCACCGAGCGCTCTCCATGCCTTTCTCACTGCACTCCACACACGCCCCTTCTATGCGCGCCAGTTTGGCAACATCGTGCTTGGTGGCAAGAATGCGCACCGTGATGAGTCTATTGGGCAGCTCCGCGTCCATGCCGACGGCTTCGGGTGGAAGTCCAAGCAGGGTGGCTCGCCTCTCGTCATCCCCAAGGCTGACTTGCGCTCGGCAGAGTGGATCAAGATCCCGCACGCGTACCAGCTAAAGCTGCGCGTCAAGGGAGGCTTCGTGCACAAGTTCAATGGCTTCCGCTCCACGGACAAGGACACCATTCGCGAATTCGCGAAGGAGGCCTTCGGCCTCGAGTTTGAGGACGCGCACCTTTCGTACAAGGGCTGGAACTGGGGTCAGGCCATCGTTGAGGGTGGCAACGTGAGCTTCAACGTGGAGGGCAAGCAGACGCTCGAGGTGCCGCTGACTGACGTCGCGCAGGCGACCGTGCAGAAAAACGAGGCGATCCTTGAGATGGTCGCCGACGACACGGCTCTGCCCGAGGACGAGATGCTCGTCGAGCTGCGCTTCCATCTGCCGCAGTCCACGGGCGACGAGGCGGCGGACGTGGACGGCACCCCCGCCGAGGGCTTCGTGGCGCTGGTCAAGCAGAGCGGCGACCTCGATGTGGCGGGCGCCACGCTCGCCACGCTTCCGGATATTCAAGTGCAGGTGCCGCGCGGCCGCTTCGAGCTCGAGCTGTGCGACAAGTTTATGAAGCTGTTCGGCAAGAGCAACGATTACAAGATTATGTACACGGCTGTCTCGGCGCTCTACCTGCTGCCCAAGCCCGACGGGTACCACATGGCGCTGTGCATTGCCCTCGAGCACCCGTTGCGCCAGGGCGCCACCTCGTACCCGCACATCGTGCTGCAGCTGCCCAAGGAGGCTCCCCTCGAGCTCGAGGTCGCGCTGAGCGAGGCGGAGTGCACCGCGCGCTTTGGCGACAAGCTCGACAAGTTTGAGAGCGGCGACATGCCCGGCGTGGTGGCCAAGGTGCTGGCCGCCTTCACCAAGAAGAAGGTCTCGGGCATCAAGGCGGGCGGCTTCAACGGCGATAATGCCGACGGGCGTTCCAAATCCATTCGCTGCTCCCTCAAGGCGGCCGAAGGCTTCCTGTACCCGCTCAGCAAGGAGTTCTTCTTCATGTCGAACAAGCCGTTACTCATCGAGTTTGAGAAGGTTGCGTCCATCGAGTTCAACCGCGTGGACGCCAAGCAGCAGCAGGCGCAGGTGCGCACGTTCGACATCACGGTGCACATGAAGGAGGGGCTGCCGAAACAGGAATTCGTCAACTTGCAACGCTCCGAGTACAAGGAGCTCTTCCGCTTCCTGAAGACGAAGAACATCCGCATCAAGAACATCGCGTCGGCCAGCTACGGCGACGATGTGGCTGAGGGCGATGACGATGACGACCCTTACACGGCCAGGCTCAAGGCCGAGCGGGAGGCGACGAAGGAGGCGATGATGGGCGACGACGACGACGACGACGACGACGACGAGGATGACGAGGACTTCAAGGGTGGCGACGAGTCGGACGTGGATGAGGAGTACGACGAGGGCAGCGAGGAGGACGACGAGCGCGCGTTCAAGAAGAAGAAGAAGGGCGGCGACGACGAGGACGAGGACGAGGACGAGGACGAGGACGAGGATGAGAAGGCGGCGCCTCCACCTAAGAAGCGCAAGAAGGAGGCCTCGAGCGAGGAGGATGAGTCGGACGCACCGGTAGAGTCGCCACCCAAGAAGAAGGGCAAGGAGCCCGCCGGCTCGAGCAAGAATCCCTTGCTCGAGAAGAAGCCGAAGAAGAAGCGCGCCAAGAAGGACGCGAATGAGCCCAAGCGCGGCCAGTCGGCTTACATGCTCTGGATGAATGCGGCAGGGCGCACGATTGCCAAGGAGGCCCTTGGCAACGGCGCGAGCATCGGCGACATTGGCAAGTGGTGCGGCGCCAAATGGAAGGAGATGAACGCGGCCGCGCGCGTCGAGTGGGACGACAAGGCCGCCGCCGACAAGGCGCGTTACGAGCGCGAGATGGCTGAGTACAAGTCCAACATCCGTCGACAGGCGATGGCCGCCGCTGGCGGCAGTGACGACGACGACGACGACGACAATGACGACGCGTGAAGGCGCCACTATGAAGACGCGGAGCACGCGCGCATCGGTGGTCTTGGCGTGTTTACGTCGCCGCATCCCCCGCGCGGTACTAATCAATAAAGAGCGCGGTCAATGTGTGCCATGTGTCGTCGAGATTCGGGGGCCACGAAACACGGTGGCCGGCTCGCCGCACACACAGCACGCGGCCGCCGTCCACCTCCGCATCCGATGTTCGGAAACCGCGCGTGCGGCGTCTGCGGCGCTCGCGGCTCGCGCCCCCGTCGGGCGGCCCGTCGGCGTCGCGGGCGCGATGCCGATGGTTCATGGTCGAGGAGGTAAGCGAATATAACGTACTTTTATGCCGCCCGTACCGCGTGTGAACGTTTACTTCCTTTCGTGGTTTCAGAGTCACGCGCACTGACACGATAGACAGCAGATTCCGCGGGGGCGGGGAGATAACGTCAGACGAGCCACGGGCCCACGGCAAAGCCACGGCATCCGGACGATCGTGGCGCGGGGATCGGATCGTCGCCTACGATTACCAAATGAACGTCTTGATCCGACGATCTTCCAAACGCGACTCGCGACAAGAGCGAACAGGCACATTGGCAGGGCCCGTCGCGTCTGGCGTCTCGAGCGCGTCGTATTCAATTGTTCTATCACCGATCAAGCCTTTTCGCCGCGGATTGCCGCCTTCGTTATTGCTTCAGCACGTTTCGGCAGTCCGTTGCTTCGGGCACGTCCGTTGCATGTCATGTACGCGGAGACACCCCATCTGCAAGTCTCACCTCGCAGCACGCGGAGGCACGCTTCGGCTGCCTCGTTGGTTAACCCACTGAGTCGATGGCACTCGCCGGTGATTTTCAGCACCTTGAGCGTGGTTTTGGCCGCCTCTATCTGGCTCATGACCTCATGCTCGCAGCCTTCGCAGTCGACCTTGAGGAAATCGAGTTGCTCCCCGTGGCGGTGTTTGCCGACCTCGATCGTGCCCGTGTCGCCTTGGCTGCTGTCGCTACTGCTGCTGCTGGTACTTGCGTTCAGTAGAACGCCCGCGGCGGCAAAGGCGTCGTCGAGCGTCACGGAGGGAATCCGAGTCATCCTCGGATTCTCCCTCATGCACGCTGCAATGCCCGCCATCTTGGCCTTGCAGGCCTGGCTGAAGCACGATTGGGTCGTCCTGCCGTTGTGCCATTGAGTCGTGGCCATCTGGCTGCCACCCGGGTTCTTTATGACACACTCAGGCATGAAGATCGGGCGACCATTTCGAGTCACGCCAGCGTTTACGGCGTGGAGGCGCCCTTCGAGGCCATTGGCCGCAATGTTGGCACGCAAGTAGGCAAAGGTCGCGGGGTTGGGCTCGTAAGCCCAGCCAACCGCTGCTGGGTTGGCGAGTGCCAGCGCTATTGAGAGAACTCCCAGATTGGCTCCCACATCGATCCAATTCTTGATGGGCTCATTCCCTGGGCGGCGCCCATTCCTTGGTGCCAGCACCGAATGCAATCGCCCGTACACGCCGCCGTCGATCTCAAAGACGGGGTATGCCGGAATATCGCCTCGAGGTGCCGACAGCACAATTCGTGAGAGGCCCTGCCTAGGCATCTTGAGGGTGCAGTACTTGGAATCGCCAGAGCACGTACAGTTATCTTGATCAGCGCGCTGCCAATGCCTAACATCTTCGGCAACGCCGGGCAATGGAACCTTGCCACAGCCTCTGTGTCGCAGCTCATCGTCGCGGACCACAGACGCGGGTCCTGTTTTCATGCTGGACCAAAGTCAAGTTCGCCTTCGTTTCTTCTGCGACTGTGAAATCATTCACGCCCACAGGTACCGGTACGTCAGTCACTTTCATCGCGGTCCCCCCGCGCTCCCCACCACGTCTCAAAGGACGGCTCCGCACCCCTCGGTCAACACAAGTACTGAGTATACTCGCTCTCTCGGTTCACTCCATTATGCTAGATTGCTGCTCAGTGAGGTATCGGTCACTCTCTCCCAGCACGCGGGAAAGTGATGAGCGTGTCTCGCGTGCGGCACGCGAATGCGCGACGCCACAGAGACCGCGGGTCCCAAGCACACTAATTAGGAATTTCCTAGTGGTTGATTTCTGCCGCGCGCGCGCGCGCCGCCGCAGGGGGGGGGGGGGTAGTCTGTCCAACTTCATCTGCACACCCTGTCGTGTTCGCTCTTCACATCTACTTCGCACAATCATCTACTAGCATTCGTCGATCGCTGCGCTTCTACCGCCTTTCAGCGTCCCCAACGCGTCCCGCCCATGCCAGTTCCTGCCGCACGGACCGACTTGCGCGCCACCGGGGTCACCGTCAGCTTCTGCGTGCGTCGCGAATCGCCGCCCCGAGCAATCGTCAGCTCGAGTGGCCGGTCCGGCTCCGCCTCCTCCACCGCGCACAGCAGGTCCTCGTTCTGAGAGATGCGCACGCTGCCAACCGCCGTGATCAGATCTCCCACAACCGTCTCGCCAAACGGCGTGCGCTCCGAAGGCTGCAGACCCGCAGCGGCCGCTGGGCTGCCTTGGATCACCTCGACGACAAGCGCGCCGTCCAACGGCCTGCGCAAGCTGCGCGCGAGCTGCACGCGCAGCGCGTCGTCGAGCACATTGATGCCGAGTGTTGGGCGCGTGTTGGGGCCGTAGCGAATGATCTGGTTCACCACGCGACGCACAGTGTCCACTGGCACAGCGAAGCCGATGCCCACGTTGCCCCCCGTGCCGCCCGGAGCGTAGATGGCCGTGTTGACGCCGATGAGCCTCCCGCGTGAGTCGAGCAGCGGTCCACCGCTATTGCCTGGGTTGATGGCGGCGTCCGTCTGGATGCAGCCCTTGATCGGACGGCCGCTCACCCCCTGCACTTCCCGACCGAGCGCCGAGACCACCCCGGTGGTCAGCGTGTAGTCGAGACCGAACGGGTTGCCGATGGCCAAGACAGTCTGGCCTACCCTCAGATCGGAGGAGGTGCCCACCTCGACGGGGACGAAGGGGACCGCGCCCCGATCGATCTTGAGCACGGCAATGTCCTTGTCCTCTTCGTAGCCGATGACCTCGGCGTCAATCTGCTTTTCTCCTCCCGACAGGCTCACCCTGACGCGACGTGGCACTTCCCGCAGCGCCCGTTGGCCGCCCGACACCACGTGGAAATTGGTCACGATGTGGCCCTGCATATCCCACACGAACCCGGACCCTGCACCCGCAGGCATCTCCATTGGCTTGGGCGAGAATCCGGCAGACGCCAGCTGAGCCACTTGAATGTAGGCTACCGCAGGCGACACGCGGCTGAACACATCGACCGTGCGAGCCTCGGATTCGGTCATACCGTTGGCGAAGCCGTACCCACGTCGGCTGCTGCTGCTCGGGGCGTCGCTTGTTGCGAGCCGTTCCACTAGGTCCCTCTTCTCCAGGCAGTCGCGAAAGTCGATGCCGCGCTCGGTGAGCAAGGACTTGAGCTCGCCGACGCTGAGCCTGTCCAGGCCATCGAAACTGAGACTCACGGACGAGCGACGCGTCGGTGCTGCGCGGCTCGCCTGAGGCGTGATCAACGTGAACGCGAGTGCAAGGCCAACGGCGGATATCAGCATCCCGGCGCTCACTGAATGTGCGCGTGCCCAGGTGCCTCCAAGCGGTCAGTTTTGCGCCCGGCGATCGATCGGCTGCTTCGCGTCAAGACACAAAAAAGCCGATCGGACACGTGTGAATTGACTGTTAATTCTCTTTGGGGTGACCGGTAAAAAGACACCGGGGGTGACCGGTAAAAAGACACCGGGGGGAGCCGGGACACACACGGGCACACGGATCACACAGACGAACCTCACAAGCATCCCAACCCACCAACGCACCCGGGAGCGACCGCGAACGACCGAATCAGCGGCCGACTCAACGGCCGCTCCAGCCCCGGAGCCGACCGCTCCCCGCGGCCGACTCGGAGGCCGCCCCCTGTGTGACCGGTACGCAGAAGGCTAAGAGTTCACGCATCGTCCCTCAAAACGCAAGCGGGGCGCCAATGGGCTACCAATGGGCTGCACTCCGCCGTCCGCCCGTGACTCGCGCAAAAGTCGTGCAGGTGTTCATTCAGCCATTCATAGGTGAGGGGGTCATGATGGCGCTCATGAACGAGGGCATGGCATGGAGCT
>ENA-UOXG01001282-UOXG01001282.1-mixed-culture-metagenome-genome-assembly--contig:-NODE-1282-length-16525-cov-37.381178_pt1 | contig 16525 bp, 15 predicted proteins | sample MGYA00238159_ERZ761634 | MGnify/ENA primary metagenome ERZ761634 (study PRJEB28908, sample SAMN08776845) | mixed culture metagenome | isolation source: Freshwater growth medium | place: USA... | reverse complement strand
CGTCGCTCATCAGGTACGGTGGCGACTTTGGACCGGTGGGCACTCCATCCGACGATGAGTGCATGCTGATTGCGTCCGATTGCGTCGCTCATCAGGTACGGTGGCGACTTTGGACCGGTGGGCACTCCATCCGACGAGGCCTTCTGCATCAACGGCCTCGTGCAGCCCGACCGATTGCATGCCAATCCGCATGCATTCGAAGCGAAGCATGCGCAGCAGCCGGTGGCCGTTGAGCCGGCTGACGCGACGAGCCTCACGCTCACAGAGGCGCGCCTTCGCGTGTTTAACCGGTACGGCGCGAGATGATGGCGCTCAGTACGGCGCGAGATGATGGCGCTCAGTACGGCGCGAGATGATGGCGCTCAGATTGCGCTCAGATTGCGCTCAGATTCGTCAGATTGCCTCTGAGATCGCCTGAGATCGCCACCCGATGGCAACCCTCATCAGCGAATGCGTCTGATTGCGTCTGATTGCGTCGTACTTCATCATCCTCATCGCCTGATGGCGACCCTCATCATCCTCATCAGGTACGACTTCGTAACGCTCGATGCCCTCCATGCCACGTGGTGCGTGCTCGAGGACGGGCTACCCGTCGCGCACGAGCAGTCGCTCGCGCTGCCGCGCGTCGTCGCGGGCGGATCGGCGCTGCTCGAGTTTCGTCACACGGCGGAGGCGCGCGCCGTGTCGGGCGCGACCGTTGAGCGGCTGCTCGAGCTTCGCTTCCGCCGCGCCGACGGGCACGAGGTGATCGCCTCTGATGGACACTGATGATGATGGTCATTGATAATGATGGTCATTGATGATGATGGTCATTGATAATGATGGTCATTGATGATGATGGTCACTGATAATGATGGTCATTGATGACGATGGCCACTGATGATGATGGTCATTGATTGCGTTGCATGCAGGTGGCGTGGGTGCAGCTACATCTCCCGCATCTCCCCAATCTCCCAAGCCACGAGGACCGAATGTCCGTTGACGAGCCCTCGCCGCCGCCGTCGCCGCTCACGCCCGAGCAAATCAAGAAGAGGATGGCGCTCGATACGGCGTCGCGAAGCAGGCAGGCGGCGCCCGGTACGGCGCTCGGCCCCCCCTCGAGCGGCCACGTCACCGTCGACGCGGCGGATCTCGAGCGCGAGATCGTGCTGAGCTGCGCGGGCGCGGGCGGCGCCGGTGTCACGCTGACCATCTCGCGCGTCACAGGCTTGCCTATCGGACTCGCGTACGGGGGCGTCGAGAGGCTCGCGGGGTGAGCGCGCCTCGGATGACCTCTCTGATGACCTCTCTGATGGCCTCCTCTGATGACCTCTCTGATTGCCTCCTCTGATGGCCTCTCTGATGGCCTCCTCCTGCCCCTGATGGCCTCAATAATTGCCACTGATGGCCTTTGAATGCCTCCGATTGCCTCACTGATTGCCTCGCTGATTGCCCCCCTCATCAGGCCCATAGAGCCCACCCTATGGCGCGCCCTCAACGACAACGAGCTCGGCTCTGGGCAGGTGCGCTGATGACATTCGCTGATGACATTCGCTGATGACATACGCTGATGACATTCGCTGATGAGCCTCGCTGATGACATGCGCTGATGACATTCGCTGATGACATTCGCTGATGACGCTCGATTGCCACCGACGGTTGCATGCACGAGCTCGGCTCTGGGCGGTTGCATGCCGCAGTGCCTTCGCGCATCCGTGGCATGCAAGTGCTCACCACAGCGCGTTCGGGTTGCATGCCGCAGTACCTTCGCGCGCGAAAGTGGCGCACGGTCGGGCGACCGTCGCACGGAGGCTACCTCCGCTGCGAGACCGCGCCCGAGATTGTGCCCGAGACGGCGCCCGAGATGGCGCCCGAGACGGCGCCCGGCGGAGCGGGTGGCGGCGGCGGCGGCGGCGGCGGCGTGGTGAGCGTTCCGTCAGGCGCCGTCTCGGGCACAATCTCGGGCACATTCTCGGGCGGCGTGAGCGTTCGGTCGCACGCGGCGCTCTGCCCCGACCGGAGCGCCGTGATGAGCACCGTCTGCACGCTGCGCCCCTCGGGTGAGGTGCTCCTCGAAACCACCATCCTGCCGCGAACGAGCGCCCAAGACGGCGCGGGCGCGTCGGTCACGTCCCCTTCGGGTGCGCCCAACACGGCGCCGTCCCCTTTGTTCGACGAGGCGTCGATCTGCTTGCGCACGGGCATGCCCGCGGTGGCAGGCGGCAAGTTCCTCGATTGCGACCGCACTCATGTGCGCCTTGATTGCATGCAGGCGGCACGTTCCTTGATTGCGACCGCACTCATGTGCGCGTGGATTGCGCCGTCCGCCTCTGATGGCCTCTGATTGAATCTGATTGCATCTGATTGCATCTGATTACCGTTGATTGCATCTGATTGCCGTTGATTGCATGCAGGTGCGTGCTCGCTGGGACGATGCCGCCGGCCCGTGGCAACAGCTCGTCCTCCGGCGCGCCCAAGACGGCGCGTGCCCATCGGCGGAGCCGCTGCGCTACGGCGACGCGCTGAGCCTCACCATCGCCCATTTAGGCAAGTACGTGAGCGCGAGCGCCGTGGCGGGCGGGCGCGTGTGCGCGGACCGGCAGCGCCAGGGCGAGTACGGCGCGAGGGAACCCCTCGCCCACGAGCTCTTTGTGCTCGAGCGCGCCGTCGTGGGCGCTCGGGACGGCGCCGTTGTGGGCGCTCGGGACGGCGCCGTCGTGCACGTGGGCGAGGCGGTGCGGCTGCGCGCGGCGGGCGTGCGCGCCGTCTCGGGCGCGCCGCTCTACCTGCTCTCGGCGGAGGACCGAGGGAATCTCCGAGATTGCAATCTCGCTGATTGCAATCTCGCTGATTGCAATCTCGCTGATTGCACTCTTGCGGAGGGCGGGGGCGGCGGTGGTGGTGGTGGGGGCGGCGGTGGTGGGGGCGGCGGTGGTGATGACGGCGGCCCTGAGCGCGTGTCCCTCGGTGTGTTGTCGGAGGGGGCCCCCTCCGAGCATGTCGGGGTGTGGACGTTACACGCGGGCGCCGCCCAGCTGCCCCCGATGCGGATTGGCCTCGAAGTGCCCTTGGTACATTGATTGCCATTGATTGCCATTGATTGCCATTGATTGCCATTGATTGCCATTGATTGTCTCTTGATTGCCATCGATTTCCATTGATTGCCATTGATTGCCATTGATTGCCCTTGATTGCGGAGGAGCAAGGCCGAGGGTCACTCTGATGACGCCCCTCATCACTGATGACGCCCCTCATCACTGATGGCGCGCGCGCCTCATCATTGATTACGCCCCTCATCGCCGCTCAGGTCCGCTCCCTCGCCACCCACGTGGCATGCCAGTGCTCACCACGGCGCCCCCCCCCCCTCTTCCCCACAGGTCCGCTCCCTCGCCACCCACGTGGCATGGCACGGCCGCGGTCCGCATGAGAGCTATCCCGACCGATGGGCGGGCGCTAGGCTGGGCGTATGGCAAGGGACGGTCGCCGACCAAACTTTTCGGTAACTGCGTGTCCTCCCCCTTCTCCCTCTCCCCTCCCCCCTTCTCCCTCTCCCCCCTTCCCCCCCCCTCCCCCCACCCCCCTCCTCCCCTTTCCCCCACGCCAACCTCTTCTCCCTCTCCCCCCTTCCCCCGATCCCCCCTGGGAGAAAGGGCCACCCCGCTCCACCTGCCGCTGGATTGCCGATTGATTGCCGATTGATTGCCGATTGATTGCCGAATAATTGCCTATCGATTGCCGATTGATTGCCGATTGATTGTCGATTGATTGCGCGCTGATTGCGCGCTGGATGGCCCTGGGCAGGTACGTGCGCCCGCAGGAGACCGGTAACAAACTTGAGAGCCGTTGGATGGCGCTCAGTGACGAAACCGCCGTCTCGGGCACGCTGCTGCTGACGAGGCCCGACGCGCCGCTCTCGATGGGCTGCCATCATTTCACAACGGACGATCTCGATAGCTTGCCGGACAGCCGCCGGCCGCGCACGCGCCACGCGGCCGATCTCGTCGAGCGAGATCTGACGTGTGTGATCGTCGACGGCGCGCAGGTGTGATGGGGCTCTGATTGCCTCTGATTGCCTCTGATAACCCCTGATTGCATCTGATTGCATCTGATTGCATCTGATTGTCCCTGATTGTCCCTGATTGCATCTGATTGCATCTGATTGCCCTTGAGGACTGCTTGAGTACGGCGCTTGATTGCCGCGGATGGCAGTGCCGAGATTGTGCCGAGATCGTAACCCCCTGACCTACATGAGCTCGATACGGCGCGTGCTCGCAGGCGGGCGTGGGCGGCATTGATAGCTGGGGCTCGATGCCGTTAGCCGAGCACAGGTGCATCGGGGGCCACTAATTGCATATGATTGCATATGATTGCCACTGATTACCCCCCGATGCCGTTAGCCGAGCACAGGTGCGTCGAGGGCCACTGATGGCCACTGATTGCATCGGGATTGCGAGTGAGGGCCACTGATCGCTGCTCGATTGCCATTGATTGCATCTGATTGCCACTGATTGCCACTGATCGCCGCTCGATGCGCGTGCATAGGCTGGATGCCGAGGCGCCGTGTACCTTTGCGTTCGCGCTCGTCCCGTTTGGGGCGGACCACCCCATTTTTGGGACGTCGTCCCTCGCGCTACGAGGCGCTCACTTGGCCGCGGCGCTGCGCCGTCCGTCCATGTAATGGCTCGTGTGATGGTTCTTTTGGTGCGGTGCGAATATGATGGGTGGCCGTAGAACGTTGAGGACGGGGCCTCGGGCTGCGCGGCGTGCTGGGCCCCTACTGCGTGCTTCGCTGGGCCCCCACTGCGGCCCCTCAGCGAGGAACAAGCCAAAGCCGAGCAGCCTGCATGGCAGCATGCGTGTGCCGTGTGCGATCGTGCATGGCTCATTTTTCGCATCAACCATCGTGATTTCTAATCTGACCACATGTGACGCATCAACTCTAAAACTAAATTGCACCACGCCTAACGCCACATTCTAAAATCCTAATTGCATTTGCTTGTAATCGTGTGTAGGTAGCTTGGTAAGTTACAAAGTTCTCTCTCTGTAATCGTGTGCACGTAGTGTCGTAGCATGCACCTGCGGTGTGCCGGCTTGGATGCGTTGCTCGGCCGGAAAGCGCCACGCTCGTTGTCGACCAAGACCAAGTCGCGCGTTGACGAAGCGATACGCAGCTACGGCTATCGAGCTGCTTCTCACGTAGAGACCTCGACGAGGGCGGGGGGCGGTGCGAGAGGCAATGGCGGCTGCGTAGGCTCTACGGCTGTCGAGCTGCGTGGACGCGAAGAGGCCGGGCAGCCGCCGCCTCTCGCGCCGCGGAGATCCCATCTGGCAGGGACAACCTCTGATGACCTCTGATTACGAGGAGCAGCGCGGAGATCCTATCTGGCAGCCGCCGCCTCTCGTGTCGCCCCCTCGGCAGCTGCCTTGGCCCTTTCCTGGTGACGAATGGCCACGCGCTGCATTTCCTTGTGCTCTTCGAGAGCGGCCCAGTGCAGGGCCCTCTCCTTGTCTTCCTTGCGAGTGTGCTGTCTTACGGCCAGAACCCACCTGTGCAACTGGCTCTGCGAGGGCCGGACCACATCGAGGCTCTCGGCTGGTCGAGCGCTGTGATGAGCGCTCTTGGGGCGCGTCGGCAGCGCATTGACGACCTTTTGATCGCGCGCCGAGAGCGCCGCGAAGGCGCCAGACGCGCCCCATGTATCGATGCCCAAGCCCATCTGCGTCTGCCGAGGAGGAGGTCGACGCGGCGCTGGAGCGTCCGGGGGCGCCGTCGCGGGCGGACGCGGCTTCGGAGGCGCGATGTTTTCCATCGTGAGGTGTTCTAGAAGGGGCTTGGGCGGGAGCGGCTCGGGCTCCGGGTCGCACACGTTGTCCCACAGTGGGAACATCGGAAACGGAAACGGAAACGGAGCGGCTTCGTTGTGAGATGGGAACGGCGCAGGTCCGGGGTATGCGCTCGGCTCTTCTCGACCGCGCCTGGCACGCTCAGGCCTTGGCACAGGGTGGTTGGGTTCCTGTGGCGCGCTCGCCAACGGAGACTCTATCAGGGCTGCCTTGGGCTGCGGCGGCGGAGGCGGCCTACGGCCTCGAGGCGAATCGGCGAAGCCATAGAGACCAACGGAGTCCGCCGCAACCCAATGCGTAGGCATGCGCATTTGAGGGATCCGTGCGCCACTCCCGGGGCGCACGAGTTGAGAACGGATCGACCATCGCGCCAAAGTGTCGAAGCTCACCGTGCCCAGATCCCTGCCGTCCACACTGCTGCCGTGCGGACCACCCTCGGCGTGGCGCACGAGGTGAAAGCCCTGCTCGAGGCTAAGCAGCTGGCCGGCCCTGTCGACGTTCTTGTGCCGTCGCTCGTGCAGCAGATGGCAGAAGCTCTCAAAGCTGATTGGGGACCAGGGGGCACAGTCATATAATTCATAGTGGAGCAGGGCATACACGTCCAGATACTGATGCAAGCGCATCAATAAGAGCCGAAACGTGCGCAGATCCGTCAGATCCGAGCCGCGGCGCAGCTGCACGCATGCGACAAGCTGATCGGATGGAAGCAACTTTCGAAAGTCCTCCTCTGATGCAACGGCCCTTCCGTTGACCATGACCACCCTGTCTCCAATGTCGATTCGCTTGCAGTCGGCTGCGACGCTGCCCTGCTGCAAGTAGCTGACCTGTGGATACCCGCGCTCCGACTCCACTGCAATGCCCAGCCCGAAGCTGCAGCCAGCCTCGCGACTCAGGTCGACCTGGAATGCGTCCGACGTGCCCTCCAACACCGCGTCGGCAGCAGCACGCAGCCCAGCTCGCAGAAACAAGAGCATTCGATGCCGTTCCTTTCCTTCACGTTCGTGCGCAAAATGGCCCATGACCATTTCCTCGATGAACTGCTGCACCGCTTGTAACGGCAGTCTGCCGTCCGTGGTTGAGCCACCCATCCATCTCCAAAGCTCCGCACGGCGTGCGGCCGAGGCCGCGCGGTTGGAATCAGGCAGGAGCACGCGAACGGCCTGCGTCCAGTGCTCCGAAAGATGCGTCGCACGCTGCTTGAAGGCCCCAGACGCAAAGAGCGGATGCGCTGAGGGACCTTGGGCCATCGTGGACGTTTACTGGGGAAGCCCACCACGAAGCGTGACGCGGGCGGCGCGCCTATAAGGTGCAGGCGGTAGAAACATGTACCGGTACAAGTATTTGACGAGATTGCATGGGACGCGAGTGTGTGAAGTTGAAACAGGACCACACAGTACAGCGGCGCACATGCGAGTGTGTGGCCCAGGGGTGTGGGCTGGCTGAAAAACGAGCCAGATCAAACATCAATCAATGAACCAACCGACAGCCAGACAGCCAGATGCCCAGATCCCAGATTTACACGTTACACAAGGAGGTACTCACAATTAAGCACAAGCAGACACGCTCCATTTCATTTCGCACAGGTGTTTGCATGCTCTCTGGAACACACACACTCTACTTTGATTCGCGCCCGTCTCGTGACTCGTCCCTCTGCCACCTGCCCTTCCTACTCTCGCTTGGGTAAAATGCCTCCAACAGCCATGCCATTTGCTTAACCGTTACTTAACCGTGTCCCCACCTGCCGATTTTAACCAACGGTAACAGAGGTAGGTCTACACCATGAACATCTGTTGTACGGCTGATCCAATGGGCGCATGCCCGCTCAAGTCCGCTCGTCCCATTTCATTCACACACCATGAATGTAGTGCATGTCGTCGTGGAGCCGTAGCCTCTCTTGCATGCTGCATGCTCTCCTGCCTCACGCCTCTTGCTTCTTGAGCTGCTCGCGCAGCTCCTTCTTCTTGCGACGCGCATGCAGCGCCGCCCCGAGCTGCTGCTCCTCCTTGGTGTTCTCGAGCTCCGCGGTCACTCGTGCGAGGTCGACCGTGGCCACATCCATGCCCGAGCCAAACGAATGATTGGTCCATGTCATGGATGTAATACGGCACATGGGATTATGAGGGTGCAGTTGGTTAAGAAGGGTAACCTCGCTGATTGCCTTCCGATGTGCTGCCTCGTGCTTGTCCTGCAGTTCCAGTTCCAGGTCAACTAGGCGTGACAAGTCTTGTTGCTCGTCGCATGTTTTATGCGTCCGTTTGCCAACTCCTGCAGCCTTAGCGAGCCCTTCAAAGGTGTCTATGCTGTGCTCATTACAATGAGCTTGAAGCACATCGTTGCGGACAAAGAACATGTCCAAGCCGCTGGGCATTATATTGACCACTCGGTATCCATTGGCACTCGCCACGTGATTGATTGCCCCTGCACTGGCCCCGTACAGTGAGCGCTGAGTCCACTTATGCCAGTTGCGCACATGAGTAAGGTGCATCCAGCTCAAAAAGTTTCGGTTGAACTCGACCGAAATCACGCGTGGTGAGTATGACCTGGATCCAGGTCTTTGAGACTGGAGCAGCGCTCGCAATAACCACAGGTCAATGCTGTCCACGTCGATGCTCACGTAGTCCACTTCCGTAGGCACACCTGCATCGCGGAAGGCCTCCACGATGTTCTCTTCAGTGAGGGTCACCTTGCGGATGCCTGCCTTGGCGTCACTGATGATGGCATCAAAGTAGGTGACATTCCAACCTGTATTACGAAGTAATCGCGTGTTGAGCCCCGAGTTTTTCTCGATCAGCTGCTCGCCAGTGTTGCCGGACCTGCCTTCATAGCCAAAGCCGAATTCCACTGCAACCCGATTGGTCACGCCGATAGCTTTGAAAATCTTGCTTAAAATGCCATCTTGATTTCCTTGGCTGTATTTTCGGAAGGCGCTGGATTGCGAAAGATGCGAGCAACTTTGTCCTTGGGCACCAATTGCGGATGCCGAGCCCATGAAGGCGAGATTGCAGAAGAGCATCGTGCTCCCTGCGGTAGCAAGCGACGTACAAGGTATCGTGCCTTCCGACAATCGTTGGATTCGAAGATTTCGTTTTCGAGATCTGACACACACGGCATCTTTCCACGGTTACTAGCGATACAAGTAGTAAAAACATGCAATTCTTGACGAGAGTGTTTGCATGCCGCACGTAGCTCGCATTGGCCCACAAAAATCGGCGCCACCAAAGTGACCGAGGACACCGTCGAAGATGGCCAGCTTGCGCTGCAGTAGGTGGCGCTTGTTGGTGCCCTTGAGGCTCTCCTCCGGACGGGCGGCACTGGTGATGCTCGCGTCGAGCGGCCGCCACTGGTCGTCGGGGTTGCTGCGCAGCTGCTCCTGCCGCATGGTGTGGGCATACTTGGTGTGTGCAAACGAGGCCGGCCACCAATTCGCCACTCGCAGCGGAGGGATGATGGTGATCGGCACAGAGCGCAGTCTCAGGTGTACGGAAAGCGGGCTCGCGCCGGTGGCGCTGTCGATATGAAGAAGGGTGATCATATGAACAGCATGTAGTTTCGCGCCGGCTCGTCCCTGGTCCCTCTCGCCTCTGCTACGCCTCTGCCACCTAACTGCCACCTGCCCCACCTAGTCCACCCCCATCCTAACCCCATCCCACACATTCTTGACGCTGTGCTACTTGTACGCGGCGTAGCCGTTCAGACAGTCGAGAGGATCAGCGCCTCATAGCTGCCGCTGATGATGAAAGTCTCGCCGTAGCGGATCACACGAGGAGTATGCTTCGCGATGATGGGTGCTCGAGAGGACTTGGTGACTGACGCTGGCTGCACTGCCCAGCAGCTCGATGCGATCGCTTGCGAGGAGCGTTGATTGAGGATGGAGTTCCACAGCAGCGCCACAGACAGTCTGCCCTTGGCATCTTGATCCACTTGCAGAACGGTCGTCCCTGCGAGACGGTTCTCCTTCACGACCACGTCGCAGTCAAAGGTGGCGCCGATCGTGATCATTTTCTTGTGGATGTGCGTCACGTGGCGAATGGCGCCGCCCGGAAGCCGGATGGAGAGCAGGAGCTTCGGCCCGCCAAGGCGCAGCGCGTTGGACACCATCATCTCGTGCTCGGCGAACTCGGGCGATTGCTTGAACGTGGGCCACACGTCATGTTGCATGAAGGCGATGACGTGCTCGACTGCGCCGTCGAAGAGAGCCTCCGAGGGGAACTTGGGCAGCAGACCTTCCGCGATCAGGCTGATCATGGGGCTGGGTAGGCACACCTGCGCGACCGCCCCCTCGACAATGTACTTGGCATGGATGCGCGAGGCCATCTCCTTTGTGCTCGCAATGTCCTCTAATTTCTTGAAGCGCATCACGTCGCAGATGAAGTCGATGTTCTCGCTCGCACGCAACCTGGCGAGCCAGGTGCGAAGCGCGTTGAAGCCCGGTGGGCAGTGCAGCCAGTGGACGAGGCCGTTGCTGGCCATCTTCTCGACCTCCCGCCGCTTCGCGAGCTCCGCGAAGCCGGGCGTAGCAAGAAGCTCAGAGACGGGTGGACGCAGCGAGGGGAGCAGATCATCGTGAAGGACCGAGCTGAAGGCTGCGATAGCGGCACGGTGCACCAATTCGCTCGACGGCTCGGTGATCCAGCAAAGCATCGCTTCGTCAATGACGGCCGCTGCAGCGAGCTGCACCGGCTTCGGAGACGGGATGGCGAGGTGCGTCACAAAGATCTGCTGGGCGAGATCGATCCGAGGCTCTTCCGCCGTACTCGTGAGAATGAGGTCCTCGATGCGCAGGGCCGCCGCCAGCACGTGCTCGGCGGCCGTCCCGGCGACCATGGCCTGGAGCGCCTGCAAGCTCGGTGCATCCTGAAGGGTGGCGAGGAGCAGCAGCTCCATTCGCTCGTCCTCCTGCTGCTGCACCAGCCAGCGCTTGAACTCATCCGTCTCGCAGAAGAGTGGTAGGAGCTCGGCCATCATTCGGTGGCTCGCCGTGTCGTACGCCTCTTGAAACACGTGCTCGGCCTCGACGGGCTCGGCCTCGACGGGCTCGACCTCGAGACCGACCTCGCCCTGAGCCTCACCCTCTGTGTATGGAGATGGGGCCGCCAGTTGAGCAGCCCGCTTGCTCTCACGAAGGTACGTGCGGCTCTCACGGAGCAGATCGGCCTGCCTCGCTCGTGGCAGGAGCGCCACGTCCGTGCTCTTGTGCATCTCCCCGGCCAGATCATCTCCGAGCGCCTCCGTCAGATTCGTCAGCAGCTGAAGCTCGCGTGCCGACCCGCTCTGCTCGGCGTATGCGCGGAGCAGCGCGCCGAGCTTTGGGTCCTTGAGGATGTCAGAGATCTCGAAATCGCAATGCTCGGGCGCGACCTCCGTGTACGAATGGCGTGTGCTGCCGCGCGTCCCCTTCACCGGACGCAAGAGCATTCGGGCCGCCAAAGCACCCCCCTTGGCGCGCAGGCGAGAGAAGAAGTTATCCTTGCGCACGATGCGCGGCACGAGCGCGTCAAAGGTGACGGTGCACTGGATCGCGAAGATCGTGTCGGTCCACGTTTCGTAAGCCTCATCGTCGTCGGCGCGCAGCTCGAGGGTCATCACCGGCGTGGCGAGGTTGAAGGCGTGCGAGAACTCATGGTTGGCCGTTACGGTGGCAAACTCGAGGCAGATGACGTCCTTTGGGATCGTGCTCTCCGCGCTCTCAAAGATGGTGAACAAGTTCGTGCTCAGGGCGCAGAATACCTCAACCCAGGCGGCCTCCTTATTCGAGTCGTGCTCGGTGCCGCCGTCGAGCGTGCGCATCTGCAGGTAGCCGTTGAGCTGCTCACAGCCGCGGGCTTCGGCTGCACTGATGGCGAGGAAGTGGTCTTCCTGCATCCTGTTCAGCATACTCCACACCTTCTCGGCCTGCGAGAGGACCTGCCGCCAGACGAGAGGCTCGATCTTCTCGTAGGCCGCCTGCCGCTCGTCCCAGCACGAGGCCCCGTCACGCTGCACAACGACTTCGTGAAGCGCCTGTTGCCACCGTTCGAGATCATTCTTGTCGCTGAAGGCGAGCCAAATACACGGGTGCCCACCCGGGCCGTAGACCGCGAGATGCAGTCGAGAGCCGAGCTTGCTCGCAATCATGTTCATATCCGGCGTCGTCAGGAAGGACGCTGACGGCGGCATGACCATAGTGGCAAAGGTGATCGTTTTGGGTCGGAAATACCTCCGTCCGACCTTGGGCGGGTCTGATTCGGCGAGCACGAGGACGTCGTCGCGAAGCTCCACCCAGCAAGACGTGAAGCTCTTCTCATTCGACACGTGGTGGAGCTTGTCGGTGTACGCCACATCGAGTCGGCCGCAAAGGCGAGAGGATTGATCGCACGACTTTGGAGGCACAGGCTGCTCGCAAATGGTGCGGAGGAGTGAATCGATGCTCACTTGCGCCTGCGCGCGCCTGCGCATCATCATGAACGAAGGGCTCAAGGTCACTCACTGACACTTTTTCCAGACCACAGACGACAGAGAACAAGCGGAGCGCGTTTATTGGCGCTTCAAAACTCGCAAGAGTTGGCTTCCTAAAATGGCCCGTTTCGGTCGCGTCTTAAAAGCGAGAGCGAGAGCTCCAGCCCAACAATGAATCACTTACAGCTCTATCTTGCTCGTGCTGTAGCGGTCGGAGCTCGGACCGGGGGGTAACCTTGCTGACTATCTACCTGCTCTACATGCTTGGCTCTACATTCAAGTTCTCCACATTCACCGCACATGCGAGGGGTTCGGAAAGGGCGCGGTTTGTATACTCGCGGCCTGGAAAGTAAGTGACCCTGGGTGCGGCACATGCTGGCTACGCTGGCTACGCTACTGAGAGTGAGTACGGGTCGTCGCTCTCCTTATTCAGGCGCACGGGTTGCAACTTGGAGCACTCGCGCATCATCGCAAACTTGAGGGCAGCGGAATCGACCACCTGCACCACCTCTTCAACAACCTCGACCCTCTTGCGTTGGGCGGTTTTCAGGGCCTTGTTGTGCTTGGCCTCGCGCAGCAGCTTGTTCATCCTTCGGAAGGTGATCGTGCCGGCACCATCCTTGTCGAAGAGGTCGAAGCATGCGGCAACAGCCTCGGGCGGCGCATGCAACCCAAGCAGAGGCAGCGCCTGCGCAAACTCGGCGCGGTCGACCTCGCCGTTGCCGTCCGAGTCCATATCGCGGAAAAAGTCGAGGACGCGCACCGCATTGCGCACGAGCTCATCGTGCAGCTGCTCGTGCAACGGCCGGTGGGACGTGTCACCAAAGCGCACCAGTTTAGATGTGTGGCTGCCATCAAACTGCCGTTTAGCGAGCTTGCTGCCAGGCACCAAGGCGTCGCGCATCGCTTTCGCGACGTGGGTGAGCGACACCTGGCCATTGCCGTTGATGTCCATGCTGTCGTACAGTGCATCGATCGTCGCCTTGTCAATTTGCACACCGAGCGTCGGTAACGCCAGATGGAACTCCCTTCGAGAGACAGAGGCGTTGCCGTTCGTGTCGAAGCGAGCGAGCGCCGCGACGAGCATATCGGGATCCGCTCCCAAGCGCTGCAGCACCTGCCGCTGCGCAGAGCTCATGGCATCGCCGCCCGAGCCTGAGCCTGAGCCCAAGCCCAAGCTCGAGCCCGAGCCCAAGCCCGAGCCCGGGCCCATCTTGCCCCTCTCGGTGCGGGCTTTACGGGCGAGCCGCTGCTTGCGGACGAGGGCACGTGCCACCTTCGTCGACAACTTGATACGCATCTGTTCGGCCCGATGACGACGACGACGTGCCATCTTCTCGGCGTCGAAGCGCAGGTGGGAGGGCAGCGCGATTGAGGAGCCGCGGCGTAGGATCGTATTGAACTCGGTCAGGGCCAGCGTGCCCGAGCCGTCAACGTCCCACTCGTCGAAACACTGATGGATCGCGGCGTCGTCCACGGGTAGGCCGAGTTTACGGACCCCGACGAGGAACTCGTGCCGCGAGAGGCTCATGTCCTGTGACATGTCCCACTGCTTAAACAGGTCGATGACACGCACCGCCTGCCGCGCGAGCGCGTTGCGCAGCTGCTCATGCAAAGGCCGGGCCTCGTCCTCCTTCGCGAGATGAATTAGAGCTCCCTGCACCATCTGGGAGCGGCGGCGCCGATTGGGCCCGCCACCGAAGCGATCTGGCGGAGCGCCTTTGGGCGGGCGCGGCGTGAGCTCGCTCGCCGCGCGGCCTGCCGCAGCGTCTTTGGCGCTCAGCGCCTCCTCGGCTAGCGAGCCGAGGCCGCCGCCCCGCACCTGATAAGGGAGGCAATCAGTGGCACTCAGAGGCACTCAGAGGCACTCAGAGGCCATCGACGGCCATCAGCGACAGTCAGGCGCGCACCGCTTCGGCGATCTCCCGAAGGTCAATCACGCCGTCGCCATTGGCATCGTATAGGTGGAAGAGCATCTGCAGGTCCGACTTGGACAATGGCATCCCGAGCGAGAGCAGACCACGCTCGAGCTCCGCCGGTCTGATCATGCCGTCGCCGTTCTCATCCAGCATCGCTACCAGCGCTTCCACAGCACGTCGGCCGCTACCCATCTTGCGCTGCAGTCTCACCTGCGCCTGCCGCCTCGCGTCCGCGGCGTCGCCACGGCGATGGCTGTGCACAGGCGGCGTGGGCGGCGCGAACCTGGCCGCACGTGACGACTTGAAGAAGCTCGACACCTGCTTGCCCAGGCCGCTGGACGGCGCTGCGTATTGGCCAGGTCCCGGCATTGAATGCAGATCGCGCACGATGCTTGACTCCACGAAGCGCGGGCCTCCAACCTGAGATGGCAGTGGCTTCGGATTGCCGCGCCGCGTCGGCACAGAGTGTGAGACCGAGGTGTGCGAGACTGAGCGACCGCCGACGACGCTCGGGTCAGTGGACGGTACTGGCAGAGCCGGTAGCGAGGGCAGCAGTTTATCGAGCTGCCGATGACGGAGGCCACTGAGTGGTGTGATCGGAATCCGGGGCGTCAGCTTGGGCAGCACGCCGACGGCGACACTATCCTCGGCAGCCGCCTCCACTGGCATGCCGGTGATGGTCTCCTCGTTACCGATGCCCGCGATCACCTTCATGTTCCTCCGTTGGGGTCACGGTGGCGGTATCACGCGACGCGCAGTATCCGGCACCGCGAACGCGGCCAGCCAGCCTCGAAGCCAGCCAGGCGCTGTCGACAGCCGAAATGACGGTCAGCGGATCACCGCTAGCCTCGGCGCGTCTCGCGGCGCTAAAGTTGTTCGAAACGACAACACGAGGATCGAACATACCGGCTGGGCAACTCCGCTTGAACATCTACGCGGGGAAAAGGTCGTTTTTGATGCGAAGCACGCGCCGTCGCGGTGGGGTGTTTTCATGCCGGCCTTTTTTCTTTGTGTCACTCGAGGGGCAACGCACGGGTGACACGCAGAGGCGACACGCGAGAACCGTAACAGTGCGTCCGTGCGATGCAGCAAGGCGGCAGCGTGCTGCTGGCGGGTGTGCGCTGCACGATCCAGTACGTGTCGAGCAAAGGAATGCTGGATCTCAAGGGCGAAGATGGCGAGGTGCACTATGGCGTGGACCCGGCAAGTGTGGAACTCATCAAAGCACCGCCAGCCATTCCAGCCGCAGGAAGCTATGTGCAGCTGGACGGTGTGCGGTGCAAGGTGCAGTACGTAAGCTCCAAAGGCCAGCTCGATCTCAAGGGCGACGACGGGGCCGTGCATTACGGCGTCGACCCGGCAAGCGTCTCCATGAGCGCCGATCAATCTGCACCGGCCGAGATCACAGCGGGCTGCACGGTGCGCTTGGACGGCACCAGCTTCAAGGTGCAGTATGTGAGCTCCAAAGGTCAGCTCGATCTCAAGTCGCTCGACGGCGAGGTGGTACAGTACGGCGTCGATCCGGCCACCGTCACAATGGAGCAGGCGCTCGCGGCGGCGCCTGCGCCCGAGCCGGCGCCGAGGCAGTACGCGTCCAACTATGGCAATAATGCGCTGATGGGCACCTCAATCACGTTGTGGGAGGGCGGACGCGGCCTCATCGTCACCGTGGTCGAGGTTGACAATGACTCTGGCAAGAACATGGTGCGCGCGCGCTATCACTGATTGCATACTGATGGCATACTGATGGCATACTGATGGCATACTGATGGCATACTGATGGCATGCTGATGGCATACTGACGGCAAGAACCTGGTACACGCGTGCACGTCTGAGAGCGACAAGGACTGCCTCTTGATTGCATCTTGAGTGCCTATTGATTGCATCTTGAGTGCCTCTTGAGTGCCTCTTGATGGACACTTGAGTACCTCCCTCATCAGGTGCGCGTGCAGTACGCGAGCGCCGAGGCGCGAGCTGATGAGTGGATCGAGCCGCGGCGCCTCAAGCAATCTCGGCGAGTGGCCGAAATGGCCGAGGTTACAGCTCGATGGTTGAATGCATGCACGGAGGTAACAGCTCGACGGTTGAATGCATGCACGGTGAGTGAGGCGTGCATCGATGCTCCCCTCGCGGCTCTCGCGACCGGAGCCGTTACTGCTGCTGTGAAGACGGCTGTGAAGACGGCTGTGAAGACGGCTGTGAAGACCAAGAAGCGAGTGACGGTGAATCCGTTACCAGAGGGCGAGGAGGCGGAGGAGGGGACGATCCTAATTAGGGTGGTCCCCGAGTGGCGCTCAGGCAAACGCCCTTCCCCCTGAGTGCCACCGAGTGCCACTGACCATGGCCTC
>ENA-UOXG01001267-UOXG01001267.1-mixed-culture-metagenome-genome-assembly--contig:-NODE-1267-length-16641-cov-38.122634_pt1 | contig 16641 bp, 12 predicted proteins | sample MGYA00238159_ERZ761634 | MGnify/ENA primary metagenome ERZ761634 (study PRJEB28908, sample SAMN08776845) | mixed culture metagenome | isolation source: Freshwater growth medium | place: USA... | reverse complement strand
CGCCGCACGATCTGGCGCCGTGTTGGTTTGTTTCGTTAACGGATGCGTGCAAGTTCATTTAGTTAAAATCTGATCACGGCTTCCCATAAAGCATGGCAGCATACGTGTCACGCGCGTGCGTCGCGTCATCGCTTCTTCTTCTTCGCACCGCCGCCCCCTACAGACCCTACTCCTCCTCCGAACCCTCCCGCGGCCATGCCGCTGCCGCCACCACCCGCCTTGGCCATGCCCTTCTTCGGTTTGCCCGCCGCCGCACTCGCCGCCCGCCCCGGCAGCGACGCGGCGGCCGCCTCGGCCGCGGCGCGCGCCCTTGCGACCGCCTCGGGTCCGTACCACTCAAGATGAGCCTCCATGGCCTTCTCGAGCCGGGCCAAGTGCTCACGCACGCGGAAGAGGGAGACCCGCGGCATGCCCGGCGCGCTCGGGCGCACGTCGCGCGCCGCGTCGAGGTACATGGCGCGCTGCACCTCGAGCACTCGTGCAGCGTGCCGCTCGCATTGGGCCGCGACTGCCTCCGCCTCGAGCGCCGCGCCCACTTTGGCATCGTCCGCATCGGTCCCCCACCGAAACGGTTCGGCCGCGCGCGCGCACGCGACAAGCTCCGCCACCACGGCCGCCCGTACGGCGGCCGCGCGCTCCGCCGGATCCGCCGCCTCGGACGGCACCGCCGCCTCCGATGGCGGCGCTGCGACATGACCGGCCACGTGTCCGCGTAGGAATCCGAGGCAAGCGGGGACACCAATGAGGCGCCAGTAGAGGCGTGCTCCGAGCGCCGTCTCGGTGAGCGCATCAGGCAGCCCCAGGCGCGCGAGCGCGCCGCGGCGCAGCCCCGCGTAATCGAGCCCCCAGATGTGCGTGTCCAGCCCGATCGTCAGATGGATTGAGTCTTCATCAGCCGCAGCCCCCGCCGCCGCGGTGTGGACGGTGTCCGTCGTGTGGGGAAAGCCGGCGGGTACGTAGAGCATGTCGCCCGGCCGAAGGACTACGTCGAGCAGCGGCGCCGCCAGCTCGTCGAGCCGCAGCGCATCGTGCGCCTTGCCCCTTGCCAGCGGATCGGCGTGCGGCTTCGCGTCAGGCGGCGGCGGTGTGTATACTCTCCAACGCTTGGCACCGCCACTCTGCAAGACGAAGACGTCCTGCTTGTCCGTGTGCGGCGGCGCCGAGGTGGCGCACCCCTTGGCGGTCACGTACAGGTTGAGGCAGTTGGGCAGCCCGAAGGCGTCGAGCGCCGCTAGGCACATGCTACCCAGGCGCGAGATGTGCGCACCCGCCGAGTTGAACACCACTGTCCCATCCTCCATCGCCTTCTGCACGTCGACATAGCGCATCTTGGCGTCCTCGAACGAGGAGCCGCGCGGCTGCGAGACGGCCGCCATCTTCCAGCCGCCGTCGCCCAGATCCTCGGCGATGCCCCGGCCCGCATCTAAGAAGTCGCCGTCGACCGCCGCAGCTAGATGCTCGAGCGTGAACGAGCGCGCGACGCCCGGCACATCGCGGCGCAGCATCGGCCGTCTTGCCCAAGTCTCCGTCGCAAACTCGGCCGATGCAGCAAGCTCGGCGAAGGCTGCGTACACGGCCGCGGCCGCCTCCGCGCCGTGCACGCCGTCGCCGAGCGAGGCCACCCACACGGAGGAGGAGGGCATGGCGGCAGGTATGCTCGGTGGCGCTGCGGCGGCGGTGGCGCACAGGCGGACGGGCTGCGGCACGCGCAGGGGCGTCGGGTGGCATGTGGACAACGGCAGCACACCCGAGGCTGCACCCGACACTTGCAGCAGCAGCAGCGTCGAGAGCCTTGGACTCAATAGCTGCTGCGGCCGGGTGGTGGAAGCCGTGCCGGCGGCCGCTGCGCTTCTACTCTGTCCGTATACCATAGGCCGAATGAGCTCAAGAGGATGCCGACGGTTCCCAGAAACACCCTGTGGGCTGCCGGCAGTGCGCGAAAGCGTGCGATCGAGCGCTCACGATTGTCTGGCATGTACCAGGAACAGCGCAGCGCAGCGCGGTCTGATGAAAATTCACAGCCCGGGAGATATTATTGCAGATCGCCTCAGAATCGGTGAACTGTAGATGAGCGGAGCCTCACGCCTCCGAGAGGAGCCTCACGCCTCCGAGAGGCGACGCGAAAGGCGACGCCCGGCAGCAGTGGTGCCTCCTCCTGCCACATGGAGAGGGGCGTCAAGGCCGCGACGCGGCGGCGACGCGGCGGCGACGCGGCGGCGACGCGGCGGCGACGCGGCGGCGACCCCTTGGCGGCGACGCCCAATGAACGTCCCGGGAGCTCCGGGGACTGTGCACGCCGCCCTTGGTGTGCCCGGAGACGGTGCCCGGAGGCTGAGATGCCCACAGTCCCCGGGCACACCAGTGCGAGAACACCTGAACACTGTGCATGCGCCATGCCCCGCCCGGGGCACCTACCACCTTCCGTACCGCGCCGCCCAGAGCAGAGAGCAATCGAGTGGAGTGATTGAGCATGTTCAGAGTGTCTCATGGTGTCCCTTTCATCAGGGCCCACCCCTGGGGCTGCTCTGGGTTGTAAACTTTCTACGGATTCTAGGGGGAACCTGGCCGGCGGCGGCGCGGGCCGGGCGGGCGGCGGAACGGAAGAAGAGGGCGGGGTCCATGGGTTCGTCTGACACGCATACCGAATTATCAAATGTCGCATCCGCGAATCCGAATAAGTTTTCATTGCCGGTCAAAAGCAATGAAATGCACGCGTGAATGCTGAATAGGGGACCATGGCCCCCACCGCACGCCACAGGAGAATCCGAAGATCGCAACCAAACTTACCAAGGGCAGAAAACGAAATTTGGAGCCTCCATTGTTGTCGTCTTTACCGTTGAAGCGTTGATACATGTACCAGTACGTTGAGCATCAGTGCCGCGACCTCCCCCCCAAAACCGTCGCTACACGTCGACCATGAAGTTCTCCCGACCGCTCCACAGTCCAAACGAGCGGCCTTTTCCGTGGGCCTTCCATGTACCATGGGAATGCCCATCGACGTGAGGTGCCCACTAGTGATTTCTCTAGCTCTTGGCCTTCTGCCACGCGCAGCAAGGGTCGCATCCCGGCTGGCCCGGTGCACACTTGCAGTCGGGACCGCAGGTGCACTCTGTGCAAGGGCACTTGTGGCCAGCCGTCTGCGTCACAGGTTCGACGTCTTCGCAGCCCGTTTCATCCGCGCGAATGTGCACGCTTACGCCGTGGCGCCACCAGTCCTTCTTCTCCTGCTCCGGGACGATGTGGTGGGCAAGCATCCATCCGCCGTTGCCGTTTGCTTCGAGAACAACACCACCACAGGGTGCGAATGCGTCTGCGCCTATGACAATCCCCAAATTGGTTGCAATCTGGTGCAGGTTTGGCAAGTGCCCTACGAGAACGGTGAGAGGTGTCGAAGTGGCGGCGACGAGGGCGAGTGCCGCATCTGGAGCGGCGTCGGGCTTGAGTGCAGCAACATTCCTGGAATGTGGTACAGTGAGACTCAGCCGACGTGGCAGTGGGGATGGCAGAAGTGTTTGAGGCCGCTGCAACGCACTCAGTGAGTGTCGTCTCGCATTTTGCAGCAGAGAGCCCGTCGTTGACAATCTTTGCGGTCTGAGCGGCGCGCTCCTTCCCCGAGTGAAAGATTGCCACAGGACAAGGTTCGCCGTATGCCATGGGCACGAAGGTGGAGGGCAACTCCAAGTATGCGCACAGTCCGTTGGCAGCGAAAGCAGCCTGCGCCTTGCCCGCGTCTGAAAGATGCCGTGCGGGATCCACTGCCTCCTCGAGTGGAGTGCCGTGGCGCAGGAGGACGAGGGCTCGCCGGTCGCCCATTCACGCAAGACGCACAACCACCGGTCCCGTGGAGACTCTCACTGGAGTGGCGCAGACTCGCCGCCGACCGCCCATCACAGACTTCCGTATGAATGTGAAAGTGTGTCTGTGAGACTTCTAACACGGAGTTTTCTTCGGGGAAGAGGTCCGCATGTCTGTGACGGTGCTCTAATCCAACCGGTTCAAAGACTTTGAAACATGGGAAAGTTGCCGTTTTTGGTATCAGGATTGCTCATTTGCGGAGAGAGCGGCGTGACCCTTTCGCAGTCTTGGCACATGCCGCCGCAAGTGACCGAGCTGCTCACCTCGGAGCTTTCTCGCTGCCAGCAAGAGTTGGACGCTTGCGACGAGGTCATCCAGGCGCTGCGGACTAAGCGTCTCGCGCGCCACGCGCCGGCAGAGCCCGTCGATTTGACGGTTCGCACGCGCTCTTTTCCGTCTCACTCGCAACCAGCGTGCTCGCTGTTGCCACCCCAAGCACGGTCGTTCAATGCCGTGCCAGAGAAGGAGTTCCCACAGCAGTTGTTCCCACAGCAGAGGGCGGCGGCATGCTCCTCGAGCGGCATACGTACTGCGATATCTTCGTCGAGTTCACCTTCGATGCCTTCCGACTGGCTTCCTGTGTGCAGACCTCTCTCGCCGGCAAAGATTGAGACATTGCGACCAGTGGTCGAAGACGAGGGCGCCGAGCATCGAGCACACGTGCAGCGAGAGATGGAGCTGAAGAGTGCCAAGGCGCGCGCCGTCGCCCTCGAGGCGCAAAACAAGGAGCTTCAGGAGCAGCTCGAGCGAAAGCAGGAAGAGTTTGAGCAGCTCACTGCCTCGGCGGCGACGGCTGCGGCGACGATAGCAGAATTAAAGATGCAGCGAGCTGCGAGCGCTGAGTGGCGTGAGCGTGTTCAACACAATGCGAGTGGCGTCAGCGAGGCCACGGCTGAGGCAAAGGCCGAGGCGGCGGCGGCGGAGGAGGAGGAGGCTCGAGAGCCGGCCGCTAAGGCGCAAGAGCTACCCGTCGCGATGGAGGCGAAAGGCAGGGCTACCTTCGACGAGGCCCACCCACGATCCTACAATGGCCTGCGGGCGGTGGAGCACCGCGAGGCGGGCGTGGCCAACGAGCGCATCGAGGTGGGCGTTGATAGTGCGGGCGCTTTTGCAGGCCCCGTAGCGGGCGCCACAGCGGGCGCCGCCGGCGCCCTCGGTGGCAGCGCGACGCCGAGCAGCGATGAACTTACGCTCGAGCTCGAGCAGCTCTTCACGAGTCTTCGAAAACACAAGCAACTCACGCAGGCCCTTCACAAACCTCTACTCGCCTACCGTGATCGCATGTACGAGGAAGGGAAGCGATTGGAGATTGTCTTCATCGCGATGCTCACCTACTCCGTGCTCACGCTCGATGAGGCGTCACTCGTCGATGACCTCGCCAATCTTCTGGATTCTAACGTTCCTCTCGTGCATACGGCGAAGACTGCGCTCGCCGCGGCGGCGACCTATATACAGAGCGCCGCGCGCGGCTGCATCGCGCGTGCAATTCTGAAGCGGAAGAGTCACACAACCGGCTCGGTGCCGGCACTCGTCTTCGGCTCACTCAACATGGATCTGAAAGCGACGCATCGCGATACCTCAACCAGCGACGTTCTTGAGTCCAACAGCAACTCGTTTCTGGGCGAGTTCTCGGCGCTCCCTGGGGGCAAGGGCCTCAACCAGGCGGTCGCATGCGCTCGACTCGGGGTGACGACGCATTTGATCGGCTGTGTGGGTAACGACGGCCTTGCTACGACCATCAAAGACTTTTTGCACAGGGTCACGCGAGAGGGCTGTCTATCGATAGATGTTGGCGCGGAGGAGCAGGCAACGGGCGTCGCAGTGCAGATTATCGGGCAACACACTGGTAAGAAGGTGACAGTCTGTTGTCTCGGCGCCAACATGAGTGTGTCCGACCGGGAGGTGAATGCGGCGATCAAGCTGCTCCACGGCCCCTCGGCCGTCAAGATGTTATTGATGCAGCTCGAGGTGGATATGGGTTCCATGCGCAAGCTCGCCGCCAACGCGCGCCGTGCTGGCATTTTCGTCGCTCTCAAACTCTCTCCCCTGGACTCTATCAATGCGCCGCAAGTGAACGACTTCCTCCGGGAAGGTTCGGTGCACATGGCATACTTGACCACGACGGAGGCCTCGGTCCTCTTGGGCCTGCCGCGTTCAATCATCACCGTCGCGGATGCGGAAGAGGTCTCTGATGAGTTGCTGAACACCTTTCCTGGCCTCACCATCTGCATTGTGCGTGCTGAGCTTGGCGTCGTCCTCCGAGCGCGCACGCGCTCGCCGCCGCGCCGCGCGCGTGTGAGCCACCCGCCCGAAGAGGCCAGCCCAACACTCCGCCACGAGGACCGTGTGCTCCGGATGCCACATCGTTACCTGACTCAGTCGCCTTCGATCAAGCGAGACGTCATCGGTGCGGGCGATGCCTTCTTCGCTGGCTTTGCGGCCGGCTGGTGCCATCGGCTCACGACAACGCAATCGATGCTCTGGGCTTACGGCGCGGGCCAGCTCTGTGCCCTCGAGCCCGGCGGTCAGCTCGGTGGCGATCGTGACGAGCTACTGACCGTCCTTCGCTACGAGATGGGCGATGTGGCCGATCAAGTAATGCAGCTGCGCCCAGGGGATCTGTCAAGCATGGACGCGTCCATGGATGCGTCGGGCACGGTGCCAGCATTGGACAGGGCCGACGATGGCAGGCTCCCTGCCCCCGGTGCCCACGACGTGCTCTCCGATGCCAATTTCCTCCGCCAGAATGTGCTTCACATCGCGGTGATGCGCGGCTCGATCAAGTACATTCCGCCCATCGGCTCGAAAGAGCTGCCTCTCGCGGAGCTTCGCGCGATGCTCGCCCAGAAGGACGCGCTTGGGTATACCCCCCTCCAGCGGGCGCACGAGTGTCGCCACTGCATGCGAATCGCTTTTCGTAACAGCCAAACCCGGCAAACCGTGCAGATGAGCCGCGTGTACCAATTCATGATGCTGGCGCAGCTGGTTTTTGCAGCCCTTGACACGGAAGACGAGGTCTCAGTCCTCAAGTCCGTCGAGATGCAGCCGACAAAGCCAAGCACATCCATGGAGGCAGAGCTGACCGGCGCTGCTGCGTGGATGCTCTGTGCTTCCAAGCCGATCTCGTTTCACGAGCTTGTTGTTGAGGAGGTGGCGAACTCGCACGAGCGTTGGCTGTCCACCACGGACCCGCTACACAAGCTCGCTGCGAACGCAGTCCTGGCTGCGCTCACTCGGCTTGCCGCCGAGATCCGCCAAAAAGTGGCCGCGCGGCGCGAGGAGTCGTTTGTTTCACGCAGCAGCAAGCGGCCGATCGCGAACGACAGTGTGGGATATCGTGATCCGTACGCATCCGTGTTCAACGAGGAGCAGACTGGCCTTTGGGCCATGACACACACAAAATCGACGTTCAACTCCGCGTACCTGGATATGGAAGACTACGAGCTTGGGCTGCTCCGGGGAGTGCTGCCACCGCTGCTCGAAAAGCAGGTGGATGCAAGCGGCGTGTCGATCAAGCAGGTGGCGATGGCGATGGCGGCGAAGGAGGGGGATGCCAGCGGCGTGTCGAAACCGAAGAGCACCAACGGCATGCGCGCTAGTAGCTCGGGCGCCGAGATGGGCGAGCCTGCGCAGGCCCAGCAGGCATCCCCCTCCTCGAGGGACTTTGCACGCAGCCTCCTCACGCTGCGCTCGCAGCTCGCAGGCTGGTCATTGATGATGTTCAGCGCGGCTACCGGCTTGAAGGAGATGGTCGACGTTTTGATTCGGCTGGGTGAGCTCTCTCCACAGCACGACCAGCGCAGCGCGTGCTCGCTCAGGGGTGCCACTCCGATGCATGCTGCGGCGTCAGCGCATGATTACGAGATCTGTGAGATGCTGCTCAAAAGGACGCGGCTGCCGCTCATTGGCCCCGCTGCCACGACTGCCGATGGCCTCACTCCAATCGACGCTGCCCTCGACCCCGAGTTTGGCGCGCGGCTCCACATGCTCCGTGGCTCGTACTCGTACATTGCCTTCCTCTCTCACTACAAGTATGAAGCCGCCTCAGAGGCTCGCATCTTCAAGGAGGGCATCGAAAGGGTCTACAAGGAAAGGCCGTGCGACACTGAGCACATCATTCATCGAGACCCGAAGGTCTTTCTAGATTCGGACAACCTGAAGACACTCTCTGAACTTCGTGACAATGTGAGGCTCTCCGACGTCCTAGTCGTCATCCTCACCCCTGGCGTGCTCTCTCGACCATGGTGCCTCATTGAGATGCTCACGGCGCTCGACGCCGGCAAGCCGCTCATCTCCATCAACATTAGCGGGCGGCCCAGCGGCAGTTACAATTATGAGCAGATGGTCGCATTTCTCGAGAATCTGCCCGCGGAGCTCGAGCGGGTCAACCCCGGCGCCATCCGCGTTCTAGCCGAGAATGGCTACCCCAGCATCCGACGGGCGGGCTACGATCTCGCGTGCTACTTGCACAACCCCATCTCCGTCCCGTACGACGTTACCTGGTCGAAAAACATGCTCGATGCGACGTTGAAGGACATGGTTGAGAAGCTCGTGTCAGCCAAGCCGCCAGAGTTCGCCTCGAGGCGGATGATAGCAGAGCGAAAGCTCGCCTACTGGGTCACCTCCTTTCGCATGAGAAAGGCGCGCCGCTTGCCTTCATCCACATCCTGAGTCCCTGCCCTCGAGTCCGCAACCACAACGCGGAGGTCAACGAACTCGACTGAGGTGAACCCCATGAAAAGGCACTCGAAAAGTGCCTCGTCGCGCCCGCCCCATCCGTAACATGTGATCTTGTACTGTAGTACTGAGCATGACAGGTGCGAGCGAGTTCTCTTGTACTTGTGTTGAACGGGGGCAGCGGAGCCGTACTCTGCGAGACGGTGGAGTTAGTTTAGGAGTGATGAGCGCGGGGGGATACCGTGTGCACAATGCCTGATGAGTGGTGAGCGTGTTAGAAGTAAGTGTGGGTGTGCGTCTTGCCGTGTTGGCTATTTAACGTGAACGTGAACTCGGTGTGCGTGTCGGGTCCACGACGAAACTGACCGACGAACTTTCACTCGCTCGCGCCGCCTCCCACCGTGCGTACATAGTAGCTACAAAAAGGCTCGCCGCTGTGCACTGTCTCGGTGAGGTATTGACACTTGTTCGCAGATGTTCTCGGGCAAAAAGCGCCCCACGAGCGAGCCCTCGCCCATGCAGCCGACGCCATCGCCGCAGATGGGCCGGCTGCAGATCAACAGTGGCAACCAAAGTGGCTCGATGGCGCCGCCGCCAGCCCGGTCCGCCGGCTCCTCCTCCATCGAGCATCACGCCGCCTCGAAGCCATCACCGGGCGGCGACTTCCTAGCCGATTGCCTGCAGCTCAACAACCAGGCTCTCATGAGCGTGCGCAAGCCCAACGGTAGTGCGCCCGCGGCCGGCGGCGCCACAAGCCGTCGGCCACCACCGTCGCGCCCCTCAGGCACACGGGTGCATACGGTACCCAACGACTGGGCACTCAAGCGTGGCGGCCTCGTTACCTCGTCATCGAGCCTCGCGTGGTGCACGCAGTCGCTGCCGTCCGCTCGGGCTGCCGCCCTGCGTGGCCACCCGCCGGCAGCGGTCGCGGAGATGGATGATGGTCCCGACGGGCCGAAGAGCTGGGGCGTGGCGCTCGAGCGCGCGCTACTTCAGTGGCGTCATCCCGCGCATCGGCTGCCACCGATGCTCGCCAAGCAACTCTCCAACGCGGCCGTCGGCTCACCTGAAAAGGAGTACGCCGACGGCCTCAACGACAGTTGGGATGCCGCGCTGCGCTCGCTGTTCCTCGCCCTGCGCGACGGCCGGTGCCCGTACTTTTACTGCCGCGCCGAGGCGCCGCGCGAGGCATCGGCTGCGACTGCGGGCCACTTTTGTGTGCTCTGGCGCAACGGCGCCGCGATAGAGGAGGATGACCCGAGGTGGTCCGAGCCGCCGCTTGGCTCGGCTCTCACAGACGCGAGCAGCTGCTACGCGGTGCTCTCGCCCTCAAGCCATGGGCTGCGCGCGCTCCTCGATAAGGCGCGCGTCCCGTTTGAGATGCCGCTCGCGCCCGCAGGCACGCGCGACGCCGCCGCCGGCGCGAGCGCGGCTGCCGCCGCCGCGGCTACCGGTATCGGAGTTGGCGCCGCCGGCAGTCGCGCTCGCGCCGGTAGCGGGAGCCGCGCGGCGGCAGATGACGACCCGGAGGCTGAGGATGCCCAGGTGCTCGCGTCGCTCAACCGGGGTCGACACGAGGAGCAGCCCGACAGCGTCGTCGGGCGGCAGCGGCGCCTCGCTGGGGTTGACCATCAGCAAGGCTCGACGTTGCTCTTCCGTGGGCGTGATGCTCTGCATGGTCTGCATGAGTTCTTACTCAACACGCGCACGGCCGGCATGCCGGCCTTCCTCTCGCTGCAGCTCCTCGCGCCCGTGCCCTTTCTGCACGGCGCGCCCTACGCACCACGGCTCGTACACCAGCCGGGACGCACGACGCGCGCCGTCGCGGGCGAGCCCTGTGCCGAAACCGGCGCCGAGTTGAGCGCCGCCGGGCTGAGCGCTGGGCTGAGCGACCCCGCCGCCGCGCGCGAAGACACGTTACGCCTCGAGGACGCAGAGCGCGGCGGAGGTGCGCTGTTGTTACCGAGCTCGGTACGGAAACTCACCGACCTCCTCCGGCGCACTCAATCCCTCGGCTTCGAGCTCCGGGTGCAGCCGGACGCGGCGGGCGCCGCCTCCGACGCGCTCAACTTGCGCCCCGCGCACCCGCCCACGCGGCCGTGCGACATCGGCTGGGCCGTAGCGCCGCGCCCGCAGCCCCTCGCGCGTGTGTGGATCGCGCAGCCCCAGGAGGACGAGCACATGCGGGAGCCCGCCCCGGCCGCAGCGCCGCCGGTGGCCGCCAGTGGCGCCCTTGGGCTGCGCGGCTTCACGCACGTGCGCTGCCACGAAGGCGAGCTGAGCATCCTCTGAAAGCTCCGGGACATTTCCATGTCATTTCATGAGGAATTCTCCATCTAATATCTCCTTCGATAATCTCCCCTTCGAAGTCCGCGCACTTTCGTATCGCGACAAATTCTGGGGATGATGGGTCTGGCGCAGCGCCGCTCCCGGTGGGCGCCCACGGACATGCAACGCATGATCCTCGAGGCCTCGTACAAGGTCTCTGCATTTCCCGACCTCGAGGCGCGCGTCCACCTCGCACATCAGCTGCGCGTCGAGGTGCGGCAGGTACGTGGCTGCTAATTAACATGATCTCAACCTCGACCTCTCCTGCGCGCGCCATGTTTTGCACCGGACGTGGAGCACCCGACCTCACCCGCACACGCGCACAATACCGGCGCAGGTGCAAGTCTGGTTTCAAAATCGACGTCAAAAGGAGCGCACAAAGACCACCTCTGGGGCCAAGCATACCACTTCGTCCTCTCCAGTCCCACGCACGGCATCGACCACTTTCGCCGGGCCATCGAGCCCGCCCGCCAAGCTAGAGAGCCTGCCGTTTCAGCCAGAGAGCCCACCCGACGAGTCCTCTGAGTCGGAAGACGCGCACCCGCTGCCAGCCTACAATCCAAAGCCTAATGTGTCGCAGTGGGTGCAGCAAGCGCCCACAGCCAGCACGCTCTGCCCGCCGCCGATGCTGCCTCCCTTCCAGCAGCTGCTGCAGCCTGAATACTGCTTCGACCATCTCACCAAGCCGGTGCACTTCAACACTTCCGCCACGCTCGACCGCGCCCTGAATGCTGTCCTATTGCATGCACGCCAGCGCACCTACCTGCAGCAGCTCAAGCCGTCGCAGATGCTGAAGGCGGCCGACTACCTGCAGGCAGGTGGGCATGCCAGCGGGCATGACTACCTGCAGGCGCTCGAGCGACAGGTGAACATGCGCCTCGGCGCGCGGGTCTCGTACCTGTTCTCGCCGCCGAGCGTCGTCCCGAGCGTTGGCCCGAGCGTCGTCCCGAGCGTTGGCCCGTGCATCGCTTCTTCGTGCGTGGCGCGACCCATCGAGAAACTGATTGAGAAACCCTTGCACAAGCTTGGCATGCGCCGTGTGCAGTCCATCGCAGGCGTGCCTATGACCCGGCGCTCCGTCTCGATGGAGGCGCTTGAGGTCCTCGCCAGCTGCATGACCAAATAAGGAGCGCAGCACAGCTGAGCGCCGACACCCCGAGGCCGAGGGCGCTCTGGAGCTCCCTGGATCCCGGGGCGCATCAGGACTCTCGATGAATCAATATTGCTCCCATATGAGCGGAGTGGTGCCGGCTCCGTGGCGCAACCACAATAAACTCTAAACGTCATGGAGATTGGATCGTAGTATGCTCGTATGAATGGTGAGGTGAACCGAACGTGAGACGCGGAGGCACAGACTCAGACAGCAGTGGTGAGGCCCGGTACGGTTGGCTGTTTACGGGGCTGTCGTCCACGCGTGTTTCTCGACTGTGTCCGGTCGTCATCAGTCAGTCAGTCAGTTTCGTCGCGGTCCCCCCGCGCCGTCACACCACCACCGTCTCAACGGGCCGACGGCTCCGCGCTCGCGTCGGCTCTCGTCGGCCGGCCTTCCCCTCGGTCGGGTCAACACAAGTACTGAGTACTCGCTCGCTCTCGGGCTCCTCAGTTTCGGTCGTCATGCTGGTGTCCGATCACCGGCGAGTACTCAGTACTTGTGTTCGTGACCGAGGGGAGCGGAGCCGTCCCCGTCGAGACGGTGGTCGTGGAGTGAGCGTGGTAGGACCGCGAAGAAACTGAAACTGAAACTGAACACCGGATTAACATCCGATCATTCTAGATCTTCAGGTATGAATTGAATACGCGTCAAGGCGTCACAAGGCCGTGTACTGTCCTGTCTGTGTGAATACTGTGCGCGTGGGGGACTAGTCGAGCTCAAAAGGCAGACGGGTGACCGCGCACCCTCCGCCGCACCCTCGCTCTCCCGTGGTCCGTCGCACCGGCTCGCTCCGCTCGACGTCAGTCTGACGTTCTCATAACCACCGCGGATCGCTAACATCGCGCTTCAGCTCCCTGCTCGCGCAGTCGATCATAGCTTTCTTTCCTAAAGCGTAAGGGCACTCGGCGCGTCTGCTCGCCGAGCGGCGTTACTTGCTACGGGTCACGGCGAAGACGGCGGTGGCCGCGCACCCTACGGCGACGAGAAGCAGCAGCCGATTAATCACCATCGCACTCTGCGCGCGACTCTCGGCAGCGGCCGCGAGGGCCTGCGATTGTGCGAGCTGCCTCTGCTGCTCGTCGAGCCGCGCGTGGATGTCGTCACTTTGTGAGTGACGTGAGCCCTCAGCCGCGAGCGAAGCGCTCGAAGAAGCGCGATGCATGCCACCACGCTCCCGAACACGGTCGCGAGGTTGCCATCCGGCCTGGGCCGCCTCGCGCTCACGTCCGGTGCGCGTGTTCGACGGGTCGCTGCCGCTCGCGCCCACTGCGATTGCCGGCGGCAGTTGCGGCGGCTGCGCCGGCTGAGGCGGCTGAGGCGCCGTCTCGGGCGCCGTCTCGGGCTCGGGCCACCTCTTGCGCGTGGGCGAGTAAGCCGATCGTCGAGATTCGTCCAGCTTGAACTCAGCCGCGAAGGGGCCGTCGTACCGTTGGTACGAGCCGGCGGTACGAGCTTGCGGCGGTGCCGCCGGTCCGTTCGCGCCATTGCTGATCTTATCGCCGTGGCCGATGGCACCCTGTGCGGGCTGCGGCGCCTCCGCCTGCGCGCTGGTGCTCGCGGCATAGCGTGCGGCGGCAATGTACGAGGTGATCGGTTTCATGGAGGGCGAGAGCTGCGGACGGCCCAGCAACGTAACGTCGTACGACTCGTACACGGCACGCAGCTCATCGCGGAGCGCCACCTCGCGGAATTCCATTCGCAAGTTGGGCACGTTGGTACGGTGGATGTCGTTGCCTGCGGGGCCACGCTGGCGGTACGTGCTGCCGATCCAGAAGGCTTTAACGCACGGCTCAAAAGAGGACTGGAGGACAGAGTTGCGCGCAATCTCGGCGAGGTCGACCGAAGAGAGCTTCCACACCTGCTTGGCGATGGTGTACTCCTCCATCAGCGGCTCTCGCGTGTGGTGGAACATGAGCGGGTCGTCAGTCGAGAGTGAGACGTTGAGCCCGACCGAGAAGAATTCGTTAAAGGGCGACTTGCTGAGTGTGAGGAAGAGCGCGTTGTTCGAGAGCGGCGAGAGTGCTAGCCCGATCTGGGTGAGGTAGTACAGGTACTGGAGCGAGGGAGACTTTCGCAGGTTGATGCCGTGGTTGATGCCACGTGCGGTCAGGTACGCGCCATGCAGATGGTTCAGCTCTCCCGCCTCGCCCGCGTGTGGCCGGAAGCAAAAGGAGGAGAGGCCCTGCGCCGCGCGCATCTGGTTGAGCACGTACAGGTTGGCGTAGAGGTAGTATGTGTAGTAGCAGTAGTGCGGGTTGCCCTCGGTCCACTGATCAGGCTCGTCGGCGGGCGTATCGGGCGTGAACAGCGGCTCCTCGGCCTTGGACTCGTCGTCGACCGAGTCGAAGCCAACGACCTGCTGCAGCATGAGGTGCAGCTTCGGGTGCGATGACGGGTCGTTGGTCACCTCAAAGAGAGGCACGAAGATGTTGTCGAGCATCTCGCCGAAGGTGCGCAGCGAGCGCGACGACTGGTACATCCCGTACAGTCGGGGCACTTGGATGAGCCACCTGTTGTGCGGCGAGTACAGCTCGTGATCGACGATCCAATCAGCGAGCTGGTCCCATTCCTTCTTGGAGCGCCCGTAGATCGAGATGCGGTACTCCGCCTGCTGGTACCTGAGGTGATCCAATGCAATCCGACGCCATCAGACGCAATCAGACGCAATCAAACGCAGCCGTACGTGGCCATGCGTGGTCAGCAGTGGTCAGCAGTGCTCGTCAGTGGTCATCAGGGGCTGTCCGGTACTTGGAGAAGCTCAAGTCATCGAAGAGCTCCTTGGTGATCTCGGCAAAGTAGCGGCCCTTGAGCTGGTTATCCGTCTTAAGGAAGATCTCGCGCAGCTTCGACTTTCCGAGTGGGTTATACTTGAGATTGAACTTGTCGAAGCGCGCGAACGTGTATGAGTCCGTGTGCATGTCGAGCGCGTCGATCGACAGGTCATACGCTGTGAGCTTCATCTCATCGAAGACCTGCTGCAGCGTCATCGGCTGTGCCTTCTCGCCCTTGGCCACCACCTCATCCGCATGGTAGCGCATCTTCCGCTTCATGAAGCGGAGTAGGTGCTTCTGGTTCATCGCGGCCGCGAGATGGATGTGCGTGTCCACCTTGCGCAGGTTGTAAAAGTCGCGATGCGGGCATCTGATGAGGGACGCAGTTTAGAGGTCAATCTTAGAGGTTCTCACTCACAAGGGCCATCAGAGGCCATCAGAGGCCATCAGAGGCCATCAGAGGCCATCAGAGGTCATCACGCACTCGCGCTGCTCCTTCGACTCCTCTTGCTCGTGCTCCATCACATGCAGCTTGAAGCGCGCGTCGAGACGCTGCAGCCGCCGGTAGCAGAACGAATTGACCGCCGCGCTCGAGGTGATCTCCATCAGGCGTGCGAGGTCGTTGGTGAACTCGGCGAAGGTCGGAGGCGCCACAAAGCACGGAACGCTTGCCGGCATCTGTGCACCCGGCGGACGCAGCCCTGACTTGTCCGCGCCGTGCTCGGACCAGACCAACATCACGCCGCGGCGCATCTCGAAGGAGTAATGGCCGCCGCGGAAGGACGGGGTGGGCACGAAGGGGTCGGGCATGTCTTCGTCCGACACGGGCGGCACCGCCTCCTCTCCGTGGAAGAGCTCGCGATCATGGTCGGAGCGATACTTTTCGCGCAGCGCGATCGCCTCCCGGAGCTGCGCACACACTCTCTCGACCTCGTCGTCGCGCAGTGCGCGCTTTTGATCGACGCCAATCGTGTGGAGTGCGCCCGCCTGGTCGAGCGTGCGCGTCTCGTTCATTGCGTGTTCTGAGGTCATACGACTAAGCCTTGAGCGGCGCGCCGTTAGAGGTGGCAGCGACGGATCGGCCGGCGCTTCGACCGCGATGGCGGCCGTCCGATCGTCGAGCGGCGCTCCATCCGCGACGATGACGGAAGGCGGACGCAATTCTGCAGCCGAGGGCGCGGGCGCGGTAGCTCCGCTCGTGCTCTGCTCTTTGTCATCGAGCAAGTGCGTCCTCTGCTGACGCGTCGGATCCTCGGCTACTTCCAGGGCTACGGCGGTGGGCGTCGGCATTTGTTGGGTGCCGCCAGCCGCTGCGGGTGATGCGCCATGCTTTGGGGGCGCCTTCTTCTTGCCCATTCGGTCGCCGACGCCGACGCTGTCGTCCGGAAGAGCTTCCACAGACCGCCCGACGGAATCAGTTCCCGGGGCACCCATACCCAGGACTCTTTGTTGCCCCCAAATCTGGTTCCAAGACAAGTCTATTACTAGACTTGACTTGACTTGACTGGTTCCATGATGGATACCGGTGCCCTCCCATGAGTGATCGACACTTGGGCTCCTCCGCCACCAAGGAGCCCACCAATCTCCCTAAGTGGCTCTTCAGATGCCTCGGCTGGCTGCCCACGCCTCAATCGGGCACCTCCGCCTCCAAGGAGCCCACCAATCTCCCTAAGTGGCTCTTCAGATGCCTCGGCTGGCTGCCCACGGCCCTGTCGCAGACGATTGCCACGAGCGGCGCCGCCGCCGAAACGAACCCCTACTTTGACGTTGAGACGCTGCTCGCGTCGGTGGAGAGCGGCGCAATCGCGGCGGTGAAGGGCACCTGGCTCGTCGGCCTGCACAAGCGCGGCGGCCGCC
>ENA-UOXG01001245-UOXG01001245.1-mixed-culture-metagenome-genome-assembly--contig:-NODE-1245-length-16792-cov-45.622931_pt1 | contig 16792 bp, 19 predicted proteins | sample MGYA00238159_ERZ761634 | MGnify/ENA primary metagenome ERZ761634 (study PRJEB28908, sample SAMN08776845) | mixed culture metagenome | isolation source: Freshwater growth medium | place: USA... | reverse complement strand
AGCTTGATAGAGGGCTGGGCGGTGGCGAGGCAGCAGAGAGCGAGGATGCAACGAAGAGCCGTACGGAGCTCACGTAGGTGAAGTGAGCGTCGAGGCTGGCGGGCGAGCCGGCCGGCGCGGCGCAGAGCTTGTAGATCATCGGGCCGCCGAGGCGCACGGGGAGTGAGCCGCCCGAGAGCACGCCGCCGGTCGGGAAGAGCCCGCGGGCCGCGGCGCCCGCGCACGTGGCGTTGCCCGAGGGAAGGAAGGCGCACGTCGCGCCATCAGTCAGCGCGCTGCCGAAGAGGGTGATGGCGGCGGCGACGTTGGCAAAGATGGTTGTCGGGACGAGGATGAGGTCGGGGGGCGAGGGCGGCGGCGAGGGCGGCGGCGGCGAGGGCGGGGGCGGCGAGGGCAGCGGCGGCGAGGGCGGCGGCGGCGGCGAGGGTGGAGGAAGGGCTAGCCCTGGAAACAAGGTGGGGCTGATGCGATCAGTCGTCGTGCCGTCGCCGAGCTGGCCGTAGTAGTTGGAGCCCCAGCACTTGAGGAGCGTGCTGTTCGTCACGTACGCGCACGTGTGGGACTCTCCGAGCGCCAGCAGCCCGACGGCGCCGCCGACGTTGATCGTGGTCGGGGCGGCGCGATTGGTCGTCGTGCCGTCGCCGAGCATGCCGTTGCCGTTGGAGCCCCAGCACTTGAGGAGCGCGCTGGCCGTCACGTACGCGCACGTGTGGTAGGTCCCGAGCGCCAGCAGCCCGACGGCGCCGCCGACATTGATCGTGGTCGGGGTGGAGCGTTGGGTCGTCGTGCTGTCGCCGAGCTGGCCGTATTCGTTGGAGCCCCAGCACTTGAGGAGCGTGCTGGCCGTCACGTACGCGCACGTGTGCCAGTAACCGAGCGCCAGCAGCCCGACGGCGCCGCCGACGTCGATCGTGGTCGGGGTGGCGCGATTGGCCGTCGTATTATCACCGAGCTGGCCGTTGCCGTTGTAGCCCCAGCACTTGAGGAGCGTGCTGTTCGTCAGGTACGCGCACGTGTGGGAGCCTCCGAGCGCCAGCAGCCCGACGGCGCCGCCGACGTTGATCGTGGTCGGGGTGTAGCGATAGGCCGTCGTGCCGTCGCCGAGCTCGCCGTTGACGTTCCAGCCCCAGCACTTGAGGCGCGCGCTGGCTGTCACGTACGCGCACGTGTGGTAGGATCCGAGCGCCAGCAGCCCGACGGCGCCGCCGACGTAGATCGTGGTCGGGGTGGCGCGACTGATCGTCGTGCCGTCGCCGAGCTGGCCGTTGCTGTTGGCACCCCAGCACTTGAGGAGCGCGCTGGCCGTCAGGTACGCGCACGCGTGGTAGCTTCCGAGCGCCAGCAGCCCGACGGCGCCGCCGACGTCGATCGTGGTCGGGGTGTAGCGATCGGTCGTCGTGCCGTCACCGAGCTGGTCGAGTGCGTTCTGTCCCCAGCACTTGAGGAGCGCGCTGGCCGTCACGTACGCGCACGTGTGGTATAGTCCGAGCGCCAACAAGTCAGAGTGGCTTGTGAGTTGCCGTCCATGCCTCACGATAAGCTCCTTGGAAGGTGAGGGGTTCGAGGGTGGGGGCGGCTGCAGCATCGGCGGAGGTGAGGGCTCCGGCAAAGGAGAGCGAGTCGACGAGATCGGGGGAGATCGCGGCGGTGGCGATAGCCATGGCAGCGGCGAAGGCGGCGGCAGTGGCAGTGGCGCTGGTGATGGTGGCGGTGGAGGCGGCGGCGGCGGACACAGCGGTGGCAACGGCCTCAGCGGGGTCAACGGTGTCGGTGGCGGAGAGGTTGCAGACGGCGGCGTGGGGTCCGAAAGGTGCCGTGGCGGCTTGGGTCGGAGCATCGATGGGGGTGGCGCAAGCGGCGGCAGGGGTGGCGGTAGCGGCGGGCGCGGGCGCAGAGGAGGGGGCGAAGGCAGCGGAGGCGGCGGCGGCGTCGGCACGGAAACCACCCGATGCGCACCAGCCCCTTTGCCATCGGGCCGTGTCGGTGCCATGGCACTCAACGGGAAGAAGAGCATGACGAAGGCCACAGAGCCCATGAAATAGAAGTGCCGTTTCGGGCATGTTTGGGCTCCGAAAGACAGCGACATTGCGTAGAGCGCCTCGTCGTGCCGAGCACCGAAATTGGTTTCGTATGATGGACTTCTCATCAGCAGCAGCATACGGTACAATTGTAACGAGATTCCTCAAATGATGAGATTCCTCTTCCTTCAGTCGGCGCTCCTAGTCGCGGCGGCTGCATTGCGCCCGACCCCGCCGATCAGCGGGCGCCGTGCAGCTCTCGGCTCGTTCGCGGCGGGCGCCATCGCCTTCGTTGCGCGCCCGTCGCACGCGGATCAGCTTTCGGAGGGTGGCGCTCTGGGCGCCACGTGCCTGGGCTTCGGCTGCAACCCTTATGGCCGCCCCGACTTCAACGGCCTCGAGGACGCGCCCGAAAACTCCATGCCCTACCCCGACTTTCTCAAGGCCATCAAGGACAAGAAGGTCGAGGGCGTCGTCTTCCAGCCGCCCATGGGCAACGAGGCATACGCCATCATTGGTGGCAAGTCGGTGCGCATCGGCAAGGGCTGGCCGGTGGAGGTGAGCAACTCGTGGAGCTCGCCGGTGTGGGTGGTGCGCATCTTGGAGAACGAGGGCGTGCCGTACGCGTGGAATTTCAACCTGAAGGCCAAGAGCAGCTACAAGGACAAGCTGCGGCCCGTGGGCACTCCCGCGCCCAAGTACGACCCGCGCGCGACCGGCGCTGCGACCGGTGGCTCGCCGTGGTTTGCGCCGCCCGCGGACGTCGGGATGCCGCCCAAGATGTACGGCGATGGAACCTTTTGAGCACGTGGCTTGTGAGCGGGCTGTTGTAGCCTTAGTTGGTACTATTGTAACTTCACGTTCACGTTCATATGGCCATCTCGGCATAGCTGGTATTGCTGCATGGAGCGTTCGTTCGAGGTTTGTGTTGCATATGACGCATGAGCTGAGAGTGTCAAAAAGCGCTGTCGTGGGCGGCGTCGCTGGTCCCCGTGGTATCAAGAAGTTGATTACATCAAGCTTTTGCGACATGGCCAAGTAAACGCAGTCGCCGACCGCGCCCCACCATCGCCACCGAGGCGAAACTTGCGCCCTGCTGCACCCAGCATCCATTGACCTGCCTCTCACCGCCTGCCCCAGGTCGGCCTTCCGCTCGCTCAAGAACGTCGTCCTCGTCGACGGCTGCCGCCTCCCGTTCCAGCCGTCGGGCACCGTCTACAACAAGCTGGTCGCCTACGACCTCGCGCGCTTGGCGCTCACCGGCCTGCTGACCAAGACGGGCGTCGGTCCCAAGTCGCTTGACTACGTGATCATGGGCACCGTCATCCAGGAGGTCAAGAACCAGAACATCGCGCGCGACGCCGGCCTCGCTGCGGGCATTCCGCGGGAGGTTCCCTCGCACACGGTGACCCAGGCTTGCATCTCGTCGAACCAGGCGATATGCTCGGGCATCAACCTGATCCAGACTGGCCAGGCCGACGTCGTGATCGCCGGCGGCGTCGAGACCATGTCCGACGTCCCGATTAAGTTCTCGAAGCCCCTCCGCGAACGCATGCTCGCCTCCCGTGCGCCGCTGATGGGCTCTGATTGGCCTCCGACGGCCACTGATGATCCCTGATGATCCCCGAGGATGCCCACTCTGACCGGATGATCTCCCCGACGGCCCCTGCGCGTGTAGGCAAGATCAAGTCCACCTCGAAGATGCTCGGGCTCCTCAAGGGCTTAACGCTCAAGGACCTGACGCCGGAGGCGCCCGCGATTGCGAACTTCATCACGGGCGAGGTGATGGGCCACTCGGCCGACCGGCTCGCCGACAAGTTTGGAGTCTCGAGACACGAGCAGGATTCCTTCGCGCTGCGCTCCCACCTGATGGCCGCCAAGGTGATGGCCGTTGATGGCTTCTGATGGCTTCTGATGGCTTCTGGTTCCTTCGCTCCCACCTGATGGCCGCCAAGGTGATGGCCGTTGATGGCTTCTGATGGCTTCTGATGGCTTCTGGTTCCTTCGCTCCCACCTGATGGCCGCCAAGGTGATGGCCGTTGAGTGCCGATGAGTGACCATGATCAATTGCCTCACTGCTCTCTCTCTGCTCGAATTGCCTCTAATTGCCTCTAATTGCTAATTGCCTCTAATTGCCTCTAATTGCCTCTACCTGCTAATTGCCTCTAATTGCCTCACTGCTATCTCTACCTGTCTGCTTTCTCTCTCTCGCAGGCACACGCGGACGGCATCTACGACCAGGAGGTGCTCCTGTACGAGGGGTCGCGCGTCGAGACGGGCGCACGAGCGGACTCGACCCTCGAGAAGCTCTCGTCCTTGAAGCCGGTGATGGCCGCTGATTGCTTCTGATTGCTTCTGATTGCCAATTGATGACCCTCGAGAAGCTCTCGTCCTTGAAGCCGGTGATTGCTTCTGATTGCTTCTGATTGCTTCTGATTGCTTCTGATTGCTTCTGATTGCCAATTGATGACCCTCGACCGTTCACAGGCCTTCGTCAAGCCTCACGGATCCGTAACGGCGGCCAACGCCTCCTTCTTGACTGACGGCGCGTCGGCCTGCCTCATCATGTCGGAGGACAAGGCGCTGCAGCTTGGGTACACACGCCCTGATTGCCTGCCTCATCAGCCCTGATGGCCTGCCTCATCTCAGCCCGACGTGAGCTGATTGGCGCCTGATGAGCCCCCTGCTCATGGCGCCCACGACGACGCCCTCCTCCGCAGGTACTAGCCAAAGGCTTGTACCTGCGCGAGTGCTCATTGCATGCCAGTGCCAGTGCTCACCACGGCGCCTCGCCCTCCGGCAGGTACAAGCCGAAGGCGTACCTGCGCGAGTGGACCTTCGTCTCGTGCGATCCGTTTGACGAAATGCTCCTCGGACCGGCGTACGCGACCGACAAGGTGCCCACGACGGCGCGGCGCGAGCGGAAGCTGCCGACGCCTGATGGCCTCCCTAATTGCCTCCCTGATTGCCTCCCTAATTGCCTCCCTAATTGCCTCCCTAATCGCCTCCCTAATCGCCTCCCTGATGGCCTCCCTCATCAGGTGCTCACCATGGCGGGCCTCAAGCTGAGCGATATGGACGTGATCGAGTTCCACGAAGCCTTCGCTGGCCAGGTGCCGATGATGGCCACTGACGACCTCCGATGACCTCCGACGACCTCCGACGACCTCCGACGACCTCCGATCACCTCCGATGACCTCCGATAGGCTCGGATAGGCATGCCTTCGAGTGCCCGAGTGATGGTCACTACTGAGCCCGCCTGATTGCCTCCCTCATCAGGTGCTCGCCAATGTGAAGGCACTCAACTCGCAGACCTTCTACGACGAGCGCATGGGCGGCAAGCAGAAGGCGGGCGAGGTGTGCAAAGAAGGGGACCATGAGAGGATCCCTGCATGCAAATAGGGGCATTTGATCAGAATCACCCCTCTGATCACCCCTCTGATCACCCATCTGATTGCATCTGATTGCATCTGATTGCGTCTGATTGCGTCTGATTGCGTCTGATTGCGTCTGATCACCCCTCTGATCACCCCTCTGATCACCCCTCTGCTCGCCCCTCGTCCTCCTCCCGCAGATCCCCATGGACAAGTTCAACATTCACGGTGGCTCCCTCTCGATCGGTCATCCCTTCGGCGCCACCGGCGCTCGCCTCGTCACCACCGTCGCGAACCGGCTGCTACGGGAGGGCAAGAAGTACGGCATCACCGCCGCGTGCGCCGACGGCGGCATCGGCCATGCTTCCATCATCGAGGCCTACCCGCAGTAAGCGACGCGCCGTCATGAGCGCTCTCCGGCGCCGTCGTGGGCGCACGGGCGCGCCATCCTGAGCGCCCCGCCTCCAGATGATGGAAGCGCCCCGCCCGAAGACGCTTCCATCCCGAGACAGCGCTCGGCACGTGGCCGGGCGATTGCCCAAGACAGCGCTCGACACGTGGCCGGGCGATTGCCCAAGACAGCGCTCGACACGTGGCCGGGCGATTGCCCGAGACAGCGCTTGTCACGTGGCTCGAGAGAGGATGACGGGGCATTTTGCAATGACAGGGATGACGATCTCGTCGCTCTGGGATCAAACTGAAAAAGGGGTGGAATCTCTTCGAGTACGAAATCTGGATTTCACGTCGGCCGTCGCGGCGGTGTGTGCGATGGGCGTGCGACGGTGGGGGGGTGCGCGCACATCAAGCCGAAAACGAAAGCAGCTGTCTCTTGTGTGGCGGCGTGGTGTGGTCGTGTGGGTCTCTCATGTTTACGTGAAATCGTGATTTACGCGCGCGCCGCTTTTATTTAACATGAATGCGATGTCCGGATATGCACAACAAATCGCTGCCGAGCCTCGAGAATGGTTGCTCAAACTTTAAAAGTGGTCTGTCCGCTGTCCGGTCACGTCGTCCTCTGTCAATATTCGCGATACGCGAATGTGTCCGTCCGTCCTGAATAATAAACTAAGCCCATCCGGGTGGCACGTCCATTTCAGGCTCTACGAGGTCGGGGCGCCCCTTGTGCAAGCGCTCCATGCGCAGCACGAGGAGCCCATGGAGCGCATCCCTGACCTCCTCACGCTCGCACAGGGCGCTCAGCTTGTTATCGGCCGCATGCTGAGACTGCGCCCCGGTACCCTCGCGCAGCTCCGAGTACCGAGAGATCTCCCACAAATCTCCAAAGTCGACGGCGTCGTCATAGAGGATCTTGGCGCGAAGCCTCATGCGGAGCGCCTCCTTGATGGCGCGCACACTCAGGGGGCGGGTGCTCAACACGGCGCTCAGCTCGAGCGCGGCCGCCACGCAGCTGAACGCGGAGGCGGCCAACTTGATCTCTCTCAAGTCAGGCATCTGCTCGGACGAGCGCCGTGTTGAGCACACGGCGTCGGCCAGGCACGCCGCGACCGGCTCACAACAGCGCGCCGCCTGACGAAACAGGCGCAGCGCCTCTCGAAGCGCCGCCGGATCTCGGGCACTATCTCCGAAGAGCTGCTTGCCTTTCGTCACGAGTTTCGTCACGAGCGCGGGATTCGTCATGAGCGCGGGATTCGTCATGAGCGCGGGGTTCGTCACGAGCGCGGGGTTCGTCACGAGCGCGGGGTTCGTCATGAGCGCGGGGTTCGTCATGAGCGCGGGGTTCGTCACGAGCGCGGGGTTCGTCATGAGCGTCGTCGCGAGCGCGGGGATGGCCCCGTCGGCGCACAGCGAGGGAGGCGCCGTGATGAGCGGACAAGCGCGATCGCCGCCGCCGCCGCCGCCGCCGCCGCCGCCAACCTCGCCAATAAAGGCACGCTGCGCTGGCGGCAGCGTCACCTCGCTGAGCTCGCATGGGAGATGACAATCTCCATCGAGCTCGCCCTCGAGCTCGCCCTTTTCGTAGCAATCCTGGGCGATCGCGAGCCATGAGTAGCCGCGCACCTGCATGCAATGAGGGAGGCCATCAGAGGCACTCAGGGGCCATCAGAGGCAATCAGAGGCAATCAGAGGCCTCTTCACAGCCACACTTCACAGAGGCGCACCGCAAGCCACGCTTCACATTCACATTCACATTCACAGAGGCGCACCGCAAGCCACGCTTCACATTCACATTCACATTCACATTCACAGAGGCGCACCGCAAGCCACGCTTCACAGCCCTTCCGACGGTACGTCGCGACAGTGTCCGTGAACGTAGCACGCGCCGCCTCGGGCTCCATGAAGCAGCGCACCAGCCTTGGAAATCGAAGCTTCCACGGGATGGCCTCAACCGCCTCGGGATCCTTCCTGCATGCAATGAGGGAGGCAATCAGAGACCAATTAGGAAACCGAAGCTTCCACGGGATGGCCTCAACCGCCTCGGGATCCTTCCTGCATGCAATGAGGGAGGCAATCAGAGACCATCAGAGCCCATCAAAGGTCAATCAGAGTCAATCAGAGAGAGGCAATCAGAGGCACTCAGAGGGCAGTTGATGGCGCCATCGGAGGCGATTGATCACAATCACAATCGGAGGCAATCAGAGGCAATCAGAGGCACTCAGAGGGCAGTTGATGGCGCCATCGGAGGCGATTGATCACAATCACAATCGGAGGTCATCAAGGCGTACGTGAAGCGGATGAGGAATCGTGAGCCCTTGACCTCCGCCTTGAGGGCAAGCGTCGGGTCGCGCAGCACAAAATGAGGGCGCAGCTTGCCGTCGGTGGGGCAATGGAGCAGCCAAGACGGCGCGTCCTCGTGGGCACCTAGCCGACGCATAAGCGGTGCCGACGCACCGCCGCCGTCGTGGGCGCCGCCGTGGGCGCCGTCGTGAGCGCCGTCGTGGGCGTCGGTCTCGCCGTTGAGGATGTCCGCATGCAATCGCCTGAGAAGCTGTTCAAGCTCGACGGGCCCCATACCTGCCATATTGGGTGATGGGACGCAATCAGATGGCAATCCATCGCAATCAGGCTTGATCACAGCTGTTCGAGCTCGACGGCCCCCCCCTACCGGCACCGCCGAGCTTTGAACTGTATGCTAGAGGCGCCGTGTTGAACAGCCACATAAACTCGCTGAACGGACCTGCACGGCCTCGAGAGACACTCAATCGCCATCCGAGACGTCATCAGAGTCGCGCCATTAGAGACGTCATCAGAGACGTCATCAGAGACGTCATCAGAGACGTCATCAGAGACGTCATCAGAGACGTCATCAGAGAGGCCGTCATCAGAGAGGCAATCACCTGCGCGGCTCGTCATTAGAGACGTCATCAGAGAGGCAATCACCTGCGCGGCTCGTCATGAGAGACGTCATCAGAGAGGCAATCACCTGCGCGGCTCGTCATGAGAGACGTCATCAGAGAGGCAATCACCTGCGCGGCTCGGTGCCGCCTCGGCCGCAGCTGCCGTCGGTGCGGCGCAGAGCAGTTCACACATGAACATCGCGTCGACACCGAGCCCCACTCGAAGGGCGTAACGTGCGCCGACGATGCATAGAGTGACCTGCATGCAATGAGGGAGGCAATCAGCAAAGTGCGCCGACGATGCATCAGAGTGACCTGGATTCAGAAGCAGCATCAACCTGCATGCAATGAGGGAGGCAATCAGAGTGACATGGATTCAGAAGCAGCATCAGAACGACCATCGGAAGCAATCGGATTGCATGCAATTGTGCAGTTGGATGATTGCATGCAATTGTGCAGTTAAATGATTTGCTGCATGCAATCATCATCCAAAGGCCCTTACGGACCGTGTCCGCAAGGCCCGGGATAAACTCCGATTTGAGCTTGAGGACATTCGTGCGTGCATTCGGTACGTACCTGATGAGGGAGCCAATCAACGTCACCGAGGCCAATCAAGCTGATGAGGGGGTCAATCAAGCTGATGAGGGGGCCAATCAAGCTGATGAGGGGACCAATCAACCAGGCCGTCAACGAGGACAAACAAACAGGCCATCAGGGTGACGGAGAGGCAATCAGAGGCAATTGGAGGCAATTGGAGGTAATCAGAGGCAATCGGAGGCAATCAGAGGCCAATCAACTAGGCCATCAGGGTCGAGGAGAGAGGCGGTTGAGGAGAGAGGCGATCGAGGCAATTCGAGGCGATTAGAGGCCATTCGAGGCAATCAGAGGCTATCAGAGGCCCGTACGGACGGCACGCCGCCTTGAGCATGAGTCCTTCGAGGCCAGCCGCCCGCGCCTAGAGGCAATTAGAGGCAATTAGAGGCAATTAGAGGCAATTAGAGGCCATTCGGGGCCATTCGAGGCAATTAGAGGCAATTAGGGGCAATTCGGGGCCATTCGAGGCAATTAGAGGACTTTCGCTCGTACCTTGCCAAATGCGTCGAGGATCGCCGCTGGCTGTGCATGCAAGTCGACGAGGGTGCTCTCGGCGAGCTCGACAAATTTGGGTATGGGGCGGAAGGCGGTCTCGAGCAACGCCTTCCGTTCCAAAAGCGGAACGGATGTATGCACGAGGTCGTTGCCGTTGAGATGGAGCACGTCGAACACCTTGACGAGGTAATGACGGCGGCAATCAGCCCGGGAGTAGCTACTGCCCGCCGCGTGCCCGTCCGCGTCCACGTGTACCTGATGGGAGAGGCAATCAGCGGTCTTCAGAGGCAGTCAGCGGCCATTCGCGGTCCACATGTACCCTGATCCAAAAGTGCGTGCCGAAGCCGACCACGCCCTCCGAGCTCCCGATCTCGTCGTATCTCCCCGGCTCCGTTGGCACCTAGAGGCAATTAGAGGCAATTCGAGGCAATTAGAGGCAATTAGAGGCAATCAGAGGCTCCGTTGGCACCTCGTCGTACAACGAGCAGCGGCACGCTAGGTGAGCGTAATGAGGGGGGCAATCCGCGGCAATCGTCTCGTCCATCGGCGTCAATCGTCGTCAATCCGCGTCAATCCGCGTCAGCGGCACCTCGTCGTACACGAGCAGCTAGCAATTAGAGGCAATCAGAGGCAATCAGAGGCAATCAGCGGCAATCAGAGGCAATCCGCGGCACCTCGTCGTACACGAGCAGCTCGCCGTCCAGAATGACGGAACTTGGCGCCTGCCAGCCGGGCAGAGGGGGGGGCGCCGTCCGCCACGCCTTATGCAGCCATCTGAAACGTCCGAGCAGCTGATCACGTTCGTCATCACGTTCGTCATCAACCATCGGCTCGAGAGCCGGCGTGCCCAAATTAGGATCGAGTAGCTCACCCAAATTAGGATCGGGTAGCGCACCCAAATTAGGATCGGATAGCGCACCCAAATTAGGATCGGGCGGTGCGCCAAAATTAGGATCGGGCGGTGCGCCCAAAGCGAGCCGCATGGCGGGGGCAAGGTCAGGCGCTATGTCGGCTGTGGAGTCGATGCCGGATCGGTAAAAGAATTTGAGGGAGTCCGTCCGTCTCTCGTAGTGGACCTGAAATCAGGCGCACTCAGATGCTCATCAGAGGTCATCAGAGGCTCTCAGAGCTCATCAGAGTCCACTTAGCTTGCCTGGAGCCGGAAGCCATCATGTTTCGTCTCATCAGAGCTCATCAGAGGTCATCAAAGCTCATCAGAGGCCACTCAGCTTGCCTGGAGCCGGAAGCCATCATGTTTCGTCTCCACGTATACACGTTGCTCCGCTTCCGCCACACCGAACCCAAACTTGGCAAGCACCGACACGGCGCTCATGTCGGCGCACGGCGTGGCCCCTTGAGCGCGTACGTGCACACCGAGGCAATTAGAGGCAATTAGAGGCAATTAGAGGCAATCAGAGGCAATCAGAGGCAATCAGAGGCAATTAGAGGCAATTAGAGGACTTCCGCCCTTACCTTGAGCGCGTACGTGCACGCCGAGGCACGTGGGCGGCGGGTAGCTCGTCGGGAGCGCGCCGGACTCCACCAACCGACACATGTGCTCCAGGTGATGTTGATGTCGGAAGAGGGAGTAGAGTAACGGCGGGTTTCCGATCGACGGGCGACCGATGCGACCCTAATTGTAGAGGCAATTAGAGGCAATGAGAGCAACGAGAGGCGACGAGAGGCGACGAGAGGCAATTCAAGCTCATCAGAGGCACTCAGAGGCACTAACATGCCAATCACATGCTACGTAACACTCAAACGCAATCACATCCAATCGCATCCGATCACATGCAAGCAAACCTGCGCCCTATCGAAGCCATCCATGACGATCTTGGGCCACTCGCCCTTATGCGCCACCGGCATGGAGGCCCGCGTGCCGATCGTCATGTCGCGTAATAGGATGCGCACCTGCAACCATCAGAGGCAATCATCAGAGGCAACCATCAGAGGCAACCGTCAGAGGCGACAATCAGAGGCGACCATCAGAGGCAATCACGTACCAGCCATTTGATCTCGAGGCCGGAGCAGCGGCCGGCTACAAGCTGCTGCAGCTGCTGGGCCTTTTGACAACCGCAGAGCGCATCGAGCGTCTCGTTCACCTGATGAGCAAGGCGATCAGGTGCAATCACATGCAATCACATGCAATCACATGCAATCTCATGCAATCTCATGCAATCTCATGCCCGTCGAACTCACTCGCTGGGAGCGATCACAACTCAATCACAACTCAATCACAACTCAATCACAACTCACCTGCCCAATCGTCACTCGCTGGGATTGAGTCAGATGTGATTGAGCAATCAGATGCAATCACCTGCCCAATCGTCACTCGCTGGGAGCGATCGGTCGGCACGAAGCGCGCCGCCCACTCGTGCTGCAGCACCTCGGCGAGATTGCGACCTCGGCGAAAGTCCGCAGCGCGTGCCCAGCGCCGCCCGTCGTGCCAAGAATCTGCGAGCGATCTCACCGCCTCCTCGCCCAACCTGATGAGGGACGCAATCAATGGCCATCAGGGAGGCAATCAAAGGCCATCAGGGAGGCCATCAAAGGCCATCAGAGGCTCACCCGAGTGCGAGTCCGATCGCACGAGCCACCCCGCCCGTCCCAAGATAGTAACGGCGACTGTCGTTGTGAGGGAGCAGCAGCCGCATCACATCGAATAGGTTGGTGCGAAGGTGGCGCGGCGGCGGTGGCGTTGGTCTCGTCGTCGTTGTCGTCGTCGTCGTCGTCGTCGTCGTCGTCGTCGTCGTCGTCGTCGTCGGCGGCGGCGGCGGCGGCGGCGGTGGACCTCTCCAAAAGCGTTCCATCACCTGCTTGCGCCGCTCGAGGAAGCCCTTTTGGGTTTCGTCAACGGCCTCGAGCGCCTCGAGGAGCGCGCAGAGCTCGACGAATCTCATCTGGCGCAGATCTCCCGAAGCGACGTCAAGCGCCGTGATGGGCGGCGTCGCGGTCTCCACACCTTTTAAGGTCCCCACAGGCCCTGCGAGCTGCAGCTTGACCTGCCGGTTTGGATCGTCCCGCGGGGCGCTCCTCTCATCCGGCAACAGCTTCACCACCGCCACGCCACGCTCGTCGCACATGTGCACGCACATGTTGTGCATCAGCGCCCGCTCGGTCTTGCGCAGGGCCTCGTCGTGCGCGAGCGCCGCCCACGCGGGCACTGCAAAGACCAGCGTGCTCGGCCCCGACTCGAGCCATGCGGTCAGGAGCCGCCCGATGGCCTCCTCAGGGCCCACACCCTGCAAATTGAGCCGCCGCACCCGTTTCTGCTGCCCGCGATGGCTCTCCTCCACGAGTTCGACCCGAACGCGGTCGCTGTCGTCGGGATCCTCGGGCTTGTCCGGGCAGCATCGCACGAGCAGCCCATTGAGCACACGGTCGTTCCGCAGGCCGTGGATGACTGCCCAGCCTCCGATCCGCACGGGGGGTGCCACCACGCGCCGCCGCCGCTGATTTCCGACCCAGATACACTCGTCGTCCTGCGCCTCGTCCTCAGCCTCATCGGCCGACGAGGTGGGCTCGTTGGGCGCGGGCGCGCCCCTCGCAACCGCCACGATGAGCGCGGTCGAGCTCGCCTCAGCGTCCACGTCAAGCTGCTCCTCGGTCGCGTCCGCCGCCGATGGTGAAGGAAGCATTGTCAAAAATTCCTGTGAAAGTGAACCTCCCAGCCCCTTGTGTGACTCAATGTGAAGGGACATGTCCAACGTCGCCCCCGCGCTCCACGCACGTGGACGGATAAGCGAGTTTCGTGCTATACGAACCACCGTCAGCGGAAATTAAGTTTCGGTCGCGCGCGTCGAGTACCTTGTTCCGCTTAAGCGAGTTTCGGAGTACACGGAGCCGTCCTCTGTGAGGAGGTTTGGTGTTAGCGTTGGGGGACCGCGACGTATCTGAATCACTGACGAAACTGAGGAGACGTTGTGAAACCGTCGGCGACGCCGTCTAAGTTTCGGTCCCTACTCTTCGGGCTGAGAAGAAGAGCGTATCGATTGCTCGCGATATATGAGGTCGCTGAAAGCCACGCTCTTCCTCGCGTTGGTCGCCTCGGTCACGGGCGTGATCGTCCGAGGCCCGAGCGTCACCTCTGATACGTACATCAGGGCCGGCAGTTCCACTACGGCTCCTATCATCAACTACGCTACGACCAACTTCAACGCCCAAACTTCCGGGTGGTGGGACGGCCCATTGACGATCTCGGCCACCACAGGGGCCATCTCAGGCGTCACTTCTGATACGTCCGCCCTCCTGATCAAGTTCGACTTGAGCTCTTTCGTCGGTGCCACGCTCGTGCCAACCAAACCCGTCTGGCTCAACTACTTTGTGTCCGACGCGGGCGACAACGCCTCGCTCCGCGAGCTCGTCGTTCCATGGAATGAGGTGTGCTCGCCGCCCGCGAAGATGCGCACTCTCCCATGACAACGGCGTGCGGCACCCTGGCTGAGACCCCTTCCCACCGACGCGTCCCTCTCTGCCCCTCCCTGCTTTCGACAGTCCACAGTCACGTGGATCAACCTCCCATTCGCATCGTCATCGTGGAGCGCCACCAACGTCGGCGGCGTCGGATTGCCGGGTGCCTTCCCAGGTGTCGTCACTGGCTGGAATAGGTTTGACGTGACCTCCTCGGTTGCCGCGTGGCTCGCGGGTAGCCGTGCAAACCATGGCTGGATCGTGTTGCCCACTGGCGGCACCAACGGAGTCCAGGTTGAGCTGTCTACCTCCGGGGTAGGAACGACCGCCGTGTTCTCCCCGTTCCTCGACTTTACAACGCTGCTCGCCTCGGCCAAGAGCGGAATCCTAATCAGCGACCCAACCATCAGCCAGGATGCCGCCCCGGCATCCATTGAGCTGGCTGCTCACAAGCACGTCCAAGGAGAGCGCCGGGGACTCTTTCTCCATAGGCATCACCCCCATCACCCCCATCACCCCCATACCCCGCATACGCATTATCCGCCGCCCTCGCCACTCGCGCCGCCCGCGCCGCCTAGTCCCCCGCCCGCGCCGCCCTCGCCGCCTCGTCCCCCGCCCGCGCCGCCCTCGCCACCGTCACCGCCGACTCCACCATCCCCGCCCTCGCCGCCGTCACCGCCGCCGCCGTCGCCGTCACCGCCGCCGCCGTCACCGCCGCCGCCGCCGAGGTCACCACCGCCGCCTCCACCATCCCCGCCGCCCATGCCACCTCCGTCATTCTACCTCGACTTCAACGGCCAGTTCTCCAACTACACGGGCGGCTGCCAGTCAACGTGGATCCGCTCGGACAGCCCCGACTACATCGGCGCCAATGACACGGGCCTGTGGTGGGACGGGAGTAGCACCACCGGTCACTACGACTCGGCGCTCGTGCAGTTCCCCGACATCATCGGGTCCGGGCCGTACGAGCTGCGCCCGCACGAGCAGATCCAACGCGCGACGCTCCGGTACTACGTGGACCTCGTGTGGAGCGCTCCAGCTGGCGCCACCGCTCGCAGAGAACTGTTCATCCACACGCATACCCCCCATACGCATCTTCCGCCGCCATCCCCCCCCTCCACTGGTGCCACCGCCCAGCTGCACGAGATCGCGATCCCGTGGGACGCGAACTCCACGACGTTTCGCACCTTTGTGGGTACGCAAGGCCTCAACGAGGACGAGTACCGCACGCCAGCCATCGCGACGGCGCTCGCGAATCGGGTGGGCTGGTACGAAGTCGACGTGACGGCGAGCGTCCAGAGCTGGGTCAACGGCGCCGACAACAACGGATGGATCTGGATGCCATCGCCGCAGAGTCTTGGTGGATCTGGCGATGGCTCTCAGATTCGCGCGTGCAGCGCGCCGCCAGACCGTCGCGTCAACCTGGTCGTGATCGCGGCGCAGCAGCCGCCCAGGCCGCCCTCGCCGCCCGCGCGGCCGCCGCCTCCGCCGCCGCCGCCCTTGCCGCCGCCGTCGCCGCCCCGCGCCCCGTTCACGGTCCTGCAGATCCGCAACGCCCAGCACGCGCTGCTGCGCATGGTTGCGCCGACCACCAACTACGCCACCGCCACCGGGGTCGTTTGGGACGGAAATTCAGCGTACGCGCGCGCGCCAGCGGCGCACAAACCCCTCTCTCTGCCCTCGTGGTCGGCTCGGCTACATCAGCTGCTGCTCCCAACGGCCGCATCCCGACATTCCACTTCTATGCTCACACGTGTGCGTGCCTCGCCACCCCTGACCGCACTTCCGCCCGCAGGACCGATGTCGACTTCGTGCTGATGAGATTCAACCTGAGCGCGCTCTCGGGCATGGCTCCCATCTCCCGTGCGCTCTTTCGCTACACCGTGTATGACGCTGGCGACCAGGGTGAGATGCACGAGTTCCGCCGCAGCTGGAATGCGAGCAACGTGACGTACAACAACCTGCCGATGCCGACGCCCCCTTGGCCCTTTTCTGCGGCGGTCATCGAGACGTACTGGGGCCCGACTGTCAACGACCTGGCTGGCAACGTGGCCACGCACACCGTCGACGTGGCGCCGAGCGTCAACAGGTGGCTCACGGGCACGCCCAATCACGGCTGGATCTTCGTGCCGTACTTCGCCAACGGGGTCGGCATCCGCACCGCAGGCTGGGCTACGGTTGCGCAGCAGCCGGTGCTCGAGGTGTACTTCGACGCGCCGCCCGCCCCGCCTCGTCCCCCGCCCGCGCCGCCCGCGCCGCCTCGTCCCCCGCCCGCGCCGCCCTCGCCACCGCTGGTGCCACCTCCTTCATACCCGCCCTCGCCGCCGTCACCGCCGCCGCCATCGCCGTCACCGCCGCCGCCGTCACCGCCCCTGCCGCCGAGGTCACCACCGCCGCCTCCACCATCCCCGCCGCCCATGCCACCTCCTCTGCCGCCCGCACCGCCGTCACCGCCGCCTCCGCCGCCCTCGCCCTCGCACTCGCCGCCGCCACCCTCGCCGACGCCGCCCTCGCCGCCGCCGCCCTCGCCCTCGCCGCCGCCGCCCTCGCCCTCGGCGCCGCCGCCCTCGTTTACCATCCTCGTGAGGGATGACTTCTCGACCGA
>ENA-UOXG01001231-UOXG01001231.1-mixed-culture-metagenome-genome-assembly--contig:-NODE-1231-length-16902-cov-49.820383_pt1 | contig 16902 bp, 10 predicted proteins | sample MGYA00238159_ERZ761634 | MGnify/ENA primary metagenome ERZ761634 (study PRJEB28908, sample SAMN08776845) | mixed culture metagenome | isolation source: Freshwater growth medium | place: USA... | reverse complement strand
CGCCAAACGATGCCGTGCCACTGAAAACTCCCGTCACGAAAGCGCCCCCCGCGCCGTCGTGCGCGATGCCGTTGCCTGAAGAGGAAGCGGTGCCTTCCACCTCGACGGCCCAATTGGAGGACACCACATCAGAGGGCACCTCTTCTTGTGGCCGTGTCGGTGGGGGCGACGGTGCGACCAGGTAGAAGCACCCCGGGGTCCCCGGTGGATCGCCCATCTGCACTGGCACCCAGCAGCAGCCCCTCGCCTCACATGCCTCCTGGCCACCCCCGGGGGTCCAAGATCGAGACCCCGGCTCAGCATTGCAAACCACTCGACCCAAAGCGAGCGACTCGACTCGACTCGAGACGAATCCACCGTTGCATGTCGTAGCCAGTGGAGGCTCCTTTGGGGGCGGCACTAGAGACGCAACAAAGCAAGAAGCAGCAGCGCCACGGTTTGCAAGTGAGTTCGAGCCGAACGATGCCTCGCCCCTGAAAGCGCCCGTCACGAGAGCACCTGCTTCGAGCGTGTCATCGTACGCGATGCCATATGCTACGTCGAAGGGAGGTGCGACGGCCGCACCACCCAGCTGGACGGCCCAATCGATGGCCCCCGAGGATGTCACGTGCATCACGAAAGCGTCGGAACCGCCGAGGCTTACGAGCGACATCGAGCCGAACGATGCTTCGCCCATGAAATCACCCGTCACGAAAGCACCGCCCGCGCCGTCGTGCGCGATGCCGTTGCCTTGGTCGTAGGACGCGCCGCCCGCCTGGACGGCCCAGTCGATGGCCCCCGACGCCGTCACGTGCATCACGAAGACGTCGTCGTATATGCCGCCGCGGCTTTTGAGTGATTTCGAACCGAAGAATGCCTCACCCTTGAATGCGCCCGTCACGAGAGCACCCCCCGCGCCATCGTGCGCGATGCCTACGCCAAGGACATAAACTTCGCAGAAAATGCACTCCCAATCAAGGGCCGAGGTACCCGCCGTGACGGCCCAGTCGATGGCCCCCGACGCCGTCACGTGCATCACAAAGGTGTCGTAAGAGCTGCGGCTTGTGAGCGGTATCGAGCCGAACCATGCTTCGTCACCGTTGCCATCGAAGGTACCCGTCACGAGAGCACCCCCCGAGCCATCGTGTGCGATGCCGCGACCGAAGTTATCAAAGCCCATGCCGCCCGCCTGGACGACCCAGTCGATGACGCCCGACGCCGTCACGTGCATCACAAATACGGCGTACGGCACGCCGCGGCTTGTCACGGCGTACGAGCCGAAGTGTGCTTCGCCAGCGAAGCACCCCGTCACGAAAGCACCACCGTTCGCGCCATCGTGCGCAATGCCGTAGCCTTGGTCGTAGGACGCGCCTCCCGCCTGGACGGCCCAGTCGATGAGCCCCGACGCCGTCACGTGCAGCACGAAAGCGTCGAAAGAGCCGCGGCTTGTGAGTGACGTATCGCCAAACGATGCCGTGCCACTGAAAACTCCCGTCACGAAAGCGCCCCCCGCGCCATCGTGCGCGATGCCCGAGCCGCGCGCTTCGTCATTGATACCCGTGCCACCTGCCTGGACGGCCCAGTCGATGTCCCCTGACGCCGTCACGTGCATCACGAAAGCGTCTTCCCCGCCGCGGCTTAGGAGCGATTTCGAGCCGAATAAACCTGCAGTCGTGAAGTGACCGGTCACGAGTGCCCCTCCTGCGCCATCGGTCGCAATTGCGCGGCCTGCGGCCTCACTCGATCCACCGCCCGCCTGGACGGCCCACTCGTGGGATGTGGGGGCCAGCTTGGGGGGCATTGGGCGCGGCGGCAGCATGGGCTCGATCATGAACGGGGGCGGTGGAGCCACGCTCATCAGTGGGTCGGGCACGCTCATCAACGCCAAGAACGTGGGCAAGAGCATGACGTGCGCCCAGGCCCTACCGCCTGCCCTGGGCGTAGAGAGGGTCGCCGCAGCTTCCGGACACGGCGAGGGGCGTGTGGGGAATTTCGTGTGTGGGATCCTCAGAAGCATCCATGGATAAAAACTTTCAGAGGGGGTGGGTTCGTGGCGCAACTCAATAGGACACGCAACAACATCGCTCAACTCACAGTTTCCGTTGGGTGGCAATGCCCGCGTCTACGCGTCTTCCGTCTACATGTACGGATATTCCGGATTGCGCGTAGCAGGTGTTCACAATCCGTTTTCGTAGCGGCCTCAAGTCAAGTCTAAATTAATGCATTAACTTGACATGCCTAGACTTGATACCGATACTTTACCACAGTCTTTTTAGTTTTTCCCGGAACTTGCCGCGACCTCTGACTGACAACTCTCGCATTCTTCACGCCCATATCTAGTAGTGTCAAACCGCACACGCATAGATGCGTGCGCGCGGACAATTGAATGACGACGATGAAGACGACTTTTACAGCGCCTCGCGTGGCGCAGCGGAGCAGCAGAGCCTCCTCGTCCGCGAGCAAGACGACACTATTCGAGATTTGGCCAAAGTAGTGACCCGCGTGCAAGACATGGCACTGCGTGTGAACGAAGAGCTGGCCTCACAAAATCAGCTGATCAGTCAGATCGACGAGGATGTTGAGAAAACGGACAACAAGTTGCGCTCCATGAACACGCGATTGCGACACTTGACACAGGATAAGGATCGAGGCAAGTATTGTGTCATCGTCATCCTGCTCATCGTGCTTGCGATTCTCACGTTTTTAGTCCTGTCCTGACCGAACCCGCTGCGTGTTCACATTGAGCTCATACTTACGAAACCAGCAAACCACTCGGTGGCAAGACACTGAAGTCTCTATAGGAAATACTCCTCTTTTAGTGGACCGAGTAATATGGGGATATGCTGAGTCACAACGCATACCGGCCGTCCGCCAATGACGTTCCCACGTTCGAGGTCGCTTGATCAGTTTTGAGTTTACAGTTACAAATATCTCTCTCGTCGGACGGAGGTTTACTATATCCGGACACCGGACCGCCCTCCCGCGTTCGAAACGGACGACGACGAAACTCAAAATGCAATATTCATGCGCGAACTCACGCCTCGCCGAGGTCGCACTTCTTGAGTAGCTCAGCCTCGGTGAGGCTCCGCTTGGGCGCCTCCGCGCGCAGCAGCAACAAGAAGAAGCCGCACTCGGCCAGCGCCTGGCGCGCGGTCTGCAGGTCTGCATCGTCCTCGACCTTGATGCGCAGCAGCGCGCGAAGCTCAGCGCCTCCCGCGCCGAGACGCTCGACCTCGTAAGGCTGGAGTGTCTGCAGGCACGGCGGCAGAGCCGGGCGCTCCCCTTCGCTCGAGCGCAGCGTCGCTCGCGTCGCCTCCTCGGCCATCACCGACGGGTCAGCGCCTGCCTCCTCGGCCTCCAGCAGAGCGAGGCGCCGCTCCTCAGCCTCGCGCTGCTTCTGCAGCGCCTGTTGGTGTACGCCCATAAGCGCCTGGAAGAGAGTGCCCTTGAGGACGCCGAGCGCCTCGGCCGTGCTTGCGACGAGGGCGATCGTGTGCAGGGCTTCGTGCACACGCCGCTGCGCACTTGCCGCTGCGTCGTGTTCCTTCCAGTTGGCGCGGAGGAGCATCATGCTCGCGTCCGCTTGCTGCTGCAAGCTGCCACTCACGCCCTTTGGGAGCGCCGTGTTGAGCAGCGCCTCGAGTGGCGGCAGCGGCGGCGGCGGCGGCGGCGGCGGCGGCGGCGGCGGCGGCGGCGGCGGCGGCGGTGGCGGCGGCGGCGGCGGCGGCGGCGGCGGCGGCGGCGGCGGCGGCGGCGGCGGGGGCTGCGGGGGCTGCGCCGTTACGGGCGCCTCCTCGCCGGCCTCGGCGCCGCCTGTAGGCTCTGCCACAGCGGTGGTGTCGTCTGGAGCGGCTGATGCGCCATCCGCTGATGCTTCTGTGGGTGTCGCTTTCTCTGCAGTCGTCGCCACGGCCGGCGCCGCACTGCCCGCTGCCGCCGTCGCCACGTCGGTCTTGGCCGCAGCGTGTGACGGAGCCCTGTCAGACTCGATGGAGGTGGCAGCCTCAGCCATCGCAGCCGGTGACGTGGCCAACGACCCAGCCGGCGGCGCAGCTGCTGGAATCGCGGGAGGCGCTGGCGCGGGTGGCGTGGGTGGCGCGGGTGGCGCGGGTGGCGCGGGTGGCGGTTCAGCGCCCAACGCAGCGCCCCGCACGATCGGGGCAAGCGGCACCACTTGAACCAGCTGTTGGTTCGGACCCACCGCGATCGGCAACCCAAGGGGCCCCATCCGGGCGCCGTGTTGAGCAAATCCGGGCTGCGGCAGGCGCGAGGGTAGGACCCCGACGCCCAGGACCCCGGCGCCGGGGCGTGCCGAGAAGGCAAAGGCTGACGGGAGCGCCACCTGCGCCGCATTAGGCGCTCGCTGCCGCTTGGCCTGCTCGGGGGCGTGCAGCTTAGCGGGTGAGCTGATGCCGCGGTACATGTCGAAGGTGAGGCGCTGCGAGCTCTCGAGGCCGCGCGAGCGCTCGCCGCGCGAGCGCGAGCCGAGGCGCCCCTTTTGCGTGTCGAAGGCGGGTGGCGATGAATGCACCATCAGCTGCGCTGGTGCATTTGACTCCTCGCTGTACTGGCGGGCAAACCCCTGCGGGGGCGACAGGCGCACCGAGGGGTGCGGCGAGAGCGGCGAGTGCAACGCCTGCGAACCCGCCTGCGAGCCCTGCAGCTGCGGAAGCAGCCCTTGCGGCGCGGTTGCGTAAGGCGAGAGCGCCGCCCTCTGGCGCGACGTCGGGGGTGACGAGCGCGAGGGACCGCCCTTGCGCAAGGGAGGCGCAACTCCGATCGGAGGCAGCGAGCTGTTGGACGCGACTGGAAAGAGCGGCGGCGAGACCTGTCGCATGGGCGAGCGCGGCGTCGTCACCGTTAGCAGCGTGGCGTCCTCGTCGATCGACATTGGTGTCAGGCGGTTGGGTGGTGGTCGCCGCCGGCCCATGCTGATCCGAGTGCGCCCACCACGGGTCAACTCGCCAAAGTTGATGAGGCGCTTTCGCGGGGGCTTGAAGGCGTTCGTGTTGGCGGCGGCGAGCGGCGGGGCCTCGGGGCTATGGCTGGCCGCGGGCATGGGCTCCACCGCGTCAGCCATGTGGGCGGTTGTGTACAGCAAGACCTCCAGTCGGTTCGGTCTTCCCCACAGCCCCTTGTTCCCACAGGGACAGGCTCCGGGTCACGACGTGGCCCGCATCTCGAGCGAAGACTCGTGTCGTGTTTTTCTTTTGTGTTACAGTCACTGTAATTAAAAGTTCCCATTTGTTCAGTTTTTCGCGCTTGCAACCAAAGACACCATACCGCGACCTCCGAATCGCCGTGGGCGGCGCACGAGTCGGCGCGTGCGCGAGCGCAGCGCAAGTCGCGCGCGCGAGCCAGAGGAGCGTGTGCGCGAGCTGGCGTATCATGGCATCGATCGAAATGGAACGGTCCTCTGTCGCAACGGCGGCCTCGCTCCCGAAGCGGCCATCCTCCCTCTCCTTTGCTTTCCGCCTCGTGCGCTCCCTCGCGACCAAGGCGGCTGGGGCGACCTCACTCAAGAGTAGCGCCGTGGGCCACCCGCACTCGCGCTTCGAATCCGATGGTGTGATATTGGCTTCCACGGCTGACGAGAGATTGGACGTATGGGTTCGCCATGACAATGCCACGACTGAAGCCGCGACTGCGGCAGTTGCAGCCTCACCAGCGGCAACGCAGGAGGAAGACGAGACTTCCCCGTCGCCCGTTCCTGTGCGCCCCGCCTCTCCTCCCTCATTAGTCCAACGGGCGGGAGTCATGACCTCGAGCGTCTTCTCGCTGTCCTCGAGTGTGGACAATGACCAATCTCGCACGGCCCAATCTGATGAGGCTGAGGCATCAGATGACATATGGATAGTGGATGACCCGCCCATCGCGTGGCAGATGACAATTTAGAGATCGCCCTGATAGCGTCCGAGCGCCAGCAGCGCGCATCGCTCGAGAGACGTCGATCGGCCGATCGGGGGGCTCCGGTTCGGTTCGTCGACGTAGACGAGATTTGTATTGTAACTTTAAACTTACAAGCTGGTCCCTACATTGGCGGGACCCACTGAATTGCACGTGGGGGAATTTGAAGAGCTATAATTAGAGAGCGCATGGAAACCGCACGATCGTACGTGTACCGCCATGAAGTCGAACTCCCGACGAACCCGCACGTCGACCCGCACGGACCGGTTGGGGTTGCCGTTTTATTACGTGCACGGTGGTGCAGAACTTAGTGCTGGTGGTGCTTTATTGGTGCTGGTGGGGACTTAAGCGTGTGAATCTAGAAAGAATTCCTCCCCAAACCCCTTTGGTTCAAATGAGAGAGGAAATTGATCCCGCCGCGCGGTCGCCAGGGTCCGCCCCGGGCGCCCCCAAGGTCCTACTGTCGCTCTTTACGGGCGTCCTTTACCGGGGGCCGCAAACCCGCAATGTTCCACGTTTGGCCATTAAAACTCTGTGTTTCCTCTGTGTTTGCGCCGGAGCCGCGCCCACCCGATATCTCGCGCCGGCGGCGGCGGGCGCCCCAAAGGAGGCGAATGCGCGCCCGCTTTACATTAGTAGAATTTTTGAAATTGACACTGAACGTTTCAGACCTGTTTCTTCAAAGCCCGAGAAGTTCATCCTGTCGTCGGTCCACATATCGAGTGAGGTCCACATATCGAGTAGAGGACACGGCCGAGTGTGCCGGCGCCCAGAGCAAGCTAGTGGATCCGCACGCGCCCAGCTTGCCTATCCGTTCATTCCGTCTGCTCGCTTCTCCCTTCCGCGCAGGTGTGTTTCCTCGTATACGCTTCCAGGCATGTCGACGAAGCCATTCAAGTCGATGATGGATGAGATCATGGCGCGTCCAAAGGACTTCAAGAGCTACTCGAAGGCGCAGCGCACCATCGACGGACAGTACGGTCCGGAGCAGTTGGGCGTCGTGCGGTACCCGTACTCGACTTCCGAGCGCCTCTACAAGAACGACTTCCGCGCGATCGTCAGCAACCGACTGACGCACCCCTATTGCTTGACCTGCAAGAAAGGCGCTGGCTCGATTCCATTCAATATCCTCAGTGGCTCGAACTTTGACGACGACAAGGTGAACGCAGCCGCGAACTGGATCTCCGAGCAAGAGCGCTCGTACGTGCTCAAGAGCCTCACCGCCGGAAAGTCGATCGAGCCCACCGGCATTCGCACTGAGTGCAGCTTCATCGGGTAGACGTACTGAGCGCGCCTGGCGTAGCTGCTATCCTTGACGAGTGAGACTGGAGATGTCGAGCCTCGTTCCATCGCGTGGTCATGCGCGAGACTGTTGAGATGCTGTTTGCTGAGGGATGCTTGATGAAGATTGAGAGCTGGATCGAGACGGTACACACCCGCACCATACATGACGGCGTAGGGCGTACGGCTGCGTTACCCTCCAAGCCTTGCTACGACGCCCGCCCGGAACACCCCCAGCGGCACGCGCGTACAACCGCGGCCTGTCTAAAGTGTGTATTCGGGTGTCGCGCGCTGTAGGACGGTGCGCACGCGGCACGGTCATTGGGCACGGTGACATGGTACACGGCGCCGCCGGCGCCGCGCGCGCCCCGCGGCGGCCGCGGGGGATGGTGGCAATGATAAGCACTCTCGAAGTCTGATCTGATCCAACGCTATATGACTTACGACAGCACACAGGGCACGCGCGCCGACGTACGTTGAGCAGCGCCGGCGACGGTCGCGCCGGGACGCGGCGAACGTAAGGTAAGGTGGAGCCGGACGGCCATCTCCGGCGGCGCGGTCTCCGAGCATGGAGGCTCTCCGGACGTCGCACACAGAGCGCAGTTCGATACTGCTGCACACAGATCGCGTAGTGGTGAGGAGGACGAACTAGACAGCCTGTGCACTCGCCTGAATGATGCCCAGCTCGCGCTTGAGCTGCTCGTGCATCTTTGCGAACCTGACGAGCAGAGCACCCACGCGCGCCGTGAGCAATTGTGGGTAAAGTGGCAGGTGGCGCGGACGACGGACGAGGCGGCAGCACGCGAACCGTGTGAGCTCATCGCGATGCTGCTGAGCACGGCGGCGCTGGAGGTCCTTGTCCTTCTCGACCGCCTCCAGCTTCTCGCTCAGTGCGTACGCTTGCTGCTCCACACGCACATGCTCCTCATGCGCCTTGGTCCACTCGCACCGCTGGGCGTCGTACGTGCAGCCGATCGACTCGGCCTCCTTGCCGACCGACACCTTCTGCTGGCGGACAGCTTTCAACTCCTGCTGCCTTGCGTATTTCAGCGCGTGCATCTTCTCATATGCAAGCTTGCTCTCGACGTAGCGCAGCTTGAGCTTCCGCTCCTCCTCCTCGAGTGCGGCGATCTCTGCATCGTTGGCCTCGACCTGCTGCCGGGCTTTGTCGCACTCTGTGCGCCCGCCCTCGCATTGCAGGTTGGTCGCGTGCAGCGAGTGCCGCGATTTGACCAGCTTCGAGGCCAGCGACTGCAGCGGGGCCGTGAAGGCCGGCATCTAGTACGGTGAAACCCGCGGGAAAGCAGACTTTTCCAAAGATGCCAGGACTCGACGAAAACGATTGGACGATCGCATCTCCAGATCATCGATCGCTTCGAGTTGAGTGAGGTGACCTTTTCATTTCGCTCGCGAGGTGTTAACACGTTTGCACATGCTGCGCGCGTTCTCCCGAGTGACGATCGTGCCGCTGTACCGTCGCACGCCACTCGCGTGCCATGCGCGATCAGTGTGGAAGCCTGCCGGTCTCGCACCCCCACCGCCGAGCAATGATCGCGAACTGGCCGTTAAATTCGTCGAGGAGCGTGGCTATGAGCGCGCCATTGCAAACGCCGTCGTTGTTACCCTTTCAGGAGAAGGCTGGGCGTCGGAAGCTGCATCAGCCGGTGGCCTTTTCGCGCTCGCCAAGCGACTTGCCGGCCGTTGGGAGATGGGTGCTGACGAAGGCCTGCACGACCTCGCCAAGTCGATTGAGTTTGAGCTCGCAGCCAAGGCGGGCAAGAAGAACGTGACCTTCTTGGTGATGCCGCCGCGAGGCGAGCCGTTCACGTGCGAAGCGCTCGAGGGTATGTCACTGAAAGAGGTGGCCGAACACGGCGAGACAGATGGCGCTCGGCAACTCGCCGAGCTCCTCGAGTGCGCGTGCGCCGGTGTCATGGCTTGCTCGACTTGCCATGTGTACGTTGACACCGATTGGCTAGCCGCCGTGGGACCGCCCAGCGAAGCAGAAGAGGACATGCTCGACCTGGCCTTCGAGCGGCGGGATGAATCGCGCCTCGGCTGCCAAATAAGACTCAACCCCGCTCTCGATGGCTTGCGCGTTTCCATCCCTGGCGGCGCACACAATCTGTTTGATTACATTCCGTTTGAGGACAACAACAAAACGTAGGTGAATCTGATCGGAGAGTATATTCGTACTGTACTAGGAGCATTGCTGACAGGACAGGGTGCGCATTTGTTTTATGAGCATATAGTAGATCACTTATTAAATGTTAGGAAAGCTGAAGATTTTAGGACGCCCCCCCTATGGCTATGCGTTTAAGGCCCTATCAGGAAAGCGAGCCGCAACCCCGGCCGGTTTTGAGCTTCAAACACGGTTACGATTTAATCTTCTACCAGATGGCATCACCCACATGCACTGAAGTGTGAGTGCCAGATGTGTGAGTGCCAGGATGGCTCGTGTGAAGAGATGTCAAGGCCATTCCCCGTGGCGACCCCGAGTCGACGCACGTCGGACGCATGGCCAAGCGGCAGCTGGTAGACTACGTTCACCTCGACCGGAATACCAGGGTACATGTGCTTGCGCGCGCAAAGACAGCCATCGTGATGTCTGACCACCGTTCGCCGACGCTCGGCTCGAGCGCGCGCGCGACGACTCTGACATATCCTGCCCTCGCGTTTGCGCTTAATGCCATGTACGCGTGCGAACACGGTTACGATTTACTCTTCTACCAGATGGCATCACCCGCATGCACTCACACTTCACAGGGCGTGCGAGGAGCCAGCTATTGCAAACTTCCAGCCATCGCGCATGCGCTGACACGGTACGAGGTTGTAGCCTTCATCGATTCCGACTCCTTCTTCCTCGAGCGGAACCTCTCGCTTCCAGCGCTCGTGGCACGGTACGCACCGCGATCGGCAGACCAGCCAGCTACAGCTGCCGCATGGTTCGCTAATGACCTGCCGCAGCTCGGCGAGCGCGCCAATGGTGGCTTTCACGTATGGTACCGTGGGAGTGGGACGACACGCACCTTGCGCACGTGGTGGCACCTGCCAGCCGCGCGCTTTGCGGTCGAGCACGACTTTGAGCAGCATGCGCTGCAGTGGACACTCAGCCATCTTGCAGACGCCGTTCCGCTCCTCGGCACCTTGCAGATGCATGCCATGGCGGACGCGGCGCTCACGTTCAAGTACGCGATCGCACACGCCGACCACACCAAGGCGGCTCGGCGATTATGGGTCATGTCCATTGAGCTCCTCGACGCTTCCCTTGAAGATGGCCCTTCGAACCGCTCGGCCGACCGCGATGATGCCGCTAAGAGGCGTCGTCGCAAGCGCGCGTCGCTCGTGCGCGAGGCCCGCTCGGTGCCGTCGACGGCCGAGCCGCCCGACCCTTTGCTCCAGCGCGTGCTTCGGGCCGCTGCCACTGAGCTGCGCGAAGGCCACGGGCTGCCTGGCCACAAGCTGACGCTCAATGCGCCCGAGGGACGTTGCCCTGCCGGCGGGCGAATGGGCGGGAAGGGCTCGTGGCGCACACTAGCGTACAACGCGAGCGAGATGGCGAGCGAGGAGCTGCCCGCTGCAGACTTGCTTGGAGCCGCTGGCCTGCCTCTGGTGCTGCTCCCGTGCTCTGGCGAGGACGGCGGTGGCAGCGACCGCGGCGATGGCGTCGGCGCTGGTGGCGTCGGCGCTGGTGGCGGCAGCGGCGCTGCCGCCGGCGGCGGCGTTGTCTCGAGCGCGCTGCAGGAGTGGCAGCGCCTCGAAGGCGGTGGCTGGCGGCTGGCCGGTCGGCCGGCCTTCTGCTTGGGCGCCGGCCCGCGCAAAGCTGCCAAGACTCCCTACCCGCACCTCGCCAGCCTGCATCGCTGTCCTCGCCCGCATCACGGCTCAGACACCTCGTACGCGGCTCGAACGGCTCTAACGGCGGTCGGAGTGGACGGCGAGGTCATCCGCACGCTGGCGCCCTTGGCAGTGGTGCGCCAGGCGCTGAGGGCCGCTGCCAAGCGTGGCCGTGCTTCAGGCCCACAGTCTGATTCACAGTCCGATTCACAGTCCGTCCAGCCGCGGGAGCCCCTGCCTTCGTCGCGCGCAGTGCGGCGTCGGCTGTCGGCGTCGCCCTTTCGAGAGCGACAGTCCGCGTCGCGACGATTACGCGAGCGTAAGCCAGGTTCCCGGGCGCGCAAGGCTCCCTTTTGGCAGGATGGCAGTCTCAAGGTAAGCAGCATGACCACCCACCTTTGCCTGAGCACGTGGCGCGCGCAGCTCGGTGTCGGAGCCGCCGTCGTCTTCACGCCATGCGTGCTGGACGCGTCCGCTCGAGAGCACGCTGCCGCCCAGGCGAGCAGCAGCGGCGGCGACCACTCCCAAAGCGGTCCGATGCGACTCACCGTGCTACCATCGAGGGTGAAAGGAGACGTTGCCAAGCTTCAGTTAGGCGACGCTGGACGCGCTGGCGCTCTCTGCGTGTCAGCACGCATCGAGGGAGTTAGCTGGGATTGACATATGTTGAGTTCTCTCAGTGCCTGGTAGTGGAGGTTTAGTGTTAGAATGTCAGCCGTAGTGCGTAAAGCTACACGGCTCTCCGGTACGTTCGCGGTTCTTACCGGGGGCAGCAATGACGACCTGCAACGCAAGGTCGCTTGCGCCGCGCCGCGCGCGCGAAATCCGAATAGTTACTTTCCGGCTCTGTATCGGTATACCGGCTTTGGTGGCGGTGCGTTCTTCCGAAGACGGAAATACGGTCTACCTATTTAGCTATTATTACTTTTTTAGATCTCTATTGATCCACCGCTTGTAATACGATTAATATTGTGGTGAGCGAGCGGTGTCCATAGCGCATAGGGGGTTCTTCGGTGATTATTCTATATTATCGACGAAAAACCAAAAAAGAAATAGCTCAGAGGCTACCATATAAATTGTTGCTCCGGGATTAGCCGGACCGCTTTTGTCATAGTCCGAGTTCTGTACGCGCTTAATTGGCGCCGAGGACGTTGACGCAGTTAAGGTCCGCCATGGCCTCGCCGAGACGCTTGGCCATTGACTGCTCAGCGGCGCGAAGGGACATGCGCGGGTCGTAGTACTTCTTGTTCGGCTTGGTCGCGCCCTCGGGGTTGCCGATCTGGCCCTGCAGGTAGTCGCGGTTCTTGGCCTCGTACTGGCGAATGCCATCCCAGAACGACCACTGCGTGTCCGTGTCGATGTTCATCTTGATCGTGCCGGCCTCGATGGCGTAGCGGATGTCCTCCCGGGACGAGCCCGAGCCGCCGTGGAAGACGAAGAAGGCCGGCTTCTTGTTGGCGCCCCCCAGCTTCTCCGAGATGTATTTCTGCGAGTTGTGGAGGATTACGGGCTGCAGGTCGATCTTGCCAGCGTACACGCCGTGCACGTTGCCGAAGGCGGCGGCAATGGTGAACTGACCGTTGGGCACGGCCGAGAGCGCCTTGTACACCTGCCACACCTCGTCGGGCTGAGTGTAGAGGCGCGACGCGTCGACGCCCTCGTTGTTGACGCCGTCCTCCTCGCCGCCGGTCACGCCGAGCTCCATCTCGAGCAGCAGGTTCACCTTGCTCATGCGCTCGAGGTACTTTTTGCACGTCTCAATGTTCTCCTCGAGGGGCTCCTCGGACAGGTCGAGCATGTGCGACGAGAAGAGCGGCTCGCCGTGGGTTTTGAAGTACGCCTCGTTGGCCTCGATCAGGCCGTCAAACCACGGCAGCCACTCACGCATGCAGTGGTCGGTGTGCAGGATGACTGGCACGCCGTACAGCTTGGCGACCTCGCGCACATGCAGGGCGCCCGCAATGCAGCCGGCGATGCTCGCAGCATCGTTCGTGTTGTCCGCAGTTTTGCCAGCGTAGAACTGGCCGCCGCCGCGCGAGAACTGAATGATCATGGGGCCACCGCACTTCTTGGCCGCCTCGAGGCAGCCGCTGATGGAGCACGACGAGACGACATTCACAGCTGGGATCGCATAGCCATTCGTTTTGGCGTGCTCAAGCAGGTCGGTAAGAGCCTTTCCAGTCACGACACCGGGCTTGACCGAAGTCGGGAGGGGAGTGATGGTCTTCACCTGCATGCTGATGGGGCCAGCACGGCCCTGCGTGCACAGCAGGCAACATACGCAGCGCTCACCGTCGGAGCTTACCATAAGGACGGCGCATGTGCTGGCAAACGCGTCACAGCAGCCAGCGCTATGCCAGGCAACGGCGGTCGTGAATGTGCAAACAATTTCAGGCGATGCAGAGGGGCAGGCGCGCACCACATTGAGCGCCAGCCCAGAGATGACGAAAGAGAGCATCGATTCCGCGGCGGAAAATCTCGATTCCCGAGAGCAGAATCTTTCTGGGCCGCATGAAAAGTTAAGGAGTGTGGAAACAAAGGTGGGCGGTGGACGGTGAGCGGTGAGGCGCGATGTATATATGAGGAGCTTCACAATGAAAACTCGAAAAAAACTCGATCTCGTACTGAGATCCTTCTGAATCCCCGATCTCGCACTCCGCCGAACTCGATACCATGCTTACCCTCGTTTCAGGCTCCCTTTCCTTCACTGCGGGCATGCACCCGATCTCGTTCAACCGCGTGGCCGTCAACATGATGGCCACCCCCAACGCGGCGGCGATCTACGATGGCAAGTACACTGCTGAGCTCCGCAAGACGGCGAACGCCATGGTTGCCAAGGGCAAGGGCCTGCTCGCCTGCGACGAGTCCACGGGCACCGTTGGCAAGCGTCTGGAGGCGAACGGCATGGAGAACACCGAGGCGAATCGCTGCGCCTGGCGCAACCTTCTCTTCACCACGGCTGGCCTTGGCGAGTTCATCTCGGGCGCCATCCTGTACGAGGAGACGCTCTTCCAGAACGACCCGAATGGCAAGCCGTTCGTCGATGTGCTGAACGCAAACGGCATCATCCCGGGCATCAAGGTCGACGTCGGCCTCAAGCCCCTCGTTGGCGGCGGCCCGGGCGAGACCTGGTGCACCGGCCTCGACACCCTCGCTGAGCGTGCGCCGAAGTACTACGCGCAGGGCGCGCGCTTCGCCAAGTGGCGCACGGGCCTCAAGATCGACGTGCCGAACGGCTGCCCGACCGACCTCGCGATCGAGGTGGCCGCGCAGGACCTCGCTCGCTACGCGCGCATCTGCCAGGAGTCTGGCCTCGTCCCGATCGTCGAGCCTGAGATCCTCATCGACGGCGACCACGACCTTGCCACGACCGCTCGCATCCAGGAGCGTGTGCTCACGACCGTGTACGCGAAGCTCCAGGACAACGGCGTGCTCCTCGAGGGCTCCCTGCTGAAGCCCTCCATGACCGTCCCGGGTGTCGATGCCAAGGACAAGTCGGACCCGACCACCATCGCCAAGATGACCGTGCAGACCCTCGACCGCTGCCTGCCCCCGGCGATGGTCGGCGTCACCTTCCTCTCGGGCGGCATCTCCGAGGAGGACTCGTCGATCTACCTGAACGAGATCAACAAGCTCCCGCGCAAGGGCGCGTGGGCGCTCACCTTCTCCTTCTCGCGCGCTCTCCAGTCGTCGTGCATCAAGGTGTGGGGCGGCAAGAAGGAGAACTACAAGGCGGCGCAGGACCAGTTGTACGCGCGCGCCAAGGCCAACTCGGAGGCCTCGCTCGGCAAGTACAAGCCCGGCTCGCAGCCTTCCATTGAGCAGTCGCTCTTCGTCAAGAACTACGTCTACTAGACGCGCTTTCGCGCTTCGCGGCGCGGGTGTGAGAGGGTGGGCCTAGGTTCACGTCACACGACAGCGTGGTGAGCCTAGGTGAGCTAATGTGCCAGGGGCCTCTTAACCAAACTGCGATGAGGGAGTCAGTGCATGTGTGATTGTGAGGATATCCAGTGACGCACACATTATAAAAACGGTTATTAAGCTGCTTAAATAATAGCTGTCGCGTTCAGGTCTCTCGGTGTTCTCTCTTTTCGGATGACTATAGCCTGACAACTGCCCATCGTGCAAGCTTCAATACAGCGAACAGCGCTCCAAGCGCCACCGCATGTGCGCCGCATCGTCACGGGGCCGCCAGACTCTGTGCGTATGCTGCGCTGGACCCACCAGACACAAGCAGAAATTTCTCGACGCAAGTCTGCAGGCACCGCTCCTCTGATGTGCGAAGATATCTGCGATTAGTCGCGAGTCGTTGAGGCTGTGAGCGGGGGTGGCGAACGCTGGTCCGAGGCAAGTGTGCGCACTTGGTGAAGCCAAATTCCGTGACGCACTCACGAAAGCAACGGTCGGCAACCTCGTTGACGTGCAACAAGGCACGTCTGCGTTGGGCAGACTCGACGGCTCGGAGGTGGTTGACAACTGCGGCTGATGGGGGCAAAGGTGCTGGCGGCGCGGGCGGCGGAAGCGGAGAGCCGTCGTGGAGTGGCATCGCAATGGGTCACGGGGCCCGGGACAACTCAACGAGAGTTCCCGAATCGCCGCGCGCGTTCACGCCCACGGTGTGACGTTCGAACGCACACACCTGACTTCTCGACAAATAGGTGTGTGAGGTCAGCACACAGAGTCGCGTCTGTCTTGTTAACGTTCACACAGAAACGCCCGTTCGCAACTCCGCGGGACCGCTGCCGCTGTGCTGATCGTGGGGTTGCCAGAGCGTGGCCGAAGAGAGTACGCTCAGCAGGTGTTTGGCGCAGAGAAGCACGCGAAATGCAAGTCTTGAAGGAGCACAAAATACAACCCTCCGACAAGGTGACGGTGGAAAAGGTCGAGGCGTTGCTCAACTCAGTGCTTCGGGAACTGCAAAAGGAGAAGACGCGCGCACGTAGCGTCGAGGAGACACTTCGCAAGATGGAAAGCGCAGCACAACGGCAAGAAGCTCAGCCCACGGCAGCTGCAGCGCTCGCACAGATTGCAGCATTGCAGGCGGAGTTCCATCGGCTTGCACAGCAGCAGCACGTCGCTGCTGAGGCAACTGCGAATCGTCTGTCCGCCCTTGAGAGTGGGGTTGGTGGCAGGAGTACTTGCGGCGGCAGGACCAGCGGCGGCGGCGGGAGCGAAAAGTATCGGGAGCCCCCGCCTCTGCACGCCCCGCCGCCGAAGCACCGCGAGCCACCAACCGTGGGCTCGTCTGCAATGACAGCGTCATCGCAGACCGCCTTAGAGCAGCTGGAGGCGCGCATGGCGAGCCTCGAGTCCCGCACTGCCAACGCGACGGTCACAGCGACGAGCGCCGCGAGCGCCGCCGAGGGCAGTGCGGCCGCTGTTGCGGCGATGCGGGCGCGGGTGGAGCTGGTTGCATCTGAGGGGACGAGGGAGTCGAGGGAGCTGCACGCGGCGCTTGAGACGTTACTGTCGCGAGTGGAGGCCCAAGTGCAGACCCAGCTCGCCTTACGCACCCAGGCCATCGAGGAGGCCTGCCTCCAAGCCGCTACGAAGGCGGCGACTCAAACGGCGATAGGGGCGGCCACATCCATCGCGGCGAAGGCTCCAGTGGCGACGGGCTCTGCCACAGCGAACAGTGCGGCGGCGCGTTGTGATGCGGTGGAGGCCCGCCAAAAGAGCGTGGAGGCGCGTGCCGAGGCGAGGCTGCTCGAGCTGGCAGAGCACCTCAAGGCGCTCGAGAAGGCGCTCGAGCACTCCCAACGTGAGGGGACAAACAAGCTGGGCCTGAGTGCCTCTCTGAGTGCATGCTGATTGCCTCCCTCATCAGGTGAGGGGACGAGCATGCTGGGCCTGAGTGCCTCTCTGAGTGCATGCTGATTGCCTCCCTCATCAGGTGAG
>ENA-UOXG01001229-UOXG01001229.1-mixed-culture-metagenome-genome-assembly--contig:-NODE-1229-length-16932-cov-44.253718_pt1 | contig 16932 bp, 9 predicted proteins | sample MGYA00238159_ERZ761634 | MGnify/ENA primary metagenome ERZ761634 (study PRJEB28908, sample SAMN08776845) | mixed culture metagenome | isolation source: Freshwater growth medium | place: USA... | reverse complement strand
GGCGCGGGCGGCGCGGGCGGCGCGGGCGGCGCGGGCGGCGCGGGCGGCGCGGCGGATGTGTCGGCCGCAGCCTTATTTGAATGGCCGACGCTCCCAGCGGCGGTCGGCGGAAGCCATCCGATGGCCTCCCCCATACTCACCGCCACCACCGTTGCCGCCACCGTCGCCGCCGCTGTCGGCACCGCCGCCGCTGCCACCGCCGCCTCCGTCATCACGGAGGTTCATGGGGCCCTACAGACCACTGTGCGAAATGGAGCGTCTGTGGGCACTGCAGCCCGAGTCTCACGCCCATGCCCGAGCTGCGGGACCGGCCACATGGTGCTCAAGTTCTCGCGATTTGGGCCGTTTGTGGGCTGCAGCGAGTACCCGTCGTGCGGCTGGACCACGCGCCCGCGCATGCCCGGTGTGGACGGCGCGGCCGACGGGGCGCCGCCGACCCCAGATAAGCTCGCCCTCGGGTTGCTGCCGGCGGGCAGCCCGGCTGCGGGGGAGGACGGCCAATGGGCGGGACTCGAGGTGAGCGTTCGCAATGGGCCGGTAGGATGGTACGTCCAGCTCGGCGGCAACGTGACGCACGAGCAGTTGCAGCTCCCCCCCGCGCCTGACGTCAAGGCGCTCAAGATGGTGCAACTGCGTGAGGAGCTTGAACGGCGACAGATGAGCTCGAGCGGCCGCAAGCCCGAGTTGATTGCGCGGCTGCTGCAAGCAAAGGATCTGCGCCATCTGGTGCCGCACAAGCGCTCCTCCCTTCCGCCAGGCACCTCGCCCGCCAACCTGAGCATGGCGATGGCGGAGCGGCTGCTCTCGCTGCCCCTGAGCCTCGGGCCGCACCCCAACCTCGGCCACGAGATCTCGCTGCATTTGGGCCGGTTTGGCCCGTATGTGATGCTCCAGGGCGCGCACGCGGCGGGCGAGGCGTCGGTGACGACGCAGGACGAGGAGGGCTCAGAGGCGGCGGAGGGCGCGGAGGGCGGGGAGGGTGCGCCACCATACTTGATGGCGAGCCTGCCCCGATCCGTCTCCTTCTGGGACGCTGACGTGGCCTCGGCGAGCGCGCTCCTGGACGCCAAGATGGCAAGGGACGCCAAGAAGCGCGCCGCGGCCGCCGAGAAGAAGGCGGCGATCGCGAGCGCGCGGAGCCGCGCTGGTGCAATCCCCAAGGCAGCGCCACCCTCCAAAACGGGATCGGCGAAAACGGGAGCGGCCAAAAAGGCTGGCTCCGCACGCGCCGCGTCCAAGGCTACGAAGCCTCCAGCCAAGAGCCCGCGCGCGCAGACGGCATCCACGACAGTCAAGCCCACGCGGGCGCAGACCGCCTACTTGAACTACGCACTCGACCCGGCGGTGCGTGACGTGGCCCGCCTGGCCAACCCGGACGTGGACGTCGCCGGGCTGGCCAAGGTGCTCGGTGCACAGTGGAGGGCCCTGAGCGACGAGGCCAAGGCCCCTTACCAGAGGAAGTACGAAGCCGAACGGGAGCGGCTCAAGGATGCGGCGGCGTGACCGCGTGAGCAGTGAGCCGTGAGCGGAGGTCACCTCATATGAGTACTGAGCTATTGACACCTGCTCGCTCTCGTCGCTGGGATGATGGTTCCCACCTGATGGTTCCTTGATTGTGGAACTCGCGCACCACGGCTTGATGAAGGTGCATTTCGTCTGTGGATTGGGTTGTGGTAAGATCAAACTAGAAACATCGCGGTGCGAACTTACCACTTTTTCGACGTCTTGACGGTTTTCGAAGTCGGCGCCCGAGAAAACGCGCCAAGTTTTCACTTTTGCGTCTTGTCGTCCCGCGCAGTCTATACGGACTCCGGTCCGCGGTTCTTTACGTTTCACATCATCCGCGCGCGGATCGCGCGTTTCACGGACGCGGCAGCGTGCTCCACAGCAGCACCGGCATGAGCATGAGACCTGCCAGCGGAGTGGCTCCACGAGCACACGCACACCTCGGCCTTATCGAGCGCCGTCTAGCCGAAAGAGACCAGGCTGCGCTTGACGCCACTGCATCGCCGAGGCGCTCCCGCTGGCTTGCGGGTATTGCCCTTCCTTGCAATGGCGACGACGTCGGTCGGGCTGCCACGCAAAAATTCGTAGACCAGTTTGCAGGTCCTCACTTCCACGTCAGGCTCAACATTTACGATCGCAACTCCTCGTGCATGCCGAGCCATCGCTATGTCGCCGTCTCCCACGTGCCAGGATACATGACTGTCTTCTGGAAGCGCATACTCGTTCCCCAGCTCACCCGCAACTACGATCGCATCTTCATCCTGGACAACGACGTGCAACTCAGCCCTGCCTTTGGCTTTTCGCTTTCGGCCGTCGACCGATGGCTCGCACATACCGGGGCGTTCATCCTTCAACCGTCAGTCATTGGCGCAACACGCGCCAAGCGCTCCGGCACCGGCGTTCGCGCGCACGGAGCTTTCACAGCGGACTGCGTCGCCTACATGGTGCCCTCGATTGAACGATTACACATTTCACGGCCAGAGGCGTACGAGGTGCTGTGGGACATTCTCGACAGCATCCCAGACGAGCGGCTGAGCACGGACACGGCGCTCATGCACTTGTGGGTCTCGCTCGTGTGTGAGCGCTTCCCGGGCCACCCGAGCGCGGTGGTGGTACAGAGCATCGCCGCCGCACACCTCGATACACACACCATTCGCAAAGCTGGGTTGGATCCGTTTTACAACCACCCCTCGCACAAGAAGGTGAACGTCCTCTTCTACATGCACGAGCATCCAGTGTACGGGCAGTACGTGAATGGCTCCGCAACGTTGCGGCTGCAGCAGCGATGCGGACGCCCGGCGAGAATCCCCGAGGATTTGGGCATGGCATCATCCAAAGGCCGAAAGGCTGCGCGGGGATCCAGCACGGCGGCCAGCGCCGAAGAACCCGTCAAGTGCTGGTCGGGCACGGACGCGCCGTGGACGACGAAGAGCCCGTATCCTCGACCCGTGTCACACTAGAGGTCACTCTCACCATTATTTTTATGTGCGCCTTTTACATGGGTCAATTGTGCGCGTCGCGTCAGACCACACGAAAAAAGACCACCGAAGCGTGTGAAACTTGGGCAGTCTCTAGTTAGTGGTTCGTCGACGTACCCCAGCGAACTATAACGTTTGGGGTTGACGAAGATCTTGATGAAGAACCGTCGGTTGGTTACTCGCCCATTATCAGGTCTGGCTCACGGTTGTGCGCACGTACCTGCCGCAGGTACGCGGCGTACGCCAGTACCTGCGCTTGGTACCTCCAATGACGAACCGCCTCCGCGAGCGACTGATGCTGTGAGTTCGTGAGTCCCAATTGCCGAAGGCGTCCAATGTGACGCCGCGCCGCATTGCGGCGGGTCAAGGCCTGAATGGCAATCGCGCTCTTCACGCGCGCCACGTGCCTCAGCGTGAGAAATCGGCGCACGGCGGCTTGGACTGGCAGAACAAACCGCGGGCTTATGGTCCCATCGATGATGCCGACCGTCTTCTCTACTTCTTGGTTGCGGCGTTCCACGATGCCCATCTCGAAAGTTAATTTGGCCAAATCGGAAGTCAATTTGGCCACCATCTTGCTCAAATCTTGGGCTTTCTTGCAGTGGACCTTCAAAGCAGCCATTTGCCGCTCTTCTGTGACTTGTATAAACGGATCCCGCAGGAACAGTGGCTTCCCAATGAGTACACTTCCAGCCATCACAGGTGGGTTGCCCCAGAGGGTGAGGTGGGCGGGCCGTCCGTTGCTCTTCGATGGTTCAGTGAACGGAGTGGGGGCGTCAATGCCCGATACCACCGCGGATCCGACTGCAACGCTAACGAATATTTCCGTGATATGCAAGAGCACCGAGACTCCAGAGGAATACAGGTCATTGTCTTCCTCACTGAGTCCAGGAACCTTGCCGCGACCGGGATACTTGACCGTCATGTGAAGATTCCTTTTGATTCTTGCCGCGGCGTCGGGGTTTATTTTCGCAATGGCTTCCTTGAGTGGGGCGATGTTTTGCACGGAGAAGGCATCGTAGAATGCAGAGCGGTCGAAGAACGCCTCAAGGGTACATACTGCCTCCAGCTTCACAAGACCGTCAACCAGCGGCTGGGGACCTGCGGATGGCGGCGGCGGCGGCGCATCGGACGCCTCGAGGACGGCGGCGAGCGCGGCCGGCGCCGGCCGGAGCAGCGCCTGGCGGCGGCACTCGTCCAGCGAGATCATCGCCGAGTGCGCGTCCGCGTCCAGAGAGATGAGGGATGAGGTCATGTGAGGTCAGCACGCGGGACGCTCGGTTTCTGGTGCTGCTCGGGTTCTATCTGATTGAGTTGCTCCGTCGTCGCAACCCGCGCGCAAATTTCGCTTCACGGCTTCCCCACACCTCGTTTGGCATGTCGTTTCGTTTCGATGGTTAGTGTGCTACCGCCGGCAATGACCGCCGCGCCGGCTTCTCGCCAGCACCCCCGTTTGTCGTTTCGTTTCGTTTCCGGGTGCGGGTCGGTGTCTGGTGAGAGCTCGTGAGCGTAGCGATACTTGTTACTTCTGAAGACGGGTCCGCGTTTAGTTCTCTACTGGTCAAGTACATCAAACACACCTTAATATTGGTCCCGGGGCCGGGCGGAACTCCGAGCCGGGGCCGCCGTCGTCGCAATCGGCGTCGGAAGCCCAGTTGCGCGTCTCGCGGCGCAGATGGGCGGAGGAGGCGGGAAGCGCGGGCCGCAGTCGGCGCATGCGCAGTCGGAGGTACGAGGCCCGCGCTTCCCGAGTACCGAGCTGGCAACCCAGGTACTCGGCGCCAGGGCCGCCGCCGTCGCAATCGCCGTCCGAGGCGTACGAGGGCATTCCGATGCAGTCCTTGGTGCAGGTCGCCATCGGGGCGGCGGCCGGCATGCGCGGGCCGCAGTCCGCGCAGTCGGAGCCGTAGATGCAGTCTGCGTACTCGGCGCCGTGGCCGCCGTCGTCGCAGAGGGAGTGGGAGGCGTAGAGACGCGCCCGTTGGCGCGCCCACCGAAGGGAACGGGTCAGGTCGTCTCTACTCGCCTCTACTCGGTCCCTAAGCCCACGCGTGCCCACCCACGCGAGAGGCGGCTCTCCGCATCCGTGGCGGCCATGGCACTCCACAGCCTCTCCGACGCAAGCCAGCTGGGCTCCGTTTGCGGCCAACAGTCGAGCACCAAGAAGCGGTCGGTCCCCTCGTGGTACGCGGCCAACGGGCTAAAGTGGCCGCCAAAGGGACGGTGGCCCGCGACACCCATGTGGTAGTTGACGAGGACAGCGGCTCGCGGCGCTCCGTGGAGAGCAAGGCGTAGCTGGGCCATCGCCGCGCGCGCCGCCGCCAGCTCTGCCTCCGCGCTGACGTCGCTCCCGGCCGCTCCGGCGATGCCCCGCACGTGCGTGAGAGCACAGGGCACACTGAGCGCCTCGAGGAGTGTGCCCATCTCGGCGAGCGTCAGACCACTGCTGCGCACCTTATGTGGACTGAGGACCATCTGACCGTTGAGGACCACCTCCTCAGTGAGCTGCCCCTCCGCCGCCAGCGCCTCGTCCGTAAGCTGCCCCTCCTTTGTGGGCGCGCGCGACACAAGCGCCTCCGTCGCCAGGCGCAGGGCTGCATCGGCACCATCGCACGCCGCCACCGCACGTAGCACCATCGCCACCGACGCGGGTCCGCACATGGCGGGTCCGCGTTGTTGCTCAAAGTGGGGCCATAGCCATTCAAAGGCGCTCCGATCCGCGCCGCGGCACTCGCTGAGGAGCCGCTGGCCACACGCCGAGTTGAGCGGCACCGGCGCGCCGAGCTCATCGAGGCTAGAGAGGGACGGCAGAGGACCGAAGGCCTCGAGACACGCCCACGACGGCGCCGGCGCGCACACGGCGAACGGTCGTACCATTCCACACTCGCCGCCAGTCTGGTGTAACGGTCGTACCATTCCACACTCGCCGCCAGTCTGACCGCACTCGTAACTCCATGCATGCAACCACATCACGTCGGGCTCGCCAGCGGTCTCGTCCTCAGCGACGAAGTCGGAGCTAGCGTCGGCCACCGCGGAGTCGCCCACGCGCGAGCGCTTTGTCGGCGGTGATGGGCCCACCGCTGAACTGCCCTCCACCGCTGCCGCACTGCCCTCCACTGCTGCAGCGCTGCCCTCCACTGCTGCCGTACTGCCCTCCACCGCCGTGCCGTACACGGGATCGTTGGCGATGGGATGGCCGAGCCGCTGCAGGTGCAGCCGCAGCTGATGGCTGCGGCCGGTGATCGGCTCGCACAGCACAAGCGACGTGCCGCTCGCCGCATCGACGCCAAGGCACTGAAAGAGACTCTGCGCATGCTTCCCCGCCTCGTCGCAGCTGGTCGTCGTGGCGCCGTGTGCGCTCCGTACGAGGATAGGCGCCGTGACGGTGAGGGCTGCACCGGGCTGCATTAGCCCCCGTACACGCGCCAGGTACCGCTTGCGCATCTGGCCCGCCGTCATCGCCGCGTTGAGCGCCGCCGCCGCGGCCGCCGTGCGCGCCAGCAGCAGCACGCCCGACACCTGGCGATCGAGGCGATGCAGCACGTGCACGTTGCCGGAGAGGCCGCCGAGGCCGAGGTCGGCGTGCTCCGACTGAAGGATCTCGATGAGGCTGTTCTTGCGGTACCGGCCTGCGTGGTGCACGGGCACTCCCGCCGGCTTGTGCACCGCGAGGAGCTGGTCGTCGCAGAGGAGCACCTCGATGGGCGTGGCGGGCACGCTCGGCTCGACGCGCAGCACGACGTGCACGAGTCGATCACCGTCCTTGAAGCTGTCCTCGAGCGTCGCCGGCCGACCGTTGAGCGTCAGTCGGCCAGCGGCACTCGTCGACGCAAAGTACTCGGGCGTCCACTCTGCCGAGGTGTGGAACTCCTCGTAGAGCACCTCGGCGACGCGGCGGCCAATCCAGCGGCCTTTGGCGTGCGTCGCGAACTCGTGAGGGTAGGGCGCCACCATGCGCCGGCCGTCACGGTAGAGATAGGGGCTGGCGGCGACGGAGGAGGAGGCGCTCATCTCTGCCATCGCTTCCACTGTGAAGTGATTTCAAAGGCGTCGAGTGTCAGAAGTCACACAGACACACATTCACATTCACACACATACATTCACACCATGGCGGGTACCGCGCGGGGGCGGTTTAGAAGGGCGACATGCCCATGGTGAGCTTGAAGCTCATGGCGGGGGCGGCGAGTGCCGTGGTGGAAATGCCAAGTTCTCCAGTTTTTTGAGAAAGGGTCAGTTGAATCTCCAGATTCTAGGTAAGCGCATTCTTGCTGACCTTACTGGGAATTGATCGTCCAAGTTTCGCGCTCGCCCGTGTGCGTCCCTCGGCGTCCCGCCTCTAGGAGCGCTCCAGGACGGCTCTGATGGCCGGCCCTTTTGGACGCTTAGGCCAAGAGATCTCCAGCCTCCTCGCACTCCCAACTCGTCCGTCTAAGCTCCAACACTTTAAGGCAAACAGCTTTGAGGATGGCGGACCTTATAAGACGGATGACCCGGACGCGATCCCAAAATCATTCAAGAACATGAAGAAGTGTGCTCGCTCTCGCACACGTTTGAGCCTCGAGTGCGCCTCGACCGATCGCACCCTCCGCCTCCACCTCGTGTGCGCAGGAAAGAGCAATTTGACGGCCGCAACGCCGGATCTGCGCATGCTGCCATCGATGTGGAGGACGATGATAGGCAAGTACGTGCGAGAGCAGCTGAAGAACGGAAGCAGAGCCCGAAAGATATCGTGGGTGGGCCCATGCGCGGCGGCTCGAGCTCCACCGTCAGGTCGCACAGTGATGGGGCGCAGCGCGAGGCCAGCGGCGGGCGCGTGACTGACCTCGAGGCGGATCGGCGAGCCATCTACAGCAGCGCGGTGCATCAGCAGGCTGGGGCGCCTGGTGGCGCGAGCGGCGCGAGCGGCCAAGGGCGCAAGCGTCCTACCGACGACGCACCGCATGGAGTGACGCATGACGCATCTTCGACTTACCTGCAGCCAACCCGATCCTTCCAGAGTCGTACTGATGACTCCCAGAGCCACGCCGCGGGGGGCGGCAGCGTCAAGCGTCCTAAGCCGCAGTCACAGCCGCCGCCGAGGAGTGGAGGCGCCGACGATGCGATCGACTTGGGGGACGATGACGAACCCGGGCCGGGTGGCGTGCCGCCGGCGCGAGAGCGTCGATCGCCCGCACCTGCACCTGCACCTGCATCTGCACCTGCGCCCGCGCCCGCGCCCGCCGTGGCGCGCCCTGCAGTGGACAAGACGATCGAAAAGGTGCAGGACGTGGACCCTGACGACGTAATCGTCGTTATGTCGCAAGTGTACATCGGCACCTTCGACGCTGGCGCGGCTGAGGTCAAGTTCGACAGCAAGCGAATCACGTTCATGCTTGGGAACCCGACGCCCGGTTCGAACAGCTACGTGTACGCGCATCTCGCTGTCGCCGCGTTGAACAGGTTCGAGGTCAACAGGGACCGCGGCACGCTGTGCATGTGGGGGGTGTGGGACCTGCCCTTCGCCGACGAGCTCAACGGCGCCTACATGCCCTTCCTCGGGCACATGGATGCGGAGGCTTCCATCTTCATGCAATTCAATAAGGCTGACTACCCTCGCACCTCCTGGCCGTCTGACATCGTGAAGGTGCACCCAAAGTTCAAACAGGTCGTCAATTTCACCACTGGCCACATGGGACGGACCCTCGCCGCGCACGCGCCTACCGCCGCCAAAAAGCCCGCGCCCAAGCCCAAAGCCCCAAGTTCACAGGGCGGTCGACAGCATAAGGCAGCGGTGAGCGGCGGCGCCGGCAGCAGCAGCGGCGGCATGCAGCAGACGCTCTCTGGGGGCCGCTACACGCCCCTCGCGCTTCAGCCCTCGGGTGCGCCGCCGGGCTCCGGCGCCGCGGCTCAAGACGAAGGCAGTCTCTTCGATGTCGACCCAACCGACGACTGGACTGGCAGCGCCTCGCATCACTTCCCAGCGGCAGCCGCGGCGCCATCGCGTCGCCATTCTACCGGCAGCATCGGCGGCCACAGCGGCGGCATCGGTGGCCTCGGCGGCAGCGGCGGCACCAACCGCAGCCTCCCCCCGCAGCGCAAGTCGACGCGGCTGAACAGGGAGCCGTGGCAACTCGAAGCGGACTCGCACGCGCGCAACTCAACAGGCGATTCGAACCGCGTACTGCTCGTCTACCCCGACGAGCAAGCCAAGGACGCCGTGACGCTCACCGATGAGGAGCTGCAGCGCCTCATCGAAAATGAGTACCTGAACGACACACTCGTCGACTACAAGCTCAAGCAGATCCAGGCGTCACTTTCGCCAGCGCTGCTCGAGCGCTGCCACTTTTTCAACTCCTTCTTCTTCAAACTGCTGATGCAGTCCATCGGCGGCAACAAGCGGCTCAAGGACCCCGCCGCGATCGCCGAGGGCTACAAGGCGGTACAGCGGTGGACCAAGAGCGTCGACCTGTTCGCGAAGGACTTTGTCTTTGTGCCGATCAACGAGTCTCTCCATTGGAGCCTGGCCATCATCCACCGACCTGGCGCCTACCTGGCTACTTGGCGCAACGGCGAGCGCTCCACTGCCACCGCGGCTGCCGCCGCCGCGCACGAGGCCAGCGATGTCGCTGCAGCCGGTGCAGCCGGTGCTGCCGGTGCTGCCGGTGCAGCCGGTGCAGCCGGTGCAGCCGGTGCAGCCGGTTCGGGGAGAGGTGGTGTGGGACTTGGGGCCATCATGGCAATGGACGAGGACGCCGGGGCAGACACGGAGCCCGATGACGACGACGCGGATGACTCGAGGCAGTTCGACGGAAGCTTGATGGTGGACATGGACGTGGACGAGGATGAGCGGCAGGCTCGCGAAAAGGCTGCTGCGGCGCAGGAGGAGGCCGCGGCGCAAGCGGAGCGGCAGCGGCGCCAATTAGAGGCAGAGAGCGTAGTCGGTTACGACGAGGAGGACGACGTCGAGGACGAGGAGGAGGAGGAGGCGGGCGAGGCGTTGAGCGGTGAGGCTAGCGTCGAGGAGGAGGCCGCGTCGGCGCAAGGGGCGGTGGGCGGCGTGACGGCACCGCAGTTCGACGACGACGACGCGGTGGTCAATCCGCCGTCGACGGACGTAACCACCACGCGCCGCGCAGACCAGCTGTCGCCGGCGGCACTGCTCCCAGCAGCGGCTCGGCCGGGGCGCGAGCCATGCATCATGTACCTCGACTCGATGGGTGGTTCGAAGCAGAAGGCCTTCCATCTGCTCAAGATCTACCTCGACCTCGAGCGCAAGGATAAGGAGGCGAAGGGCACGGCTGGCAAGCCGCTCAAGGTGGAGGGGGCGTCGGATACGAGCATCGCGGCCGCCTCCCCCGCCGCCTCCCCCTCCTCGGCCACCGCTGCGCCCCCTGCTGCCGCCAGCACCGCGCCCCCGTTGTCGTCCCAAAAGTCGGAGGATTGCGAGATTGTCGAGCCGACGGGTGCAGTGCTTGGCGCCCGCGGCGGCGCCAGCGGCAGCGTCGACCTCACCGCGGAGGTTCACGAGTACCGCGGTGAGTTCGACAAGATGCCAGAGTACGACATCGAGGTGCCGCACCAGAACAACTCGGTCGATTGCGGGCTGTACATGCTCCAGTTCGTGAGCCGCGTCGCGCACGAGCAGCCCGACTTGGCGGGAGCGCGCAAGCGGCGCTGGGAGGAAGCCGAGTGCCAGGGTGGAGGGAAGCTCGGCCTCAAGGATCTCTCGCCGCATGACATCACAGAGATGCGCAGCGACATGTACATGACGATCAAGGCGCTGGGTGAAGAGCAGCAGGCAAAGAAGAAGGTCAAGGCCGAAGGTAAAGCCGAGGGCGCCCCCTCGGTCGCGGCCGGCGTGGCTGACGGCAAGCGCAAGCGGTCGAAGAAGATCAACGACGAGGACGATGACGAGTGCTGAGCACACTGGCTCACTGCACAGCCACCTCACAGGGAACGAAGCAATCACCCTCTGCCAGAGCTGAGAGGATGTGGTCATTAAACAGCGATACAGCGTTCGCCTGTTGTTTACCGTAGTGCAGACAGCCGTCGCAATGAGTTTCGTCTCGTGATTTCACGGAATGTACGTAAAGCGTGTCCTCCGCGAGCCATCTCATTCACTCGGCACCGCTTGCGACCAAGTTTCGAGTGGGGCATGGTGGGGGCATGGTGGGGGCGTGGAAACAGCCAGTTCACGCCGCTTGTTTTTCGTATGGCGTCCACGACACAGCAAACCGCCGCAGCCGTCACTGCGTGGGCGCGCGACAATATTGGCTTGCATAGTGCGTTGACAATAGCGCCAGGCCGCTACGGGCTCCACGTTGAAACCAATGCCGGCATTCGCGCCGGCACGACATTGCTTGCCATTCCCGGCGACCTGCTCATCACGTCCAACTCGGCACGCCGCGCTTCCAAGCTATTGGGCGTCTCGACGGCGGGTGTCGAGCTGGTGCACGAGGAGGCTCACGTAGCGATGGCCGTGTGGCTCATGAACGCCACCGCGCACCCCGAGGCGGCCCCGCGCCATGCGGGCTGGCTCGCTGCTCTCCCGAAGGCGTTCGACTGCACGATCGAGTGGAGCGAGGCCGAGCTGGCTCACTTGCAGGCGTCGCACGCGCGCAGCCGCGCCAACAACCTACGCCGCTGGGCGGATGCGGAGCACGGACGCCTCATCTCGAAGCACGCAGCGGCTAGCGGCTCGGCTTGGTCGCAGGAGCGCTTTCGGTGGGCACTGTGCGCGGTATGGTCGCGCTCCTTCCACCTACAGCAGGGTTCGTGGCGTGTGCTGCCGCCGGCGGCCGACTTTTTCAACCACGCAGTCGCGCCTTCGGTGCCGTCGGCGCACCTCGAGGTAATGACGGACGAGGAGACGAGCCTCGACGAAATTGACGACGACGAGAGCACACGTGTGGCGGCGGAGGCGGCGGTGAGGGCGGCGGAGGCGGCAAGCGCAGCGGACGAGGCGCGAGTGGCCGGTGACGGGCGCAGCATCGCGAGCGCTGCGGCGGGCGGCGGCGCGACGGCCACTGTACGCTTCGTTGCCATCCGCGATCTCGGAGTCGCCGAGCACGTGGAGATTGATTACGGCGGGAGATCGAATGCCGAGATGCTCACGACGCACGGATTTGCCATCTATGGCAATGCACACGAGAGTTTACCGCTCTCGCTCGCGCCGACGGCGGGCGATCCGTTGGGAGCCATCAAAGCCAAGATCCTCGCAGCCGGCAACTTGAGCGTCCCGTTTGCTCTCTCCGTCGGCGCCCTTCACACCGACTCCGACCTCCTCGTCGCGCTCCGTATCCTGGTGAGCTCGGCCGACGAGCTCAAGCACTACTCAAGGGCGTTCCGGGGCGAGCCTGTGTCGGAGCGCAACGAGCGCCGCTGGCGCGTGGTGCTTCGTCAGCACGCGGATGCCCTCCTCCGTGAGAGGGAGGCCCAGACGACCGCCGAGGAGGACGCAGCGCTGCTTGCGGCGCTGCCCTTGGAGCAAGCAAGCGGCCGAAAGGCGGCTGCCTTGGTGACGCGTCTCGGAGAGAAGCGGCTGCTCGCCCGCGTGCTTGCGGAGCTCGAGAAGATGCGTTCGGCGGTCAGTTTGGTGGAGCAGTCCGAGGCACGTGTGACCGAGCGTGCAGGTGTGGTGGTCCCTCAGTGACGAGGCGAGCATCCGAGTTAACCGACCCCGCCGCGGGCGGCCGCGCCCCCGCCCGGGACATGGCACGGATGCAAACGTGCGAGATCGTCACACAGTGTGCGCGCGTGTGGCCCAGGCACCGACACCCCGCGCTCGTTTTTTTCTCCCCTCGCTTTAAGTATAGTTTAATATCGCGCGCGACAGCTGTGCGCGCCGTGCCGGGACCGGTGCGCGGTGGCCGCGTACTCTGTATACGGCGTACCGATTATCGCGCGGTAACTCTCTAACGTAACGAGCTCGCATTTCCGATCCGAATAAACGCGGGAAATAAGCGCGCAGCGAGTACATCGTATCTTATGTATCGAGAGCCATCGGGAGGGTCATCTCGAGCGGGGGGGGGCGCCCCGGCATGCACACTGTGCGTGCAGGACGAGCGGGGATCTTCATCGCCTGCTGCCGTGCGTTACGGGGAGGTCGACGGCGAGGTCAGCGGGCTCGTCGATAGGAGCCATCGGCATCGACTCGTGCGTGACCGGGCCTGAGGGCTCCCAATCATCGTCCGAGTCGTTCTCGCTGAACGCGGCACGGTCGGGACAGATGGACGCACTCGAGTAGAAGCGGCGCGTCGTCAGCAGGATCTCGCCCTCGATCTCCCGAGAGTCGTGCTCCGCGTCCTCGGCTCGAAGCGCGTACCAGCGGCAGTCAAGCGTCTCCTTGGCAAGCGAAGCGATGGGGATCTCGACGCACCCGATCAGCGGCTCGCTGAACAGATGGCTCTCGCGCAACCCCACACAGATCGTGTGCGTGCGCGGCTGGATCGGCACAGTCCAGAACGTGCCCCAGACCGCATCGGTCTTGAGCTCCCAGAGCTCAGAGGTCCACTCGTCCAGGTTCTCACCGCGGCGGTCGCGAAGCTCGAGCGCGGCGAACACTTCGCCGGAGCGCTCGACTTTCTCTTCGACGAAGGACGAGCGTGATATGTGCAGCTCCACCGTCTCACAAGCGGAAAAGTGGCGCTGCAGCAACACGGCCAGCTTCTCGCGCACGAGCGGTACGCTGCCGACGCTGCGCACTTGATCGCCGAGCCGCAGCTTGTCCGTGTTCTGCTCGTGGTAGAAGGCGATAATCTCATTGTCCTCGGATAGGCCGAGTCCAAATGTGCCATCCTCGCCCCGGCGCACGGTGTGGACGTAATCGTCCGCCTTATACAGCCGACGGAGACGCTCAACCTTTACCAAGAGCGTCGTCGGCTCGAGCGCCGTGAAGTCGTGATCGCTGCTCGTTCCACCGCCGTTGCTACTCGTGCCGACGCCGCGTTCCGTGCCGACACCCGCATTGTCATCCATGTTTTGCCCTGTTCTGGAGCGCAAACTTAGTAGAGCGTGTGGAGGCGCGTCTCACTGGACACCACGAAGGTCGTTGTTAAGCAGGTATCCCCTTCGTCATTTTAAACTTCTCGTGCGAGCCTCGTCAGAAACTTGCCTGTCAGTCCAGCAGGTCAAGTCGGTCAAGACATCATGCCGGCTGATCTTAGCCCGAGCCCACTCCAACAGCCTACGATAAGGCCCGCTCCTAGATTGATGGACAGCTTGTCCGCGTCAGTCTCGAGACCAACCTCAGCTATTAGCGCAGCGTCAGCTTCATCGGGCGTGACGGCCGTGGGCGTGGGCGTCAGGGGCGCACGGCTTATTAAGCGCTCCTCCTTGAACGACTCTCCTTATGCGACCTCCGTCGCCGTCCCGGCCGCATCGAGCAGCTCTGCTCCAGCTGCTCCAGCTTCTGCTTCGAGGTCTCCTTATGCGACCGCCTTGAGCAGCACTTCGACAGCTGCTATGGCGGCGCCCACTTTGGCTGCCGCTCCAACGAGCAATGCGGCCGAGCCGCTCGTTGAGCCGGTGCGTACTGCTCCGCCCCTCAGGAAACGACCGGCACGCCCAAAGTCAGCCAAGAAAGGAGGGCGCACCAAACCATCCAAGGACCTGTGGAAAGAGGTGACCGCCCGGCTGGCGGCACCTCACGCGGCGGGCTCAGGCGCACGCGCCGTTCGATCAGCCACGCGAGCCGCCCGCGCCGCCGTGGACGCCGCAACTCAGCCGGTGGCCGCGAAGAGGATGATGCGCGTCGTCGAAATGATCCAAGCGGCAGATGCCGCCAACGGGCGCCCATCGACAGCGCAGGGGCGCACAGCTGTGGAAGGGCAGACAGGCCGCCCAGGATCGGCAAAAGGCGTTCGTCCAGCGACGGCATACGCAGACGCGGGGCGGAGGGGCTTCGCAGCAGCCCTGCGCGCGCGCGCATCCGCCGCGCCCGATGCAGTCCTCTGGCGTCGCGCGCCCGATGGGCAGATATTCGAATCGGACGAGCTCGCAGAGGAGCTTGAGGCGACAGTCGAGCCCGGGGAGGGCGACGAGGAAGAGGAGGAGGGGCTGGTGGAGGAGAAGGCGCTGCCCAGGGACGTGCTCGGCCTCGATGTGCTCGGCCGAGCAGGCGCCTCCATCGAACCCCGCACCAAACTGGATCCGGTGACGAAACCGGAACCGGTGACGAAACCGGAACCGGTGACGAAACCGGAGTCGGTGACGAAACCGGAGCCGGTGACGAAACCAGTCGAGGCGCCGAAGGCGTGTACGGCGGGCAGCGCCAGCGCGGCCGCGCCGGTGCTGAGCAACGGCGCTGCTGGCCGCTCACGGAGGCCGAGCGCGGACACCGAAGGTATGGCCTCCGCGGCTGTGCCGGCGAAGGGGCTGGCGCTGTCGACGCAGGCTCCGGCGACGGCAGCGGCAGCGACTCCGACGCCATCGACGTCGCTGACAGCGGCAACCGCGGCGGTGCCAAGTTGAATATATGCGCGAGCACAGAATATGGTCCCGAGAAGCGGTGAAGGGCTGCCATGAGCGGCCCGAGTTGCGTTCCCGCGATTGCGCGAAACACCGCCAGCCCGGGCCGGTTACGGTGCATACTTTACGCTTACTCGACTTAACGCATGAGAGAAACGCCAAAAAACTAACGGCCGAAAAGCGAAAACCGACGCGGGGCAGCTAAACGCGTTATAGATGTAAGATGAAACCGCATGCGGCGTGCCGCTCGTGATCAGGCCAGTATCACGCGCACCGGACAGCGGCCCATCGTCGCTCTCCTCTCCGGCCCACGCGACGAGACTCCGAATGGGAATACAGAGCGTACATGCATGGCCTCGCTCATGTGCATGTGCAACAGAGTGCGTGGTCTGCACACGAGAGCCGCGGCGCCCGCAATTGCGCGTGCGTGGTCTGCACACGAGAGCCGGCGCCCGCAATTGCGCGTGCGTGGTCTGCACACGAGAGCCGGCGCCCGCAATGGCGCGTGCGTGGTCTGCACACGAGAGCCGGCGCCCGCAATGGCGCTCGCCCTCTCGCCAGCCACATGTTCATCGGTTGGGCTGCAACACCTCCAATGCCTTGCTGATATCTTGCTCATACATGGAGGGGGCGACAGTGTCGGACTCGGTGATGGTACATGCCACGTTGCAGGCGCGCGGGTCGAGGAGCGAACGCACAGCGACCTCAGCCACATCCGCACGCGAGACGGTGCCAGTGACGGGCCCGCTGCCCTGCGTGAACGACAGCCGGCGCGAGCTCGGCGCATCAGTGAGTTGCGTCGGGCGAACGATGAAGTAGGTGAGGCCCGATGAGCGCAACATGCGCTCGCCCCGGAGCTTCACTTGAGCACGAGCCGAGATGGGCGGAGCGGCCTGCGCGCGCGCTGCCGCCGCCTCCGCGTCGGCCAAGGTGCCCCGCTTGCCCTTGTCCTCCTTGCTGTCCCCCGCAGCGGCCTCCGCGTCCGAGATGTAGATGATCTCGGGCTCGTCACGCTTGCGGAACGCCTTCACATTCGCCACTGACAAGTAGAACTCTCCTGTCGTCTGGCTCGGGTTGTTGCGCTGCGGGTAAAAGGCGAGCGCGAGCCCCACCAGCTGGCGTCGGTCGAGCTCCGGCGCATCCAGCACCCGCCGGCCGTCGCGCACGGGCACAAAGGTCGAAAAGGGCAGCCGCACCGTGTCGAAGCGCTTCGTGGCCGCAGTGGCGGTGAAGTCCGCATGGTACTCAAGCCCACTGCGAGCGTACTCGGGTGTGCGTAGCACGGCGGTGTACTTCTTGCCGTCGCTGATCGCGCGGATCACCAGCCCAGAGTACTCGCCGAGGTTGAGGGGCACCTCGGCCGCCGCGGCCGCTGCGACCACCCGATCGACCTCGCCCTCGATCTCGCCCTCGATCTCGCCCTCGATCTCGCCCTCGATCTCGCCCTCGACCTCGCCCTCGATCTCGCCCTCGATCTCGCCCTCGATCTCGCCCTCGATCT
>ENA-UOXG01001218-UOXG01001218.1-mixed-culture-metagenome-genome-assembly--contig:-NODE-1218-length-17075-cov-27.594712_pt1 | contig 17075 bp, 15 predicted proteins | sample MGYA00238159_ERZ761634 | MGnify/ENA primary metagenome ERZ761634 (study PRJEB28908, sample SAMN08776845) | mixed culture metagenome | isolation source: Freshwater growth medium | place: USA... | reverse complement strand
CCGCCGCGTCCTCCCCCTCCGAGCCCGCCACCAAACCCCCCACCTCCCAGTCCGCCCCCTCCCTCCCCTCCCCCCCCCTCCCCACCGCCATCACCCCCGCCAGCACCCCCGCCCCCATCGCCACCACCATCGCCGCCCCCCTTTCCGCCCCCACCATCGCCACCACCACCTTCTCCTCCGCCCTTTCCGCCACCTCCCATGAAATGTGAGGACAAATGCACATACGACTTCAATAACGATAACAAACCGGATGTGACGTTGTCGGGAAATGGCATCTGCGAAGATGGACTCGCGTCCACGGTGGCAGGAAAGTCAAATGGTGGCTTACAACAATGCGTTCATGGCGAGGACTGCGCGGACTGCGGACACCGCTTTTATTTCCCACCCACTCCACCTCCACCTTCACCGCCGCCACCGAGCCCGCCGCCGAGCCCGCCGCCGAGCCCGCCACCGAGGCCGCCGCCTTCGCCGCCGCCTTCGCCGCCGCCATTCCCACCCCCACCCTCACCTCCGCCTTCGCCTCCTCCTTCACCACCACCGTCGCCACCTCCGCCATCTCCACCTCCATGCCCCCCATCTCCTCCAAAGATACCACCATTCCCGCCAAACGTTGCACCCATGCCACCGCCGCCCTCCCCTCCCCCGCCGAGCCCCCCTTCACCATCACCGCCGCCTCCGTCGCCACCTCCCTCACCACCGCCGCCGTCACCGCCGCCTCCAGCGCCGCCGCCTCCGTCGCCACCCCCTACGATTCCCCCTTCGCCCCCCCCTCCATCGCCTCCACCTTCGCCGCCACCACCATCCCCTCCTCCCTCGCCACCACCGCCATCGCCTCCGCCTCCCAGCCCACCACCAAGGCCACCGCCACCCTCGCCACCCCCCCCCTCACCGCCGCCCCCATCGCCGCCTCCCTCGCCCCCTCCTCCCTCGCCCCCGCCGTCGCCGCCACCGCCTTCTCCGCCGCCATCACCACCGCCACCATCCCCGCCTCCCTCGCCACCCCCACCTTCACCTCCACCCTCACCACCTCCACCCTCGCCACCACCTTCACCGCCGCCACCCACGCCGCCCCCGTCGCCACCACCACCATCACCACCCCCGTCACCGCCGCCTCCTTCACCCCCTCCCTCGCCGCCTCCACCATCACCCCCCCCCTCGCCACCACCTCCGTCACCGCCGCCAGACCCGCCACCGCCAAGTCCGCCGCCCTCGCCTCCTCCGCCATCGCCACCGCCATCTCCTCCCCCACCCTCTCCGCCACCTTCACCTCCACCACCATCACCTCCGCCCTCTCCACCTCCACCAAGCCCACCACCGTCACCACCGCCTCCCAGCCCACCGCCATTTCCACCGCCTCCCTCGCCACCTCCTAATCCACCACCGCCATCACCGCCACCATTTCCACCTCCGTCTCCACCACCCTCGCCCCCTCCGCCATCTCCCCCACCGTCTCCACCCCCACCCTCTCCGCCACCTTCGCCGCCACCGCCGTCACCGCCACCATCCCCTCCGCCACCATCTCCACCTCCTAGTCCGCCGCCGATGAGCCCCATGCAGTGCCAGGATAATTGCCTTATCTATACCTATCATGCTGCGAACGATGGCGTCTGCCAGGACGGTGGCGCCGGTGCCCCATACAATCTGTGCCCATACGGCACGGATTGTAAAGATTGCGGGCCGCGAGCCTATGTACCGCCATCGCCGCCGCCTCCGTCGCCACCTCCACCATCGCCTCCGCCGCCATCGCCACCGCCTCCGTCTCCTCCTCCGCCATCCCCACCTCCGCCCAGCCCTCCACCCCTTCCTCCGCCACCGTCACCGCCACCGCCCAACCCACCTCCGTCGCCGCCTCCACCATCGCCACCTCCGCCCAGCCCGCCTCCATCTCCTCCTCCGCCGTCGCCGCCTCCCCCATCGCCTCCTCCAATACCTCCTCCGCCATCACCTCCTCCACCCAGCCCTCCTCCAATACCTCCTCCACCATCTCCACCTCCGCCCAGCCCTCCTCCCGATCCTCCGCCGCCATCCCCGCCTCCACCCTTACCTCCGCCTTCACCGCCTCCTCCAAGTCCTCCTCCATCGCCCCCACCGCCCTCTCCGCCACCGTCGCCACCGCCACCCTCGCCTCCACCCTCACCGCCTCCACCCAGTCCACCTCCAGATCCTCCGCCACCATCACCGCCTCCACCAAGCCCGCCCCCACCGTCACCGCCACCACCCACCCCTCCTCCGCCCAGCCCTCCTCCATCTCCTCCTCCACCATCACCGCCTCCTCCCAGCCCTCCTCCAATGCCACCTCCTCCGTCACCGCCTCCACCCAGCCCTCCCCCATCACCGCCTCCACCCAGCCCTCCACCATCGCCGCCGCCGCCCTCGCCACCACCCTCGCCGCCACCGCCCTCACCTCCACCGTCGCCCCCCCCTCCATCGCCACCACCATCGCCACCGCCCCCTTCGCCGCCGCCGTCGCCGCCACCGCCGTCGCCGCCGCCGTCGCCGCCGCCACCTTCTCCACCGCCCTCGCCCCCCCCACCGTCACCACCTCCAACTCCACCTCCACCTTCACCTCCACCGTCACCACCTCCTCCTTCGCCTCCCCCTTCGCCGCCGCCGCCCTCACCACCGCCAACACCACCGCCCCCTTCACCCCCTCCTTCGCCACCGCCACCATCGCCGCCTCCTTCTCCCCCTCCGCCATCGCCACCGCCCAGACCTCCACCTCCGAGCCCACCGCCGTCGCCACCACCGCCCTCGCCGCCGCCACCAACGCCTCCCCCTCCGTCGCCACCGCCGTCGCCTCCCCCTCCATCGCCGCCACCGTCGCCTCCCCCTCCGTCGCCGCCGCCGTCCCCACCTCCACCCAGCCCACCTCCGGATCCTCCACCACCGTCACCGCCGCCGCCCAGCCCGCCTCCATCGCCTCCTCCACCGTCGCCGCCACCGCCCAGCCCACCTCCATCACCTCCTCCGCCCTCGCCGCCGCCGCCCAGCCCGCCTCCATCACCACCACCCTCTCCGCCGCCGTCGCCACCACCTTCACCGCCACCATCTCCGCCACCATCTCCGCCGCCGTCTCCGCCGCCGTCTCCGCCTCCATCGCCACCGCCATCGCCGCCGCCTTCGCCACCGCCGCGTCCTCCGCCATCACCACCGCCATCGCCGCCACCCTCTCCTCCCCCATCACCCCCTCCCTCACCGCCACCCTCTCCACCGCCTTCGCCACCACCATCACCGCCACCATCTCCGCCACCATCGCCGCCGCCGTCTCCGCCGCCGTCTCCGCCTCCATCACCACCGCCGTCGCCACCGCCGTCGCCACCACCGTTGCCTCCGCCATCACCACCGCCATCGCCGCCGCCCTCTCCTCCCCCATCACCCCCTCCCTCACCACCACCGTCTCCACCGCCCTCGCCGCCACCCTCTCCTCCACCGTCACCACCGCCATCGCCGCCGCCCTCTCCTCCGCCGTCCCCTCCGCCATCACCACCGCCATCACCGCCGCCCTCTCCTCCCCCATCACCTCCTCCATCGCCGCCGCCGTCTCCGCCGCCCTCTCCACCGCCCTCTCCACCGCCCTCGCCACCACCGTCGCCTCCACCATCACCACCGCCGTCGCCGCCGCCCTCTCCTCCCCCATCACCCCCTCCCTCACCACCACCATCTCCACCGCCCTCGCCGCCACCCTCTCCTCCACCGTCACCACCGCCATCGCCGCCGCCCTCTCCTCCGCCGTCCCCTCCGCCATCACCACCGCCATCACCGCCGCCCTCTCCTCCCCCATCACCTCCCCCATCACCTCCTCCATCCCCTCCGCCCTCTCCACCGCCCTCGCCACCACCGTCGCCTCCCCCACCATCCCCGCCTCCACCCAGCCCTCCTCCGTCGCCTCCGCCGCCATCGCCGCCGCCGCCCAGCCCTCCTCCATCGCCTCCGCCGCCATCCCCGCCTCCTCCCAGCCCACCTCCGTCGCCTCCGCCGCCATCGCCGCCGCCGCCCAGCCCGCCTCCTTCTCCTCCGCCTTCGCCCCCGCCTTCGCCCCCACCCTCTCCACCACCCTCTCCACCTCCTTCCCCTCCACCGCCATCGCCTCCTCCGCCGAGTCCTCCACCCAGCCCTCCACCCTCGCCTCCACCATCCCCTCCTCCGTCACCCCCACCTTCTCCACCCCCATCTCCACCTCCACCCTCCCCGCCCCCACCCAGCCCGCCTCCGTCGCCTCCGCCGCCATCCCCGCCTCCGCCCAGTCCTCCCCCTTCCCCTCCACCGCCATCGCCGCCGCCGCCCAGCCCGCCTCCTTCCCCTCCGCCTTCGCCCCCGCCTTCACCCCCACCCTCTCCACCGCCGTCGCCTCCGCCGCCGTCGCCGCCACCGCCCAGCCCTCCTCCATCACCACCTCCTTCCCCTCCCCCACCATCACCACCCCCGCCCAGCCCTCCGCCCAGCCCACCTCCATCCCCTCCTCCGCCATCACCACCCCCTCCCAGCCCTCCTCCTTCTCCACCTCCATCCCCTCCACCTTCACCGCCTCCGTCACCACCACCTTCTCCTCCGCCCTCGCCACCTCCCTCGCCGCCACCATCTCCACCTCCCTCGCCTCCGCCCTCTCCTCCGCCACCGTCACCGCCTCCGCCCAGCCCCCCACCGAGCCCGCCGCCATCTCCTCCGCCTCCATCACCGCCTCCGCCCAGCCCTCCTCCATCTCCACCTCCCTCTCCTCCACCGCCATCACCTCCTCCACCCAGCCCACCGCCCAGCCCACCTCCATCTCCTCCACCGCCGTCACCGCCTCCACCCAGCCCTCCGCCGAGCCCACCTCCATCTCCGCCGCCACCGTCGCCACCTCCACCAAGCCCCCCTCCGTCTCCACCTCCATCGCCTCCGCCGCCATCGCCTCCGCCACCCAGCCCTCCACCTTCGCCTCCGCCACCGTCGCCGCCACCGCCCAGCCCACCTCCGTCTCCTCCTCCCCCATCGCCGCCTCCGCCCAGCCCTCCTCCGTCGCCTCCACCATCCCCGCCACCGTCACCACCACCTTCTCCTCCTCCACCATCGCCGCCGCCGCCCAGCCCGCCTCCGTCTCCACCGCCTTCGCCCCCGCCTTCGCCCCCACCTTCTCCACCGCCGTCGCCTCCTCCGCCATCCCCACCTCCACCCAGCCCTCCTCCGTCTCCTCCTCCGCCATCACCGCCTCCCCCCAGCCCTCCTCCATCTCCACCTCCTTCCCCTCCGCCGCCATCACCTCCGCCGCCCAGCCCTCCACCCTCCCCTCCACCGCCCTCACCACCTCCGCCCAGCCCTCCACCGTTTCCTCCTCCGCCGTCGCCGCCTCCGCCCAGCCCACCTCCGTCACCGCCACCTCCATCCCCGCCTCCGCCCAGCCCACCTCCGTCGCCTCCGCCGCCATCGCCGCCTCCGCCCAGCCCACCCCCGTCGCCTCCGCCGCCGTCACCGCCCCCACCTTCACCTCCACCGTTTCCTCCTCCGCCCTCACCACCTCCGCCTAGCCCACCTCCGCCCAGCCCACCCCCTTCCCCTCCTCCATCGCCGCCACCATCTCCTCCACCGTCGCCTCCCCCGTCGCCCCCACCCTCTCCTCCGCCGTCGCCTCCGCCATCCCCGCCACCGCCTAGCCCACCTCCTTCGCCTCCACCGCCATCCCCACCTCCGCCAAATCCTCCTCCGCCGTCACCGCCGCCACCCAATCCACCTCCACCCAGCCCTCCGCCGCCGTCGCCTCCACCCAAACCACCACCCTCCCCACCTCCCCCTTCACCTCCCCCTTCACCCCCGCCGCCATCCCCGCCGCCTCTGCCCAAACCTCCGCCTAGCCCACCTCCGCCCAGCCCACCCCCTTCCCCTCCTCCATCGCCACCACCATCTCCTCCACCGTCGCCTCCGCCGTCGCCCCCACCCTCACCTCCGCCCTCGCCTCCACCATCCCCGCCTCCGCCTAGCCCACCTCCTTCGCCTCCGCCGCCATCCCCACCTCCACCGTCTCCTCCTCCTCCTAGCCCTCCTCCATCACCTCCGCCGAGCCCGCCTCCATCGCCTCCCCCGCCATCACCACCGCCACCCAGCCCACCTCCATCGCCTCCACCGCCATCGCCACCACCGTCGCCACCTCCTCCATCTCCACCGCCATCGCCACCTCCACCCTCGCCGCCCCCACCCTCGCCGCCTCCGCCGTCACCTCCTCCGTCGCCACCTCCGCCGTCGCCGCCACCTCCTTCGCCTCCACCGTCGCCACCTCCGCCGTCACCACCTCCGCCTCTTCCTCCGCCCCCGTCACCACCTCCACCGTCGCCGCCACTGGCTGTGGAGATTGTCACCGAGCTTGCCCTCGACCCCACGACCACCGCGACTTTGAGTCTCAGCCAGCTTGTCTCAGGCGTGGGCGGTGTATCCAGCGGAACCCCGGGAGCAACAACGTCCGTGGGAGTCGTGCAGACCTCGTCGATCGCAATCGCCGGTGCACCGCCAACCTGCGCCCTCAGAGCGGCACTGATTGCTCAGTTGTGTGCGGGCAGAGCTACGTGCACTATTACCCTCGAGGGTCTGAATTGCGATGCGCCGCCCAGTGGGCGGCGCCGCTCGGAGCAGACTGCACCTGTGGAGCGCCGGATATTGAGCAGCGACGCAGACTTTGGAGTCCGCACCTCATTGGTTGCGTCCGACTCGTTGCAGGGCGTCGCGGTGAACACAAATGCGCTTGCTGAGGCCGCTGGACTTGCTCCAGGCTCTCTGAGCTCGACGGTAGCAGTTCAATCGACTGCGATTACGCTCACTGTGACGCTGCCGGGCAGCCTGTCAGCAGCCACGTCGCTCATGGACGGTGCCCTAGACGAGACGTCGCTCACCAACAACATTGCGGGCAATCTGGGCATTTCTCCGTCGGCGGTGGCGATCACACAGTTGCCAAGAGCCATAACGCCACCGCTGCCCCCCCCCCCGCCGCCGCCAGCTCCTCCCCAGGCACCAACTCCGCAAAGGCCACCACCGATCTCGCCGGCACCGTTGCCGCCGTGCCCCCGAGTCCCCCCGAGTCCTCCACCGCCATCGCCCCCACTCCCACCAGCACCTCTTGGTGGCTGGTCACCACCACCACCTCGTCCGCCGCCTCCGCCAAGCCGCCCGCCGCCACCAAGAAGGCCGCCTCCGTCACCCAAAGCCCCGCCGAGCCCCCCTCCTCCGAGAATCCCGCCGCCAGGGAAGCCGCCGTCCTCGCCATCACCGATGCCGCCGGTCCCACCATCAATGCCACCACGCATGTGCCACCCAGTGTATGGCAACGGCGACTGCTCTGAGTTCGACTTTTGCAGTAATCACGGCGTTTGCCACAAGGGCAAGTGTCTTTGCCGTGCGGGCTATGGTGGCCGCTCGTGCGAGCGACAAGCTGTTTGTCACTTTTGGGATGTCACCACCAGCCAATGGCGCCAGGAGGGCGTTCGAACGCTGGACTCACCAATCGAGGTGGGCACGTCGGGCGTCGTGCGTTGCGCTATCAGCCAGTTTCCAGTCGCAGCAACGGAGTACGCGGCGTTGTGGTCCTTGCCACCACCCGGGCCGACATCGCTGATCCAAAGCATCTTTTTGGCCTCGGGCGACGTAGACGACTTTGACTTTCCACGGCGCGCCGGCATCCGCGCGGCTATTGCAAATGCAGCTGGATCAGGCATTACCTTGAATGACGTGGCCCTAAACGTGCAGCCGGCCTCAGTGAGAGTGACTGTTCTGATCACCGTCCCGGTTGTCAGCGCCAACACCATCACCCGGACGCTCGCACTGGGGATTTTTTCGAGCCCGTTTGCGCTCCAGGAAGCTCTCAGCGCCGCTGGCGTGACTGGAATGACTGTCACGTCGATAGAGACTGCCCCACAGGTGGGGGTACCCGAACAAAACCTCAGTGTCGAGGAGAGCATCCAGCTCGCCCAAGAATTGGCCGATAACCCGGTCGCAATCACGGTCCTCATCTTGCTCATCCTTGACTTGGCTCACCTTCGCCTCGCGTGGTACCTTGGCAAGCGCGGTCTGTCGCGGGTCGGGCTGATCGGGCTGCTCAAGGAGGACCGGACCAGGTGGAAGGAGGAGCGGATCAAGAGAAAAGCTGAGCTCGAGAGGAAGAAAGCTGAGCTCGTCATCCACCCGACTGCTGCCAGCAAGAAGGGCAAGAAGGCACAGCTGGCCCTCAAGGGCCCTGAGGAAGTGAAACATAAGAACCCAACGCTTTCGGCGCACTTTGAAATTATGGGGGACGTCGCCACCTTCGATGATGGAGCCCTGCTCCGGCGTCTTGCCACACTCCTCGGCGTCGAAGACTCGGCCATCGGAGCAACCCTCACTTCTGGCGCTGATGCGACCACGGTGGTCATCGATGCAGAGATCGAGTGCCCCGACGCAACCACGCTTGTCATGGCAGCTAAGACCCTCAAAAAGAGTGTTCAGCCTCTCGGCGTGGCACTGGGAGTCAAGTTTGTCGCCAAGCCGCAGGTTGATGTCGCTGCAGTCGACGAGGCAGACTTGGCAGCGGCGAGCCTAGGCCCGAAGCAGGCTGCTGATCCCGAGAAGAGGTATGAGAAGATGGCCGAAAAGATGGTGCCGACGATCCAGGAGCGTATTCCTTCCATGGTTGGTCGTGGTATCGGCGCAGGCCTCGGAGGCCTCGGCGCAGGCATCGGGGGGCTCGGCGCAAGTATCGGCGCAGGCATGACCCAGCTTCCTGCAGGGATGGCCAGCGCACGAATGCTTCCGCCTTCCACGTCCCTCTGCGGTGGGCGCATGCCCCTCCCGTCATCCGCGTCGAACATGCTTGGCGGTCCTGCCCGATTACCCGTTCCAGGAACACAGCTGCCGGGTGGGATTCAGGAGCGCATTCCATTTTCGGGCATCGCCGGTGCGGCAACCAGGAGTAAGACAAATCTTCGCCAGCGCAGTGCGCAGGCAATGGCGTCCTCCGGCCAGCGTCCACCCAGTGCGGGCGCGCCCAGTGCGGGGTACATGAGCAGTGCCCTCGTAGCACCGGCAAATCTGCTTGGCGGCCTCGGCCTGACCATGAGCGCCGAGGGCGTCTTGCCGAACACGATTCGCATGCCCGCAACAGATGGCATCCAGGAACGCCTTCCTGCGATGCCTGGGCTTCGGCGGCCTCGGGACGGCTTGCCCCGAAGCACGCGCGCCCCCACAGGGATTCAGGGTCCGGTGCAAGGCATCCAGGAGCGCATTCCCGCAATGCCTCGTCCGAAACCAAGCGTCCCGCCAGTGTCGCCGCCTCCTTCTCCACCCGAGGGAACTCTAAAGTCCGTGCTCGAGTCCAAGTCCGGACTAAAGTTGGACACGCGCCTACAAACTGTCAGCAAGGTGCTGCCCAACAATCCCATGGCGAAGCCCGAGCCCCCCCTGGCGTCCGAACCACCAGTATGGGAGATGCGCAGCCATCAAGAGATTATCTTCGGGGCTCTGCGCGAGCATACCCTGGTGTCCGCAGTGACGTCGACGCTTTATGGTGACAGGCCCAATCTCTCGAGCGTGGCGCAGGCCGCGCAGTTGCTGTGGTGCACGCTCCTTGGCTCGCTGTACCTCTCGACCGTCCAGTTGCGGTACGCATGGCTTGGCGCCACATGGAATCCAGCCACTGACAGTTTGCCTGACGGATCGAAGCCAGAGCTCAGCGATCGCCTGAGGAATGTCTCCTCAGTAGCGATGGCTGCAGCTATTGTGTGCTGTACCTGCATCCTGGGCGCGCGCTGGCTCTTTCTGCTCGCCAATCGCGTCAGCACGGTGCTACCCGAGCAGCAAGGCAAACTCATCTATAACTACATGTGGAGCATCGTCGGCCTCGTTTGCGCATCCCTGGCCATCGGAGCTGTGTCCATGTCGGCCAACATGGACGTCACGAGTGCGCGCGAGGACATTATCGTCGGCTGGATTCTGGCTATCATCGTGCAGTGGCTACTCATAGAGCCACTGATGGTCGCGGTGCTCGCCAGCTGCGGGCTGCTGCTCAAGTGGCTCACCACGTTTGATGACGTGGTCATTTTGCCTGAGGCCCCGGCCACCAAGAATGTCAAGGCCAAGCCCCAATGAACAGCGTCTCACGGACTGCTTACACGTTTGTTCTACATGCCTATCCGATCCGAGAGATGAATTTTTATACTTAGAATCCCCTCCCGACAGTGTGACGTGTACGCGCGGAGATGCAACCGCTGCCCGTGAGCCGTGTCTGTGAGACTCTTCGCATGTGAAATCGACTAAAATCGAGTGTATATCCTTCAGTTTATCGAATGACGAATCCCCAATCGCACGGGGGCGGAGTCCAGTGCGCACCGCACGCGGAGAGATCTCTCATCTCGCACTCCGCTTGGCCTTGGGCCTCTGGTGCGGCGGTGTGGGTTCGTTATGCCAACTCGATATGCCAACTTCCTCACAGCCACGCACTCGGCACTCTCGGAACGTACGGGCAAGGGAGGGAGGAGATCGCCTCGCTCTCACCCCCAGATCATCTGTCACCCTCGCCTCGTGAGGGCGCACTTGCATTCCACAAACTCGCCACGCCGCCCCAGCCATCGCCTTCCCACGTAGTGTTTGCCACTGACCATTGTGAAGGCCATTGTGTTGGATTGTGATTGAAATCCCATCTTGAGCTCGAGGGCCATTGTGATTGATTTCCCATCTTGAGCACGAGGACGAGGCGATTGGAATTGATTGACATCGTGATCGCCACTGTGATTGGCATCTCGAAGCTCGCACCGCGAGACGGATCGCTTACCCGGCGCAGCTGGCGCAGCCGCCCTCGTCGCCGCCGCCGCCGCCGCCGCCGCAGCCGCCGCCGCAGCCGCCGCAGCCGCCGCAGCCACCGCAACCGCTACCCTTGTTGCGATCGTCCTCACTGAGGTCTTGCGCACCACACGCCATCCAAAAGCTGAGAGAGAGTGTGGGTACTCCGGCTGCGGCGATGAGCAGATTTGAGTTTAGCGGTGTAGAATCATAGTTGGAATCATAGTTGGTCGCGAGCGGTGTCATGCATTTCGCTACCTTCTGGCAGATCTGCAGCGTGATGCACGTGCCGAGCACGAGCGCAATCAGCGCCGCGTGCTCCGCCACTCGGGCAATGGCTGCATCGGCGCTGCCGAGCATCGTCTCAGCGTCGCCGCTCAGGTCGGTGATGGTGATGGCGCCGGTGAGCAGATTAGCCGTCACGAGGGTGTGCCCCGGGCGAAGGATCCTGATCTCGCCGTACGCGTTCTCCCCGCTGCCAACCGTCGTTACCGTCGCCAACATTTCCGGCTGGCCCTGGCGTGACGGATCAAGCTCGTGAAGCTGCACGACAAATTCTCCATTGGCCCTCCTGGTTCCCCGGGTGCCCTTGAGCCCCGGCGTGTTCCCGACGGGCCTTCTGCCAGGAATACCCGGCGCGCCGGGGTGAAAGTTCTGCCACGAACAGAGGGCGAGCATCGCATCGGAACCGCTGCTCGTCACGAGCAACCCGACGTCGCTCGTCCGGCCGTCCTGCGTGTAAACTTTGCGGGTCTCAGGATCGATCCTCGCGAGCGGCCGGACCCACCGATTCTGGCCAAACACCAAGGGAATCGCGAGCCTACCGCGGGGATCGCGCTTGGGAACGGTGGCAGAGTCGACGAGCCGCGCGGCGGCGAGCTCGTTGCCCGCGGCGTCCATCACCTGCACACACGACGCGTCGAGGCTGGCTCCCTCCGCGTGGACCACCTTCAGTGTGAACGGAGCGACGTCGCGCTTGAGATTGCCTTTGACCACGCGCTCGCAGACGAGTGCATGCGTCGCCGCCTTGAGGCTGGTTGCCGCCTTGGCCTTGGCCGAGCCGTCGACTGGCGTCAGAGTCACCATCTCGCCGCCTGGCATGAGCAACACCTCCGGGACGGGCGCGAAGCTGCCCGGCTGCAGCAGGTAGTTCCACGCGCAGCTCGCCGGCTCGGCAGCGCAGCACAGGCACCTGCTGGCGGCTTCCTCTATCTCCACAAGGCCCTCGAGCGCCCGCGCGATTTCGGGAGCTGTCTGCGGCATCGGCGGCGGCGGCTGGCCGCGGTACATGCCGCCGTCGATTGCCCAGCCGTGCTCGAAGGCCTCATGCCACATCTGGCGCGTTGCATCGGCGGACGTGGCCAGCTTCGCGCCGGGCGTGCGGTCGTTGACCGAGTCATCGTGGTCGAGCAGCCGGCCGAAGAGCGCGGTCGTGTCGGCGACGTAGGATGGCTGCAGCTGGTGCGCATGCCACACGACGTCGATGTCGTACGTTGGCACGAGGAACTTGCCCGGGTTGCGCCGGCGCAGCTCGAGGAAGCAGAGGTAGCGGGCGACCGCACGCTGTAGGAAGGGCGTCTCGAGGTAATGCGGCAGGCTCACCTGGTAATTGAAGACGTTCTGGCGCTCCACCGCCGCGGCGATGTCGTAGCCGATCTTGGAGACGAAGGCGGTCGTGTCTGCGCTGGGCGGCGCCTCCTTGCGCGCGGCGGGGCCCCGCGGCGCCCACGGGACCCAAAAGGGCTCGTGGCCAAGGCCATGGCTCTCGCAGAAGGCTGCCCATCGTTGCGCGGATGCGGCGAACTCGGCGTCCGTGTACGCCAGGCCGGCCCTTGCGCGATCGAGGCCGATCCCGGCTGGCCAGGTGCGGCGCTGCCAAGTCGACGGCAGGCGGGTGGGCACGGAGCGAAAGAGGGCCGTGCAGTCCTCCACGTAGTGCTCAGGCGCCAGTTGATGGCAGAGCCACACCCACGATACGTCCGGGGGCGGCACAAGCATTGAGAGGTCTTTCTCAGCGACCGCCATTGCTGCGAGGGGCATCCATATTGTCTCATAGCGCCGCAGCGCATGCGTGAGCTCGGCCCCCTTGCGGAGGAGGCACGCCGGCACGGAGCGCAGCAGGTATTGCAGATCCTCCGTCGCAACCAGCAGCTCGGCCGCTGACAGAGAGAGCGTGACGTCGGGCGGTGGTGCGAGCGTGGGCCGAACGCTCCCGTTCGGGCGCTGGACGGTGATGGTCACGGTGCCGCCGCTCGCCGTGAGGATCGCGATGGCTTGCTCGACCGAGGCAATCGTCTCGCCATCGATGCTATCTATCAGGTCGCCCCGTCTCAGCCCGGCAGGCTCCAGGTCATCTTGGAGAAAGACTCGGTATTTCTGCGTCAAGTCGCCTCTCTGTACGTTGATGCCATCCAGACGTTCTCCTGCCTCCTTGCGTGTGGTGGCGGTGACGATCGTCTCACCCGAAGCGTTGACATGCTTCGTATGCCGCCATTTGGCCGCTGGCACCAGCTGCCCCGCCGGGACTGCAACTGACGACGGGGTTTGGGCGAAGATGCCTGCCACACCCATTATTTTTGGCGAGAAGAGGCCGGCGACTTCCATTATTTTAGGAACCGTAGTAAACTCGACGCGCCGCGATGCGCGAAACTTGGACTTTTGAAACGTCTTCATCGCAACATAAATAACCGCGACAGCGGAAGGCGGGCGCGCTCATTTCTAGTTTGCACGACCACACCAAGCGGCAAGGACGAACTGGACCAATAGCGCCCGCCGGCCGCGCGCCCAGACTAGCGACGAGGCGACCGGTAGCGGTACCGGGAGACCGGGAACCGGCGCGAGCACTGCGCGCGCACGGGTCCGACGACTCTGGCGAGGCGGTGGAGGGCGCGGCGCGAGCGCCGCGCGCATGGTCTCAAGCAGCAGTGTGATATTTTTGGGCTGATTCCTCTATAGTCTAAGGGTCGAGCGCTGAGGACTATAGGGTTCTCGACGGACGAGGGTCGGGTCGCTAGCTCGTTCGACCGCGGAGCGCCGGAGGTCCCGCTCTCCCGCGTCGGGCGAGAAGACAAATCTGGAGCAGAAGATAAACCATACATTGAGCCCTGGCCTCGACAACTCGACAGGAAAGAGGGAACTCGACAGGAACTCGACATCTCCCAAACAAAGCATTGACATGTCCAAACAAAGCGTTGACATGTACTGGCCTGCAGAGACCTTCACAAATCGTCTTGGGCGTCTAAGTGTTTAGCGGGCATCTTCGGTTGCGGCGGTGCCCCAGAAATCCAACTCGACGTGCCCACGCCCGTGCCGTCAAAGTTGCGCGAGAACCCGTCGCTCGGGTCGACGGGCGGCTCATCTGCGGCTTGGTACATGGTGGTGGGCGCTCCGAAACCGTCTTCATCGGGCGGCGCCACGGGCACGGGCGCGAGGGCACGAGTCGCCTCGTTCGAACGTAAAAAGTACACAGCCAGGCACACCGAAGCCCACCTGCGACAGTCCGCGGCAGGAGGCGCACATCGGCAGGTGAGCCCGGCGACACACGAAGAGCACGGCGACACACGAGGAGGTACAAGAAGGGCGCTGTAATGGGCGTAGGGGCGCTCACGTGGCGGCAAAGCCATTCATTGTGCTAATGAAGCTTGTAGGTACGAAGGAGAAGGCAATGGCCTGCGCCCACCACAGCGCGAGGGAGAGCGCAAAGGCGAGGCGGTGGGTGGTGGCCTCCTCAAAGAGGAGGTATACGCTGCACATGATGAATGAGACGAGACCCACGATGAGCGCCCACGCCTTGACCGCAGGGTGCTCCCACGAAGCCTGGCCAAGCGCGACCGCGGCCGTGATCCATACGGCCGTCGACGTGAGCGCGAGGTAGCTCAGAATGGTTCTCTCCTTGGGAGCGCCGCGCGCGAGCGCCTGCAGCTGCGTGACCGCATGGTCGAAGGGCGGCACGTGCGCGCGGCACAGCTGGAAGGCGCCCATCACGCCTGCCACGCTGCTAAACCAGCCGTTGCACAGCCCTTGGAATGGGCCGACGAAGGTCATCACGAAGGTGGCGGGCATCCACCACACGAGCAACATCAGCGAGAGGTGCGGGAGCCCCTCGTGGAGGCGCGGCGAAATCGCTTGTGCGAGCGGCTCCGCGAAGAGCACAAGCGCGACGGGCGCGACGAGCATGAGAGAAACTGCGCCGACGACGACGGCGTAATTCACGAGGCCGTCGCCGCCTGTTGTCCGCAAGCTCGCGGCGAGCAGCTCGAAAGCGGACGCCAGCATGAGCGCCACCGTCGCACTGATCGGTTCCACCGAGGGCACGTCTTCCGACGGGGGAGGCTCCATCGTCGGCATGCGCCCTTGGGCGGCGACTCACACTTTCACGAAGCGGACCTTTTGTTTGACGATTCGGATGACTCCGGTTGTTTACGATGATGGACGATCTGAAACTTGCGTGCTTACGGATACAGTACAGGTGGTTTCGAAACTTAGGCAGCCGACGGAACTTTGAACTCTGCGTTCTCCGCGATACGAGCTACGTTTGTCGCAAACACGACGCGTGGACGATGGCGAAGGGCGAGTCGGTGCTGCTGCGCTCTCTCGTGACCGCGGCATACATCGCGGTCACGGCCGTGAGCGTGTGGTTTCTCAAGGGCGGAAGCCTGTACGGTGGCCGGTCAGCAGCGCATGTTTGGTGGTACGGGTGGGTGACGGCGCTGTCGACTGGGCTGGGCGCGCTTCCCACGGCCTTCCTGCGGACAACAGGCGGCGACGAGGACAAGTACTGGCTCGGCCTCGCCAATGCAATGGCCGGCGGCATGATGACGTCTGCGAGTGCCGCGCTGATTATCGAGGGCGTGGAGCTCGGAGTGGGCGAGCGCGCCCCGTTCACGCCGCTGCAGTGCGTGGCCATAGGCGGCGTGATCGGCATCATGTTCATCGTTGCCAGTCAGCGCATCCTCGACGGCTCGGACGACGTCAAATTTAGCATCATCGAGGGCATCGATGCGCGCCGCGCGCTGCTGATCGTCGTCGTGATGACTCTGCACTCGTTCTCCGAGGGCATCGGCATCGGCGTTTCCTTCGGCGAGAAGACGAAAGAGAGCCTGGGCATGCTCGTGACCACCACGCTGGCGGTGCACAACGTCCCAGAGGGCTTCGCGGTCAGCGTCGTGCTCGTCTCCAAGGGGATGAGTGTGTGGGGCGCCGCCCTATGGAGCGTCATGACGAGCGTTCCTCAGGTACGCGCCGTGCGGGGCGAACGGCCTCTGAGCGTCTCTGATTGCCTTCCTGGAGCGCGATGGCTAGCATTTTAGATGTATGCGCCATCCCGGGCACGCTCCACAGCGCCACCCTGGGCGGACCCGTGGCGCAGCGGCAGAGAGAGCCCCTGCCGCACAGCCTCGACCACAGCATGCTGCAGCCTGCATCCTTTTGTGCTGCCAGCGCTCACCCTACGCGAATCACCTCGCGCCCGCGGCGCCACCCCTTTTCTCATCCCTCTCTCACTGAGTGACCTCCTTCGGGCAGCCGCTGATGGCGATCGCTGCGTTCTTGTTCGTGGACGCGTTCGTGCTCGTGCAGCCGATGGGCCTGGGGTTTGCAGCTGGGGCGATGCTATGGGTCGCATGGATGGAGCTGTTCATTGAGGTGCGTGCGCGCATGCGCGTGCATGCACATCGCGCCGCCTTGCACGCCCGAGGCCATCTCGAGGCTAAGCCGCGCGGTCCGTGGAGGCGTGCACTCGGTGCCTCCTTGGCCTGCCGGTACTGGTACCCTCTGCGCCGCTCGACACGACGCCCGATCCACTCACCTCGACTGTTGGCTGCTCTCGGTGCTCACAGGCTCACGAGGCGTGCGGCCTCATGAGCACTGCGACGACCGGCCTCGCCTCTGCAGTGGCCATGGGTCTGTGCCACAGCTATCTCATGTAGGGGTGGACTCATGACGGTGTTCTGCCAGCGAGGAGTTGCGCGTTGTGAAGGGCGTCCACCACTCATGGACCCTGCTCGCCCTAAGTTCATTGATAAGTTCACCTTAGCGATGCATGTGCGGGCGGTTCGAGGCAGCAGCGGATGCATGCATCGAGGTGGGCGTATGCGTATGGATGCAAGCATCGAGCGGTGGGTTTATGGTGTCGTCGGTCTCGTCATTATTTAACATTATTTATAAATGAAAATGAGAACGGTTGAGTTCGTGGAGACAACGGCTTCACGTCAGTACAGGAGCGGAAATAGAAACTGCGCTCTGTATTCTATGGAATCTGCTCCGCCTACGTAGGTAAGCCCTAGTATTTCACTCGGAAACACGAA
>ENA-UOXG01001215-UOXG01001215.1-mixed-culture-metagenome-genome-assembly--contig:-NODE-1215-length-17133-cov-36.751962_pt1 | contig 17133 bp, 10 predicted proteins | sample MGYA00238159_ERZ761634 | MGnify/ENA primary metagenome ERZ761634 (study PRJEB28908, sample SAMN08776845) | mixed culture metagenome | isolation source: Freshwater growth medium | place: USA... | reverse complement strand
CGCCCCCGCCGCCGCCCCTGCCCCCCCCGCCGCCCTTGCCGCCGCCGCCCCCGCCGCCGCCCCCACCGGCCCCGTCGCCGCCCCCGCCCCCGCCCCCGCCGTCGCCGCCGTCACCGCCTCCATCCTGGCTCGTTAGTGCCTTGCCACCGACGCCCGTGCTCGTGTCTGGAGCCCTTCTGTCGGCCATCGCTCTCGCAGCTTTCATGGCTCTCTGGCGAGCCTGTCGTGACCGACGCAGCTACAATCTCCTCGGCAGCAGGGACGATAGTCTTGAAAACGGCGGCCTTGGCGGCGGCGGCAGCGGCGCCGGTGATGGAGGGGACGAAGCAGGCGGCAGCGCTGTGCGCTTGCTCGCCGACAGTGTCAAGAGTCTCCTACCCAATTTCCACGAGGCGGCTCACTCGAGGCCCATGCCCCTCTCTGAGCGACCAGCTGCCTCTGGACGAGCTACCGCCGCAGCTGCAGCGCTTAACACAGCGCTCCTCGCGATCCCTTCGCCGCAGGCGCGCTCGAGTCACAGTCCGCCCGGCACAGCGCGTCGCTCGACCAGTTTCTCCAAGTCGCCCGGCAGGTCATGCTGGAGCACGTTCACTTCGGTGACCGGGATGGACTCGTCCACGCCGCTGCCTCCGCCGGCGTCGGCTCCACCGCCGGTGCTGCCTCCTGTCGCTGCGGCGTATGCTTCCGAAACGGCCGCCACTTCAGCTGTGACGGCGGCAGCCAAGGCAGCTGAGGCAGCCGCTGAGTCCGCCTCTCGCGCCGCCGCCGCCGCCGAGTCCACTGCCGTCGCGGTTGCCGCCGCCGCCGCCAGCTATCAGCAGTTTGCAAGCGTGGCTGCGGCTGCGGCAGTTGCTCCCCCACAACTTCCTCCTCCGCCGCCGCCCCCGCTGCCGCCGCCGCCGCCGCCACCGCTGCCGCCGCCGCAGCAGCAGCAGCAGCAACCGCCGCAGTCGCAGCCGCTTGCAGAGGCCGAGGCAAACGCCCTGCGCCAGAGACTTGCCAACGTCGAAGCGGCGCTCGAGGCAGCCACCACCTCACTGTCGCCTCCGCCGCACCCTCCGCCTCCACTTCCGCCTCCACTTCCGCCTCCTCCGCTTGACGAGCCGGAGCCTCCAGCGTCGCGCTGGAGCTTGGCATCGTCCACCTCGATGGCAACGAGATTCGTCGCCGCGTTCTCACCTCCGAAGAGCACAGCGTCGGCCGACGTGCCCAAAGCGCCCACGACGGCGCCCATGGTGCCCACGCTGTTCGACACGGCCAGCTCCCCGTCTGAGCCAGCCGTCTCAACTTCTGCCTCAGCTGCTGCGAGTGCCTACATGGCGGTGGCTTCGAGCGAGCTCACTCTACCGTGGGCAGAAAGAGCCCGACACGGTGCCTCGGTCGACCAAGCCACGCAGGTGGCGACCGGCGTCGATCAAGGGACGCAGGCCGACTCTCCTGTCGAGTTCCACAAAGCTCCGAGCGACACCCCCTCGACTTGCATGCACCCCGCGGGTTGGCGCCGTAGTGACGAAGCACAGGTATCCTCCGCAGCTTGGCCGTACGGCGTGTACGGCCAAGCCGTCGAAGGCTGTGGACGCCCTTCGGTCAGCTTTGCGTCCCCCGCACCATTCTTCGAGCCATACCCGCCTCCACACCCGCCCGCCGCCTTTGCGCCACCCAGTGCGGCAGTGACGCCACGCCCAACGCTCAGCACTCGTAAACCGTCGGTGCCTACTACGCCGCGGCGCAGCTTCACCGGCTGCTCAAGTAGCCTGGCCCAGCCCGGCGACGTCGACTTGACGAAGCTCGCCGCGAGGGCCATGAGGGCCAAAATGATGGGCAACATGGCCGAGCATGAGCGGCTGAGCCGTCGGCTGGCGTCGGCTGGCGTGAGTGAGCCCTTTGAGCAGACGGCGCGCGCTCGCTTCTTCTCGACCGAGCCTACAATGCTTCAGACCGCCATGCAACAGCCTGCGATGTATCGGCCTGCGATGTATCCGGCGCGTTGCCGCACAGCTGGGGTCCAGGCGGGCGGCGCAGGCGTGCTTGGTCGCATCGGCGCCGCCGCGACGTCGCATCCCCTGGAGGCCTTCGACCACATGACGCTCGCGACCCTCGGGCTAGCATGCATGTGGCATGATGAGGACGGCAAGCAGGCGCGGGCGCGACTGTGGAAAGCGTGCGACGCGCCCTCGAGCACAGGTCGCATCTCTGCTGCTGACCTTGACCGCTGGGTGCGTGCGGCGCTCGGCTGTCCCGCGCGTTTCGTCACACGGCCCACGACGAGCCGCATCTTTGAGGCCGCCAAGGAGCAATTGGAGACCAGCTGGGGAAGGGAGCCGCGCCTCTCTACATTTGGGATCCAGGGCGCGTACGGGACAGTGCTCGTCTCGGGCGCCGCCGGCGATTACGTCGAGCCTGGCGTCGGCTTTTGGCGGCTGTGCCTCCTCATCCACTGCTACCTCGAGCTCTATCTGCGCTTCCACCCACCCGACGCCGAGGCTCACTTCGTCGAGGAGGATGAGCTGATACGCGTGGCCACATTCGTGCGACGCTGGGGTGCGCCGGCGCTTTCGGCCGAGCAGGCGCGCGCCGAGTTTGAGCGGATGGAGTACGAATACGGGCACGCTGTCTTCTTCCATGAGTTGCTCGACTGGGCGATGCGCTTGCTGCTCAAGAGCACTGCCCCGGGCGCGAGCGGCTCGTCGGATGGGTTTCCGTTTAAGGAACTCGAGCGCCTCCTCACCGCGCAGATATCGCGCCCCGATGGGCTGCGCCCGGCGGCCAAGCCGCTCACGATGCTTTGAGAGAACAGGTTTCTGTCATATGAGTCCACAGCGGGTGCTTCAAAGAGGATAGAGGTGCGAAGGCCGGGCCAATTCAGTTGATGTAGGAACCTATAGTCATTGGCTTCGGGCTTTGCAGGCCCGCCCTCTGCCTCTCGCACATGATCAGAGCGAGCGCCTTCCGCCTTGAAGGCCGCGGCCGCCCCTCTCTTCCCTTGCCCTGGAGCGTTATGCACATTCATTTACCGTTATGTACGTGAAAGTGTGGACGGCAGCTGGGGGCCATGCTGGGGGCGGAGGACTGATTTCTTACTACTCGACAAATTTCCATCGGTCGATATGTTACAAATATCCCGGTACGCGGTAGGTACTAGGTTCGGTTTATTAGCCGGTTACGTGGGTAACCGATATGGGCAGCTAGAAGCGCACACGCTTGGTCGCAGCTGAGAGCTGTTCGGTTGACAGGTGAGCATCAATGCAATTAACATTAACTGTTATAACCAGGCGTTCCGCACCGTCCGTTTCACGAACACGTCCACCTCTCCACGCGGACAGAGCGCTTAGCGTCACTGGTACGTAACCGAGAGGGGAAGGAAAATCCCCTCTCGAGTCGAGTCGAACAGCTTCAGCGCATGGGAGTCGAGTGGAGTCGAGACTCGAGTTCTCTCGGCCCGTCCGCCCCTGATCCGTGATCGGCTGATACACCGTGGATCCGTGGCTGCCCGTGCGCAGCGTTGTGTATGCTGATTCTGCATTGGTTCGGTTAGGACCGACACGAGCGCTTGACGTAAAGCATCGTACGGCTTTCGCACCCACTCGGTAATCACCGGCTGGCTGCCCTGTGTTCAGTTTCTCGACTGCGGTCACGGGCCGCCCGAGTTGCCCAGGCACGAAGCAAGAAGCGTATCGACTTGTGCTGGCAAGGTTCCAACCGGAGCAATACCCATGAGCTCGTTTGCCTGCTGAACAGCTAAAAGTGCTGGAAGTCCCGTCTCAAGGCCAAGGAATTCGGAGATGCGGTGCAGCTTAGTTGCGAGTGACGCTTCTGACGGTTGGGCTCTGCGGCTAAAGTGTGGCTGCTTCTGCTGACGATACATCGCCGGCGCCGTCCACGCGGCAGTTGGCGGCCGAAAAGCCGTCGGTGAATCCACCTGATGCCCGCTGGCTGGAGTGCCCCCTGCCCAGGTCGTATCGGGAGACGGTGCGAGGCGAGCGGTGGACGCGTCGCCCGAATGGGCGGGCGAACCAGAAAGGGTCGGCGAGCCGTCAGCAGAAATTCCAGCGGCGGCGGGCAGAGCGATTTCAGAGGAAGCCTCCTCGGAGTCTGCTGCGTGTTCCGGTGTAGCTTTCTGATCCGTCGCGAGTTTCGCAGAGGGCCATAGCCTGGGAGCAGGTTTCGGGGCCGTACGGTAGTTCGAGGCGGAAGTCAAGTCCACCTCTGCCCACGCGGGATGGGCAAAGTAGCCTCGACGCTGAGCAGCATAATAGTTTGAGAGCTCTTCGCCCTCCGCGAGGCCACACTTGCGGCATCGCCCGAAGCGCCACGAATGCAGTCCTCCATAGCTGCAGGTGCCGTACTCGGACTCCATCGCCGAGTTCGGCCTTTGCTTGAAGGTGGAGGTCTCACCAGGTTCGCGCCTCCAGCCACCAGCAATTCGTAAGGCCGCCTTGTCTGACAGCCTGTTCAAGCACTTCGGACACTCGTCCTTTCCATGAACGTCTGGCCATCGATAACCGCAGGTGGGGCACTCTTTCCACTTTTTCGAAGGCAAAGGCCGAGCTGCATTGGATGGAGCGTAGCCGTAGAGTGCAGGGTAGCCGTATGGGCTTTGCCAAAAGTAGTGTGACCATTCGACCTCCATAAAGTCGTTGACAAGCCCATGCCAATCAGGTGGGATTCTGCGTAGACAAGGGCTGAGAGGGCTGTTCATGCCTAACCGGAACCGGACCGATCGTGTGTGGGCTCGACGAAGAAAGCGTCGAGTTCCAGCGCAGCGCGCGTGTGCAGGCCGGGTTAGCGACTGGACACGGTGGAGAGTGAAACGGAGGTCCTTTGAACTCGCCCACTTACCGGTGCCGGAAAATTTTGAGTCGGCCGCGGTTTCGGTCGTCGCGCTGTCTGCGGGTCGTGCGGGTTGTGTGTTGGTGGGTTTGGATGGATGGATAGATGGTTGTGAGGTTCGTCTGTGTGATCCGTGTGCCCGTGTGCGCCCTTCTGTCCCGTGTCCCTTGTGTGTCCCGGCTCCCCCGTCCCCCCCGGTGTCTTTGAACCGTAAAAAGACACCGGGGGGAGCCGGGACGCAGAGATCTCGAACGCTCACAACCAACCCGACCCAGTCATGCAGTTAACGGTATAGCGATTGTACCGGTTACCGGTTCGTGATTCATCAGGATACTTCAGGGGATACTTCATACTTTAACAGGAAAGTGAATCGCACAGCACGCACGACGCAGGCGCTGGCGGAACATAGCAACAGCCCAACAGGATACGAACCTCGAACGCGTCACGATAAACGTTTATCGTATGGTTTATCAGTAAAGTACTCGAGATGTACTAGCAGACTCCTCTCATCCGCAGGCCTCCCATCCGCGTCCCACTGTCCTACTTCTTTCCCGTGTCCGCCGTCGTCACTTCTCGTCACTTTCACCACTTCTCAATGTGATTGTAGATTGAGTCCCGGGATGATGCAGCGGCGGTGCCCGCACAGTCTTGGGGCGTACGTATGGGACTCTCACTGGCAAGCTTGGCCCGCTCTCTGTCGAGCGTGGTGGCAGCATTGTTGGTACGTGCTCTGGAATGACTATTGCTCGCACCGGTGGAGGCATGAGTATCGTGCGCTGCCGTGCAGGTGTGCCGCCGACCATGTTCCTAGGAGAACGAAGCTTCATGTTGCCACTCGCATCTACAGCGAGACGTGGCAGAAGTGAGCTGCGCGGCGTCGTGGCTACTTGCCTCAGGTTGCCCAGCCTGTCGCAGGCCGCATCGCGCATGGACCCACGCACCACGCGGGTGAACTCTTCGAGGGATATATCCCCCGAATGGTCAACGTCCATGAGATTAAAAAAGGAGTCGACTACCTTGGGATTCGCGAGACCAAGCTCGGCCATTGATTGTCGGAGCTCCTGTAGGCTCATGCGCCCGCTGCCATCAATATCCCATCTATTGAAGAGCGCAGTGAGCGTCGACCAGTTGGCAGCAAGGCCATCAGCGAGCTGCGAGATAAAGTCGTGGTCTGGCGAAAGCTTGATGTTTTTTATCACACTCGCTGAGCGCTGTTCAGCCGAGAGCGACTCCATCTTTTCCCGCTTGACCAAATTCTCTTTTTTCAGTTCAACCACTTGCGGAGGTTTGAGTCCTTGGATGGTTTTGCGGAGGTCGTGGTATGCTATCGTGTTGACTGCGCTCTTCTTGCTTCCATGCTTCATAGACTCGAAGACAAAGTCAATGTCGGCGAGCATCTGTTTCTCATCCATGTCACCCTTCCTATTCAACCAGGTCGAAGGGTCAATTTCAATCGCGTAGATTGCGTCGCGGAATTCCTGTTTGGAGACCTCTCCATCGCCATTGACGTCCCAGGATCTAAAGAGGTCCATAACTCGCGCCGACTGCAAACGCAGGCTTTCGCGGATGCGATCGCATCGCGCTTTCTGCTGCTCCGGGATGCCCCAATTGAAGTCAATTTTCTGAAGATGACTGAGGTCAATCTTGACAAACGCATTCTTGCTCTCCTGCCGATCGTAAATGGCCCTTAGCCTTTGGAGTGGACGGTTGCGCCTCATCGACTCGAATTCGAGGCGTACCCGGAGGTCCCGCAAGTCGAGCTCTCCGCCCAAATCGATGTCGAATGCATCGAAGACACGGTCGATGAGATCATCGTCAGCCTCGAAACCGTAGTGCCGAATCACTTTTCTGAATTCCGCCTTGTCCACAAACCCGCCGCCATCTTCATCCCACTCTAAGAATAATTCCTCGACGTCCGCCGCTGAGCGCGTGAACGCATCCTTGAGTGCCGCAACTATGAACTCAAATTTGTCGAGCGTGCCGCCTCCATCGATATCAATCTCTTTGAAACGCTCCATGAGAGCTTCTTCAGAGTGCACTCCCATCTCTCGCTCACGGATCATCCTTGAAAACTCCCGGAAGTCGAGTTGCTTGTCACGATTTGAATCCAGCGAATCGAACTCCATGACGGCCTGGCGCATCGCGAGGGCAAACTCTTTGGTGGCGGCCTTACGCGCCGCGATGGCCTCCGGGGACATGTCGCGCCTCTTCTTTGGCGGCGGCATTCGTACCCTGAACTGTTACAGCTCAGGAGAACGGTTCTTCCCCGTTTTGCAACTAGTACCGATAAAAAGACACCTGGGGAGCCGGTACCGGTACTGTACCGGTACCGATAGACTTTCCTCCTTTCCACGCACCGGAACCGTAACGGTTACTTTGGCGGTGCGCGGCTGCGCGCTCGCGCCCCGCGTACAGTACGCAGTACCGTATCGATCCAATTTTTTTACGCGGCGAGGGGGCATGCGGCGCTGCGGCGGCGGTGGCGGGCTGGCGGCGCCGGACGTACGATTTTCGTACGGGGCCCCAAGGCCGCCGGGCGTACGATTTTCGTACCGGGCCCCAAGGGCCCCAACCGCCCCCCTGTGCCGCCTGACGCAAGACACCATTCTCTTTCCCACACGCTGTGTCGGCCGATGGGCGGCAGCAACTGCGCCTGAGTCCCAGGGACTGTTTCCGAACATGAAGTCGAGTTTAACCGCGGTGCTTCTGTGCGTCGCGTATACGGAGGCTGCTGCCACCATCAGCACCGTAGACGTTGTGTTGGCACCCTCGCCACCACCGCCCTCGCCCTCGCCGCCGCCGCCGCCGCGCTCACCCTCGCCAACACCGCCCTCGCCGTCTCCGCCGCCGCCCTCACGAAGACCGCCGCCCTCACGAAGACCGCCGCCGCCCTCATCCTCAGGCCTTCGGCGCCTTCAGACCACAGGCGGACCGCGCTCACCCTCGCCACCACCGCCATCTCTGTCTCCGCCGCCCCCCTCGCCACCACCGCCATCGCCGTCTCCGCCGCCGCCCTCGCCTCTCTCGGACCCGTCGGCATCGCCGTCGCCCGACGCTTCTCCATCCCCATCTCCCGACGCATCGCCCTCGCCCTCGCCCGACGCATCTCCATCCCCATCTCCCGACGCATCGCCCTCACCCTCACCCGAGGCTTCGCCCTCGCCCTCGCCTACCGCATCGCCCTCGCCCTCGCCCGACTCATCTCCGTCCCCATCGCCCGATGCATGCACGTGCCCATCCCCGTCGCCCGATGCATCCCCCTCGCCGTCCCCCGACGCATACCCCCCCGACACGCCACCGGTACCTTCACTGCCCCCACCCTCAACGCCGCCATCTTCTTCTCCCCCGCCGCCGCCGCGCTCACCCTCGCCACCACCGCCCTCGCCCTCGCCGCCGCCGCCGCGCTCACCCTCGCCACCACCGCCCTCGCCCTCGCCGCCGCCGCCGCGCTCACCCTCGCCAACACCGCCCTCGCCGTCTCCGCCGCAACCCTCGCCACCTCCGTCACCGCCTCCGCCCTTACCACCCCCTTCTCCGCCGCCCCCATCGCCGCCGCCGTCTCCGCCACCATCGCCACCGCCCTCACCACTGCCTTCCCCGCCACCATCTCCGCCCCCTTCGCCGCCGCCTTCGCCTCCGCCTTCGCCGCCACCCTCTCCTCCACCATCGCCTCCGCCCTCGCCACCGCCGTCACAACCTCCATCATCTACGTCGTCGCCACCGCCGTCGCCGCCGCCCTCGCCACCGCCCTCGCCGCCGCCGTCTCCGCCGCCGTCGCCTCCACCCGCGCCTCCACCCTCGCCACCCCCTTCGCCTCCGCCTTTGCCGCCACCGTTCCCTCCTCCCTCACCTCCACCATCTCCACCACCATCACCGCCGCCCTCGCCGCCCCCGTCTCCGCCGCCCTCGTCACCGCCCTCGCCGCCGCCATCTCCACCACCCTCGCCACCACCGCCCTCGCCGTCTCCGCCCCCACCCTCGCCACCACCGCCATCGCCGTCTCCGCCGCCACCCTCGCCACCGCCGCCTTCGCCGTCTCCGCCCCCACCCTCGCCACCGCCGCCATCGCCGTCTCCGCCGCCACCCTCGCCACCACCGCCTTCGCCGTCTCCGCCGCCACCCTCGCCACCACCGCCTTCGCCGTCTCCGCCGCCGCCCTCGCCACCACCGCCTTCGCCGTCTCCGCCGCCACCCTCGCCACCTCCGTCACCGCCCCCACCATCGCCATCACCGCCCCCGCCCAATTCGCGTCCGCGGCCGCCGCCACCACCGTCGCCGTCTCCGCCGCCGCCCGAGCCTCCCTCGGACCCGTCGGCATCGCCCTCTCCCGACGCATCGCCATCGCCCTCTCCCGATGCATCACCGTCGCCCTCGCCCGACGCCTCGCCATCGCCCTCTCCCGATGCATGCACGTGCAACGGGGACTTTCTCGACGCTTCTGAGCCACCTGCGTCGCCGTTCCCGCCACTCCCCGCGTACTGCATGTTCAGCGCGGCCGGTGCACCCCTACTCAGCGAGGCATTGAGTCTGCCGATCGTCGCGGGGACGGAGCTGAATAGCACCTTGCTTGCGGCCGTGCGCCTCCTGCTTGGCATCCCACGCAGGGTGCCCGACGGTGAAGCACGTTCCGAACTGCTCTTGCGAGGTATGCGGATTGCCTCCCTCAAGAAATGCGGACTGCCTCCCTCATTGCATGCTGGTTGCCTTCCTCATGGCATGCGGATTGCGCACTCTTGCTCTCGCCAGGTATGCTCAACTGCACAGCGGCACCTCCTCGTAATTCCACAGCAGCACCTCCTCGTACTGCTTCACCGCCGCCCCCACCATCACCATCACCGCCACGCATGGACACGCGCACGGTGCTCACGCTGACCCTCTCGGGTGACGTGTCTGACTACACGCCGGCCGTGCGCACGGAGCTCAAGATGACGTTTGCCGAGGTCGCGGGCGTGCTACCCGAACAAGTCCTCGTCACCATCGAGGCCGGCTCCGTTGTGGTGGTGGTCGAGATCGAATCTCCCGCCGGCGCGGCGCCCACCGTGCTCGCACGCCTGCAGAATGCCTCGAGAACGCCGGCGGCCCTGACGGAGATTCTGAGGAGCCGAGTGCAGGGCATCACGATCATCGTGGAGTCGATCGACTCGCTCGCGAGCGAACCACTCTGGTCGCCACCGGCGCCCAATCTCGAGGCGCTCTTGCGCGGAGATGGCGACCTCGCGAGCGTGCGCCTCGGCATCATCGTCGGCTGCTCGGTCGGTGGGGTGTTCATCTTGGTCTGCTACTACGTCCAGTGCCGGCGGCGGGGCACAACGTTCAAGGGCAGGCAGGTGGCGGTCGGACCGAGCCCTGGCTTCGAACTTGGCAAGGCAGAGGGACACCGCAGTCGAGTTGCGATCGCGCCGGACCCTGGCGACGGCCCTTCATCCGCCGGCTCGTACAACTATCATTGAAGGAAAGAAGCTCGGGCGTCACACAGGACACATCGCGACCTCCACAGTCCTCCAATTTGGCGACTTCTCCCACACTAATACAACACAGTATCTTCGCACAACGCCTGAACTCGCATGCACCATACCAACACAGTACCATCGCACAACACCTGAACTCGCATGCACCATGGATACAGCTCGGCTGTATGTAGCCACGCGGGGGGGCTTGTCATACAAGACAGTGAACCGCATGACTCTACCGGGGAAAAGACAGACCGGCCGCGGGGGGTGCGAGATGACGGACTGAATACACTTGGGTCGTTCGGACTAGAGATACAGTCTGGACTGTACTAGGTGTGCGGTGTCCGGACTGTACTAGTACGCGGCAACGCGGGCCGCAGCGGGCGGAAGGCGGAAGTGAGCGGAAGCCGGAACCTAATATCGATGAACGATGTTTCGGAGACGCACACGCGGAGCCGGAGGAGTGACTGAGGAGTGCGTCGGTGCGAGCGCGGAATCCGGACGAGAGCTAAGAAAGAGCCATGGAATTGGAAAGAGCGGCGCGGCGCCGGCGGGGGGGGCGCGACTTAAAACTTGCTTAAATGACTGACAGACTCGACTGACCAAGGTCACGTACAAAAGCACAAGCTTCATGATAAGTACTCCGGAACATGCTCCGGAAACACGCGCTGCCAGGCAGTCAACCAGCCTCTCAACAGACAACACGAGCGTCAATGCACGAGCTCTAGCTGAAGCACTCAAACTATACAAACAAGCGCTATCGAGTGCTCTCGGTGTCAGCCCGATTAAGAGAGAGTGGGTTTGCGAGGTTACTCTGTTGCTTCCTTGCCTGCTTGCTTGACTGATCGAAAGACATAAGTGTGCGTGTATCGTACTGTATGTCTGCACAGCGATCTTGTGAAGCTTGTGAAGCCGACGTTTCGCATCGCCGCTGCCGCCCCGCAAGTCTCTCAGAGGACCAAGGAGGAGGGCATGGCCTATTCCGGTCCGCCACGTCCGGCGCCTGCTCCACCAATGACACCTGACAGGAGCCTTGGCAATGGCCAGCTCGTACGCTTCGACGCCGATCGTGATCAATTGATGAAGGATGAGCTCTTCAAGCAAATCGAGGCACTGGAGCAAGAAGCTATGCAGCGAGTCAGCGAGGAAGTCGCCACCAGCCAGCGGCGGTTGAGGCTCGATGATGCGCGTGAGTATGCTCATGATGAGCACGAGAAACTTGCAGCCGAACATGCATCCGTCAGGAGGCTCTATGAAAGTATGCAACATACGAATTCGCAGCTCGGCGACGATATCAAAGCCTTCATCGCTAAGGAAGGCGATCTCATCTGCGAATGCCTTGGCGAGATCATCCTGACACGACCGCTCGATCAGAAGCGCATGCACCATCTGAACCTGGTGGCCTCGGAGCTCGCCGATATTCGCTCTCGCATCCTAAACCAGCGCCTGGCATGGCGGCCGGCGCCCAAGCGCAACGGAGCATCACCCATGGGCCCTCGCGCCCCGATGACGCCCGGGCTGCCGTACCAGTCGCCCGTCCGCCGCAGCAAGTCCGCCGCGCTGGTCCGGCCGCGTCTCACGCCGCAGAGCTGGTCTCCGATGCCGCCCGGCTTGTTCCTGCCACCTCCTGCGTGGGGAACTCCAAAGCAGGAGGAGCCGACGACCCCCGCACCAGTACCAGAGCCCGCGCCTGTCGATAACAAGTACGAGGAGCTGATGCAAAAATGGCGCAAGGCGGAGGCTGCAGCACAGCAAGCCGAAATCAATGCCGAAGAGGCTACGAGAGCAGCGGAAACCCTTGCCTTCGAGGGCAAGGCAGCCCTCGAAGAAGTGCGCGCTAAGCACGAGCAAGAAGTTGCTCAGCTCATGCGCGAGCTCGCAGCGCTACGCGACGAGAGCGATCGAAATGTCAACGTTCTCAAGAAGCAATTCGCAGATCAAGCTGAGAACAAGGAAAAGGAGATGCAAAGCTTCGAGGGGGAGCTTGCCGCCAAGGTGGAGGAACGGGCAAGGGCAGAGCGTGTCGAGCTGCTGCGCCGGCAGAGCGCACGGCGCTTGCAAAATCGCAATCTGAGCCGCGGGTGGACTGCGTGGCAGGAAGCGTATGAAGCCCGCGTTTGGGCGCTCCGCAAGCTCAAGGAATCTGCTGCGCACTTTTGGAAGCCCGAGCTTGCTCGCGCTTGGTATGTCTGGCTGCACATGTGGCTGGACATTCAATACGAAAAGGAGCGGAAGAAGATGGAGAACGCCTTCGAGAATCAAATAGAGATCTTGTGCAGGCAATTCGCGAAGCGTCTCAAGCAGCAGGGAATGGCGGCGGCATGGTCATCATGGAAAGAGTTCTGGGATGCGAGGCGGTACTGCTTCACCCTGCTCCGCCACGCCGCCAACCACTTCAAAGCGCCTGAGCTTGCCGAAGCATGGTATGCATGGAGCTCTTTCGTCGAGGCGAAGCATGATGCAGCAGCGTGGATTGCGCAACAGAGGCGCGAGCAGGGCCTACTCGAGGAGTCCGAACAGCTTGGTACCGAGCTGGAGCAGCTACGAGCTGACTACGAGAAACGCCTCAAGGATGCGGAGGAAAAGATGCTCATTGCGCTCGAGCGCCAGCGCGTGGAGCTGGTTGGCTCAACCGAGGAGAAGCGACGACTGGAGCTTGCAATTGGCAAGGAAGAGCGCATTAACCAGCTCCATTCCAAATTTTCTCGGCGCCTCATGCATCAAGGCGTCGCATTGGCATTTTCGACGTGGTCTGGCGTATGTGCCGCGAAGAATTGGATGATGACGCAGCTGCGCATCGCTGGTAATCATCTCCGTTCGCCCGAGCTGGCCGAGGGCTTCGAGATCTGGCACGAGTACGTGGTGGCCGCGCACGAGCAAGCGAAATGGATGGCCCAGCAGCAGCGCGAGAACAATATGCTGGCGACGCAGGGTGCCCTCTCGAAGCAGCTCGAGAGCCTGCGCGCTGAGTATGAACGCAAGCTGAAGCAGGCGGAGGAGGCGAAGCTGCACGCCCTCGAGCGCCTGCGCGTGGAGCTCTCTGGCACCGAGGATGAGAAGCAAAAGCTCAAGGAGGAAATGATGAAACAACAACGTGCCGAAGAAATGCAGAAGCGCTGGGCTCGGAGGTTGATGAACCAGGGAATTATCAACGCTTGGAACGCGTGGGTCGAGACGTGGGAGGCAAGAGTCTACGCAATGGCGCAGCTACGCAAATGTGCCAACCACCTACATTCGCCTGGCCTCGTCATAGGCTTCGATGCATGGTTCGAGTATGCCTATTGGCGAACCAAAATCAAGAACCAAAAGAAGAGCTTATCGCTCGTGGCCCAGAGCGAGTCGCTGCAACAGGAGCTCGAGCGCATCAGGGCAGAGAGTGCCACTAAGCTGCAAATAGCGCAGGATCAGAACAAGGAGCTCGTGGCCGAGGTCAAACGGCTCAAGGGCGGGGTGGCAGAGGCAAAGGCCAAATCTGCTGAGGACCTTGAGCAAGAGCGCCTCGAGCGCGTCAAGGCGGTGCAGAACCAGATCACCCGGCGCATCATTTTTCGCGATCTTGGCCGTGGCTGGGCGACGTGGCACGCTTACTGGACGGATAGGGTCTATCGCAGGCATCAGATGAACATCGCTGCACATCGCCTACGTACTCCGGAACTCAGCAGAGCTTTCCACTACTGGATCTACATATTGGAAGAGGACAAACGCGCAAGTGCAGTGACACGCCTCAAGGACAAGTCCGCGCAGCAACTGGAAGCCATGCAGAGCGAGGTCCGAGAAATGCGCTTCGAAATGGGGAAGACCGACATGGTCCTTGCGGCCAAGGACGACGAGCTTCGCGCTCTCAGGGAGCAGTTCAAGGGGCTCAGCGACGAGATGGCCTCAAAGCGACTGCTCATCGCCGACGCAGAGACGATACACGCCAGGTTCAATCAGCTCACGGAAGCGTACACGATCAAGCAGGCCGAGGCCGCCTCGGCCAAGCAGTCCCTCAAACAGGCGGAAGAAGATGCCATCCGTCAGCGCAAAGAGAACCTGGAGCTGCTCGAGAGTCTGTTGGTTGAGCAGCGAAAGACCTTTCAAGCGGAGCTGGAATCGTTCAAGCGCGAGACCGAGCAGGCCATTCAAGCCAAGGACATGGCCCATCACCACCAGCAGGCCCAAAAGGCCGAGTACACGACGGAGATGAACGAGTTGCGCTCGAAGATGGAGCGTGCTCAAGTCGAGGCTGGCCTTTCGAGCGTGGCCGTATCCGCCGCCGTCATCGAGGAGCAACGCAAGCATCGTAAAGAGATGGAGGTGTTACACAACCATATGAGCGAGCTCGAGAAGACTATTGTGGAGTTAAAAGCAATGCTCAAGGAGAAGAAGGATCTCGCCAAGACCCTAGAAAAAGAGCTCAACCTTAGGCTAAAGGAGGTGGCTATTGCTGAGAAGAAGCTCAAAGATCTAGAGGAGCGCGAAAGGAAGCTCACTGACAGGATCACGGAGCTTACGAAGCCACCGCCGCCAACTCCGAAGAAGGCCCCTGTCGTTCGAAGGAAGCCCAAAGGTCCGCTAGGTGATTTCGATCTGGACGAGGGGCCAGATGCTCCACCAATCGCCGCACAGATCAAAGGTGCGCTTATGAAGAACGCCTCCAAGGTGTTGGATCTCTTCCGAAGCTGGGACGACAATGGTGACGGCACGGTAACGCGAAAAGAGTTTCATAAGGCAATGGTATCTCTCGGTCTCGAAGTGCCCGCGGAGAGCATCGACGACCTCTTCTCTGAGTGGGATGTAGATGGTGGTGGCGAGCTCGATTTCAAGGAGCTCAGCAAAATCTTGCGCAACACAAAACCAGGTGCTGACGTTGATTCCGAGAGGTCCAAAAGCCCGAAAACTGTGCAGCTGCCAAGCAAGCCCATTCAGCTGGAGCCGAAGGTTGTGAAAACCGTGAACGTCACCACTCCGGAGCCACCCAAGCTGCGCGGCCTTGCGGGAGCGGCCAAGCTTCTGGCGGCCACTAAATCAATTAGCGCTGCACGAGCTGCAGGAGCGCCAGCTCCAGCACCCGCTCTAACAGTAATAACATCTGACGAGTCAGGCGCTGCAACAGCAGCGCCAGACCCTGTCTCTCCGCAGTCAGATGCATAGTTAGAGGCAGTGTGAGCTGTGACGAGGCCTGCAGGACAAGAGATCTCAAAAGTGTTGCAACTTGGCATGGCAATACAACTTCCCACAACGTTCGAAATGTGGCTGACACTTACAACGGCAAACGGGGCGAACTATCCGCAAGGTCCAGTTCGCCAGGCCGGCGCCCCGAATAACGGAAAATAGAGAAGGCCGGTTTTACGATCACCGTCATGGCGATGGCCGCGTCACTGTACCGCTCGTATCTCGTATGGCTCGTTTCAGCCAGTTTTCATACCGGGTTAATCCGACACCCTCCGCATAGCGCATACTCCGTCATATCTCTTCGTTCTCGAACGCGGAACGGAATACCGATATACCGGATACGCCCCGCGGGGGCCGAGCCCTCAGCCTCACTTCAGTTTAAACTCAAAACTGTTACAGTAAGCCTCCTGCGACTTGGCACTTGCCCTAACCCCTACAGCTTCAGCTACAGCCTACACACGTATCCACTTCTCTTCCAAGTTTCGCCTCGGCACGGCTTAGGCCGTCCGTACGGCAGTCCGGCGGCACGGGTTCTTAGACTTTAGTGTCTCTACGGCTTTCTACGAATTGCAAAACTCGAGGCGGCCACTGAAGCACAAGAGCAACTGGCGGAGGCACTGGCACTGGTCTGGACGCGCCCCCAGCAACCCCTTCTCTCGCGCGAGCTCTAGCAGCTGGACTTGAAAGCTCGCGTTGAGAAGACAGTTTCCCCGGGCTTGTTTCACTTGGCGGACAGCATCAAGGACATCACGACGCTCGTGCAGCAACAGTAGGGCGACTGCGACAAAGCCCGAGCGGTTGATGCCAGCGGAACAGTGGCACATGCACTTCCCCGCGCGTGTTTTGCAGGCTTGCTGAAAGAAGTCCGAGGCTGCCTCCAAATCTGTGCAACAGGCACGGCACAGGCTCAACTTCTGGAGCAGCACGCCACACGTTTCAGGGGCTCAGGGCGTCTCTATTTCGAGGGCGATCCCGCTCACGTGGCCGCATGCAGTATCCTATCTCATCTCGTGCATCGAGCTGCAAATAGGAAATGCCGGCCGCGCTGTACTCTTCTCGCATTCCAAAATCCATGTTGCTGCAATTCAGGACATGCGTGACTCCAAGTGAACACAAGTGGGTGGCATCCTCAGCCGCCAAGGCATCTCCGAGCAGCAGCCTTGGTGCGATATCCACCGGCAACTCTGGATGAGCAGCTGTTGCTGCAAGTATCTCATGCATGGCAGTGTGCCAGGGCTGAAGCTCGGCATCCGTTGTTGTTGCCAATCGTATGGAAGCAGACGCAGCACCTGCAGCCTCATAGGCTGCAAGTTCGTCCGCTGATACTTCGTCCATCATATCATCAAAGTCATGAAGCTCATCGAGTCGCTCTTGCGGATCGTCAAGCGCCACGCCACACCCTCCCCACCTGAACTCGGGCGCATCCGTACGCGCCTTGAACGCAAGCAAGCCTGCGCCGCTTGTCGGAAGCATGATTCCTGTTCCGTTAGAGAGGGCCCTCTCTGCGCCACTCTCGGCTAGACGCACACCCGCTACCTGTACTTGTAGCCCCGGAGAGGCGTAACACGGGAGTGCGTGCATCGGGATCAGTTTTAAGGGCCATTGGGGGAGGCGACAATTCGGTGCCGGTAGAACCCCACAGGTAGCCGGCCGGCTCCGGCGCCATTGGCCAGTACTGGCTGAGCTCTCGGCTGCCGAC
>ENA-UOXG01001186-UOXG01001186.1-mixed-culture-metagenome-genome-assembly--contig:-NODE-1186-length-17327-cov-47.209067_pt1 | contig 17327 bp, 18 predicted proteins | sample MGYA00238159_ERZ761634 | MGnify/ENA primary metagenome ERZ761634 (study PRJEB28908, sample SAMN08776845) | mixed culture metagenome | isolation source: Freshwater growth medium | place: USA... | reverse complement strand
ACGCCATCACAAGTCACTCTCCCCACTCAGATGTCACATTGTGACCCCGAGTACGGCCTGTGACGTCGCGTTTTGGTCGCATTTCGGTACTAGGGGTATGCAGTGCGACCTGTAATGGCGTGATTCTCTGAATTGTATGAGTCCATATGGTCCCTAGACTCGATCTATGGCCCTCCAGCTATGTGCTGTCTCGCGATCTTTGGAGATGTGCATCGAAATAGACCTTAGTCAATAAGTAGGCCGACATTCGACCCCCCCCCCGTCCTCCACCGAACGAACGGACGGCAAAGTCCAGTTCAGTCAAGTCAAGTCAAGTACACATCCATGCACATCCGGAGGAGGTGAAGCTGAACCGCACAAACAGTGAGGCCCCGGGCGGCGCCCCACAGCACCAGGGCCGTGTGTGAACTCTCCGTCGGCGTCCGGCTCGGTCCGCGGTCCGTTCTCCACGTCTCCTCTCACGCTCTCAGGCCGTTGAGGTTAACGTGGCGTGTGTGCAAAACTGCAAATAACGCGCTGCAAATACACGTCGGTCTCGAGCGTCGCATGTTCACACGGAACACCCGGCGCGGTGGGGGAATGGACGTGAATACACAATTGCAGACTTCGTACCATGCAGACTTCACAAGACTTGTAATCCAATGTATTATTTGCTTTCAAGGGCAACATCTCAAAATGCTGCTACAGGGCTCCTAAGGGTGTAGACTGCTGCGTTAACTGCTACGTGAACGCGGCTGACATGGCATCTGAAACGTCGAATAGGGTAGTCGCGCGCGCGTGCGACCTGGGCGACGTCCGCACCAGCGGCAGCGCGCACGCTAGAGAGCGGCTCACAGCGAGACCGAGTCGCCACATGAGCCTCACCACCTCCTCTTACCCAGCACCATCACGGTGGTGAACGTGTAGACCTCCGCGAGCAGCTGCAACCCGTTGCCGATGCCCACGATGAACCACACGTACAAGTAGTGGCCTTTTGCGATGACCACAATCGACAGCAGAATGCTTTCCAAGGTGTGCATGAAGATATCTGCGCCAGGGACACGATACGGGACGGGACTGTGAGCCTCGAGCGCGATCGCGCAACGGGTGGCGGCTCGGGGAAGGGGCGCCGCGACGCTGCGGCTGATGCCTGGGGAGGCACTTTTGCGAACTCACGGAAGATGCTGATCGGGAGGTCAAACGTTGAGAAGCCGCCAAAGAAGCTCACAGCATTGATGGCCAGCACGCAAAAGCAGAGGACGAGGGCGGCGCTAGCGGAGCCGACCAGACTGTCGAGATCTGATTGCTCGTACAAGAAAGGCAGAGCGACAATGCAGTTGTCCTTGATGGCGTAGAGCGTGAGCAGCGCCGAGAAGAAGTGGCCGACGAGTGCAAGGAATCGGATGGGCACGACGAAGTCGTGGTGCCCCATGCGACTAGTTGCGCTGGTGTCGCCTGAGGGCAGGAATGGCTTGGCGGGAGAGCCGTGCGCCAGCCCGTGTGTCCCTCTCGCGCTTCGGGGAGTGAGTTCGTGTGAACACCGGATCTTCACATGAATGTTGAGTGACCATCGATCTCGTCGCACACGTGCGTGCCGCTCCTCCGGAGCACCTTTTCTGGAACTTGATTTTCGGTTGTGGCGGTCAGTCAAGTCTGCCTTGACTTGACCTGACCTTGCCTTGTGTCGGCGATCTCACAGACGCGGGCCTGCTTCGCTTTTCGCGTCATGTCCACCTCCAAGCGAGCAGCCAACGAAGAGGGCGACGATTCCTCTGCCGGGGGTCGTAGCATGCGCCAGCGCGAGAAGCGCACGTACAACGACGACAACCCTCTCATCTTGGCCGCACTGGCCCACATGGAAGATGAGCGCAAGTCGAGGCCGCAGCGCACGGACGACGTTGCCGCCCGAGAGCTCGGCCTGCAGCCGTACGAGCTCGCAGACTTTGAGCGCACCTGCTGCGCGATCCCCGACGCGCTACGGCGTAAGCCCTCGCGGATGACATCGATCCGTAACCACATGCTCGGCCGCGCTGCAAAGAATCCATCCAAGTTCCTGACATTTGCCGAGTCGGTGAAGGGGCTCGACTCGTCCTTCCAGCGGTCCGTCGCGACGAGCGCCGACGCGGCCGATGCGTCCGCCGTGTACGAGTGCCTGACGCACCACGGCTACCTCAACTTTGGCGTCCTCGACGACCACCCTTGTCTACCTGCAGCGGGCCGCAGCACCGTGTCGTCGTCAAAGGCGGCGGCGGCGGCGACGGCGAACCCCGCGCGTCGGCGCGTCATCGTCATCGGCGCGGGTGCCGCGGGGCTCGCGGCGGCTCGCCAGCTCCACATGCTCGGCCACGAAGTCATCGTGCTCGAGGCGCGTCAGCGCACGGGCGGGCGTGTGCACACCTTGAATGTGAAGACGCCCATGGGTATGGGCTCGGTGGACCTCGGCGCGATGGTCGTGACGGGCACCGAGGGCAACCCGGTCGCCATGATCGCGCGCCAGACGCGCTCGCGCATGCATCGCCTGACCCCGAAGTGCCGCATCTACACGCCGACGGGGCAGCCGGTGCCCGATGCGCTCGACACGGCGCTCGAGGCCGAATGGAACACGATGCTCGACATGTGCAAGGCCGAGGCGCTGCCCGAGCCGTTCGCCGACGTGTCGCTCGGGAGCCGGCTGCGGGCCATCCTGCGCGAGCGCAAGGAGTGGTACAGCACCATCGAGGGGCAGCTCGCCCAAGACGAGGCCGCGCGACGGGCTCACCACGACGCGAGTGGCCCACGGAGCGCCGTCCTGGGCGGTAGCTCGCTCGTGATCTCCGAGGGCGAGGTCGCGATCTCCGCCTATGCGTGCGAGCTGTGCGGCCGCTGCTTCGCGTCCATCGATCGGCTCGACAGGCACCGACTGTGCTGCCTGCCAGAAGGGGACGCCACACGGGTGCTCGTGCGCTCCCATAAGGCCTTCTCGGGCTTCGAGGGCGTCGTGGTGTCGCAGACGGGCAAGGGCGATAAGTGGGAGGCCTTCATCATCGATTCGAACTACGGGTCGAGCTACGGGCGCAAGCGCCGGCGCGTCGGCCAGATCTTTGATTCCGCGACCGTGATTGCATGCTGATGGCATGCTGATGGCATGCTGATTGCATGCTGATTGCATGCTGATTGCCCCCCTCATCAGGCGCGTCGGCCAGATCTTTGATTCCGCAGAGGAGGCTGCGCGCGCGTACTCCGCCGAATGCCGCACCGTGCTGCTCGAGGAGCTCGCCCGCAAACGCGAGGAGGAGGAGGCCGACGCAGAGGGCAAGGAGAATGCCGGCGGGCGCGCGGGCGCTGCGAGTAGCGGTGCGGGCCGCGGCGTCGGGCTGGGCGGCGGCGGCGCGGCGGCCACTGCGGCCGCCGGCCCACGCATCACCAAGCTCGAGGACCACACACGCCTCGATGATGACGATGATGATGAGAGCATGAGCGGGCAGCACGCGCCGGGGCCCATCGGGGATAGCAACGAGTACGAGGTCGAGGCGATCCTAGGCGAGCGGCGTGCGCGCACGAGCGGCGGCGGCAGCCGTCTCGAGTATCAGGTCAAGTGGCGCGGCTACCTCGAGCCGACCTGGGAACCGCACGCGCATGTGAGGGACTGCCTGCCCTTTGTCGCCTATCAAGAGCAGAAGGCGCTCATCGGGTGCGATGCCTGCCGCGGCAAGCACGTCGCGCACACGTGCGGGCGCGGCGCACAGGGCGCAGGCAAGCGGCCAGCGGGGGCCGCTCGCGACGGCGCTCGCGAGGCGCCGCCACCCAAGAAGGCGGCGTCGTCGGCAAAGCAGCCAACGCTCGGCACAGCGCTCGGCCCGTCCGCCTCCGGTGCGCTCGGCACAGCGCGCACCTTCCTCTTCAAGTGTGCGCAGTGCAGCACCCAACTGTCCCTGAGCCTGCCGCTCTCGCACACGGCACCCAAGGTGACCACCTCCTGCTCGCACTGTGGCTCCACGCTCGACATCGCCATCCCCGCCGCCAAGCCCGCGCCGCTTGCCTCGCAGCAGGCCGCGGCACCACCGCCAGCGCCGTCCCGGGCGCCACCGCCAGCGCCGTCCCGGGCGCCACCGCCAGCGCCGTCCCGGGCACCGCCGCCAGCGCCGTCCCGGGCGCCGCCGCCAGCGCCGGTCGCGCAACCCAAGACGGCGGCCGACGCACTTGAGGCACAGGAGGCGGCGACGGCGCAGGCAGCCCCGCGGTACTGCCCCAACGGCCATCGGCTCCAAGTGAGCGCATCGCAGGACAAGGCGCTCAAGTGCGACGGGACGTGCTGCCGCCTCATTGTGGCTGCGGGCTCGCGCCACTTCAGCTGCGCGCCGTGTGATTTCGACGTCTGCTTCCGCTGCGCGGTGCAGTGCTGCTCGGCCACCCCTCCGCCGCCGAGCGCATCGCCGCACGCAGCGGTCGTGCCGCCGCCCTCGAGTCTGCCACCGCTTGCCGAGCCGCCAGCGAGCGCCGTAGCGAGCGGGCTGCCGCTGCCGCCCGATACGGCGCCGCTCGTTACGGCGCCGCTCGATACGGCGCCGCCGCCCTCGTGCCCGCCATCGCCTGCGGCCGACGAGGTCGACGTCGACGTCGACATGGCAAGTGCCGCAGCCTCGCACGGCATAGCCTCGCATGGCGTAGTGAGCACTGGGGGTGGAGGTGCCCCCGCGTTGACACGAGACGTACTGGAAGCTGCCGCAATTGCCGAGGCTCCCTCAGCCACCGCCATAGCTCCCACTCCCGAGCTCGCATCTCCCGAGCTCGCATCTCCCGAGCTCGCATCTCCCGTAGCTCCCACTCCGACGGATGCCCCCACCGCCGACCCTACTACGCTCACGATTGCGCCGGCTCCGGCTGCGCCGTCGGCCTCGGCCGCCCCCGCTGCGCCCAATCCGGCCGCTGCGGCTCCCGCTACTGCCGCCGCTGCCGGCGCTGCTGCTGCCGCTACTTACGCTGCCGCCGCTTACGCCGCCGCCGCCGCTGCCGCTGCTGCCAATGGCCGCACCATTGCGCCGGCTCCGGCTGCGCCGTCGGCCTCGGCCGCCCCCGCTGCGCCCAACCCGGCCGCTGCGGCTCCCGCTGCTGCCGCCGCTGCGGGCGCTGCTGCTGCCGCTACTTACGCTGCCGCCGCTTACGCCGCCGCCGCCGCTGCCGCTGCTGCCAATGGCCGCACCATTGCGCCGGCTCCGGCTGCGCCGTCGGCCTCTGCCGCCGCCGCTGCGCCCTGCTGCTCCTCCGCTACTGCCGCCGCTGCCGCCGCCGCTGCTGCCGCCGCGGCGGCGGCCTCCGCTGCTGCTGATGGCGCGGCCAATCGTCGGACGTTCATGTGCGCATGCACCAGCTGTGGCACCAGCCTTCGCTTTAAGGTGGATTGCCCTCCGCAGGGATGCGTCGTGCAGACGGCCTGCGCCTCGTGCCATGCGAAGCTGCGTGTCAACATCCCGCCAAACGGCGGCGCGCCTGCGCTGCCGAAGGCGGCGCCCGCGATCGTGTCGAGTGCTCATCGCGCCGGAGCAACCGCGACTTCGGCGGGCGCCGCCGCGGGCGCGCCCGCCGCTGCGAATGGCCGCAGCATCAGCGCCGCCGCAGACAGCGCAGGTCGCTCAATGAGTCGACCGGCGGTGCCACAGCTTCCAGCGCTCGGCCGCGGCGAGATGCAGCGCATCGGCGGTGACGCGAGCGGCAAGGAAGCACGTGGGCTGGCTGCCGCGGATAAGGCGGCGCGCGAGGCAGCGTTTGCAGAGGAGGATGCCGAGGACACGGAGGCGCCGCTGCCGCTGCCCGCGCAGCTGCTGAACTGGCACTGGGCGAACCTCGAGTATGCCAACGGCACAGTGCTCGCCTCGCTCTCCAACCGCTGGTGGGACGCCGATGACGAGTTCGACTTTGGCGGCGGCCACTACCTGCTGCCCGATGGGTACGGTGGGCTGCTCCAAAAGGTGGCCAATGGCCTTGACGTGCGCTTTGGGCACGTCGTGCATGCAATCGAGAGGACGCCCAACGGCGTTCAGGTCAAGTACAGCAGGACGAGTGCTGCGCCCAAGACGGCGCCCGAACCCGCACCCGCGCCCGCGCCAGCGCCAGCGCCATCGCCAGCCGCGCCGCCAGCCGCTGCCGACACTACCCTGGCTACCAGCGACATCAGTGCTGCACCTGTCGCCACTGCACCCGTCGCCGACGCGAGCTCATCCGCATCGGTCGTCGCATCGGCTGCCGCCCCTGCCGCCCCTGCCGCCCCACCTACCGCCCCTGCGGCCCCACCCACCGCCCCTGCCGCCCCACCTACCGCGGCCCCACCCGCCTCCGCCCCACCCGCCCCACCCGCCTCGGCGGCATGGAGCAGTATGGATGCGGATGCGGTGGTGGTGACGCTGCCTCTGGGCGTGCTCAAGGCGGGCATGGTGCGCTTCGACCCGCCGTTGCCACCGCGTAAGCAGAGTGCCATCGATCGGCTCGGCTTCGGCGCGCTCAACAAGGTATTGCTGCTCTTCCCACAGGACGAGTTCCGTCACGATGGCCTTGCATGCAGGTGCTCACCACGGCGCCCCACCCTCTTCCCCACAGGTGTTGCTGCTCTTCCCACATGCTTTCTGGGAGGACCTCGAGGGGCGACGCGATTTCTGGGGCGTGTGCGCGCCCACGTCCAAACGGCGCGGCGAGGGCTTCCAATTTTGGAACCTGCAGCGGTGCACGGGCCAGCCGATGCTGCTTGTGCTGCATGCGGGGCGCGCCGCGTGCCGCGATGGCGCTCCCACGCGCGACGAGGACGCGGTCGAGGCGACGCTCGAATACCTGCGCGGCATCTTCGGTGCCGATGCGGTGCCGGCGCCCACGCAGCAGGTGGTCACTCGCTGGGACGAGGACCCCTACGCGCGCGGCGTCTACTCGCACGTCGCCCTTGGCGCGACCAGCCGCGACTACGACTTGATGGCCGAACCGCTTTGGGACGACACGCTTCTTTGGGCAGGCGAAGCCACGTGCCGCGCCCATCCGGCCACCGTCGCGGGCGCCTTCATTAGTGGGCTTCGTGAGGCCGCGCGCTTCGCGTGCCGCATGCATCAGGAGGGGCGCTGGCGGCCGCCAGCGCCGAGCGCCCCACTGCCGCCTGCCCTTCACCCTCACCCGAAGCCAGCGACGAGCGCCCCACTGCCGCCTGCCTTCCACTCGTGCCGGACGCCCGATCAGAGCGAGTTACTCGCGGCGCTGCAGAAGGCCCAGAACGACGCGAGCGAAGCGCGCGCCGAGGCGCAGCAGGCTGAGGCACGCGTCGCTGAGCTGCTGCGCGAGGCGCGCCAAGCCGAGAGCGACGCCCGCCGACAGGCGGAAATGGAGCGGGCACAGCAACGATCGGGGTGAACTGAGGACAGTGAGAAGACATCAGCGAGGCGTCGCCACGTCTCGGCTCGGGAGGCGGTGCATGGGCCATGGCTCGCTAGGCCCGCAAGGCCTCCCAACGCCCTCTTGCCCCCGCCCCGGGGACGGAATGGACAACCTGAGTCGCGTCGGCCTCGGTGCAAACGGTGTCGAACGTAAGGCTAAGACGTAAGAAGGACCACGAAACCGATGGGTCGGGTAACACTGACGAACATTACGTACACCTCCACATCGTTCGCCCGGATCGACATCGTAACCGTTACTCGAAACTCTCCGAGCGGCGAGCACACATGAGGTTCACATGCTCCAACATGAGGCTCACATGCTCCAACATGAGGTTCACATGCTCCAACATGAGGTTCACATGCTCCAACATGAGGGCCGCAAGGCGAACGAACTGGAGTAATCCATGCCTCAATCCGACTTTTTGACGCCCTCGGGCTTCGGTTTGGCGCCCGCAGACTTGGGCAGTAGGTGGACAGTACGCCCGAGCTCCTGGATGTTCTTCCCGAGACCATCAATGACGTCGACGACGCCTTTGCCGAGATCATCCACAAAAGCCATTGGGTTCGATTCGGCTTTTAATGACGGTCTGGCCGCGTCTGCCGGCTGGTCTCTAGTGGACGTGGTCTGCTTATGAATCTTCTTCTGAGTCACCTTCACGACGTGATCGTCGCAAAGGGAGAGGGCCGGACCGATGACTAGCAAGAGCAGCGTCGTGAGCAGCGTCTCATCGAGAGCTGCTGGCAGAGTGGCGCCTAAGGCTTTCAAGAGGCTCGGCGTAGACAGGTGGCCAAACTCCATCAGCGTTACCACACAGAATCGCATTCCGAACGTGACGTAGCTGGCCATCATCGGGCAAATGATTGTGAGGGCGATCTGCAGGATCACCCGGCCGAATGTTTAGCGCACCAAAGGCTCAATCACCTCTTTGAATTTTTCGAGCTCGAGGCCACGGCCATCTGCATCCGCCAGGTCCATGAGCTTCTCAACCTTGTCTCGAGGCGGCGTGCGGATGTTGAGCCCATAGCGATGAAGCTGCAGATAGAGCTCGAGTACGCCCACGTATAGCTCATTTTTATCTATGCTCCCAGAGTGATCGATGTCCACCTCGGCAAATGCTGCTTTACAGGCCGCATCAAAATAAGAGCGCCAACGCTGTCGAATGTACAAGGTACAGACGCTGGCAATCAGAAAGGTAACGACGGTGATCGACACGGCCGGCGCGAATGCGGGATGATTGGAAAGCCAGTCTTCAACACCGTCAAAAACGGATAACACCGGTGACAACGACGATGACGGCAGCGGCGGGGCGGATGACCACGCCATTTGCCATACGTCCCGCGAAATTTTGAAGAATTTATATGGTCTAGCATGTCTGCTAAGCACATGTTGTAGCGTGCGATACATTTTTATCCGGGTTACATGATGTTGTTGCATATGAGCTCTCGCAACAGGAATACGGTAACGCTTTCGGCTTTCGCGTGAAGCGTGTGTTTTGAGTCGCGGCTTTTCTTGGACGTCAGCCGTCGTCGACCACCTCTTCGGCGTCGTCGACCACCTCCTCTTCGTCATGACGCAGAGCACCCTCCTTCCTCACATCGTCGACGCCATTTTTGCCGCAGTTTCAGCCATCGTCGGCATCGGCATGCTGCACTGGCTAGAGGCTTTGCTACACGTCAAGCTTTTCGACTCGAAAATGCTTTCGTCCATTGTGATTTTTTGTTCCAACCCGGTCCCGCCGTCACCGAAATCGTTCGTCATCTGCACCGCTTGCTCCTTCGTCGCAGGCATTGTGTTGCATTTCACCTTGCAGGGTGCAACGCAGACTGGCAACGTTGTTGCGGTTGGCTTCACCATTCTCCTGTCCAAGCTCTCGTCCCACAACTTTTCGCCCGCGGTCGGAATGGCTGTCTTCGTCGCCACGAATCAGTGGAAAAGCTCGTTGGATCCCGTGAGTTATCTCGTCACGCCGTGGCTTGCAGGACATTGCTTGCTGTATCTTTGGGCACTCATCATCGCTGTGCCGCGGAAATCTATTCGCGTTCGGCTGGCGATGCGCGAGTGGCGTGTCCGGATGGAGGATCCCCAAGCCCAGAAAGTATCGGAGACCGTGACACGGGCGCGACTCAAGGAGCTGTTCACGCGTTGCGACACGTCAGGCGATGGACGCATCGATGCCACCGAGTTCAAGGTCGCATATCGGCTCTTTTCTAGCGACGACCTGCCGCTCAACGACTGTGCGGAGATCATCCGCGGCTTTGATGCTAATGGGAGCGGAACCATTGAGTTCGAAGAGTTTTGCGAGGCGCTCGCGCCGTTTCGCGCGAGCGAGAAGAGGGCAAAGACAAGTTGAGGACGCTGGTCGATGCGGCGCCTCCAGCTTGGAATGTGGTTCAAGTCCCCGGATGCATTCCATAAATACGCTCGACATCCTCGTGGATGTGCGCCCGGTCCCGATGCTTGGCATGTGCCATGAGTAGGCTGATGCATGAGGGCCGCGCGTTGCACGGGAGCCGGGGCACGCAACGAACCTCAACCGAGCCACGGCCAAAACGTGAATTACGATGAGAGAGGCCGCTGGCCCCAACGCGAGAAAAAAGTTACCGCGGTCGTTATACATCTCCCTCCCCCTCGTCCTTATACCAAACAAGGCGTATCCCCTCCCCAACCTGTCACTCGTCACGCCCTCGCTTCGAGCCGCCATCGCCGCCCGGCTCGCTGTCGTCGTCGCCATCACGACCGCGCTTCGCCCCGCGGCCCTCCCCTTCCTGCTGCTCCTCTGACTGCTCCTCTGACTGAACCTCGCCGCCGTTTGCATCCGCCTCCGCCTCCTCCTTTGGCGCCTTTGTGCCCGGCCCGTGCTTGCGCTCCCACCACTTGTCGCGCTTCACCTTGCGTGCTTTGGCCGTCGAGTGGCGGAGCGCGATGATCATTTCGGTGTACGCGCTGAGCGCCTCGCCCCGCAGCAGCTCGTACCGGACCGCATGCCCGTGAAAGCAATGACCCTCGGCAGAGAGGATGCGCACTGCCTCGGCGGCTCCGACGGGCGTCGCCATACGCACAAACCCGACAGTCACATCTCCCGAGTTTGAGATTCCATAATCGACGAACTCGACGGGCGCCACGCGACCGAAGGTCTCATTCATACTGCGCCGGATGGCCTTCACAGCGGTGCCTCCCTTAGGAAGACCTGTCACCTTGACCACACGCCGCTGTGCGGACTCCACCGCTGCGGCCGCCGCGACCGCGGCCTCGGCCTCGGCGGCGGCGGCGAGCGAGCTGGCTTGGGCCTCCGCCTCGCGCCGCCCTTGCTCGAGCGCGCGCTTGTACTCTTCCTTCATGGCGAGCCAAGCGAGCTTATGCATCACGCGCAGCGGAGTGCCTACGCCTGCGAGGGCCGAGCACGTCGGCTCGTCGACCGCGTTCGCCGCACTTGCAGCGACCGCCGCGTCGGGCAACGCAAACTCGACAAAGGCAAAACCCTTGAGGTCACCGCTCGGCAGGCGCGGCAGCGAAACGTATGTCACCTCGCCGAAGCTGCTCAGCGCGCTCTGCACCATGTCACGCGAGGTGCCCGCCTGCAGCGGCTCCACGTACACGGTGCGTTCATCACTGTCATCCAGCGCAGACAGCTCTCGCGTGCGCCACACGCTCTCGCCGTCGTCAGAGACCTCGATCCCAGGCACGAGTCGCAGCGCTGCGCGCACGGCCTCCAAATCGTCGCCGACAAGCGCCTTGACGCGATTGAATGAACCGAGCTCTCGCACACACACCTCCCCGGTGCCACGTGGGCCGGTCAGCCGGAGGAGAAAGCGATCTTTGCGCAGGTTGGCATCGCTGAAGTAGAATCTGAGTTGGTCGCACAGGGCGCTCATCTTGGAGTCAGCCGCCATAAACTCGGTCTTAGTTGCTCGCTCGCTCGCTCGGATGAGGGGGCAACAAAAGCGACGTCGATGTGTGTTTCAGGAGTCAAGTTCAGTCGCGAAGTCCGCACGATTTAGGGCCACGCGGGGTTCACGGCTGTGAATGGGTAGGCAATAATTTGACGAATGGGGGACGTTGCAACGAATCTATGAAACATGACAAAACCGGAAATTTTTGGCTCGAAGTTCCCGCGGGCCCGCCGCGGCAAGACACGTCACGACTCCTCTTCGCCCGCCGCCCCTCGACGAGGGCCCCCTAGTGTGTGCGTCCCGCTGCTTGCGGTCCGAGGTTTATGCACCGACTCGCCAGCTGGGCCTGCCTGCTGGTTGCGTACGCGGCGACCGCCGAGGACACGGTCAAGGTGGAGGCCAACGCGGACGGCAGCACGGAGCTCACGAATCCTTACGAGGCCTCGGGAGACACAACGGAGGAATGCTACGCATGGGCGGCTGACAAGCAGTGCGCAGTCAATCCAGGGCATATGCATTCGTCGTGCAAGTATTCGTGCTGGGAGTGGTACCAGTGGCGAGCCAAACAATACCCGGACTACAAGAACATCGACCGCAGAATGGACTGCCACCAGTGGGCACAAAATGGCGAGTGTTCCAATAATCCAGTCTACATGAAGGAGAATTGCCCAGAGTCGTGCAAACTGAAGGGCTACGACCCGCCGCCGCCGCCGCCCGAGGAGAAGAAGAAGAAGAAGAAGAAGAAGAAGCAGCAGAAGACAGAAGAGTAGAAATTTGCAGAGTTCACTCGGCGTCGACGCATGGCGTTGATGGAGCGGCTCTTGCTTGCGTGGACGCTGCGCCGGTGGCCCATACGGCCGGGCTAGCGTCTCGGTCGCAGTGTGCTTTTTCTCATGTTCGACGACCGCACAGACTGACTGAAATCTGAATCTCTCGTCTCTTCATCCGGGCGCCCGCCCCCATGCGGCCCGCCCCGGCCCCCGCGCCCGCGCGCGGATTTAAAAAACGCCGCGCCCTCCGAGACGAGACCGAACCATTATATAAATACACGCGCCTCACAACTACAAGCCGCGACGCCACAGGTCGCCACGAGACGCCCGGTCGTGGTTGCAAGGTCGTGGTAGGACCCCGGACATCGCCTCTCGCCGGGTATTGATGCTATCAAACACTCGCCTCAGTAACGCTACCACCCGCATGCTCCCACGAGGTGAACATGCCCGCCGCGCACTTGCCGCCTGGCTGCGAATAGTTGAGGTGGACAGCGAGCCTCTGCGAGCCCGTGACAGCGAACTTTGTGCCATTAGGCCACGTGCCACGCCCATGCCGTTGCATTGGGCGAAAGGTCGGGAAGCTCGCGAACGCGGACGGGTCATGGCCAAAGGTGCGGAGCAGCGCCGCCCGTGACGCTCTGAGTCGTGCAATCAATTGGACGAGTGCCTCTCGGTAGAAGATCGTCTCCGATGGGAGCGACTTTTCCCAGGTATGGAGCAGAGGGCTCACTCTCAAGCGTGCAGCCGAGTGCGGCGGAGGCGTGCGCACCTCGCCCTCGATCTCCTCGAGCCTCGACGGCCTCCAGCTGACCGGCAAGCTGGGCAAGCTCCAAAACCCGAGCATGCGAGCGCATGCAATGCGATCGGCGGGCGGTACTGGCGAGACGCTCGTCCAAAGATGGACGGCGATGACGCCGCCCAGGGCGATGGCGGCACGCGGCAGCTGCTGGGGCAGCTTCGAGTGCCACTTGTAAGGATGTGGCAAGAGCTCATACGAGATGCGGGCCCAGCGCAGCGGGCGCGACCTCACGGCGTCAAACTCTTGGGTGCTGCCCACGGGGCTGTTGAGCTGTTGCCGGTCGTGAGCCTCTTCGTCTTGAAAGTCGTCAGCTCGAAGCGCGCGTCGTATGCGCTCGCGGCTCGGCGCATCCCTCACCGCATGCTTGCACTCTTCGCGGAGGACGTCAAGCTTGCCGCGCACAGCAAAGTCGAATAGCGCTTGATCCCAGCAGTGAATGTAGTGCGCCGACGACGGCCAGCGGGCGAGACGCTGGAAGAGGGAGCGCGCCGCGAGCGTTGGCTGAGCGAGAAAGAAGCCCAGATTCAGATCATCCTTGCCAAAGCCCTGCTCGGAGCACTGCAAATCGAGTGTTGGGTCCTCTACGAGCTGGGGATCATTGACCCAGAAGACGTCCATCTCGCTGAAGATGACCTTGAGCCCTACGGCGAGCAGTCGGTGCGTCACTTCAGCCTTGATGTACAAGCTCCGTGTGGAGAGCGGAGCGGCCTTTGAATCGTACAGGCGAATGACACTCACGTTGCGTCGCACAAACGCCGCATGCGTCTGCGCATCCATCGCTCCGACAACTGGTGTGGAAAGCGCCGATTCGACTCCGTGAAGCCAATTGTCAAAGCCGCTAGCGTAGGCGTAATTGCTGTACGTGAAGGTGACAGCTGGCGGAAAATTCGCTGGGGCTAATGGCAGAGAGCGACACTGCTGCGCTCGCGCGACGGCGGCCACGGCGGTGACAAAGGCCGAGAGCAGTGTATCGTTGTGGACATTGCCTAGGTCGTGATCGTAGAGCATCGTCAGCTATGCCCCGCTCTGGAGCGCCTCTAGAGCGCCTCCGCTCGCTCAAGCGGCAAGGCGCTAGCGGCCTAAGCGGCCGTCAACGTGCAACAAGAAGAAACACAGAGAGCGTGAAAGGTCGCAATTTGTTAATTGTGGTTACTCTCATTGCATGCGTCAACATACATGCCACCACATGATCCAGATGACCCAACTTGCATGTGTGATGTTAGTGTGACGCTATATTTAAAACAAAACCTCCCTCCATACCCACCACCCACACACAAGACCTTATCATCTACGTCACCACCCTCCCCCACAGGGGGAGAGTGGGACCACCCCCCTCTACGGGGGCGGCCGCGACGTCCAACACCACTCTCTTGGGGAGATACGTCGAACCCTCGGGTGCGTGCGTGTATAGGTATGGTCCGGTCACCAAAAGCAAACTTTCCTAGTGTGACGCTATACTCTTTTGGACGGCGATTGGAGTTTCGCAGTTTGGACGTACCATTCTTGGTACCATTCCGGACCGTACGAGCTACGACGGTACAGCGTACACCGTTAGCGTTACGAAACTGTTCGTGATCGTGAGGTGGGCAAACTGAAACTCTCTCGCGTCTCGCCGCGTCGTGCTTTCCATTGATTCCAACTATGCTGTCCAAAATTAAGACGTTCATGCAAACCTCGAGATGCATTTCGCGCGCACTCACCTCAACCGTGCAGATATCGTCACTGGGGTTCTCTCATCAGCGCAGCCCGGCCTTGCGCGCGAGAGACTGCAACCGCCGGTTCTCCATCTCTGCGATGCCGACCTTGCGCTTCCACGCGTTGAGTTGGCTCTCGAGAACGAAAGCCTCGGCCTTCTGCTGCACGTACTCGAGCACTTGCGGCATATTCGACTCGGTGTTCTCCTCGCGTCGGAGCTTGCGGTCTAGCCGCGCCGCCTGCTCCTTCTCCTGCTCGACGCGCGTGATCTCCTCGGAGATCTTGGCGAGCGACTCCTTGCGCGCCGTCGTCTCGCGCTTGAGCAGCTCCGACTCCGTTGTCAAGTTGTTCAGCTTGTGCTTGAGCGTGTTGAGCACCTGCACCGTGTTACCCGTCGTCAGCTTGAGGCGCAGCAGCTCGTTGTTGCGCTCCTCGATCTTCTCTAGGTACTGCTGGTTCTCGATTTTGAGCTGGTCGAAGTCGATCACGTGCAGCACCTCGCCCATGTCCTCCTTTTGCTGTAGCTGACCCTCCACCTTTTGGTACTGAGACTTGAGGGTCGCGTTCTTGAGCCGCAGCTTCTCGGCGATCGCCGCCTTCGCGTTGAGTTTCTCCTCCATGTAACGCACCGCCTTCTCGGCGATCGTCTTCCCTGTCCGGAAGTTCTCGGCCCCAGTCACGATGTCGCGCTTGAACTCGTACGCGTCCTTCTTGATCTCAGCAATCCGAACGTCACACTCCTCCATGCGTGCGCGAAGCGTGTCCAGCAGCTGCTCGGAGTTGCGCTTCGTCAATGCGATCTCCTCGCGCAGCTCATCCATCTCCTGCACCGCGATGTCGTACTTCTGCTCTGGCGTGAGCAGCGTCATCTGCGACCTCTTCGCCGCTCCCTTGCGCTTACCCTTCTCATCGTCATCGGCAAGCAGCGCGGGCGCCGTCCTCTGCAGGTGGCTCTCGAAGAGCTCGTTTTCGCGCATGAGCGTCTCATTGAAGCGCAGGAGCTCCTCGAGCTCCTGCTCTTGCGTGTCGTCGAGACCCTCCGCCATGGCCGCTTTGTGGTACACAACAGCCGGCGGTTTCCCCACAGCGAACTTTTTCAGCTTCGAGTTCTTTGAGGTGAGGCCAAAAAAAAGCCTCTCGCGGGTTGAGGTAGGCTGCCGTCCCCTGTAGCGCCGCGGCTCACCATGAGCAGTCAGGCACAGGACGGCTATGCCCACCTCGAGGAGGGCATAGGCGAGCTTCTACTAACGGCGCCCCCCAGCACCGGGCAGCCGTATTTCGACCTCGTCCTCATCTTTCCGGTGGCTGATGCGAACAGTGGCGCGGTAGAGCAGGCGGACAGTGACGCCGTAGAGAAGGCCACAGCCGAGCTCAAGCTGAAGCGACCGTCCTTCCAAGGGCTGCCGGGCGGCCCAAAGCGGCAACGCGACGTTGTCGCTGCACGCGTGCGCTCGATCGGCATCGAGGCTGTTGCTGATCTCTCTCGTGATCGAGATGAGGTGCTGCTCAAGCTATCCGCTCCCGACGCGCTCCTCGAGAAGATGGCTGAGCACCTGACGATGGAGAAGCGGCTCAAGGCGGACAGGCGGGGCCGCGAGGGCTACTACACGGACTTCAAGGCCGCTGAAAAGGAGCGCTTCGAGCCGGAAAGCCCGACGTGCTTCTTCAGCTCCCTCGAGCGCATCCGGCTGCTGCAGTCGCTGCTCGAGCTGCCGCAACACGAGGGTGGCTGCGGCCTCAACCTGGACGACCTGCTCGCGACAAAAGTGCTCACAGCAGTCGTATCTATTCACGAGATCGAGGGCAGGCGTACGGAGCTCATGCGCATCTGGGTTTCGCCGCCGCTCAAGCTCACTGTCAACCAGCCGCTCGACCGAGTCCGTGATTACTTCGGCGAGCGAATCGCCTTCTACTATGCCTTCACCGAGGAGCTCACGAACGCGGTCCTGTACCCCGCCGCGATGGGTGCGGTGCTCTTCATCGTGTCCCAAATTTGGTACGACGGCTCCACCGACAACATGTTCACGCCCATGTACTCCATGTTTATCCTCGTCTGGATCACCTATTTCCTAAAGAGGTGGAGACGCGCTGAGGCGAGGCTCGCGGCGCACTGGCACGTGGTCGACTATCGGGAGACGGAGCGGCAGAGGAAAGAGTTTGAAGGCGACGAGGCGCGCGGCTTCTACTCGGACGAGGGCTACTGGGTCCCCGTCCCCGATGATGACGAGTACGCCGCCAAGGCGCCGCTGACGAAAAGGTTCTCGACAACTGTGCGCCGAGAACGCATGGTGATCTCATACGTCCTCCTGACGCCCGTTCTGTTGTGCATGATCACCATGATCACCATGATCCTTTCGTACAAGTCGTTGGAGATGCTCCAGTTCTACCTGCTCTACGAGACCGACGGCAACCCGAGGACCCTCGGGAAGGACGGAGTGCAGCTGGGCTCTGCCATGATGGGCGCGATCAACGGCGTCTACGTCGCGGTGAGCAACCAGGTGTACCAGCGCGTGGCGCGGCGCCTCACCGACTGGGAGAATCACCGCACGCTGTCCGACTACGACGATGCGCTCATCGTCAAGACCATGATCTTCCAGTCCGCCAACTCGTACGTGGCGCTCTACTACACCGCCTTCGTCAAGGCCGGTGACATCGATTGGCTCTCATGGCTGACACACGTCCCAGAGTACTGCCACGACAAGACGCACTTCACCTTGACCGCGGAGCAGATCGAGGCGCAGTATGGTGGCGTCAATCCGTACTGCATGAACGACCTGTCGGCCTTCATGACCACGGCCTTGATCGTCA
>ENA-UOXG01001179-UOXG01001179.1-mixed-culture-metagenome-genome-assembly--contig:-NODE-1179-length-17391-cov-38.860060_pt1 | contig 17391 bp, 10 predicted proteins | sample MGYA00238159_ERZ761634 | MGnify/ENA primary metagenome ERZ761634 (study PRJEB28908, sample SAMN08776845) | mixed culture metagenome | isolation source: Freshwater growth medium | place: USA... | reverse complement strand
CACGAGGGAACGCGCCCCCCCGTCGGTCCGCGACTAGTGGTGCCTACCCATTGATCACGCGTCGCACCTTGGGTTTGCTTTATATTCTCGCGCGATGCTTCAGCCTTCACGCCCTCGCCTCGCCGTCCCGCAGGAGTCAGCCGCGCGGGTCGGCCCACGTGACGTCGGCGCCCCCGGGCGTTCGGTGCCGGTCGGCCGACGCGCGATGCACGGCCGGGTCGCGGCGCACGGGCGCGCTATGTGGGCTTGCGCGCACCGATAAACAACACAAACGACGCCGCACTATCAATCTATCGAGGCCTCATTTATTCGCATGATGGCCATGAGTCGGAATAAGGTGGAATCGAAGGTATGGGCATTCCCGTGACCACGCCCGGTACACCTACGGCGATCGCTGATGAGTCGGCATCGCCGTCACCCGTATCGCCCTCTCGTGGCGCGCCCCCGGTGCTGCCGCCTCCGCTTGCCTTGCGGCTCAGCAGCTTGCGTCGATCCCTGGTGCGCTGGTCGATGCGTCGCGCCTTTGCGGCCGCTTCATCTTTTCGTGTGGAGTACGAAAACTGATACCACAGGAAGAAGCACGCGATGAGTGTTGCCTGCACGCTGCTGATCAGGAGGATCATGCGCGACGCCTCCGCATCGTGCTCGGACCAGAGAGCCCATGCCGTTGGCGGTGGTGCCGGTGGCGCCTCGATTGCTGCCTCGACCACGAGCGGCGCAACTGTGAACACTGTGAAGAGGATGGAGAGGCCAAGTGCTATGCTGCCCACCATGGTGCGGAACGCTAGGAAGCAGAGGCGATCGCGCTGCGTCGGTGCGCGTCCATGGGCAAAGCTCGGATTTCGAATCTTGGTGTGTTGTCTTTCGGCGGTACATGCATTGGCGGTGGATGGTTGCAAGTCGAGTGATGGCAGGACGTTCACGAGCTTCTCCATTTTTCTCAGGTTTCGGCACTTGACGACGACGCAAGTTGTGAAGACCGAAGGGGTTGAACACGTTACATGTAATCGGAGGCACTTCAATCCTTGAGTGCGACCAAATCGGGTAAGTTTCTTGTTGTCACGCGTCAGCGCGGCCGCCACTCGCAGTAGTGTTGGACTCCGTGAGATACTCCGCGACAAAAGACAGCGACACAGCCAGCGATGGCCGGCCTCATGCAGTGGTTCCAGGTCACGTGCCCGGCGTGTACGGCCGCGCTGCAGGTTAGGCTGCCCGAGGGCGTCACTTCGGTGCAATGCAGCCAGTGCAAGGCAGTCTTTGCGGTGCAGGTACAGCCGATCGCCCTGAGCGCCAACAGCTCTGTGCCTGCACCCAAGCGCAGCCGCAAGCGAAAGGGCGGAAATAAGGCCGAGTCCAGCGCGGAGCCCAACCGGACACTGAGTGCGTACAACGTCTTCATGAAGAGCGAGGTGGCCAGGGTCAAGGCCGAGCGGCCAGAGCTGCCACATCGTGAGGCCTTCAAGATGGCGGCAGAAAATTGGCAAACATCGCCCATGAACCCGCAGAATGGCGGCGAGCGATTCCCGCTCAAGGCGCTTGCGACGATAACCGCCGTTGCCGAAGACCCAATGGGCACCGGCGATGATGGCGCGGGTCCCAGCAGCGCGGGCGTGAGCGAGCGGGGGCCGAGGATGGCCGCGCTCGACGGAGCAGGCCCGGGCGATGACGAGGATGGCCTCGACGACGGCGAGGCCGAGGACGAGGACGAGGACGAGGACGAGGACGACGACGACGACGACGGGCCGTAACCGCGACGGCGTACTGAGGAGAGAGAGGCCGATCTTGCAGTCGTTCATATTGATCAGTTCAGACGTGACACTCTGAATGGAGCCCCCAGGTACGAGTCGGTACTAAATATGCAATGCATGACAAATTAAATTCTGCGTGTGACTTAGTTTCTAGGCGGGAGGCGGGTGGGTGCTCCGGTGCTGCGGGTGGGTGCTGCGACGTCGTGCGGAGCGCCACGACGGGCGCGTCCCTCTGCGACACCAACGCGACTGGCGACGGGCGCCGCTTCTGGGGCTATCATCGTCGTGTGGAACGAGTTGCTCGGTCTCGCCGGCATTGCGCGTCTGGACGACGAGAAAAAATATTGGGTTCGGATTGGCGCGCGCGCTGAAAAAAATATTGGGGCCCGGGGCCGGCCGCCCGCGCGGGGGTTACCCGCTGGGACCGGCTACCCGCGGGCGCGCGGGCCCGGGCGCATCGATGCCCGGGCGGCGGCGGGCGGCGGGGCGCGCCCGCGGGCGGGGGGCGCCGGCCGCCGCGGCCGGGGGCGGTGACCGCGCATGTCGCGTGTGTCCGTAGGCGTAGTGTAAGCTAGTCCGACGACTAAGTCCGACTGTCACACAGTGTCTCCGTCGTCTACCTCGATCGTCTACCCGTCTTGCACTGACCACTACGATCTACGTTGTCGCGCCCGGGCGCGTCTTGCGCCGGCCCCGCCCGCCGCGGCGACGGCCAACCGCGGACGACCTGTCGGACCTCGAAGTGGAAGTCGAAGTGACCCAAGTGTGGTACGCGGTTCAAGTGACGGCTCTCACTGACCATGGCTCTTACGGACCTCGGTTCTTGTTGTAACTGAACAACGCGGCGGCGCGGCGCCGGCGGGGCCGGGGGCCCTCTACGGAGTTCGGGGGGACGACCGCCCACCGCGAACGAGCGCGCCCATTGTCGGTGCTACCTATGTACGCATACCGGATACGCACGGCATCGCCAACGAACGGACCTTCAGAACGACACGCGCGAGGATTCTACCCAGCAGAATGATCAGCCGTCACAAGGGTCCGAGGCCCACCAGGGCCACACGATCCTTCCCACGCCGCCCCACACCGAATCTTCGGTCCCCGTCAATTCATCAGTACGAGAGAAAGCGGAAGAGTCTACCATCGGCGAAGCGTCTACATCCGGCCATGCGTGGTCTGGTGCTGCATGGCACCCGTCCGCGCCTGACCGGGTCTGTGTCCTCGGATCAGGTCGCGTCAGTGCCTGCAAACGCTCCTTCGAGCGCTTGTATTGCGTCATCGGCCACGTCATCGGCCGCCCTACCCCCCTCGCCCCGGATTCGCTCGCCTCTTCTCTGTCGGGCGTGCGCTGCTACTCGCGGTCGCGCTCAAACTCGTCCCAGTTCTCGAGCATGTCGAGGAAGCCCTCGAGCTGCATCACCTCCTCGTGCGCCGTCTGGGCGTCCTCGCCGCTCAGGAACCCGCTTGAGAGGGCCCTGTGAAAGGAAGCGTTGGAAGGAAGACCCGACCGGCCGCCGGAACCGCCGGCCGCGCGCGATGCCAAGGGCTTGACGAGTTTGCCATCAACGTTAGTAGGTGACACCGAGCTGGGGCTGTGCCAGCCGCCCTCGCCCAGCCTGATCATGCCCGCCCAAAAGCCGCCCCGGTCATCGGCGCCGAGCCCGAGCCCGCTGACCACGCCCAGGGGGCTGCCGCGCAACTCGGAGGGGCTGCCGCGCAAGTCGGAGGGGCTGCCGCGCAGACCCGGTGGGGGGCTGCGACTCAATCCGAGCGCCTTCGCGGCCGCCTCCGAAGAGACTGGTAACGCCCCACCGCCTGTCCGGCTCGACCCCGCGTGGCTGGGCATCGGGCGGCCGTCGGCGCCCAGCGAAGGCTGCTGCGACGCGGGGTTGCAGTTACCCGCTTGCGCCGTTTGGCACGAGCGCTTGCGTGACGCGGCGGCCGCTCTGCCGCCGGCCCCACCGGCCCGTGAGGCCGACTGACCATTCGATGGGTCAGCGGTACTGGCGCTGTCTCGTCCATGGCCATAGCTGCTGCCCGTCGCGTCCCCCGCGGAAGCCGCCGCAGACGACGTGGCGGGCCTGGGTAACGGCGGGGCCTCGGCGAAGGCGGCGTCAAAAGAGGTGTTGGTGAGCACTCCTTGGCCGGCGACGGCCAAGCTGGGTAACGGCGGGGCCTCGGCGAAGGCGGCGTCGAATGAGGTGTTGGGGAGCACTCCTTGGCCGGCGACGGCCGCGAGGAAAGCCTGCATGCGGGGAAGGGGGGAGGGGGGAGGAGGGGGAGGGGGGGGGAGGGAGGGGGGAGGGGAAAGAGAGGGCGAGATGGGTGAGCAGGGGGCGCGTGAGAACAAGAAAGGGGAGCGGAAGCAGAGGGCGCAGGAAGGTCGCGTGTTGGGGGGGTTCTGCGGGGTAGGAAGGCCCCCGCGGGGGAGGCTGGGGGGGGGGCACGGCCGCGGGCAAAGAGGTGGGGCGGGGCCGCAAGACGCTGGGGAAGGGGGGGGAGGCGCGGCGCAGCTTCACCTCGTTGCCTTGATTCGCCCGGTCATGGGAGCTGTACATGGAGGCAAGAGGCGGCTGCTGGGGCGACGGGAGCTGGGGAGGGGGCAAAAGCGCCGCCGCATGTGCCGCCGCCGCTGCGTGCGCCGCTGCCGCGTGCGCAGTCGCCCCCAACGCCCGTTGATGCTGCTGGTATGACGCGGAAGACTGTACCAGGGCGGCATGTGGGTGCGGGGGCAGCGACCCCCACAGCCCATGCGACGCCGCCGAAAGCAATGAGGGTACCGCTGCGGTGTTCCATGACTGCTGAAGAGCCGACGGGGGGTAGGCCTGCAGATGTGCGGACTGGGCAGCGGCGTGATGGGGATGGACCATCCATGAGCCGGTGGAGCACGCATGAGCGCTGGCGAACGCGTCCGCGAACGCCTGCTGCGCCGCCTGCGTCACCGCCGCCTGCTGCAAAGCGGCCGCGGCGTGCGATGACTGGGCGTGCGACACGGGGGCGGCGCTCATCGCGCCCGTCGGCAGTTGGGGGTGGGCGGTGGGCCACGCGGGGGCCGTGCCGCCGGCGAGCCCAGCGCCACCGGCGCCGCATGCGCTCGTCAGCTGCGAGAGCATCGCGCGCCCGTCCATCGAACTCATGTTGTTGAGTTGCAACAACCGGAGGAGGACGGGGGAGACGGGATGGCTGTGCAGCGTCTGCAGAGGGAAGGCGTCGCGAGAGAGGAGCTCGGATCCTGCGACCGAGGAGGCGCCGTACGCCTCCCCGCCACCGCTCGCCCCCTCCCCGCGCTCGCCCCCCTTCACCGCCGCCGCTTTCGCTGCATGCTGAGGAATTTGCACGTTTGGCGGCCAAGCTGATTCCGTCCGGAGCTCGCCCAACGGGGGGGGCGCAGCGGCGCCGGGGGCGTACGGGGCGCTCTCGCTGGATGTGCCCCGGCTGTTGAGTTCGTTCATGTCGAGGGGCACCAAGTGGCCGCGGAACCCCTTGGGGTTTCCCTCCGGTTCATGCAGCACGTGGAGCGTAAGCTCATTCAGGAAGAGCTCACCCGACTTTTTGCGATTGAGCAGCCGGACGGTTACGCCACGACCCTCCGAGATCGCCTGGTGCAGTTGCTGCAGCGCCTCGCGCGTCTCGTTGGCGGTCTCCGGACACTGGAGGATTTTGCACGTTTGACCAATGGCCTCGGCCGCCGTGTAGCCGCACAGCTGGACCCAGGCGTTGTTGACGCCCTTGATCAAGAAAGGCGGCGAGGCTGAGGTGAGTACCTGCGCAATGTGGGGCGGCCCCCAGCTCGCGCCATCGCCGAGCGCGGCTGCCATCCGCTCAAGGTTTGTCTTGAGCGCCTTGCGTCCACGCACGGGCTTTCTGGAGTTTGTTGATGAACGCCGCTGGTAAATCTGCTAAAAATCTGCAAAAACGATGCACAGTCGCGTCGCGTCAATTCCCCTTACGGACGCGTCAAATATCCGAAGAGAGAAAAAATTTTGGTTTAAAAGTCAAGTCGAGTCAGTCAAAACTTGTCTGGAGGACCGGGTTCGAAGGACCGGAGGACCGCTGGTGCGCTGGACCGCCGCCGGGGTACGCTCATGCACGGATGAACGGTTCTCTTACGTTCGCAGGAAGCTCTGAGTTCAGGCTGCCTGTTGCTTGAGAGAGTTTGAGACTGACTGTTAAGTTTCTGTTTGCAAATCCTAATAAGTCTGTTTGTGTCCTCATGCCGCATCGCTGTGTATGGCCGCGCGGCGTCCAAAACCAGGCTTGGCCCGATTTGTTGTATACTCGCACACGCAGCCATCCATCCAAACAGTGCGATGGCAAACAGTGCGTTGGCAGCCGCGACCAGAGATCCAAAGGCTCCAGCAGTTGCTCCAGCTTCACAGCGGGGCGACAAGCCTCAAGTTCGGCGCATGACCGTCGCCCGGATGTGCGTAGTGTCGGGCGACGGATTGCACCTGGCGATGGCCCGCCAGTCCGCCTCCTTTACCATCGAAGCGCGTGACGCCGAGGGTGTCAGGCAGCAGGCTGGCGGGGATGTGTTCATGGTCGCGATTCGCGGCTCCTCCAAGGTGAACGCCAAGGTGGCTGACAACGAGGATGGCTCGTACAAGGTCGAGTACAAGCCATCCACCTCGGGCAGCTACGCCGTCTCGGTATCGCTTAACGGCGTGCCGCTGCCCGACAGTCCATTCCCTCTGACCGTGCTAACGCCAGCACCTGATGCGGTTCGCTGCGTCCTGCGCGGCGACGCGCTCACCAAAGCGAGCGCGCGCGAGCTCGCAACATTCGAGATCGAATTCATGAATGCGATGGGACAGCCCGCCCGCGCGGAGGAGATCGACGTGTGGGTCATGCGAGTCCCAAAGGAGGTCGAGGGCAAGGATGCGGACGGCAACCCTCTCCCTGTCGTCGTAGCCGCTCCCGCAGCTGTTCCAAAGGGAGCGGATGACAAGCTTCACGCCTTGGGCAAGCCCGCGAAGGGCGCTAAGGCTGATGGATCTGCGGCATCGGCAGCCCAGGCACCAGCTCCTGCACCAAGTGCCAGCACTCTCAAAGCCGCCTTCACCGCCGCCGTCGCAACAACCACCCTAGCCGCCTACGCCGCTTCCAGCCGAGCCAAGAAAGAGGCCGTTGACCCTGAGGAGAGCAAGCGCATAGCCCGGCGCACATTTATGCAGCTGCGTGCTGAGGCGCTCGCTCGTGGCGGAGGTCGCGTCCAGGTGGGCGACAAGCCTCTCATCATGCGATCCGAGGCACGCCTAGATTCGCCGGTCGTCACCGTGCTGGCGCCCGGCCAGCTCGTTACCGTCATCGAGGAGCGCATTCTCGAAGACGACGGGAAGGTGCGCGCGCGCGTCGCACTGATCGACGAGGACGCTGCCACCAGCGCGATTGCTGAATCGTGGTGGAGCCCGATCGAGGTAGCGATGCCTGTTGACGCCTTCGGCATGCCCCTTCCAACCTCGACGGAGCGCGCCCATTTCGCGTCGACGCGCTCGAACGCGTCGACCGCGACTGCGTCGAGCCAATCCATCTCGCTATCTACGGCGCTGATCGCAGTCGGGGTGCCGCCGCTCCAGACGCAACGTTTCGGCCGCCCCGAGCGGCAGGGATGGGTCACGCTCATGAAGAATGGCGCCGGGCTCGTCGCAGAGCGACCCAGACTTAACGCTTCTGAGCGCCAGAAGCACATGGCGCTTTGGAAATCGCGCGAGGCAAACGACAAAGCCCGTAAGGCGGCACTGGCTGCGATGGGCAAACGGTTGGAGGCGAAAGGAGGTGAAAAAGAGGCGCCAGCAGGAGGCGTGTTGAACGTCGGCCCGAGCTTGAAATACGAGCTGGACGACGACCCGATGGGCATCGGCTTCGCCTTTGGTGGGATCCACCCGGGCACGCTGCATGCGGGTGGCAAGAATGTCAAGACGCACACCGCGAGTTACTCTATCGGTGCCGCCGGCCATTACAAGCTGCATGTTGGCCTTCGCAATCAGGCCATCGCGCTGCCCGGCTCGCCCTTTGACCTGTACGTGAAACCATCCACTGCACACGCGCCGTCGACTTCTCTGCCACCCGATGGCCTGCCTCTTCGCGGCGTGGTCGGCGACGACTGGTCGTGCACGTGCACGCTGCACGCGGCCGACCGGATGGGGAATCGCTGTACTGCCGGCAAAGCGAAAATTGTGGTCGATTGCGGAAAGGATCCTGTGGCCACTCGCTGCACCGACAATGAGGACGGCTCGTACACGCTGCAGTGGAAGGGCAAGGTCGCAGGCCTGTTCAGGACGCAGGTGCGCATCGACGGCGCGCACGTGATCGGTTCGCCGCTCAACATCAAAATGCATGCTGGGCCTCCTGACATAACCAAGTGCGAGATCGCCGGCAGCGGGCTCCGTAACGCCGTGGCGGGCCAGCAGGCCCTCGTGCAGATCACCTGCAAGGATCGTTTTGCTAACCCTCTGTCAGCCGACTCGCTGCAGGGCGCTTCGCTCAGCTTTGGCCTCGCCCTGATACTGCCGGGTGCCGAGGGTAAGGCTGCGAGCGCTACGGTTGAGTCGATGCCCTTCGAAGGCGGTTGGGTCAAGTCGACGGATGTCGAGGGCCAATGCTTCGAGATCGCCTACACCGCAAAGGAGGCGGGCGACTTTGATCTGTATGTGTGGTGCGACCCCGACGGCACAGGGACGCGACGGTGGCTCACCGGGTCCCCCTTTCCGGTGCGCGTCAGCGGCGTGCGCCCCTCGACATCCGGTTCGTACATTGGCGGCGTCGATTGGCTCCTTGCGAACACAATGACGGCGGGCGAGACGGTGATCCTCAAGCCGCAGCTGCGCGATCAGTTCGGTAACGCATCATCCGCGGCGGAGGGCGACTTCCAGGTATTCATCGAAGCGCCAGATGGCATGCACAAGGTCAACCACCGGTCGCTTAAGGGGTTGGGCGCCTACGAGGTCAGCTATGAGGTGCAGATAAAGGGCAAGCACCAAATGCAGTTTCTGCTCAGGGGCGAGCACATTCAGGGTTCGCCCGTCGAGTTCGATGTGAATGCAGCCCCCGCGCTCGGCACCAAGTGTCGACTGTTCCCTCCCGTCGAGCCACCGATCATTAAACAGCCGTGCGAGATCATGCTTGAGGCGATCGATAGATACGGCAACAAGCTTGACCGCGGCGGACAGCGCATTGATGCTCGGGCTAACGGACCTGGCGTCTCTGGGTGCACAACCGATGACAAGGGCAACGGCACATATATAATCACCTTCTCCGCGGCAGTTGTCGGCGAGTGCCGCGTCACCGTTCGGGTGGATAACGTGGAGATGGAGCCGCTTAGACTCGTCTTCGTCGCGCCGCAGGATGGGGGCGAGAAGACTCGCAAATCAAGGGAACCAGTCGAGATGACATGAGTCCGTCAGTCATTTCCAACAGCTAGAACACGAAGCACAGGTGTCGTGTGCGTACACCGGAGCGGCTCCGGAGACGCGCAACTTCACATTGAGTCCCTACACATTCCGCCATTCAGGGAGAACTGTGCCTGCAGAGCAGATAGCGTCCATCCGCGAACACAACGTTTATCAATTGAGAAATTTAGAGCCGGCTGTACGCCGCGGAGCATGGCGAAGCATGGTGGAGCTCAAGCAAGCAAGCAGGCTAAGACCTAATTTAGTCGAGCTCGAGGACTCTCGAACGACAACACTTCGTCTTCCTTACTTGCTTGGCGACCCAAGTCGCCACCTCAGCCACGGTTCCGTGTTAACGTTCACAGACGGTCCTTTTGTGAACGCTTTTATAAATGCTCGGGGCGTTGCTGCTGCTGCTCACGCCGCTCTCCGATTTCATTTACCCTGCAGGTAACTGGACGCACTCGACCAACCTTTTCTCCGAGATGCACTATGTACCTGGCTACAATGCGGCTGGCGACTGGACAGTCCTAACTGGAGGCAACTGGACGCCCACCAACCATTCAGATGTCAACCTTATTGGTGATGCTGCCGTCTACATATGCCCGTGCCCGCAGCCTCCGTGCGGAGAACCCCCTTTGCCTCCCTCACCGGGCTATAATTCATCGGTCTTTCCTTGTCTGGATTCGGAGAGCGGGAACGTGAGCCACGCCGTGTGCACCGTCTTCTACCGGGACAAGAGCAACGTTACGTGCCTCACGCCAAACCACGCAGTCATCTGTGACATACCGGCGCTGGATGTGAACGCGACGCTCGGGCAGTGGTGGAATAATGAGGAGCTACCCTCGCGTTCGTTTTACTGGAACAACGTCACGGCTGTATCGTGCCTCATCCGCGACGACGTAGGCGAGAGCGCCCTGCCACCCGAGCTGCTCAACTTTACAGATGCGATGGCGCTGCAGGATGCGCTCGCTGTGGTGGTATGCGAGGTGCAATGCCGCGCTGTGTGCGAGACCGTCTGCACCACCAACCATCGCTCCGTGCATGAGCTCGCGCCTCACATGAGCGCTTGGGTCTACGATAGGGAGATCGACAACAATCCGCGCGAGTTTGTGATGAACGGCACACTCTACTCAGAGAATCACCCGGCGCAGTACCTGCGCGGGAACGCGCCGAGCACCTACGGGCGCCAGCGCGAGCCCGATAATGTCACGTGCACCATGCCCACGATGACTGAGACGCGTCATCGTCTTATCTTCGGCGGTAGTTCCAGCAACCTCACTGCCTCCCAGGGCTTGCTCGACATGTATGGGCGCCGTTTCCACGCGATGAACGTCTTCGACCTGACGCTCTATGTCGCACTGCACGTTCTTCGGCCGCTCGAGGGCCTCCAATGCGTCACCCCCTTCCCCGGCGCGTTGGGCCTCGGGGTGCAACCAGGCCTGGGCGGGCCCTACCAGCATGCGCTCGTGTGCCACGAGCCACGATTCGAACCATACAACGTGTCGATTGGACCGGCTCCTGTGGGCGCCTCCGGCGGCGCGGGTGGTGCGAACGGTGCGGGCGCGGGCAGACGGCAGCTCGAGCGGCAGCTTGAGCGCGACGATGAGGAGGCGGCGCAGGATGCGAGAGAGATGGAGCAGCAGCAGCAGGCCGATGCCAATACGACTCACGATGTGCTCGACACCGCGTCCTGGGACTCGATGCACTGGGACCCGAACGGCCTGGGCTCCGATTGGGACTGGCAGCATGCCTTGGCCATCCGGCAGGCTCGGAACGCGTCGCATTGGGCGCGCCGCTGGCGCACGGCCCGCCGCCCGCCACCGCGTGGCCGGCAGCTCTATCACGAATTTGAGATCGATCGCTCCGAATGGGACTTTTGGCTGGCGGAGGATGCGGCGGAGCACCACGCACGGCTGGTGCGCCAGCACGCGCAGCTCACGGGTGACTGCCGCTTCTACCATAACTGCTCCGACCCGCTGCCGCCTCCGCTTCTGCTGCATGAGTTTTCTTGCTGGTGGGCCAATGTGTACCTGCAGCCGAATGTGTCGATCCTGCCGCCGCGCTCGCTGGCTGCGCGTCCGACGTTACACGCCGTCAATGCGAACACCACCTTCGACCGGCATACAGTGAGCTGCGTGCAGCCTTCCTGGCCCAACTCGACGTCCATCTCGTGCCTCACGCCCACTACTGCGCTCACGTGTCCGTACACCGACGCGTACCGCGGCAACGCTACGGAACTGTTCGCTGCGGGGGAGGAGTATTACAACGAGACGACGACGCGCTGCACGGCGTGGCCGCTGCTCGACGTGTATCGGCACGCGGCCGACGCGGGGTACCTCTTCCCTCTGCCGAGTAACGGTTCCGACGGTTACGTCGACCCTTGGGAACGGCCGTTTGATAGCTGTACGTCGGCCGATGACGAGCCCCAAACCTCCGGCGCTGCGTCTGGCCTGCTGCTGCTCACCCGATAGTCTGGAGATCACCTAGAGCTCACCCTGAGATCACCCGGAGCTCAGCCGATTCTCCGGCGCTCACTGAAGATCACGCTGCTCACCCGCTTGTCCCGAGATCGACTCATTCCTGAGCAGATGTGTTCTTGGCGGCGGGCGCGCACCACTACTGCGCCATCGACGAGGAGCAAGTCCTGCGCTGCACCGGGCACAATGGCGACGGGCGCTCTTCCCTCTATTGGCCTGGTCAACAGGCGGCGCCTGAGCTGACGAGCGATGCGCTCGCGGCACTCGAAGTCGCACAGGCGGCGGGCCAGCTCGCGGGCGAGAGCGCGGAGGAGCTCGAGGCTCGCATGCAGGCGGCAGTCACTCGCCACCTGCCGAATCGAACTCTCGACGTCTGTACGGGGCAGGCGCACACGTGTGCGATCGAGGGGACGTACGATGCCTTGGGCAACGTCACGGGCACTCGCCTCGTGTGCTGGGGCTCCAACTACTCGGAAGCCCTTGATGTGGCCGATGTCATGTCGCGCCTCGAATTGAAGCCCGAACGCGGTGGCCCAAAACGCGTCTACTGCGGCGCGCGCTTCGTGTGCGTGGCGCAACATGTGCAAGTGGTCCCACCGGCGACTAACGAGATGCCGACCCCGCCGCTGATTGGCCTCTACCCGTACTGCACTGGCATTGTGCAGAGCCGTGCAGAGGGGATCGATCACACGCTGCCGTCGGCCTACTGGCCACAATTGAGTAACAACGATCCGTCTATCGGGCACTTCGATGCCTTCGCCGCCGGGGCCAACCACGCATGTGGCATCCTCAGGTTAGGGTTCCGGCTTCGGTGCTTTGGTAACTTTCCCCTCATTCCGGCCTCGCTCGGCCCCTCGTTTGCCTTGGTCGGCCTGGCGTGTGGCGGGACGCACATCTGCGGCGGCAAGATAGACGGTACCTTTGCCTGCACCTCGGGCAGCGGCCAATATTTGTCAGATGCAACTTGGATTGAGGAGCTGATCGGCGCTCCGACCGGCTCCTGGGGCGGAGTCGCCTCGATCACCCTCGCCGACTCGATTGCGTGCGTGGTCGGCCGAGACGGACAGGCCTACTGCGGCGGTGAGCCTGGGCAGCGGGAGCTCAGGTTGATTCATCCTCCCATCAAGCTCCAGCCCCATAGGATCGACCTGCTCGAGAGAGGGATCTCATTCACGCAGGTCAGCTGCGGCGGCACGGCGGCGCGCAATGCGACTACGCCCGCGCCCGGCGCTAATGACCCAGTGCAGCGCTTCGTACAGCTGGGTGAGCAGTATTGCTGCGGGCTCACGCACGCGCGTCTCGTCCACTGTTGGGGCGTGCTGCCGCCGCACGGTGGCGTCTTCCTGCCACGAGAGGACTTACACTCGTCGGGTGCGCTTCGCGGCTACGTGCCCTTCGGTTTCTTCGTGCCGCTCAATGAGTCGAATGCGTCCGTCTTCCACATACGCTCGCGCCGGCGTATCGAGCAGTCGCGCTACCTGCGTGACTTCGGACTGCAGCTGCTGCTCGACACGCAGCCCAACATGAGCGCGGCCGAGGTGACCGCCAACTTCTCTCAGCCGTACGCGTGCTACAACGTGCCGCAATACCGCACGCAGAACATGAGCGACTGGATGTCCATCTGGCTCGGCGGGATCATCTCGAACGCCTCGAATCCCGTCGATTCACTGCGTTCGTGGCACTTGACGATGCTGCTCGTGCTCCAGCTCGCCGCGTACACGGACGGTCTCTCCTGCTTCAACTTTACACAGCCATTCCCACTGCTTCACTGCGCGGTGCTCGTGCCCTACGTCAACCGGACAGTCGAACTGGTCCAACAGCCGCCCAAACCCTTCACCATCGAGCGTCTGACCGCAACCGACATGTACACGACGCGCTACACCCTCTCGCACACTCTGCAGCCCGACAACTACTGCTTCGAGAAGCTTCGGCTCACGCCGTCCGAGCAGTTCCGCCGCGGCGCAGCATGGCATCGGGCGACACAGCGGCTCGTTGACGGCTTTGAGATCCTCTTCTCGTTCCAGATCGACAATGGTGCGCTGCTCTGCAAGACGGTGCGCACGCTCGTCACCGGAGTCCTCATGTACGAGAAGTGCGTACGCAGCGGCGCGGACGGTATGTCGCTCCTGCTTCGAGGCGGCGGCCCCCCCACCGCGCTCGGCGCGGGGGGCGCCTCCCTCGGCTACGGTGGGCTTGAGCGCACACTCGCGATCGAGTTCGACACGTGGCACAACCCGGAGATGGGCGACGATGCCTTCTATAACCATGTCAGCGTGCAGACGGGCGGGCCGACTGGCACAGTGGGCGCTCACCGCGAGCACTACCTGAGCTCCGCGCACCTCGACCCCATCGACTACCCTATGGGGCTCGCGGACGGCCATGCGCATCTCGCTCGGATCGTGTATACGCCCGGGCTGGACATCACCAAGCTCGGCTCGGGCCCGTCCGCTTCGCCTCATCACCTCAAGTATTGGGTTCAGGAGGGTCCAGTGGCCGATCCAGGCTACCCGTACTCCGAGTCGATTGGCTCGTGGATGCGCGCGGGGACGGGGGTGCTGCAGGTGTACCTCGATGCCATGGCCACACCGCTGCTCGCACTGCCAATCGACCTCAGGCACACTCTCGGGCTGCACGACGGCCGAGCCTGGGTCGGGCTGAGCGCCTCGACGGGCCGCCGCTTCCAAAACCACTATGCGCTCGGTTGGCAGTTGTGCGAGGGCCCGACGGGCTGCGCGCGCCCGATGACGAGCTGTGAAGCCTTTGGATGCAACCCACGCTTCCCGTCCGCGCGCTACGAGCCGTCTGCCACCGAGGCGTCCGCCGCGCCGCCGTACGCGGAGCTCGCACGCGGCGTCGCCGCACGACCGCGCCGCTTGCGGGGGACGAATCTCGACAACTTGGACGCTGTTGAGGAGGGCAGCAATGGCTATCAGGACCCTGGCTCGGCCTTCCCCGATGCACCGGCGGAGACCTCTTGGGGAGACGAGCCGCCGGCCTGGAGGACGCCGTTGCGCCCCTTAGATACGAACGACCTCTGGGGCGCTTCTGGGGATTACCGCTTCAGCAGCTCTGATAGTGGGTGAGCCGCTCTGAAAGGGCGGCCTGCCGAGTGGATGGGCTCGAGCAGGTCTCGGTAGAGATGCCTACATGCCTTCTGGTTGAGCGTCCTAAAATGTACATGTGCGAGAGGCCCGCTGTTATTTACTGCAGTAGTCTAGTGGAAACTTAGTCGTACAAGTACACGATACAGAAGAACCTCGCTTCGGTGGTCGTCCGGGATTGAGCTTGATGACCTTTGCATGCGTGTGCAACAAATTTGCTTCGTTAAATCGTGGCAGATTCGAAGAGAATGTCATTTTTTGACGAATTAAACTGTGCACTCAGGAGGATGTCCCTCCAGCCACTTGCGACGCGTCGTGTGTCGAAGGAGGACATCCTTGCAGGAGAGAGCCCGGGCCTCTTCTGGACGGTGGACGAGCCCACGGGCCTAACAAAAGAAGCGTCTACTGAGGAAGGACGTTCCCGGCGAACATCGGCTGAGGAAATGTTCAAGTCCTCCATCCTTGCAGGCCACAGTCCGGGCCTCTTCTGGGCAACGCCGGCTAAGGGCGGAGAAGACTTCCTCGTCCCAGCGCTTCCGGCCGAGGAGACGGTGCTCCAGCACACGCTCGTGCTTGACAAAGTCTCGACGCAGAAAGCATCGAAATGGGCTCGCGTCAGGGACGAAGTACTCTCCGGTCAAAGTCCTGGCCTCTTCTGGATGCCCCCTGATGAGAGCGGACCTCTTAAGGCTAAGAAAGGCTCGACGCAGAAAGCATCCAAATGGGCTCAGGTCAGGGAAGAAATCCTTTCCGGCCAATTTTGGTTGTCGGAGAAGCTGTCCGAGGGCCCCACAACTGCGCACGTTCGCCCGCGTTCACGAGGCCTGCGGCGAGCGCTCAAAGTAGCCTGACGAAGCACGTGCGCTCGCCCGCGGGCAACCCCGACCGTATGCCTGCGACCATGGAGGCTGCGGCACGCACTACTCGCAGACGCAGTGAAGCACCCTCGCAAGCTCTTCGTAGCACAGCGAGGCCCGATGAAGCCACGTGCCGCGGCGCGGGTGGGCTCGGCATCGCCGGGATCGACGCGCGAGAGCTTGCGAGGCTGGGCCGTCTGGCGTATGAAGAGTGCAAGGAGGGAGCATGGCCGCTGTAAGTGTAACCGGTTGGCGTGACAGGCCGTTCCGTGTAATTGTGAACGTTTGTAGTTGCGTCGTGTACGTGTGGTGTAATTATCGGACAACATTCTTGTGAACATGATTCTTGATTGTGCGAGCCACTGCCGTGCGGGCCTTAGTTTTTCCCCACCCACTCGTCCGGCCGGGCACCGGCCCGCGCCATCCCGCATCGCATAACATCAGCGACCTCAGTGAGGTCATCCAATAAGCGCATACTGCCGAGCATGTATGTGGTGTATGTGCGCCTCATACCAAGCCGGCCACAAACCGCCTGCCGCGCCTCCGAAGGGCTCCTCTTCTTCCGCGGACTCAAAAGAGGAAGAACTTTTGAGCGAGCGGCAGCACCTTGGCAGGCTCGCAGGTGAGCTTGACGCCGTCGGCTGTCACCTCGAAGGTCTCCGGATCGACAGTGATCTTCGGCATCGCGTCGTTGTGGAGCATATCTTTCTTCCCCAGGCCGCGCGTGCGCTTGACCGGCTCGACTGCCTTATTGAGGCGGTACTTGTTCTTGATGCCGGCCGCGTGTGCGGCCGACGAGACAAAGGCAATCGACGTCTGGCCCACGGCCTTGCCGTGCGCGCCGAACATCGGGCGCATGATCACAGGCTGCGGCGTGGGGATCGAAGCGTTTGGATCGCCCATCTGCGCCCAGGCGACCGTGCCGCCCTTGAGGATCATCTCGGGCTTGGCGCCAAAGAGGCTTGGCTTCCACAGGACCAGATCGGCGAGGCGGCCGGGTTGGACCGAGCCGATCAGGTGCGACATGCCGTGAGCGATAGCCGGGTTGATCGTGTACTTGGCGAGATAGCGCTTGATGCGGAAGTTGTCGTTGCCCGTGTCCTTGTCCTCCGGCAGCGGCCCGCGTTGCTGCTTCATCTTGCTGGCCGTCTGCCACGTGCGCGTGACGAGCTCGCCCACGCGCCCCATGGCCTGCGAGTCGGTCGCCATGATCGAGATCGCGCCGAGATCGTGCAGGATATCCTCCGCCGCGATCGTCTCGCCACGGATACGGCTCTCGGCGAAGGCCACATCCTCAGGGATGTTCTTGTCCAGATGGTGGCACACCATGAGCATGTCGAGGTGCTCGTCGACGGTGTTCACAGTGAAGGGGCGGGTCGGGTTGGTGGAGGAGGGCAGCACATTCGGCTCCGAGCACACCTTGATGATGTCGGGCGCGTGGCCGCCGCCCGCACCCTCGGAGTGGTACGTGTGCATCGTGCGCCCCTTGATGGCCGCGATCGAGTCGTCGACGTAACCGCTCTCGTTGAGAGTGTCGGTGTGGATGGTGACAGCGACGTCGTGCTGCTCAGCGAAGGTGAGGCATGCGTCAATGGACGACGGCGTGGTGCCCCAATCTTCGTGGAGCTTGAAGCCTGCCGCGCCCGCCTCTATGCACGCGTACATGCCCGCGGGGTCGGACGTGTTGCCCTTGGACGAGAATCCGAAATTCATGGGCATCTCGTCAGTTGCCTGCAGCATCATTTGGATCTGCGAGGCCGAGATAGAGGCCGAGATAGAGGCCGAGATAGAGGCCGAGATAGAGGCCGAGATAGAGGCCG
>ENA-UOXG01001177-UOXG01001177.1-mixed-culture-metagenome-genome-assembly--contig:-NODE-1177-length-17399-cov-54.206873_pt1 | contig 17399 bp, 3 predicted proteins | sample MGYA00238159_ERZ761634 | MGnify/ENA primary metagenome ERZ761634 (study PRJEB28908, sample SAMN08776845) | mixed culture metagenome | isolation source: Freshwater growth medium | place: USA... | reverse complement strand
CTTTGTGTAGTTTGATGAACCTGCAATCACCAACCTACGCGACCAAGTTTACAACATTGGCTGTGATTGGCGCCACATGGCTTTCCTGGTGCATTGGCTTTCCTGGCTCGCTGCGACGCTGCCTACGCTCGACGTGAGGCCGCTCGCCGTCGACGCTCGCAGCGGCGCGCGACTAGAGGTGCGTGCGCCGGTGACGCTCCCGCTCGGACCGCGCTGCGTCTTCGACGGCGACATCTCCTCTCCGTGCGAGGCCACCGCGAACGGGACTGAGCAGCGCACGTGCCTCTGCCTCGCGCCCACGTCGCTGCGTGACATAGGTGCCGCACCGCTCAGGCTCGTCGGAAATGTCACCGCGGCCGGCGGCTCCGTCTCGCCCGTCGACGTCGGCAATGCGACGATCGTCTACTACGATGCGCAGGTGCCGCCGGAGCTCCTCTCGTTTGCTCCGAGCGGCGTGGCATGCGCGGCGCGCAGCAGCGGCGGCCTCGGCGGCGCGGTCGTCACCGTGCGCGCGCGCAATCTTGCACCCACGGGCGACCACTTGATGTGCGACTTTGGATCGGCCGTCGGCCGGGCGAGCGCCACGCTCGGCGGCGCGCCCGTGCGCGGCCTGCGCAACGAGAGTGCGGGCGAGGTGCTGTGCGCCGTGCCGCCGACGTCACTGCTTGGCGACCTGAGGCTGCGGATCTCGCACGACGGCGGCGCACGCTGGTCCGCCCTCTCGCCCGAGCCGCTCACGTGCCACGACAGCGCCAGCGCTCCCACGCCGCTCTCGGCCGCGCAATCGTGTATCGACGTGGCCTCCGTCGCCTACGTGACACTGCGAGCGGCGAACCTGCGCCGGCTCGCGAGCGCGCCGCTGCTGTGCCGCCTCGGCGACACGCCGTCACTCGAGCGCGCCAACCTGACGCTCCTGCCAGCAGGCGTGGGCGGCGCTGTGCCGTTGGTGACCATCGGCGCGGTCGGTGGTGTGATGCTCGCGCCCGCACGCGATTCGGTAGGCACCGCCAGCTGCCCGCTGCCCGACGTGCGCACGCACACGGGCACGCTCCCCCTCTACCTCGGAGCGGCGGGTGCGGCCGGTGAGCTGTGGAGCTCGGCCGATGCGGCCGCGGCCTTGCCCCTCCACTTGTACAACAGCTCGGAGGCACCGCGCGTGCATGAGGCCACGCCGCGAGCGCTACCCATCGGGAGGCGTTACGCCGTTGCCATCACCGCTGAGGGCGCTGGCGCCGAGGGGGGCGCCGCCGAGCGCCGGCCCATCGAGCTGCGAGTGACGGGTCGTAACTTTGCGGCCGTTGGGACGCATTGCGTGCTCGCTGGGCGGCCGTTTGCGGCCACGCTCGTGAACAATCCGTTCACACCGCTCGAGGCGCCCATGACGGCGCCCATCGACCGCGGCGACGTCGTGGGCGATTTGGAGGCAGGCAGCGGCGACGATGCGCTCGGGACCGCGCTCGGCGCCAGCGCGTCACCCTTGCGATCCGAGATTCGATCTGAGATTCGATGTCTCGTCACTTTGGCGGAGGACGTACCCATCGGGCAAGTGGATCTGGTCCTGCGAGGGCCACCGCCGCAGCCTGACTCGATGCCACTCCGCCTTGTGCTCTACGACGACCGAGTGCCGCCACGCGTGGGCGCGCTCCCGCACCCCGCGCATGGGCGTCGGCGTGAGCCGGGGGGCGCGTTGCAGAGCCATAGCATCACCTTGCATGCATGCAACGTGCCACGCCCCACGCCAACGGCCAGCTTGGCGCATGCATCCGAGGCGGCGGTGGACGGCGCGGCGGAGGCGGCGGCGGCGGTGGCGGCAATCGAACTGCTCTGCGGAATCTTCGATGCTTCCGACGAGCGCCGTCCCGAGCGCTCGGGCGTGCCGCCGCTGCACGTATCGTCCGCCACCCTCCTCGTCGTCGCCAATAGCAGCAGCCGCCCCGTGCCTCAGAGCAGTGTCGACGGCGGTGGCGGTGGCGCGCACTCTGGCAGCGCCAGCCCCACCGACCCGAGCGCCATCCCGAGCGCCCTCGCGCGCACGTGCGTACCCGACGGTCTGGTGGGTTGCTCGGTCCGGAGCGCCGTCCCGAGCGCCTCTCGCATCGCGGTTCGGCTGAGTCACGATGGTGGCGTGCACTGGAGCGAGGACGCCGCCATCTTCACCACCTGGGCCCTCGTCGGTCTGGTGCCTACGAGCGGGCCCTCGGACGGCGGCACCACGATCACAATCACAGGAGAGGCACTCCCCTCGTGTGCTGCACCCAACGCGTGCGCATGCCTCATCGACGGCGCGCGTGTTCCCGCCCACGTCGGCCGCACGAACGATGAGCTCCTCTGCCACACACCGCCGCTGCCCGCCCTCAGTGTCGCGCTCGACACGGCGCCGACGCTCGCCCACCGGCGATCGGTGAGCGTCGCCGTCGCCATGGCCGACAACGTGACGACGACGGAGCCTCTCTACTTTGCGTACTATGCGGCCCCCACTGTCAGTTCGGTGAGCGTCTTTGGCGCCGGTCCGAGCCCTGTGCTGCTGCCACACGCGGGCGGCGTGCCGATCACCTTGCACGGGCATGGCTTCGCCAGCTTACCCAACGGCTCGAGCCTCTGTGCGTTTGGGTACGGTAGCCCCACGCGGGAGCGCTCGCTCATCCGCGCGACGCTCCTCTCGCCGAGCACCCTCGTGTGCACCACCCCCTCGGCTGCGGCCGCGGGTGGGCACGAGGCGGAGCTCCGGCTCGATCTCGGGCTGAGCTCGTCGAGCGCGGCGCTCGGCTGGCTACCGCCTCCGCCGCAGCCGGCCTCGCTCGAGATGCTCGGTACGGCGCGCCTCGAGGGCGGCACACTCGTGCTCACGCGCTTCGGTGGCCCGTTCGCGAGCGGATCCGCGTGGGTACTCCCCTCGGAGCCGCATGCTCCGCTCAGCCACTTTGGCCTGAGTGCGGAGGTGCTGCTCGGCGCCGGCAGCGACTCGGACGGGCTGAGCGTCGTGTACGGCCCGCCCACGACGGCGCCGTTTGGTGAGTTGGGGCCGCAGCCCGCCTCGTCCGATGGCGGCGGCGGCGGCGGCGGCGGTGGCGGCGAGCAGCGGGCCTACTCAGCGGGCGGCGGTGCGGGGGTGGGCGAGTACGCTGGGGCGGGCGAGTACGCTGGTGTGGGCGAGTACCCCGGGCTTGTGCTGCGGCTGCGCACCAACCTTGACATGAGCGTGGAATTGCTCTTGGGCGGCCAAGTGCTCGCGAGCGTGCGCGCCGAGCCGCTGCTGCGTAGTACGTCCACGCAGTACGTGCCACTCCGCCTCTCCGTCGATGCGGCAGGTGGCGTGAGCGTGCGGCTGCACTCCACCACCCTCCTCGCCAACGTGACGCTCGCAGAAGCGCCCGAGACGACGCCCGCGAGTGCCTCGGCCGACGGCATGCCGGGCGCCAGCACGACGCTCGACGCAGGCGCGGCAGAAGCGCGGCTGTGGCCGCTCTGGCGGCCGCAGAGCCACTGGCGGATCGGCTTTGGCGCGCGAACCGGCCTGCTGAGCGGCGATCACCACGTGCGCTCCATCTCGGTGCGCTCGGCCCACTTTGCTTCCGTCGTGACCTCTTCCGTCGAGGTGAGCGGCAACGGTGGCGCCGACTTCTCGACGCAAGGGCCGCTGCTGACCTATGCGCAGCCGCCGCGCGTCTCGTGGTTCGCGCCGCACGCGGGCCCTGTGCACGGCGGCACGCGGCTCACGCTGCGAGGCCCGTCGCTGTGCGTGGGCCTCGCGCCGCTCCATTGCATGCTCGGAGGGGTGCGCGTCCTCGCTGACGTGTCCGCGTGCTCCAATGCGAGCCTCGGCGCCGCTACGAGCCACCTCCTGCCGCCCGCCTCGCCGCCGGGCGCGCCGCCGCCCCCGGGGGCCTTGCTCGCGCCCGCTCGCTCGGCCCGCTGGCAGTGGCCGTCTGCGCCGCCCGTGCCGCCGCCGCTGCTCGCGCTCGGTTCGCTCGGATGCCTCGTCCCTCCCCTCAACGGCTCTCACGACGGCGGGGCGGCGCTGGGCGCGGGCGGACTGGCCTTGGACGGGCGTATCGCCCTCTCCCTGAACGGCCATCAATGGCACGAGGCGGCGGCGCGCTTTGCATACTATGTGCCGCCGTCTTGGGCGGTGGTCGCGCCCTTGGGGGGACCGGTGGTGGGCGGCACGGTCGTCACCATCGAGGGCGGCGCCGAGGCGCGCGCGGCAATGGCGCTCCTCGAGGTGGCAGCTCCGAGCGCCTGGCGGGGCGGCGCACGCTGCGCATTCGACGGCGTTGAGGTGATGGGCACGGCCTCATTGGCCGACGGCACAATGCGATGCGTGACGCCGCCATCGGCCGTTGTTCGCTCCGCCGCCGTGCGCCTCTCCCTCAACGCTCAGCAGTACGATGGCGGCCAGCCGACGCCGCTCGGGTTCACGTACTACGCACGCGCCGCCGCCTTTGACCTCTTCCCGCCGCAGGGGCTTAGCATCGGCGGCACCAATGTCACACTGCGTGGCGGCGACGGGCTCGGCGGGGGGCTGTCGTACGCGTGCCGCTTTGGGTATGCGGTGGTGCCCGCCACGTACGACGCCGCAGTGGGAGGCGTGCAGTGCACCTCGCCGCACGCGCACCTAGCCCTCGCTCCGCTGCTCGCGCCTGAGCCGCGCACCTTTTATGGCGACGTCTCGCGCGAGCGCTCGGGCGACGGCGCTCGGATGCTCACATTCAGCGAAGTGTCCGATGGTGTCAACGGCACAGCGGCAGCAGCGGCGGCGTGGGCGCAGCACGGGCTAGCCGTGGAGCTGAGTGGGCTCGCGCGCATCGAGCGCGGCGCCCTGCGCCTGACCGTGCGGGGCTACCCCGAATGGCGGCGCGTCGACTACGGAGCGCTGCGGGTGCGTGTGCTTGGGCCGCGTCCACCGCTCGAGCACCTGGTCCTGAGCCTAGACGTACTCATGACGGGGCCGTGGGCGGGCAGCCGTCACGCCATCGACCCACACGGACTGTGCCTCAGCTTTGGCAACGCTCGGCTGCCCACCGCCCTCGGCCCTCTCGGCGACGAACCGGACGAAACGGACGAAACGGACGAAACGGAGGTCGCGCCGGAGGCGGAGGACGGGGGCGCCGGCGTGGGCGGGTACGCCGCGGTGGGGCCTGACCTGCACTGGTCGGCGACGACGTTCACAGCAGACGATGTGGCGATCGCCGCGGGCGAATGCCGTCGGCGCGACGGCGCCTGCGAACTCCGAAGCCGAGTGCCTTCGTACGAAGCGGTAGGTAATGCCCCGTCGCCCTCTCGCCCTCCGTCGACCGTGGGCAACGACGAGGAGGAGGAGGAAGAGGCGGAGGCCGCGGCGGGCGTGCGCGTGCTGCTCGGCTACGGCGCGGCGCGCGACGCGAACGCGACGAATGCGAGCGTCGCCACGTACGTCCGAATCATCCACCAGCCCCGCGCCTCGAGCCCGGGCGTCAGTCACAGCGCGGCGTGGCAGGAGTACACGGCGTGGCTGCCGTCGGTGGCGCTGCCTTCGCGCAGCTGGCGCCGGCTGCAGCTGAGCATCGTCGCAGGCCGGCTCAGCCTCTGGTACGATGACGTGCGCCTCGTGGACGGGTGGGCGCTCAACGGCTGGCGGCCGGCGGCCACGTGGCGCGTGGGCGTCCATGGCTCCCGCGGCTCCTCGCACCAGATGCAGTGGATTGACAACGTCCAGATTGCGAGTGGCGCGCTTCGCTCCACGGCCGAGGTGCCAGTCTTCCTCTCGCGCAACGGCCAGCAATTCGAGGCGCTCGCTTCCCACACGTTTGGGTACCGCGCACCCCCGGTCGTCTCTTCAGTCGCGCCACGCACGGGCGCGGCCGCCCTGAGCACCCCCGTCGTCCTCCGCGGCGCCAACTTCGGCGGCGGCACCGACTACCGATGCCTCTTCGGACACATGTCAGTGGCCGCCTCGTTCAATGCCTCCGACGAGGCCGTGCTGTGCGACGCGCCGTCCACGGCGCTCGCGCCTGGCGAGGGCCTCCTGGTGAACGTGAGCCTCTCTCTCAACGGCATCGAGCACGCGTACGATCGGTGGCTCGACGCCGACCCAACGGCCGTGAATCCGTTGCCTTTCGAGTTCGTCCACGCGACGGCCGAGCGTGCGGTGGTGGACACGTTGGGGAGCACCTCCGCGCTCGGTCCCACCTCGGGCGGCACCCTCGTCATCGTCCACGGCACCGCCCTCGCGCGCGGCCACGACCGTAGGTGCATCTTTGGCGCCGGAGTCGTCAACGCGACCCTCGCCGAGCTCGGCGGTGGCGACGTGCTCCGATGCATCGCACCGTCGGCGGCGGATGCGGGCGGGCTGGGCCTGGCAAGCAGCGGCGGCGTGGTGCCGCTCCGGCTGAGCCTCAACGGTCGCGACGAGCACTTTGCGACGCCGCCGCTCGAGTATCGCTATTACGTGCCGCCCGTCGTGTCATCCATCCACCCGCCGACGGCGAGCGCTGCCGGCGGCACGAGCCTGACGCTGCGTGGGAGTGGCTTTGGCGGTGCGTCGGCGCTGCTCCGCTGCCGCTTTGGCGTCGTCGTCGTGTCCGCGGAGCCGCTCGCGACTGACGATCAGCTCATCTGCTACACGCCGCCCGCCGCCACCGCCGGCGCCGCGCTCGAGGCCACGTCCGCCGACTGCTCCGTGCACGGCGCTGCCCGCCACCTACCCGACGGCAGCATCGAGCTCACGCCCTCGAGCACGTACGACGCCGAGGGTACGGCCGTGTGTGCGGCGCCTCAGGGCGTGCGCTACGGCGGCGCGGCGCACCTCGTGCTCTCGTTTGAGCTGGAGCTCGGCCGCGATGGCGACGGGGCGAGCGTGAGCTACGGCGAGCTCTCCGACGATGGCGGGCTCGGTGCGGGCGGCGCGAGCCTCGGGCTCCGCCTCCGCTTCCTCTCGCGCCTTCGGCCAGCGAGGCTCGAGGTGCTCTATGGCGACCAGGTGCTCCACTCTCTGGCGCTGCCGCCCGCGCCGCGCCGCGCAGGCCAGCCGGCGGCGGCGGCGGCGGCCGCGGTAGCAGTGTGGAGGAACCGCATGGAGGAGGAGGAGGCGGAGCCGGACGACGAGGAGGAGTACGAGGGCGATCGGGAGCGGGCGGCGTGGGAGCGGCAGGCTGCCTTGGAGCGAGCGGCGTGGGATCCGAACACGACGGCGCACCAGCTGGCGGACCTCTTGGCGAGCGCCAATTTTGCGAGCGGCACGTCGCCGTCAGCGGGGCTGTCGTCGTCAGCGGGCGGCGGCGCCAACGGCACGGTGGGTAGCGCGGGCGCAAGCGGCGTGGACTCGTACGTGCCCGTGGTCCTCGCGTACGACCTTGGCACGCACGGCGGCGCACGCGCCGGCTTGAGCATCCTGTACCACGGGCATGCTCTGCTGCGGGGCGCCCCCATCCCGGCTTGGGCACCGCATCCCTCGTGGCGCCTCGGCTTTGCGGCGGCGAGCGGCGTGGGCGCGAATGCCTGCCGCGTGCGCCGCGTGCGGCTTTGGGTGGGCGCGCCTGCCGAGGCGCAGCCGACGCCGCTGCACATCACGCGCAACGGGCAGGACTACGAGGAATCCGCTGCGCCTCCCCTCGTCTACATTGGGCGGCCGATTGTGAGCGCCATCACCCCGGCGAGCGGGCCGACGGCGGGGGGCTCGTTGCTGCTCTTGGCGGGCGAAGGGCTGCGCGATGGCTCGTCGTACTATTGCCGCTTCGGGCCAGGGGGCGGCGGCGTGGCGCTGGATGCGCACGCGAATGCGCAGTGGGCGGGCCCAAGGGTGCTGCCCGCGCTCAACACGACGCCGGCCGCCCCCTTTGTGCACTGCGCCACGCCTGCCGGCGTGCGTGCCGGCGTGCTCCTTCCTCAGATCTCTCTCAACGGCCAAGACGAGACCTCCTCCTCCCTCCCCTTTCGATTCTATGACCCTCCCGCACTGCTCGCCATCTCGCCCACCACCGGGCCTGCACTCGGCGGCACGCACGTCTACGCGCGCGCGAGGTGCCAACCTGACGCGCCATGGCACGCTGCCCGTGTGCCGCTTTGGCGGCGCGCTGTGGCGGCGCGGGTTTGGAGCGCTCAGTGCCCTCACGACGAGTGACGCGCTGCAAGGCGCACACGGCGTCGGTGCCCGCGCGCTGCATGGGCTGCCACCGAACGAGGTGCCCGCCACCATTGTGAACGCGACGCACGCCCTCTGCCTCACGCCGCCCTCGGTGCGCGGGCCGATGCGCGAGCTCGCGATCGAGATCGCGCTCAACGGCCACGACTTCACCTCCGACAATCTCCGCTTCCGTTACTTGACGGACCGCACGAGCCTCATCAGCGTCTTCCCCACCTCCGATTCGAGTTTGGGCGGTCGGCCGATCCTTTTGAGCGGGCGCGGGCTCGCCAACGGCTCCGACGCGCGCTGCCGTTACCGCGCGCCCACCCTCGGCGTGGTGGAGACGCGTGCACTCGAAATCGGGGGCGGCGGGCTCTTGCTCGTGTGCCCAGCGCCCGCGATACCACCTGATGTGCTCGCGGCCGCTCGCTCGCACGTGAGCGACGCCGTGTCCACCGCGCTGCCACTGACCCTCGACGTGACGCTCAACGGCCAGCAGTACTCGCTCGCCCCTTCGCTTCGGTTCGAGATCATCGCCACGGCTGCTCGGCGTGCGCCCCTCCTTAGGGCCCGCCAACGGCTCCAGCCTCGTCCTCATCTCGGGCGTCACCCTCGAGTTCGGCTCGCTCCTCCTCTGCCGCTTTGGGGAGGGAGGGGGCGTGCCCACCGTCGGCCAAGGGGACAGTGCGCCCGATGTGGGTGCCGCCATCGTACGACGCGGCCACGGGTGACCTTCGCTGCCTCACGCCGCCCCACGCGCCGGGTCGCGTCGTGCTTGCTGTGAGCTTCAACGGCGAGCATTACGAGCCCACCACGTTCAACTACACCTTCGCTCCCGAGCCCTTGCTGCTGGAGGCGAGTCCCGCAAGAGGGCCCGCGTTTTCTATCCAGTGCACGAGCTTCGACTGCCGAGGCGGCGGCTCCGTTGGCACGCTGGTGACCGTGAGCGGCGCTTGGCTGGGCGCGGGTGAGCGCCACCTATACCGATGCCATTTCAATGACACCGTCGTGCCCGCCACGTTGATCGATGACGCGCACGTCCGATGCTATTCGCCAGGCTCGCTCGCCCCCGGACCCGCCGCCCTCCGCCTCAGCTTGAATGCGCAGGACGTTGCGCCCAGCGCGCTCACTTTCTTCTTCGAGGCGACGCCCGTCGTCTCCGCTCTCCTCCCGCCCCTCGGCCCCGCCGTCGGCGGCATCAACCTCACCCTCGTCGGCGCCGGCTTCGGTGGTGGCTCACACTACGAATGTCGCTTCGGGCGCGTGCGGGTGCCCGCGCTCGAGACGGCGCTCGAGACGACGCCCTCAACCCCGCCGCCCAACACAGCGCCATCCTACCGCCCTCTCGGCGCCCATCTCGGCGCTTCGCCCAACGGCTCCTCTGCCATCGCGAGCGCGACCGTCGCGCTCGCCTCCCCCAGCGCGCCCGCGGCGCTCACGTGCGTCGTGCCGTCGCTCGCCGCCTTCGAGGCGGACGCCGACCCCGCCGTCCACCGCTTCGAGTCGCACCGCGTCCCCCTCGCCCTCACCCTCAACGGCCAGCAGTTCACGAGCCTCGGACAGTATTTCGTATATCACCACGAGCCGCGGCTTGAGACCGTCGCCCCCGCCGTCGGCCCCAGCGACGGCGGCCTGATCTTGCGCCTGCGAGGTGCGCATCTCGACGGCGGAGATCGCAATCAATTCGAACGGCTCTGGCTCACCCAGCTCGAGGACGTGCGCGCGCTCGCGCACTACCGCTGCCGCTTCTACGCCGCAGCCGAGGACTCCGACGGCGACAGCGACGCGGCGTTCGCGACGGTGCCGGCCACGTGGCAAGCGCTCGAAGAGGTGCTCACCTGCGTCGCGCCGCCAATCGGCTCGCCACCCGTCGGGCGCAACATCACCGTCGCCATCAGCCTCAACGGCATCACCTTCAGCACGAGCCGCGTCTCGTTCAGGTGAGCGCTGATGACCTCTGATGATGACCTCTGATTGCATCACTCATCAGCACGAGCCGCGTCTCGTTCAGGTACGTATCTCCCCCGGAGCTCACGGCCCTCACCCCCCTCTCGGGTCCGTCCCTCGGCGGCACCGTGGCCACCGTGAGCGGCACGGGCTTCTCAACGCAGCTGCAGCCCGACTGCCTCTTTGGGAGCGCCCAGGACGGTGCCGTCGTGCCAGCGACCATCGCAAGTTCCACCGAGCTCCGATGCACGAGCCCCTCGCTCGGCCACGCCGCGCCTCAGATGCACTCGGGCTATGCATACGAGCTCCACGAGCTGATGCTCGGCGGCAACGCGACGCGCCTCCGGACGGCGGTGCGCCTCTCTGCACGCGCCGACCCGGCAGCCGGAGCTCTCGAGGCCCCTCTACCCCTGGGCGCTCCTCCGTTGCTCGACTTTAGCGCCTCGTGGCTGCTGCTACTGCCCTCGGCTTCGTCACTCCTGCCCTCGGCCGGCGCGCCCACGGCGGCGCCCAGGCCCGGCGCGCCCGCGCATCGCGATGACGAGGCACGCGTGGGCTTCCGTTACGGGCCGCTGCCGCGTGACGCTCGAGGCCGACCCAAATTTGGTGGGGAGGGCGCCGTCGTGGGCTTGTCGGTGAGCGTGAGCGACGGCGGCGCGCCGCTCGTGCTCGAGGTCCGTCTAGCCGACGTGACGCTGCTCAGCCGGGTGCTCGGCACGGCGCTGGCGCGCGACACGTGGATGCGCCTCGCTGTGAACGTCACTGACGGTCAGCTGAGCGTCACGAGTGACGAACGCGTCCTCGTGAGCGCTCTTCCGCTCCCAGGCTGGGCGCCGAGTCGGGCGTGGCAGATGGGCATCGGCGCGCACGGCGCGCGCGCGGGAGGTCGTTACGTGAGTGCGCTCCGGCTGCGCTCCGCCCTCATCCTCGGGCTCGCGACCGTGCCTGTGCGCGTGCGCATGCACGGAGCGCTCACGAGCAACCCACTCAACTTCACCTTCACCGCCGACGCCGTCGTCTCGAGTGTCACGCCCGTCTCGGGGCCGATGAGTGCCCCCACGCGCCTCACAATCCGCGGCGCGAATTTCAACCTCGGGCTGGCCGTGGCATGCCGGTTTGAGCAGGGGTCCACCCTCGCCCTCGTGCCCGCCACCCTCGTGACCAACGTCTCCGACGCGCAAATCAACTGCACGCTCGGCGACGGGGCGGCTACGTGGCAGCTCGGCTCGATCGGCGTCTTCGTCGCCCTCGGGCCGCAGGCCACCTACGGCCCCGGCACGAGCTTCCTGCGCTACCCGACGCCTACGCTGCATGCGCTCACGCCGGTGCTCGGCGTGGGCAACTCGACGACCGTCCACATCCAAGGGGAGGGCCTCGGCGGCGGCACCGACCGTCGCTGCCGCTTTGGCCAACACGAAGCCCCCGCAACTGTCGTGGACGCTGGCGGCGGCGCGGCGCCGGCGCTGCGCTGCCTCGCGCCGCCCGCCACGAGTGCGGGAGTCGTCGACGTGGCAATCAGCCTGAACGGCGTCCAGTTCGTGCAGACGGGCGCTCCGCTGGCCTTCCGGTATCTGGTGGCTGACACGCCACGTGTCAGCGCTGTGACCCCCGCAGTCGGGCCCATGGACGGCGCGACCAACGTGACGGTGCACGGCACCAATTTCGTGGCCATGAGCGCGGCCGATGGCATGCTCGTGTGCCGCTTTGGCGACGCCATGGTCAACGCAACCTTTGTCAGTGGCGCGGCGCTGCGCTGCACCGCACCGCCCGCCGCCCTCGCCCTCGCCGGCGCCACCCTCGTCGGCGCAGGCGCGGTGCTCGTTCAGATGAGCCTCAACCGACAGGAGTTTTACTCGGGCGCTCCCTTTGCATACATGCCGCGCGCGGGGACGCTGCTCCCGCCAGTGCCCTCAAGCAAAGGGCTGCGCGGTGGCAGCGTGACGCTCGTGGCGCTCAGCACGGCGCTCGACCCGCGCGTGCGTGATAGCGTGCGCTTCAACTGCCGCTTCGGCGAGTGCATGGACGGCGGCGGCGGGTGCTCGGTCACACCAGGCACACTCATCACCCTCGCGAGCGTTCGATGCGGAGTGCCGGCCGCGCCGATCGCCTTTGGGCCCGACGAGCAATCTCGCTCGATCTCACTCGCCCTCGCCCCCAACGGCGCGCAGTACACGCACCACGGCGCCAATTTCACGTACCTCGCCCTCGAGCCCATGCTCCTCGCCCTCGAGCCGCCGATCGGGCCGCTCCGTGGCGGCACGCATGTGACCGTGCGCGGCACCGGGCTCGCGCTCGGGACGGCGCGTCGCTGCCGGTACGCGCTCAGCCCGAGCGTACGCGTCGAGGTGAGCGCCACGGCCCTTTTCGATAAGAGCGGGGTCGTGTGCGTGGCCCCGCAGACTGCGAGCGCTCAGCCCGCGCCCCTCGAGGTCACCTTGAACGGCGTCGACTGGGTCGGGAATGTGACCCACGGCGATTTCACGTACACCGGGAGCGCGGCGCCGGATGTGATCGCCCCGTCCTCAGGCCCGCGCCACGGCGGCACCAGCTTTTACTTGGGCATCCTGCCGCGCCCGCTTTCGCACATGCTCGCCTCCGCTGGCCTCGCCGCGTGTCGGCTGGGGAACGACACACACCCCGCCTCATTCGACCTGCAGCGCGGCGGGCTGCGCTGTGCGACGCCTCTGCTGACGCCGCCGGCCGCCGTGGGCGAGTACCCCATCTACGCGACCATCAACGGCCAGCAGTTCGAGCCGAGCCCGTCGGCCACGTGGCGCTATGTTTACTCGGTGCAGGACCTGCTCAGCGGCAACACGGCCAGCGGCGGCGGCGGCGCTTCCCCTTCGCCGCCCTCGGCGCCGCCCTCGGCGCCCCCCCCCCTGGGCACACCGGGCTCCGGGACGGCCGACTTGACTCAGGTCGGCTCCGGGCTCGCGGGCTCCGGCGCCACCGGCGGCTCCGGCCCCTCCTCCCCCTCCTCCCCCTCCGCCTCGGCCACCCTGCGCGTCGGCCCACTCTCGGGCCCGACAGAAGGCGGCACACGCCTGACGCTCAACGCGAGCTTCGCCCTCACGCTCGCCACCGAGCTCCGCTGCCGCTTCGGCCACGCGGCCGGCGGCTCTGTCCTCGCCACCGTCGCCGCCACCTCCGTCTTCCTCGGCGCATGTGTCTCGCCGCCGCTCACGGCGCCAGGCGCCATCCCCCTCGGCCTCTCTCTCAACGGTCAGCAGTTCTACGATTTCGAAACGTTCACGTCCTACGCCCCTGCCCAGCCCTCACGCCCCTCGGAGCCACCCTCGATGGCGGCCTCGAGGTCGCCCTCGTCGGCACCGGCCTCGGCGGCGGCCTGGGCCACCGCACCTGCCACTTTGGTGCGGCCGTCGTGCCTGCCACCTACGACGCAAGCGCGCCTGGCGGCGAGGTGCTGCGATGCCGCGTGCCTTCGGCCGATGCCGCCGGCTTTCACACGTCGCTCACCCTTCGCTTCGACGACCCGATGCGGCTCAGCGAGCTCGGCTCGCTGCACGGGCAGGCGGCGCTGCGCGGCGGTGCGTTACGTCTCGTCCCGCGCGCCGTGCCGAGCGGCACGCCCTACCCGTACTCGGGCGCGCTGCTGCTGCGCGTGCTCGCGGGCGCTCCGCCGCTCCCGTTTTGGCGCGTGCGATTCGACATGATGATGCACGGGGCGCCCTCGGCGCTTGGCGGGGGCGGCGGCATCAGCTTCAACTACGGCCGGATCGCATCGTATGAGAGCGCCGTGGTGGGCTCGAGGAGCGCCGTGCTGGGCGGGGGCGGCGGCATCAGCTTCAACTACGGCCCCATCGGCGACGGCGCGCGGCTCGATGTGAGCGGCTCGGGTCACAACGGCCTCGCGGTGAGCGTGCGCACCGGCCACGCCCTCGTGCTCGAGGTGCGTCTGAGCGGCTACCTCCTCCTGTCCACGTCCCTCGGGCACGCGCTGCGTGACGACGTGTGGATGCCCATCGAGATTCGTCACGAGCAGTTCGTCGGGCTGAGCGTCGTGTTGGGCGAGCGCACGGTGCTCGAAGGCCTGCCGCTCAACGGCTTTGCACCGCGACCCTCGTGGCAGCTGGCCGTCGCCGCGAGCAGCGCGGACGACGCCGAGGGCACTGACGAGCACTGGATCAACGATCTTCGCGTCGTCTCGGGCTCTCTCCTCGAGCGCGCCGACGTACCTGTACGCGTCTCTCTGAACGGGCAGCAGCTCCACCCTCCCACGCCGCTCTCATACACGCTGCGCGCACTGCCCGCGGTGCTCGCCGGTACGCCGCAGCTCGGCAGCACAACCGGCGGCACCCTGGTGCAACTCCGGATGGCCTCTACAGGGGCGCCGTCGCGTGTGTGCCGCTTCGGCGACGCGGACGAGGCGTCCATCGTGGCTGGGGTGCACGTCCCGGCCACGTTGCATCATTCGGGCGCGTCGGGCGACACGCTTCACTGCCTCGCGCCCGCCGCCGCCGCCCCGGGCGCCCTCAGCGTGCGCGTCTCGGTCAACGGCCTCCAGTTCTCGCTCAGCGCCTTTCGCTTCGCATACCACGCGCCGCTCGTACTGAGCGCCGTACTGAGCGCCGTCTCGCCCTCGACAGGCGCCGTCGCGGGCGGCACGCTCATCGAGCTCACAGGCACCTTGCCGCGCGTCGGCGTCGCTCTCGGCATCGCGCCGCGCTGCCGCTTCCGTGTACCCGCCGGCTACGAGGTCGCGCTGCCCGCCTCCTTTACGAGCGACGGCCTCCGCTGCCGCACGCCCGCCGCCGCCACGCACCTCTACGTCGGCTTGAGCGACCTACCCGTCGACGCGACTCTCGCCGTCTCCATCAGCAACGGCGACGAGTTCCATGGCGCCGCCCCGAACGCCGCCCCGCTGCTCTTCACCTACATGGCGCCGCACGCCGTCACCGGCATCACGCCGTCCATCGGGCCCGACCTGGGCGGCACACGCGTCGACCTTTCGGGCACCGGCCTCGCCGCAAGCGCCGCGCTTCGCTGCCGCTTCGGACGCACCGTCGTCGCTGGCAGCGCCTCGAGCGCGTCTGCGATGCAGTGCACCGCGCCCACGTTGGCCGAGGCGGTGGGCTTGTACGAGCATCCGATTGCGCTGCCTAGCGATGCTTTGAGCACCGGCGGTGGCGGTGGCGGTGGCGGTGGCGGTGACGGTGGCGGTGGCGGTGGCGGTGGCGGCGCCGGCGTGATCGAGCTTCGAGGCACCGCCCGCGCCGTCGGCGCCACCATCGTGCTCACCAGAGCCCACGCACATACAGCCGGCGCGGCGATCGTGCCCGCATCGAACGCACGGTTCGGTCCAGAAGAAGCTCCCGCCGCCTTCCGGCTGACCTTCGAGGTGCGCGCCTTCGGACGCGCAGAGGGCCTGGGGGGGCTGGGGGGCGGAGGAGGGGGGGACGAGGGCGCCGTCGCGGGCGCCGTCGCGGAGCAGGGCGAGGGCGGCGAGGGCTTCAGTGTGAGCTACGGCCTGTTGCCGAGCACCGGCGTCCTAGGCGAGCGCGGCGGCGGCAACGGGCTGCGCATCGCCTTCCACACGAGACCGACGCCTTCGGACGTTGCGGCGTCGGCGGCAGCTACCGCGGGCGTTCGCGCGGGCACGGGCGCGGGCGCGGAGGCGGGCACGGGCGCGGGCGCGGTCGCACTCGAATCGGCACACGGGCTGGTGACCATCCAATTGGGCGCGCGCGTCCTCCACGAGCGGCGACTGGGCGCGCCCGACCCCCAGCTCCGCGGCGACGCATATCGGGTGGTCCTCGTCTCCTATGAGGCAAGCTATGGCCTCATCGTCAGCGTGGACGGCATGAGGATCGTCGACGGCCTCGCGTTGGCCGGATGGGCGCCGCGACCCGGCTGGCGGCTCGCTGTCGGTGCGCGGTGCGCCACGGCGGTGGACCATCATTCAATCCGACGGATCACGCTGCAGAGCGGCCGCCTTCTCACCGGCGGCGAGGTGGACGTTGACGTCGCCCTCAACGGCATCGACTTCGCCCCTGGCGTGCGCTTCACCTACTTTGGCATCGAACACGTCGCTCCCACCCGGGGGCCCGCCGCGGGCGGCACCCGCGTGCGCCTCCGTGGGGCAGCACTGCACGCGGGCCGCACAGCCGCCACGCCCGTCTCGGCGCCCAGCTGCCGCTTCGGCAATGTGCACGTGCCTGCCTCGATGGCCAATGACACCGCTGACCTGCTGTGCTTCGCCCCCACCCCCGCAAGCGGCGCCGGCACCGTCGCGCTCGCCCTCGCCATCGCCATCGGCCTCGACGGCGCGCCCGAGTACCGCGGCGCGGCCAACTTTTCGTACTTTGCGCCTCCATCCGTGCATCGCATCTTCCCTTCCTCTGGGAGCCGAGGGGGCGGCGCCCTCGTGCACGTGTATGGCACCGCGCTCAGCACGGCGCTCGACCCGGCCGACGCCGATGCCGTCCCTACGTGCCGCTTTGGCGACGGCGCCGACGAGGGTGATGGCGCGCGCCGTGCTGAGCGCACGGTTCGAGCCAGTCGCGTCGGTGAGGGCGGCACTGAGCTCGTGTGCATCGCGCCGCGGCTGCCCACGACGGCGCCGGTACCGGTACGCGTCTCGCTCAACGGCCAAGAGTACACGCCCGACGAGGTACTCTGGACTCCGCTTGAGCTCGTGCAGGTGCTCGCCGTGCACCCGAGCAGCGGCCCGGTGGGGGGCGGCACCGAGGTGAGAATGGTGGCAAGCGGCGTGGCGAGCGGCACGAGCTTCTCCTGCCGCTTTGGGAACCAGACTGTGCCCGCGCTCCTCGTGCCCAGCACGGCGCTCCACGAGCCCACCACGGCGCTCTCATACGATGCGATCCCCACGGCCGCGACCCTCGTGTGCGAGGCGCCTTCAGCGCTGCTCAACCTGAGCGGCGTCCCTTTCCCACAGCCCAACGCCACCAACGCCACCAACGCCACCAGCCCCATCACCCGCGCCACCCCCCGCGCCACCCCCCGCGCCACCAACGGCACCAACGGCACCAACGCGACGATCGAGGACCTCGACTCCATCTGGGCGCCCTCGTGGGCGCCCTCGGCTTACTGGCCCCCGCTGCCTCTGCGCGCCTCTGTGGAGGTGAGCGCGAATGGCGTCGACTACAGCGTGTCGGCCGACCCTTTCGAGTTTAGCTACCATGAGCCTCTCCCGTACGAGCTGGCCATGCCTCTACCGCCCCTCGGCCCCTCACGCGGAGGTACGATCCTACGACTGAGCGGCGTGCCATTATGTTGATTGCCATTATCTTGATTGCCATTACATTGATTGCCACTAGGTACGATCCTACGACTGAGCGGCGTGCCATTATGTTGATTGCCATTATCTTGA
>ENA-UOXG01001176-UOXG01001176.1-mixed-culture-metagenome-genome-assembly--contig:-NODE-1176-length-17417-cov-38.736666_pt1 | contig 17417 bp, 12 predicted proteins | sample MGYA00238159_ERZ761634 | MGnify/ENA primary metagenome ERZ761634 (study PRJEB28908, sample SAMN08776845) | mixed culture metagenome | isolation source: Freshwater growth medium | place: USA... | reverse complement strand
CGGAGGACTCGGCGGAGCACAGCGCGAATCGTGGTGGCCTCTGTCGAGGTGGAGGTGGAGCCCTTCGAGTTGGATGAGCCCATTTGCGCCACTTTTGCACCGCGAAATTTTAGTGATGTTTAAGTTCCGAGAATAGAAAATAGAATAGTTCCAGGCACAATGTTTATAGCCTCGAGAGCACATTCGATAGGCTTGGCACCATGCATGGCGGTCCACGCTTCCCGTTTGTTGTGTTTACCTTTACGGAGGTTGTCTGTAGTTTATGTAGTAGGGACCGAGGTCTCCTGGGCGGACATGAGCCAACATGAGCCCGATCACGGCCGAGTAGACCGCACTTGTTTCATGAGTGACAGGACTGCCTCATGCATTTCCTTCGGACGGTGACTTGACTTGACTTGACATAGCGTTATAGGGGTAGAATTTTGCCTAGCTAATTTTTGTAATTTATTGCCATGTTGTTTCGTTTGATCGTCGCCACCTGCAAGGATTTCGTCATAAGGTCGCCGGTGACATCTGGAAAGGAGCTTGTAGGAAGAAGCGTTCGCACTTCGTCGTAGACCACCAGATTACTCCGGAGACGGCGGCCTCCGGAGACCACCAGATTACGGAGTGCGGCACATCAGCGGTCAGGGGCGCGCTCTCCGGGTGGTCTCCTGGTGGTCTCGAGTAATCTTGTGGCGTGGTGCTCTCCGGATGGAGGTCTGCGGAGCGGTCTCCGGTGGCCGCCGCAAGCACGCGCCACAGGCCGCTGGCGGGATGGCTCCGGGGGGCGCCGCATGCGCAAGCAGCCACGCGCCACAGGGGCCGCTGCAGCCGCTATGCGGCCCGCCCACCTGCGCCTCCGCGCCGTCCGCGGGTGTGCGCGCACGCGGGGGCACGCGATGGGCCGCGGGCGCGGGGGCCCTGGGCCGCATTGGGCATTGCGCCGAAAACGGAAAAGCAGCCACGCGCCGCAGGGCGCTGCCTGCTGCCGCTGGGGGGCATGAGGCCACGGCATTAGCATCAGTCAGCAGCCACGGCGTCATTCCCACACGATATCGCCTTACAGCTTCCGTAGCCCCATGGGGGCGGATGCTTTACTAAAGCTATTGTACTAGGTGCAAGACCTGACCTTAGAGCCGCTCCGCTGCACTCGAACGATGCTCACAGGAGCCGCATGGGGGGCTGACAGTATGCTGCGGTGCGGTGCGCCCGGTCGCTGCGGGCCTGCGGCCCTTCACTGGCGGCGGCGGCGGCGGCGGCGGAAGGGCGTCTTGTCGCACTTGCCCGAGTTGCGATCGCAGACGGACCAGGGCGTGATGTCCGAGGTCTGCACGAGCCATCGCAGCATCTCCTCCTTGAGCTCCGCCCGGAGCGGCGCGTAGGCGGGGTCGGCGTACTTGTTGGACAGCTCGAACGGGTCGGCCACGAGATCGTACAGCTCGGAGTAGTGGTCTGGTGCCTTCGGATCGCTCCGAAACACGAGCTTGGCGGTGAGGTTGCGCACCGAGACGGCGCGGCACACGGAGATCGGCAGATCCTGCTCGAGTAACTCCTTGTAATAATAGTCGTCCTTCTCGTCCGGCAGCCCGTCCCAGCCCTCGTGGTCACGCGGCTCGTTGGTCGCGTAACCGCCCTCGGTGTAAACGAACGCGCGCGGCGTGAACCCGGCGGGCTTCGCACTCGCGCTCATGTATGGCATGAGAGAGCGCGAGAAGTGCACGTGCTCCGGCTTGATGGACGCGAGCTCGAGCGTGGTCGCGACGATGTCGAAGAGCTGTACCACGTCGCCGACCTCCACCCCACGCACGGCCGAAGGCACGAACGGTGCGCGCACAACCAGAGGCACGCGCGTCAGCACATCCTCCACACCGGACGGCCACTTCTCAACGAGGCCCCAGTCGCCTGCGTAATCGCCGTGGTCAGCAAAGTGCATCACGGCCGTCTCGTTGGCTAGGCCGGTGGCGTCGAGCGCGTCGAGGAGGAGGCCGAGAAGAGAGTCCGAGTATGCGGTGCACCCGAGGTACGTGGCGCGCACCTGCCGGTACAGCAGCTCCGCCTCGCTGGCGTTCAGCTGGTCCTGGTGCGTGAACTGGCGCAGATAGCCGTGGAAGTCGGGCTTGGCATCGGCCGCGGTCGAGATGGGTCGGTGCATCTGGACGGTAGCCGGGTCCACCATCGAGTGCCAAGGCTCGGGGCATGAGTACGGCGGGTGCGGCAGCAGCAGCGGAAGGAAGATCATAAACGGCGGCGACGATGGCGTGCGCTTCTTGAGGAACTCGATCGCCTCGTTCACGTTGTACCAGTCCTGCGTCTTGTTGGCGTGCGACGCGTCGAGCGGCGGGTAGAGGAAGGAGTAGTAGCGCGGATCGCCGAACGCAAATAGTTTCGTGCCGTTGTGGTCGCCGCCATTGCCCGCCTCGCGGTGCATCGTTGAGTGCATCATGGCCGTGTCCTCGAGGTTGTCGTTCTTGCCCCACCAGTAGACGTCGTAGCCGTCGTCGTGCAAATAGCGGAAGACGTTAGGCTCGGAGTCGCGCACAAGCGACCACAGCGAGCGGTGCCCGTTGACGTGCGTCGGCCAGCCCGTCATGAAGCTCGCCCTCGACTGGCTGCACGTCGTGTGGGACGTATGACACTGGGTGAAGCGCACGCCGCCCGCAGTGAGCCGGTCGAGGTTGGGCATCGGCACCTCGCCGTAGGCGGACTCGGCGCGCATCTCGTCGGGGTTGAACCAGATGAAGCTCGGCTTGCGGGCGGTCACACCGTGCGTGGCTACCAGGAGTGAAAGCGTGTAGGGCTTTGTCATCATTGACACGTTTCAATGGACCTCCTCGGACAGGACGCACGAGTTGACGCACGACCGCATAGAGCGCCAGGTCCGACATCAAGGTGCGTTACCTACCGTTACGGTTGTTTCGTCAAAGTGTTCGAACTTTGGTCGACGTGCTTGCGTATGCATTGGAGCCTACTTAACACCTTAAACCTGATTACAGAAGTATACTTAACATCCTTGGTACATTGTAGCTCTTAAACTTAATGACAAGACTCATGCAGGCACTGGAATTCCGCAGCTTTCACAGTCACCACAACTGTGATTATGTGCCCAAGACGACGCGTTTGGCCCCTTTACATGACATGTATCTTTGTCGATGCACTTTGTCGACACGTCACACGTGCTCTTATGAGCAAATATCGCAGCCCGGGAGCCTCGCCCACCGGCTTTATCGGGCATGATCGGGTCGATTTCGGGGTCGAACATTTCGTACCACGGCTTGGAAGCGCCGGCCCATGCGGCTCAAGTTTCGGCAGAATATGAATGCATGCAAACAGACGATCTCATTCAACGCATTTGACGTAACCTGACACAGACGAAACTTGGTTCGCCTCATAAGTTCACCGTGACTCGACCGCGTTGAACCACGAATCAATCCGCGAGCGAGGGGCGCGGCCTGGCCGCATCATCTTCCTCGCCATGATGCTGCTGGGCTTCGCCAGCGCACAAATCTGCACAAACTCTGCCGTGTGCCCGGCTGGCACGCGGGGGCCCTTACTCTATATGACGCTCACCACCATCCCGCGGCGCGTGCATCTCATCGACCGCGTCGTCCGATCGCTCGTTCAGCAGACTCGCCCACCGGACAAGATCTTGCTCTCGCTGCCGCGATTCTATCATCGGTTTCCGAACGAAACTGTGGATGCATCGCGCATCCAGCCGCACCCGCTTCTCTCGGTGACGGAGTGCGAGGCGGACTACGGCCCAGGCTCCAAAATCCTCTGCGCCGTCGGCCAGCTCGCCACGCTGCTTGCGAGCCAGCCTTTGGGGCGACAAGCATTTGCCGTCATTTGCGATGACGATAGATTCTACCAGCCCAGTGCGCTCGCGCTGCTCGAGGCAGCCATACTTCGCGACCCATCGGCTGCCTTCTCTTTCTATACGTACGACCTACCGCAGACGCCGCTGCGCGTCGGCCAGGGCGCCGACATCCTCGCGTTCGATGCGCGCCACGTGCTGGCGCGAACGTTGACAGACATCGTGGCCGGGTGGAAGGGTAAGATCGACTTGGTGGCTCCTGGCGTGGCGGCAGAAGCCACCAAGACGATCGTGAGTCTGGACGTGGAGCAGTCTGGACGTGCGAGCGAGATGGCGAGCGTGCGGCACACGGCGATGCTCCACTTCTACTCGCTCGCGTGCCGCGTCAACGGCCACTTTAGATTGCACGACGACCTGTGGATCGCTATGTACCTGCAGGACATGCGCGGGCTCGCGATCGCCAACGTGCTGCCCGACAATACATTGCCCGCTGTTGGCCCCGCGCTCGGCCCGTGGCAAAACTGGGACACAGCCCTGTGGAAGATGTCTGTCGCGTTGGCTCAAAGCATGCCCTCACGCACTCTGTATAGCATGCTGAATGCAGGAATGCTTGCTGTGTGCACTGCAGGTCTGTGGGCGGGTGGGATCGCAGTCACTTGACGTACCAGCTCGCGGGTGAACGAGAGCGCGTGCTGCGATTCGTGCACGCTGACCTCATGTGCCGCAGCAGCACGAGTCGCAGCAGAAATTGCACCGCGCTCCAGCCGCCGCCGCTTGCACCAGCACAGCTGCCTGGGCAAGGAGCTATGCGGCAGAATAACAAGGGGACATCGAGTAAGGCACACGCAACTTCAAGCAACGTGATGAGCATCGTCGAGCAGGCCGATGAGGCTCTACAGGCGGCCGTAAGAGCGTCGAGAGCACGTGGATCTTTCTTCCCGCGCTTGCATCCGAAGTTGTATCCGGGCGTGCCTCGGTCAAAGGTGGTGTACGGGGGCAAGCGTGCGTACCCGCAGTGTGCAAACCCGGCAGCCAGCAACTTCCAATCGATGTCTGAATTCCCGGGGCGCATTGACAGCGACGCCGCTGTGAAGAGAGCGGCCGCGAGCGACGTCAAGGCATACGACCGTACGAGATACGAGCATCTGCGTAGGCATGCGGCGGCCAAACGGCGAGAGGCGTACGCTGGAGATAATGGCTTTGTTGGAGAGCGCAATCCTCACACGGGTGAACGACATGGCCAAGGCACACAGACTTACTTGGCCGACGGCACGGTATATCTTGGCGCGTGGGCGCACGACAAGCGTGACGGCGTTGGCCGGCTCTCGTACGCTGACGGCGCGGTGTACATTGGAGGCTGGCGCGACGACCGGAAACATGGCCACGGCCGATACGTGTGGCCACTTGAGCAGCCAGGGGCGGGGGCGCGTGGTGCGAGCCACGGCGGCGCGGCGGCATCGACTAACTCAACGCAGCTGCGTGCGGAGTACGCAGGCCATTTTACGGATGGCATGCGCCACGGGCCGCATGGCATCTTCACCAACGCTGCTGGCGAGGTGGTGTATAATGGTACTTGGCGGCACAACCAGCCTGTCCTCGCGGAGGCAGCCGAGGCACGCATCAACACACATGACGTGACAAATCACCCGAAAGAGGATACGGATGAGACACTTAGGCGCCACAATACATGATGATGCGCCGCCCAAGATGTTCGTTGGGTGTCAGGACGGATTTTTGATGGGTTGTGGGTCCAAAGTAATCCGTGTGGGTGCAGCTCGACGGCTGCGACGGTGTCAGCGAATCGCAGACTCCATTTTGGCGTGTTGCGCTATGTTTATGGGAGTTGCATGGCGAGAGTTGAGCGGTGAGGCTCACATGCGGGCCTTGGCTCTTGGGCCGGGTGCTGTGAATGTGTAATCGGGTGCCGCTGCTGGGTCCGGAGGTCGTTCAGTACCTCCCCAAGTGATGGGCGTGTACTACGGTACAGAATGCAAACTGTCCTACACACAGTCGACACACGATAATGCACTGCTCCCTCCCTCTCTCTCTCTCCTCTCTCACACGCCTCCTTATATAACGCTTAAGGCGTCATCAAGCATCATTCCCGGCACTACCGTCCGTCCCACAAGCATTCCACCTTGCGACCTTAACACGTCAGGTCACCGGCTAACTCCCTATGGTAGGACTGGCTGACTAACCACCGTCAACCCGACACATTCGCTGCTCCTGCTGTGCGTTGCAGCCCTTGCTACTGCCCTCCCATGGGCTTGAGCCAGCGTGAGCGGTAGCCATCGGCCACGCGGAAGTCGGCGCCAGTCGCCAGGCGTACGTCGTCGATAGAGACGCCGTCGGCAATCTCGATGAGCTCGAGGCCCTCGTGCTCGCAATCTGGATGGCCGTGCTCACGCCCGGGCATCACATCGAATACCCCGAGCTCTGTGATGATCCGATGGACCACGCGCTTGCCTGTGAGCGGCAGCGAGCAGCGCGGCAGGATCTTGTGCTTGCCTCCCTTGGCCGTGTGCTCCATAGTCACGACCACGCGGCTGCCGCTGCTCACCAGGTCCATCGCCCCGCCCATCCCCTTGACCATCTTGCCCGGGATGATCCAGTTGGCAAGGTCGCCGTTGGAGGCGACTTCGAGGGCGCCTAGCAAGGTGAGCTGCACCTTGCCCGCGCGGATCATGCCGAACGATGTGGACGACGAGAACGTAGATGAGCCGGGGATGGACGTCACCGTCTCCTTTCCCGCGTTGATCATGTCCGGATCCTCCTGACCCTTGATCGGGTAGGGTCCGATGCCGAGCAGGCCGTTCTCGGACTGCAGCTCGATGCGCACGTTCGGAGACACGAAGTTGGAGGCGAGGGTCGGGATGCCAATGCCGAGGTTGACATACATACCGTCCTCGAACTCCATGGCCGCGCGCTTGACGATGCGCAGGCGCTCGGGCGAGAGCGTCTGCGCAATCATCTCCGCCGCGTTGGCCGATGCGCCACCGCCCGTCATTCGCTTCTCGATGCGTTTCTCGTACGACTGGCCTTGGACGACGCGATGCACGTACACGCCGGGCAGATGGACCTGATCGGGCGGGATGGCGCCCGCCTGCACGATCTCCTCGACCTCGGCGATGCAAATCTTGCCCGCCATCGCCGCGTCCACGTTGAAGTTGCGCCCCGTCCCTCGGAAGACGAGGTTGCCTCGCGTGTCCGCCTTCCATGCCTTCACGATCGAAAAGTCGCCCACAATCGCCTGCTCGAGGACGAAATCGCGGCCGTTGAAATTGCGAATCTCGCGCGGGCTGCTCTCGATCTCGACAGATCCGTCCTTACGATACTTGATCGGCACGCCACCCTCCTGGATGATCGTGCCCGCGGCGCATGGTGTGTAGAAGGCGGGGATGCCCGAGCCTCCTGCACGCATCCGCTCTGCCAGCGTGCCCTGAGGCGTGAGCTCGACCTCGAGCTCGCCGGTCAGGTACAGGCGCTCAAATGTCTTGTTTTCACCGACGTAAGACGAGATCATCCTCTTGATTTGGCCCGTCTTAAGCAGGAGGCCCAGGCCAAAGTCGTCAACTCCGGCGTTATTGCTCACCACCGTCAGTTCACTGGTGCCCTTGCGCACCAGCGCGGCGATGAGATTCTCTGGGACTGCGGCGCGCACGGCGAGAAACTAAGATGAGTGTGCGCACATGCGGATTCGAAGGTGGGTTGCATGGCCGTGTGGGCAGGGGGTGCAGCGCGCGCACTGCCGCAGAGCCCAAAGCCGCCAACGCACAGCGTGGCGCCCGGGAAGATGTCAGCGATCGCCTCGTCGGGCGACCCGGCGAGCTTGTTGCTCCCGCTCCCTTTGATCCAGCGCGTTGGGTCGACCACGCGCTGCTTGCTCGAGAAGCAGCGTCGCTGGCCGCGCAGCGCTGCTGCCGTGACGCCCCTGACCCGACCGGCCATTGCGAGTACGATTTCGTCAAATGCTCGGATTTCGGGAATTCGTCAACGATACAATTGTATCAAACAGTTTCGGCCGAAAATTTGCGCAATCGGCCGAAAAGCCCAACGTCAGCGCACGACTCATAAGCATGAGCGTGCTCATGAATTGCCTCTTGGGTCTCACTTGTCCTTTGCTCGCAGCCCCACGCCGGCCCAAGACGAGCGGCGCCACTTTTCGTACCTACCAAACCGCTCCGCCTGCTTCTTCTCGAGGTTGGCCGTCGCTTGCGCGAGCACGAAGAAGATGCCCGCCCAGCCGAAGAGTGAGGCGCCCAGCCAGCCGCCGTTGGCAAGGAGCGCCCCCAGGCCGCCACGAGCCGCGCTAGCAAAGGCTGCGAGCGTCGAGCTCGTCCAAAGAATCTGCTCGCCCGTGTAGTTGGGGTGCCGGAAATAGCGGTACGGCCCGGAGGTGACCAGCACGTCGGCGCCCTCCTTCGCCTTGACGTACGACTTGACCAGGTCGCCTGACGCGGCGAGGAGGAGACCAAACCACGCCGCGCCGACAAGCGCCGTCGTGAGCACGCCAGTGGCCGCCGTGCTGCTAGTTACGATCGCGGGTGCCGCGAGGCATGCGTAGAGTGCGGCGCACGAGAGCACGAACGGCGTGCGCTTGAGGCGTCCACCCGCGGACACCGCGCGAGCCTCCACCTTCTCTCGGAACTCGCGGAAGCGCGGAATATTGAGCTCGCGCCAGAGCAGGAAGGCGTTGAGGCGCACGCCATAGACGAGCACCGCCGCTGCGTGCGCGGCGGCGAGGGGCGTCGGCGCCGCGCGCAAAACAAGCGCACCCATGATAGCCGTTGCGCCGCCGTAGGCGTAGGACACGCCGTACTCGCTCTTCCAGAAGCCGACGCACGTGGGGAGCGTGCAGACGGCTGCAATCGTGGGCAGCGACGGCAGCGCGGCCACCATGCGCGGAGCCTGCGCTCGCATGGTGATCGCGTTGCTACTTGCCAACACACGGGAGGCAGTGAGGGCGTGGCTATGCGCGAATGCTGGCACGCTCAACGTGCAGAGCATGAGGCAAGTCGGCGACTGCATGATCACTCGAGTTGGTGACGAGCAAACATCTCATCTTCCCACAGCCCGCGAAAGCAGAAGTGCTCCCTCAGCCTTGGTAAGTGTCTTGCTTACGCTTCCGCTTCCGTGTGGTGGTTACAAATTGTGTGGACGCTTAGGCCACGTGAATAGAGGGGCCAGGATCCGTGTGTCCCGTGGGCGTGACCCGGCTCCCCCCGGTGTCTTTCTACCGGAAGATCCACAGCGCTGGAATATTCATCGATTAGAGGTCTGTCGTGTTAACGTTCACAGAGGCCCTCTTTCGGGGTGGGGCGCCCCTCTGCGCGCGTCAACCCTCGCCTCTCACGCGGCAAAAAAACCCGTGCGCTGGGGGAAAACGGAGCATGTCGGGCTCGCCTCCTCCGCTAACCCTCACGCAGACAGTCCAGGCTGCGACAGGCACCACATCTCCGTTGACGCCGAATGCGGACGGTCAGACCACCACCCTGGAGTCCGTGCTTGCAGTCGAGGGCCTGAGTGATGAAATCATGTTCCGCGTCGCTCCCGACGAGCTTATTCGCTTGGCCGACACCCAGCAAGCCGCCCAACGAGCCCTCGAAAGCGACGCATACTGGCAGCTCTGGCTTGATCCAGAGCTAGCAGTGGCAGAACCCGGCAGCGTCAATGGTGGAGCGAGAACGTGTGTGACGGAGTGGCGCAACGACGCGCTTGGTGACTGGTTCTGCTACTGGAGCGGCGACTACGGCATGCCCACCGATCGAGTGGCCAACTACGTGTTCGATCCGCCGCTCGAATGTGCTCCTACGTCCCTTGTAATAAGGCCTCGTGCGTGGGATTTGCGAGCTGGAGGTGCCGCAGCTGCCAGTGAGGTATACGTGGTCTTGAAGCAGCTTGTTGCAATTGTTGCGCTTCAAGGAGGAGCTAGCCGCGCTATCGGATGGGGTGACGAGGGGGATGGGCAGTGGTTGCCCTTCATGATGCCATGGAACCGTGGAGAGGACCTCACACCCGAGGCTTTGCTGGCCGCTCTGGGAGCACACCCTGAGATCCGAAGCTGCGTCCTCTTCCGGAGCGTCGTCGATCCTGATGATCAGATAGAGGATGAGGAGGAGCCCCTGAACAATGAGTGGGGCGCTGCCCAACGCCGCTTCCGCCTGGCCATCGTCGACTTTTTGGCTCCCTTCCCGAATGGATGTGTCTTTCACGCTGGCTCAGACCAACTGAACCCGCTCGTGTGCTTTGCAGTCGCCAAGGTGAGGGAGGGGCTCGTCGCGGGCTTCATCGGCGGGATCACACACACGTGATGCACCCACGAGCGTTTACATCGCATGCATCATGGTGGCGTGCAGAGTGGCGTGTGGGGCGGCAGGCCGGGTGCGCGCACCTTTTGACATGACCTTTTGACCGCGCCGATTCGTGTCGGTGTCACCGGTGGAGATGCGCAACGACAGGGGACGGCTTTTCCGCGCATTGAGAGCATGATTGAGAGCTGCCTGTGGTAATTGCTTGAACATACGGTTCCATTCTGCTGCCACGCGCGGCGCCTTTCATAGTACTAACTGCTGACTCCGCTACAGCGGATCTCGACATACTATACTCACTACACACCGTCTACAGCATTACGAAGCCGAGCTTAAAGCCGAGCCGAACAGAAAGTGCTTTTTACTCGCTCGCCAGCGGACAGATCACCACGTCAACTCGCGTCTCGTTCACTGCGTCCGGGCGAATTACACTCTGCTGCTCACTCGCGTCTCATCTGGCCTTTGCCACCACCACCCAAACGCACCGCCGCCAGCTCGCGCAGCAAGAACTCTCGCTGGCCTGCCACGTCGAGTGCGTTCCACTGCCAATACGGCACCGCTACCAGCGCCCAGCCCGCTGCGCGCAGCTGCCGCCACTTGAGTGCCGTCGCGCCCGTTGGCGTATGTGTGCGGCCCACAAAGTGGCTGGGCCCGTCGACCTCGATCGCCACCTCGCGGCCCTCGATGCACACCACCACATCGAGGGAGTAGCCCTGCGGTGTGCGCACCTCCTCACGGGGCTCATGGCCGAGCGCCTTGAGCGCCGCGCCCACCTGCCGCTGCAGGCGGGAGGGTCGACCCTCCGCGGCCACAAAGGCCGCATGGCAGCGCTCGGCGAGCAGTGGGGGTAACCGCGGCCACGCCTCGCCGCGCTCCACTAGCCAGAGCTGCCACTGGTGCAACTGGCACAAGCCCTCAGCCGGGAAGGTCGATTCGATAGCTTCGCATCGAGCCACAAAGGCGTCGGTGCCAAAGAGCACGTCGCTTGAGCCGTGATCGGCCGCAGCGTACGCCCACGCCATGTTCGCCAATTGGAGCTGATTGAACTCGTGCCCGCGCGGCACCGCCTCTGCCGCGATGGCATCGAGTAGCTTTGGCGCCGCATGCTGCGCTGTCGCATACGCCCACGCCGTGCTCGCCAGTGCCTGCGGGTCGAACTCGCGCACCCGCGGCGCCGCCTCCGCTGCAATCGCATCAAGCAGCTTTGGCGCCGCATGCTCTGCCGTCGCGTAGGCCCACGCCATGTTCGCCAGATTTTGTGGCTCGAACTTCCGCAACCGCGGCGTCGCCTCTGCCGCGATCGCATCCAGCAACCTCGGCGCCGCATGCTGCGCCTTTGCGTATGCCCACGCCGTGTTCGCAAGGTGCTGAGGATTGAAGTCGCGCACCCGCGGCGCCGCCTCCGCTGCAATCGCGTCGAGCAGCTTTGGCGCCGCATGCTCTGCCTTTGCAAATGCCCACGCCGTGATTGCTAGGTGCTGAGGATCGAAGTCGCGCACCCGCGTTGCCGCCTCTTCAGCGATCGCATCCAACAGCGCCGGAGCTGGGTGTTGAGCCGTCGTGTACGCCCACACCATGTTCGTCAGAGCCTGCGGCTTGAACTCGTGCACCCGCGGGGCCGCCTCCGCAGCAATCGCATTGAGCAACGCTGGCGACGCATGCTGCGCCGTCGCGTAGGCCCATGCCGTGTTCGTTAGCGCCTGCGGATCGAACTCACGCAATCGCGGCGTCGCCTCCGCCGCAATGGCATCGAACAGTGCCGGTGCCGGATGTTGCGCCGTGGCGTATGCCCACGCGGTGTTGGCCAGTGCCTGCGTACTGAATTGGTTCATAAAGCTCAGGCTCTTCGCCGCCAGCGCCTCCCAAACATGCTCGCCTGGTGCATACCCGGTGGCGCTCACCACTCCTGCAAGCCCGTGTACTGCGTTCGCGACTGGCCGCGGCTGAAAGCGCGGAAGCTTCAGCAGCGTGGAGTCGAGCAATGGCGCCAGTGTTGGACCTCGACGCAGCTCCGCCCGCATCCACTCACGCTCCTCCGCGCGTTGGCGCACGAGCTTGCCGAGAGTGTTCCAGCAGCTGCTGACGTCCATCGGACCCATCTGTAGTGCGTGGCGCTCGTGTGCCTGGAGCACATCGTAAGCCGTGCGCAGCTCGCCGATTCGCGGCACGCTGCCGCCGCGCGCCACTACAGCCGACAGCCACCGCTGCAAGTGAGGCCGAGCCAGCAGCACTGAGCGTCGGTACATCGTGGACGGCACGACACACAGACTGGAGGCCTCTCACGGGGCGCATATGGATGCTCGCGGGGCGGCAGAAGGGCCTCCGCAGAAGGGCTGATCCGTGAACTGGCGGCCGAGCGGCGTTTGGAGATACGCTATTGAAACAGTAATGCACATGCTACACTTTTACTTGTGAGTAGAGACTGTAACTTTCAGGGGCCCCGAACGGTGAATGGTCCGCGTCTCGCTGACGGCGCGCAATTGACGCCGCGGTCGGTCCGGCGCGGACTGTACGGTACGCACCGGCACGCTCCGCTCGTGTTGCAGCTCTGTAGAACCGGGGACCACCGGTAACTGACTGACTGTCACTGACGTCTACCGAGTACCTTGCTCTCGCACGCACAAAAATCAAAAAGGAGGAGTCGGTGTGCGAAGCTTGCGCGTTTCTGGAAGGACACAGACAGGTGCGGAGCAAGCTCACTCGCCTTCTTCCACGTCTCTCGCTCGCAAGATCGTGAGCAGCCTCACATCTTCCGGCGCTGGCAATCGCATCTCCTCGACAGCGAGACCGCCCTGTGCGCACACGGCCTTGAAGTCGGCGCGCCACGGCCACTGCGTCTGGTCGGCAATCATGCAGCGACCTCCGGTGCTGAGCAGGTGCGGCAGCAGCCGAGCAATGCTGTTTGCATTGGACTCGGCATACAGCACGTCGGCAGCTAACACGACATCAAAGGGCCCACCCGCAGGAACTTCGTCAGACTTCGTCCAGTCTAGGCGGGTGGCCGAGACGATTTGCGAGACGCCATTAGCAGAGGCCGCTTCTCGAGAAAGAGCGAGCACGTCCTCGTCGTAGTCGGTGAGGACTACCGACGCTGCACCCGCGCACGCTGCTGTCAAGCCGACGGCGCCCACTCCGGAGCCGAGCTCCAACACGCGCTTGCCTGCGACAAAGGAGGGACAATGCGCAAGCAGGCGCGAGAGCGCGAGCCCCGCCGGCCAAACGATGTCACCAGCACCGGTCAGGTGCCCATACTTGGCAGCGATGGATTCGATCGACATGCTCGCCAACGTTGCCTCATCATCCTCGTCATCGAGGGTGGGCAAGATGACCGAGACGCTCTTGCCCTTGCCAAGGTCGACGCGAACTGACCTCGTGCTCGTAATCGTCTGGCGTCGCCGACCTTCTTCGAGCTGTGGATCGGCAACCTTTGCTTTACTCACCACATTTGCAGGCCGTGGCTTGCTCTTGGCGCCACCCTTCTTGGGTGTGCTCGCCGCCGCATCCGGCTTGGCTCCAAATCCCGCGAGGCACGTGACAGATGGAGAGGCCCTGGATGGATGGAGTGCCTTTCCCGTAGTTCCCTGGATGGAGAGACCCTGAATGGAGAGGCTCAAGACGGCAGCGAAGTAAACCAGCATTTAATTCCCAGTCCTCGTGAGGTGTGAACTGTCTGTAAATACTCGGCCGCCAATAGAACAGAAAATCACCATGCAAATCACACAGACACACATTCACATTCACATTCACACATTACACCGCACGGGGGCGGTTTAGAAGGGCGACATGTTGCCCATGGATGCATGGAAGCCCATGGTGAGCTTGAGCTTGAAGCTCATGGACATGGCGGGTGCGGCGAGAAGCGTGTGCTGTGGTGCTCCTACCAGTCAACCAGTGCCGTAACACGGTTGTCGCGTGTGTCGCGTTCACGTTCACGTACCCGTACAGTCCACAGAGTGTCGATACATGCTCGTGTTTGAACGTTAACAGCTTAACACGACACACGCGACAACCGGTGCTAGGTTACGGTACACATGCTCTGTTCCTGCCCGTGTGTCTTGGGTGTCGAATTATAACCACATCGGCTGTGAGAGTCCTACGCGCTGTGTGAATTCGTGTTGTGTGTTTTCATAGTGAATTCATGGGGCGCGCGGGGTGCGGTCGACATGTTGCTACCCGGGAATATCGCGATGCCCGGAATGCTGATCGGGCCCGAGGAAGCCAGGATGATCTTGCCCTTGCCCGAGCCGACGGAGAGCGGTGGTGGGCGGCAGCGCATCTTCGACAACGGGCTAGTAATGACGATTGCGCGGGGTGGCCGTCAGACTGGAAGAGATGTTTGGAAGGGCTCGCACGTCATGCAGCGTTATCTGTCTGCGAATCGCGCTGAGCTTGTTACCGGTAAGCGTGCCGTCGAACTGGGAGCAGGGGCCGGCTACTTATCGATGAGCACGCACCTTTTGGGATCGTCACTTTGCGTCCACACGGACAAATTTTTGGAGCTGTCAGCATCCAACGTGCACACGAACGACAGTTTGCTGCAGGCTGCACCTGGGACGTTTGTGCGCTGCGCTTGCGATTGGGACGAAGTTCAAAGGACGGGCGCCTTGCCTCCGGCGCTGGCAATTAGCGGTGGCTTTGACCTCATCCTGGCAGCAGACTGTTTGTACTATGACGAGAAGTATGCACACTCGCTCGTGGCGGTGCTCGCGCTGCTGCTACCTCATTGCGAGCCAGGCGTACGAGCGAGCGTGGCGCTGCTCTGCCAATCGTATCGCGGCGCGCCCGACGTCGAGAAAGTCTTCTTTGAGGCGGCCGCACGCGAGGGACTCGGGTGCGCACTTGTGTCTCAGGAGGAGCTCTCACCAGACCGCGTGGCGCTCAAGAGGCTGAACTGTGCCATCTGGAGGCTGTGGCGCGAGGCACCACCGGCCCCAGCCATGTCCCTCCATCCAGCCGCTCCTCCTCAACATCAGCCGCTGCTGGATCTCAGACGCGTTCAACGCGTCGAAGATGACTCCATCAGGACACAGTGGGTCTTTCGGCCATACTCACCGCAGGAGGTGGAACCGGCCCGATGACGCGAACCCAATCGCCCTCACCTTTCACCCGTCACGTTTAGAAAAAGGTCTCCCAATCACGTTCACACCTCCCGCATGTCAAAGTCCCGCTTTGCGACATGCGGTCGGTTGTGAGATGTGTGGTGAGCGCGGGTGTGGCCGCGACATTACTGATTGACTGGCTGCATGATGCGTCGCGCTTTGGCACCTCCGTCCCGACGGCTGCTGTCCTCTTGGAGCGCCGTCAAGCCGATGCCGGCCGATCCGATCCTGGGTATGACGGCCATGTTCCTTGAGGACAAGTTCCCGAAGAAGGTCAACCTTGGTCAGGGCGTCTATCGCACCGACGAGGGCAAGCCCTACGTGCTCTCATCTATCAAGGAGGCGGAGGGCCGCGTGGCGAGCGAACTGCAGAGCGGGCGCACCTTCAAGGAGTACCTGCCTATTGAGGGCGATGCGACATTTCGCAAGCTCTCGGCGGAGCTCGTCTTCGGCGCTGGGAGCGCCGCTCTGCGCGAGGGCCGAGTGGCCACGATGCAGACCATCTCGGGCACGGGCGCGGTGAGCGTTGCGGCGAGCACGCTGCGGCTCGTGGGGGGCTTCACAGAGATCTACCTGCCCGAGCCCTCATGGTCCAACCACGCGCAGATCTTCGGTGCTGCCGGCCTCGAGGTGCGAAGCTACCCGTACTTGGACAAGCGCACGGGCACAACGCTTGACTTCGAGGCGATGCATGAGGCGCTGGCTACGATGGTGCCGGCGGGGAGCGCGGTGCTGCTCCACGCTTGCGCTCACAACCCGACGGGCGTCGACCCGACGCCCGAGCAGTGGGAGGTCCTCGCTGGCACATTTGCGAAGCGTGGTCTGCTCGCTGTCTTCGACTCAGCGTACCAGGGATACGCGTCCGGCGACCTCGATGCGGATGCGGCGTCGGTGCGCTGCTTCGAGGCGGCGGGCGTGCTGCCGATCGTGTGCCAGTCGTACGCAAAGAGTATGGGCCTTTATGGCGAGAGGGTGGGCGCCGTCAACTTTGTGACCGCGTCCGCAGCGGAGGCGGCAGCGGTTCTCTCGAACGTGAAGCAGCGGGTGGTGCGACCCGTGTACAGCTCACCGCCGCTGCACGGAGCCCGGCTCGCGAGCCTCGTGCTCGGTGATCCCGCCCTCTCGGCGGCGTGGCGCGCCGAGCTCCTCGTGATGGCGGGCCGTGTGCGCCGCATGCGCGCCGAGCTCGCCGCCGCGCTCGTGCGCCTCGGAGCACCCGCACCGGACGGCGGCCGGTGGGAGCATCTCACAGCCCAGATTGGCATGTTCGCGTACACGGGGCTGAGCGCGCAGCATGTGGATGCCCTACGAGAGCGCTACCACGTGTACATGACCCGTGATGGGCGCGCATGCATGGCGGCACTCAAGCCCGATGATGTCGAGTACGTCGCCGGCGCGATGAACAAAGTGCTCCGGGGCGAGAAAGACTGACCGACGGACGGCGCGCAAGTGGCCAGGGGCGAGATTAGGGCGAGATTGCAAGTGGCCAGGGGCGAGATTAGGGCGAGATTAGGGCGAGATTAGGGCGAGATTCGGTCCAGGGTGCACGTCGCCGCACAGTCCAGCTGGGCTCCGAAGAAGCCCTCCGCAACTGCCGTTCACGACGGCGAACAAGCACGACGATCTGGCAGTGGGGCCTACTCTCGGGCTGATCGCGGCCGGCGGTGGAGCTTTTCGTGGTTGGGTGTGACTGACGTGCAGACATACTGTGGAACACACATGCGAACACCCGGAGACTGTCGTCAAGTGTTGTGTGTTCCTGTGCGTCTACAGGTCCGCCCCGGTTCTCCGACCTCGATGCCACCGGCCGTGCGTGCACTGTGTGTTGCCGTCTCCCCCCGGTGTCTTTTACGTTACAGGGCAATGGAGGGGGCGCCGCGACGGGCTCCCGCGTCCCGGCGGTCGGCCGGTCGCGGATTCTGTGCTAATGGGTGGCCTCTCTTGAGTCGTTGAACGCCCGGACCGGTGCCGTTCTTGTTCATCTGAATGTGAACCGTGTGTGCCCCGGCTCCCCCTTTTGAACGGGTTTGTCGCCGAAGCTCGACCGCAAATCTCGCAAACTTACAAGCATCCGTTAACGAAACAAACCAACACGGCGCCAGTTCGTGCGGCGCGCGCAACAGCGCCGACGAGTGGGGCAAGCGGGCCCGTTGCAGCGGTCATGGCCGGAGCGCGCAGAAGGAACAGGGTCGCCACATACGACGAGACCAGCCACAG
>ENA-UOXG01001175-UOXG01001175.1-mixed-culture-metagenome-genome-assembly--contig:-NODE-1175-length-17418-cov-47.130162_pt1 | contig 17418 bp, 7 predicted proteins | sample MGYA00238159_ERZ761634 | MGnify/ENA primary metagenome ERZ761634 (study PRJEB28908, sample SAMN08776845) | mixed culture metagenome | isolation source: Freshwater growth medium | place: USA... | reverse complement strand
AGGGTCTCGTCGATGCTCATGTCCGTGAAGACGAGCGACGCATTGGAGGGGAGGGAAGCATTGGAGGGGAGGGAAGCATTGGAGGGGAGGGAGGAATTGTGTGGTCCCTGCGCAGATGCATTCGCAGGCAAGATGGGCGACAGAGAGGGCGGCAGAGAGGGCGGCAGAGACGGTGGCGGAGGCAGCGGCGGTGGTGATGGCGGTGGCCGTGGCGGTGATGGTGGAGACGGCGGTGGCGGTGATGGTGGCGGTGACCGTGGTGGGGATGGCGGAGACGGCGGTGGCGGTGACGGTGGCGGCGACGGAGGTGGCGACGGTGGGGGGCTCAGGGGCGGCAGCGAAGGGGGTGCTGGTGGATCGGAAGTGACGGGTGGCGGAGGTGAGGGTGGCGGTGGTGTCAGCGGCGGCGGGGATGGCGGTGGTGGTGACGGGGGAGGAGAAGGGGGGGGCAAGGGTGGAGGCAGCGGTGGGGGAGATGGGGGTAGTGACGGAGGTGCCGATGGTGGTGGTGATGGAGGAGGTGGCGGAGGTGGCGACGGCCTGATCGCCGCAGCTCCGACCGGTAAGACGTCAACGTTGAGCGATTTCCCACCCGCCTCAAATCGGCACTGGATGCGCCCAGCAGCGCGCTCCCAACTAAAGTGCGCCCCACGGATCTCGACGACTGTGGCTCCGAGGGTCGGACAGAGCGAGGGCGAGACGACGGAGATCATTGGCTGGTGAGTATAGTATAAATGTACCCGAGGCCGTCTGCCGAATAGTCCCGACCGTTTAGGGACACCTCGAGGGGGACGGTGCTCAGATTGGCGATGGGCACGGGCGACGCGCACACGATCGCGCTGTCGTTGAGTCGCGTGGCGCTCACGGCGTTGGCGCCGAACCCACAGCGCCACCGCTCGGCACGGGCGGAAAAGTGGCTGCCGTGGACGACGACGAGAGTGGCGTTGCTCGTTGGGCCTGAGGCAGGCACGAGAGCGGAGACGCGCGGCTCGAAAAAGTCGAAGGTCGACGCATGCGTGTGGCTATACTGCTGCCCGTTGAGCGTGACGTGCAGAATGTGCGCACCCCCACCCTCGCTAGACCCAATGGCGCTGAGCGGAGGTGAAGAGCAGAGCGTCGCACTGCCATTCGGGCCGCCAAGCACAACCGCCTCCCTGCCGTCCCCGAAGGCGCACCGGTGGTCGCACCCGGACCCCGTGCCATGCTCGACACGCACGAGCGTAGCGCCCATGATAGGACCGGAGCGTGGGACGAGGGCAGTCACCACTGGTGCCGTGTACGTAGCGAACTGGCTGCCGCTCAGAGTGAAGTCCTGCGCGTTGAGTGAGACCTCCAACGAAGCGGCGCCGGTCGGTTGGTGAGCGGGCGACGCGCAGAGAATGAAGCCCGTAACGGCGATCAGAGAGGCGTTTACAACGGAGGCGCCAAAACGACAGCGATAGGCGGAGCCGTTGGTGAGTTGGTGCCCCACTATGCGCACCAAGGCGCCCCCGAGCGTCGGGCCGCACGCGGGGCTAATCGAGGAAATGCTCGGCGAGCCAAAATAGACAAAGGGCAGCGAATTGGGCGCAAATTGGCGGCCGTTGAGTGTCATCTTCAAAGCAGCCGTGGTGGCAAAGCGAGCGAGCGAGGCGTTGGACGTGCGGTTCGCAATCGTGCTGCCGCTGCTCGTCTCGTCCTCCAAGGCGCCTTCCGCTCCCTCCCCTCCACTAAGGAAGTCCTCGGCGCGACTCGCATTCGTGGCATTGGACGAGGACGGCTCGGCAAGCATGGCAGCGGCACGGGGCGCGTGGCACCGGATGGCCTCATCCGAATCCCGCGTGCCGTCGGATACGTCCACCCGCTCTGCCCACTGCGCGCCGCTCAGGGGCCCATGCGTGCGCTGCCCGATGGCAAAGGAGCACAGGATGTGCGTCGCCGTCGCGTTGAAGTTGGAACCGTGGATGGTGACCACGGTGCCACCGGCGGAGCTTCCACTCGACGGTACGACCCGCGAGAGCGTGGGCGGCGAAAAGTAGGCGAATTGCGACGAGTCTCTCGAGAACTGTTGTGCATTGATGCTGATGGCGAATTGCACTCGAGCTTGGCGCACTTGGCCATCCGTCGCAACGTCGGTGATGTCGAAATGATCCACGAGCACGCTGCCAGCGAGGGATGCCCCGTCCGGCTTCGCGGTCCCCTCGGCTGCAGAGAGCCCAACCCGCCACGACGGCCGCACAGCTGCCGTCCAGCCGGGCAGACGGAAGCGCTCAACCAGACGTGCGCCCGCATAGGTCAGAGAGAGCGCATCGTCTTGCATCGAGATGCCCACGGCCACCGGGCCGTTGGCCTGCGTGAGGAGAGGCCCCACGCCAAGGCTGCGGCGTGTCAGCGTCAGACCGTCCAGCACGATCTCGACCGTGTGCGGGGGCGACGCGTCGAGACGGAGGCGCAGCCCAGCACCAGGGCGCGCCTCGAGCGGCTCACAATCCGCGTGCGGCAGGCACTGCAGGTCACTCGCGCAGCGCGGCGTGCACGGCAGCACGGCCTCGTCGTGCGGCAGGGCGCCGTAGATGAACTCGAGCACCGCACCCTCGCACATCTCGAGCATGAAGCGCACGTGAAAGGCGGGGACCGGTCGACCCACGTCGAAGAGCGCCCCGCCATGCGTCTCGAGTGGCGCGCGCGCGAGCAGCAGCTTGCCAGCCTCGAGGCGAGCGTAGCCCCTGAGGCGTGCGGCGGGATGGCTTGCGCTAAAGTCGACGTGCAGCACGGCCATGGCATTGGCGGCTGTGGCGTTGAGCGAAGGGCAGCGGACGGTCGTCGCGTCGACGAAGCTCGCGAACACAACATTTGAGCCTGGCACGGTCCAAGGGGTGGAGCCGAGCACCCCAAAGCGACATCGATACGCGTCGCCGCCGGCAAAGCCCGAGCCGCTCACGGTGACCGGCGTTCCCCCATACGCCGAGCCAGACGCGGGGCTGATGGACGAAACACGAGGGAGTCCGAGCAGAGGATCCTCGGGGGGAGCGGAGGGGGGTGGCGGTGGGGGAGGTGGGGGAGGTGGGGGAGGTGGCGGCGGGGGTGGCGGCGGCGGACGGGACGGCGGCAATGGCATGGACGGAGGCGGGCATGGTGGCTCGGGGGACGAGGGGGGAGGCGGGGAGAGTGGGGGTGTGAATGGAGCAGGCGGGGTCGTAGGAGGCGAAGGATCGGCGGGTGGTAGCGGCGGCGGCCCGTGTGGTTGGGGCGGCGTGCGTGGAGCGGGCGGAGGCAGCGGCGGCAGCGGCGGCAGCGGCGGCGGCGGGCGTTGTGGTCTTGGCGCGAGTGGCGGTGGGGGCCTTGCTGGCGGCGGAGGCGAGGGGGGAGGCTGCTGTGGCGGCGGCGACGGCGGTAGCACGCCCGTGAATGTGAAGAGCGCAAAGCTTGTCGAGAAGTAGATGGCGTCGAGCGAGACGCGCAGCTGGACTGGGCCAACCACGTAAGAGCGAGGCGAGCTGCATACGATCGCCTCCTCTCCCGCCACCGACGGGGCGTGTGAGGCGCTATGAATGGCTGGCACGGGAGGCGCGCTGCCAAACTGGCACTGGTATGACGGCCCAGCACCGCCGCCGAAGGCCTGGCCGATCAGGGTGACCGCGGTGCCGCCCGCAAAGGGGGACGAGGAGGGCACCACGGACGAGATCATCGGGGAGCTCGTGAAGAAGGCGACGGCATCGGAGGAGAAGTGCACGCCGTCCAGGCTTACCTCGAGCGCCAGATTCTCGGTGGTCGCCATCGGTGGCGAGATGCACGCCACCTCCTCAACAGGCGCATGCAAGTACGTGCCCTCGACGATCGTCGATCCAAATCCGCACCGGTACGCCCAGCCGCCGTCCAACCCCGAGCCTCGAACCGAGACGCGCAGCCCGCCCGAGGCGGGGCCGGTGCTCGGTAGCACCGCGGATACGTGAGGCGTCGCGTAGCTGAAACCCGCCGTCGCGGGCACCCAGTCCTGGCCGTTGAGCGTCACGCTGAGCGCCACAGGCTCCACAGTGAAGGCGGCACCCGCGGCGAGGGTGAGGTTATCGAGGGCGCACTCGTCAGCAAACTCGACCCCGGAGGCGTTGTTGCTGCGCGCGCCGAAGCCGAGCTGCCAGCCACTCTGGGGCGCCCAATTAGGCAGCTGCAGCGCCGAGATGACGATCTCGCCCGCGTGTCGCACGCTCAGGCCATAGACCTCATCCTTGACGACCTCGACGGCGGCGAACTGCGCGTTCGTGAGACTGGCGGGCAAGGGGGCCGTGGCTTGCAAGCGGTGCGCGTATAGGACTGAGAGCCGGCGCGCGCGGGAAAGCCATTGCAGCTGCAAGCCCGAGCCGCCACCCCACTCGCCGAGGGTCGGCGTCGAGGCGGGCGCTCCGAGCTCACCGTAAGAGATGGAGAAGCCCACGGCGGCGCCGAGCCGGAGGGAGAATCGTATCGAGAAGGTGCGCGGTGAGGGGGTGGGCGCCGTCGCGAGCACCGCGTAGCGGCAGTCGCCAAGGGGGGGCATGCACCCGCTCGCATCATAGAGGGCAGGGTACGCGAGCACTACCGAGCCGTGCGACGCGGCGGACGCCGAGGTGAGCTGCAAGTAGCCGCCGGCGTAGGCGCTCAGCCGAGGGATCCAGATAAAGGGTTTGGCCGCGGCCGCGCCGCCACTCACCATCGGGGGCGGCAGCACGCCGAGATTGAAATCTGCCGGGCCGAAGCTGAGCGAGCTGCCCGTGAGCGAGGCATCGGGCGAGGGATCGCAGCGCATCAAGATCGCATCGAGCACCACGGCGCGCACGATCGTAGCTCCAAAACGGCAGCGGGCGCTCGCTGAGCTCGTGCCCGCGAGATCAAAGCCGGTACCGTTGACGAGCACAACGGTGCCACCCCGGCCGGGGCCCGATGCGCGCGAAGCGACTGGACCAGCCGCCGCGGTGTACGTGCGCAGGACGACGGGGGAGGCGCGCGCGATGAAGCTCGCCGCGGGCAGATTGAGCTCCGTGTAGCTCTGACCGTTGGCCGTGATACTGAGAGGATACAGCTCGCTCGGCAGCGGCGGCGAGAAGCACTCTATCGTCTGCAGCTGCGGATTGTACGTCGCGTTGACAATCACGCCGCCACCGCCGCCGCCGCCGCCGCCGCCGCCGCCCACGCCACCGCCCACTGGCGGCGGTGAGGGCGGCAGCTCGAGCACCACGCGTGCGGTGCCTCCGAAGCGGCAGCGGAACGCGGTGCCGCCTCCGAAGTTGGAGCCGTGCACCGCAACGAGGGTCCCACCGGCCGTTGGGCCGATCATCGGGCTCACGGCCGAGATCAGGGGCGCGCCGTACGGTAGAAACGGGTTCGCTTCGCGTGTGAACTGCTGCCCGTTGAGCGAGATCTCGGTCAACAGTGCAGTGCCCGAGCTCAGCAAGGGAGCTTGGCAGCGCAGCATGCCCAACTCCCCCACGCCCGCGCCTTCGTACGCGGCCGAGGTGACAAACGAGGCCGGCACACTCGTTGCGTTGCCAAAGCGGCAGCGTCGGTCAGAGCCCGATGCCAAGTGAAGCCCCTCGACGGTGACGAGGGTGCCGCCGAGGGCGGGACCAGAGGCCGGAGAGAGTGCGAGCACACGCGGCGGTACGTAGTACGAGAAAGGCACCTCGCTCGACGAGAGTGACTCCCCGTTGAGGGAAAGGCGCAGCGGCACCCGGCGCACCTCATACATGCTCGAGGTCGTCAGCCGCACCATGTCGATGGCGATGCTGGCCGAGGGCGCGGGCTCAGCGGCGGCGTACGCGGGCAGTCCACCGGGCAGCGCCGGCGGTGCAAGAGGTGGCAGGTTGGTGGGCGGCATCGTTGGGGGTTCGAAACTTGGCGTCGTAGTGGGCGGCTCGAGAGCACTGCTACTGCTGTTGCTCGCCTCATATTGGGTGGCGAGCGTGCCGCCCGGGAGCTCTACGCAGCCACTGAGAGCGAACTGCCACGTGGGCTGCGGCAGAAAGGCAGCGGGCAACACCGAGGAGAGCCGGAGCACGCCGTCATGGTGCACCTCAAGCCGTCGAGAGCGCGGCTCGAGCTGGACGACCACCTGATGAAAGGACCAATCAGTGTGCCAATCAGTGTGCCAATCAGTGTGCCAATCAGGGCGGCCATCATTCGTCATCAGACGCAATCGAGGCTGGATGATCACCGGCGACCAAGCGCCACGCAGCAGAGCGCCGCGCCCGAGGACGGTCGTGGCGAGGATCTGCTGATCGAGCGCAATCTCAATCGAGAGGGGACGGAAGTGGTTGGGGCTATTGGCCACGAATCGGACGCTCAACCCTCGCGCCGCCCCAAACTCGTCCCACAGCCCAGCTAGCAGGCTCGCCCCACCGCTGCTATTCCTGCCTCTGCCGCTGCTGCTGCAGCCGAGGGGCCCGCACCATTGAGTCTCCATCGAGGGATCGCCCGCCGCGGGGGGGCGTAGCACGCCGTAGCTGAGCGCGAGGCCTCGAGCCGCGGCTCCCGCCATCAAGAGCTCGAAGGCGACCTTGAAGCCCCGCGGCGCCGCGTGTGTGTCGCGCAGAACGAGCAAGCTGAGGACGCCGCAGCCGGCCTGCACGGCGGGGCTGCGCACCGCTGCAGCCTCGGCCACCGCCGCGGCCGCGCGGCGCTCCACGGGCGCTGTCGAGTCGATGGGCATGGACGGCAGAGCGGGCGGCAGCGCAGGGGGCGGCGCAGCTCGAACGTAGCCTCCGACGCCGCTGCTCGATGCAAGCTCGAGCACGTCACCGGTGAGCACGGCAGCGCCGGCAAGCACGGCGTGGCCGTCCATGTCTCGCTCCTCGATGCGCAGGCCCAACGTGCCGCCCTCGAAGCTCACGCTCAGCGAGCCGTTGGCCGTCTGGGATGGCGACAAACACCGCACGGTACGAGAATCGACGAGCGTGGCTGGCGAGCGCTGCAGGCTGCCAAAGGCGCACTGCAAGTCGACGGTCGGCGCCACGTTGTCGCTCGTGATGCTCACGACCGTGCCTCCTGCGGCCGGCCCCGAGCTCGGGCTCGCCGACAAGACCACCGGCGCCTCGTGGTAGTAGCCAAACCTCGTGGTAGTAGTCAAGACGAGCAGCAGGCGCAGCGCCAAGATTACGAAGGTCAGACCGGACAGCATATTTTTTAGTGTGAATGATAACCACGGGCTGTGAATTGAGGACGGGCGACACTACCCTTCCGCACAGCCGCGATCCCGCTTGCGGCCAGCGGCGCCTCCCTGCTGATCGTCCTTGGGCGCAAGCTGCTTGCTGCCGCCTCCGCCGCCATCGGTGCGCTCGGGCGACTCCGCGCTCAGCTCGGCCGCTCGCGACGCCGCCCACATCTTCTTCTGCTGCCGCTTGCTCAGCTGCGGCGGCACAACCTGCCCGCGCGGCTGCCCTTCCTCCTCGCCCCCCTTGGCGACCCCATGCATAAGCACGGCATCGACGCCGCCGAGACGAATCACCTGGAGCACGATCACGTCCGGGTGCACCTCGAGCGCCTGCCGGGTGCTCTTGTTGACCAGCCAGAGCATCGTCGTTGAGGGCGGCAGCTGGCGCACCGTGCTCAGCACAATCGGCGTGCCGTCCTCCGGCTTGCCAAATCTCTTGCCCCACGGCGGGTTGGAGACTACGAGATCACATCCGTCCGTCGGCCGCCGGGGCAGAGGCGCGTCGCCGGACGCGTCGGTCGGCACCGGAAGGCTGAAGCTCGTGGTCGCGTCGTGCACAAACAGGTGGCACGAGACCGCAGCAGGCCGAGCGATGCCGACATCGGATCGGATAGAAGCGGCGGCGGCGGCGGCGGCGGCCGTGGTGGTGGTGGCGGCGACGGCGGCGACGCGAGCGGCGGCACTGCCATACCGAGTCTCGTCAGTCTCGTCACCCCTGCTATCCAGAGTTTCGTCCGTCTCGTCGGGTGCCGCAACTGCCTGCTCCCCTTCCTCGTCTTCAGAGGCCTCCAAGGCCACGCCGTACCCGAGTGCCTCAAGGTTGCCCCGAGCGCCCCGAAGGAACTCGAGGCGCACGTCAGAGCCGAATGCGGCCGTGGCGCCGTGTGCAAGGGCCGCCGCGAGCATCGTGCCGCTGCCAGTGCAAGGGTCATACACGCGCAGCCCTCGCACGGGGCCGGCGTGCAGCTGGCCGCATCGCCCTCGCGCCTCCGCACCGCTCCCGTTGCCGCCGTGGCTGCTGTCGCCGCTGCTGTCGCCGCCTCCAACGCCACCGCCATCGCCGCTGGCGCCGCTGCGATCGCTATCGCCACGCGCCGCCAGCCTGGAAAGGTGGGTGCACGCGGCCAGGTTGAGCGCAGCGATGGCGATGAGGGGGTCGAGCGACGCGCTGAAGCTGAAGGTGCGCACTGTCCATGGAGTCACCCACCAAGGCAGCGCCCAGGTGCTCTGCAACCCGACAGTGCCGCCGTCGCCACTGACCTCGGCCAATCGAGCCGTGAGCTTGCGCGAGGCGGCGGCCGGCGCCATCGCACTCGCAGCATCGCACATGTCGCGCCCCACGGTCCACTCACGAAACAGCAGCGTCCCGTTCTTGCAATGCAGCAGCGTGAGAGGCTCTGCCGCCGCCGCCGCCGCCTCAGTCGAGGAGGCGGAGGGCTCGTCGGGCGTGTCCATGTAGCCCGGCCCGAGCGCCGCGTGCAGCCCGATGATGAGCGAGGGCGTGCCGTGCAGCCGCGTGAACGGGATCACCTGGTGCTCCGCGGCTGGGTAGTGCACCTCGTACTCTAGGCGCCACGGACGGCCTACCGGACGAGCCCGCATGATGAGCTCGGAGGGCGACGCAGCGGCACACAGGAGCTCTCCGCAAAGCCGCACGCCCCCAAGCGAGGCCAAACAAGCGAGCAGGCGGCGCTGTGCCGGCTCGGGAACGCCGCCGCTCGAGGAGGGTGCTAGCAGCACGAGGCCGGGAGAGAGGGTACGCAGTGCCTCGGGCGGCACCGAGGCGCGCGCGGCGGCAGCGTGCAGCTCGGCCGAGAAGAGGCCGGCAGTGCGGTGCGGCGCACGCGATACGATGAGCACACCACCCGCGGCGCACGCCTCGACGAGTGCCGCAGGCTCGAGCGAGCCCTCGAAGGAGACCAGGTCGGGGGCGACATCTTCCATTTGGGCTCTTTTGTGCTGATGCTGTGAAACACGCAACGGGGGCCGCTATCGCAATGGACGGAGGCGTGGCCGACACAGCCTGCTATTACACAGGCCGTTAATCGGCGGCGGGCGGGGGTCTTTAGTTATCACAGTGAAACGAGACACAGAGAAGACCTGCAACCGAATCTCGGAAATGCTCTGGGGAGCGTTAGCGCGGGCGCGGTTAAGCGGTAAGAGCAACCGGTGATCCAAAAGCTTTTCACAGCCACACACGGCCGCTCTAAATCGCTCTGGGAAGAATCCGTATTGAAAGGGTTCTCCGCAAAGTTTGAAGTTTACGCCAACCGCGGCTTTTGCGAAAAGGCGGCGACTTAGGCACGAGTCACACATGACACATCCGTGAGGCCCCTCCCTCCGTGAGCGTGATTACATGTACCATGTAGGAACTACAGTAGAGATATATGCGTCTTCGTGTACCATCTGTGAAACCGGGCCCAACAAAATGCAGCCCCTCTTTTCTCATTGTGAATGGGGGCTCCCACGCCGAGCGCGAGACGCCGCGCCGGGCCGACTCCCCTGAGAACAAAATGGGCTAACCCGTTTTGCGTTGCCGTCCTGCCCTCCCCATCGCCATGGCATGGCACCGTCGTTTCGCCAAGTCTCCTTGCTCTCGGCCACATCGGCCTCGAGAGAAGCAGGGCGTGCACGGTGCCCTCACTCTCCTTGCATGGTGCACCATGCTGCCCTGCACCGAGACCAGCAACGTTCCCGGGTTGAACCGAGGTCTGCAGCTCGCGGTGCCCAGCCACCGCCGTGAGCTGCAGACCGCGGTGAGCACCAGCGCTGGCCTGACCAGCGCACTCGCCAACACCGCCGTCAGCCGCATCGTCCTTGCCTCCGGCACCTACAACCTCATCGCCGAGCTCAGCATCACCAGGAGCGTCATCCTGGAGGCGGCGGCGGGAGCCACAGTCACCCTGAACGCACAAGCGAGCTTCTCGAGTCCGCGCCGTGTGCTGAACATCAACCCGGGCTCGTCGGGCGTCGTGCAGCTGATCGGGCTCGGCATCACAGGAGGCTACATCAACTGGGTGCGCGCTCATTTTCAAAAGTTCCCATCGCCCCGATGGGAGACTCACGTTTGTGATCTGCTGGTTGTTTGCAGGGCGGCGGTGTCTATGTCAGGGGAGGCACAGTGACCATCTCATCGTGCACCATCAGTGGGAACACAGCATCTGTACATCATATGCGTGTTCATGTTCAAAAGTTCCAATGGCCCCGATGGGAAATTTGCTGACGAGATTGCCTCGACTCTCGCTTGCACAACTGCGAACGCTTCGTTCAACTACAGAGGGTACGTTCCACAGAGACCTTGACCAACTTCCCATCGCCCCGATGGGAAAATTGCTGACGCGCTTGCCTCGACTCACGCTTGAACAACTGTGCGGCCGACGCTTCGGTCAACTATAGCAAGTACGTGCCACAGCTGAATTTTTCCCATCGCCCCCATGGGAGACTCACGTTTTGCTCGTTGTTTGCAGGGTGGCGGTGTCTATGTCGGGGGTGGCTCAGTGACCATTGATTCGTGTACCATCAGTGGGAACACAGCAATTGTGCGAGCTCATGTTCAAAAGTTCCCATCGCCCCAATGGGAAGATTGCTGACGCGCTTGCCTCGACTCTCGCTTGCACAACTGCGGCCAACGCTCCTGTCAACTACAGGGGGTGCGTGCCACAACTGAAATTTTCCCCATCGTCCTCACGTGAGACTCACGTTTGCTCGTTGTTTACAGGGTGGCGGTGCCTTTGTCGAGGGTGGCACGGTGACCTTCTCATCGTGCACTATCAGTGGAAACACAGCATTCCCGGTGCGCGCTCACGCTCAAATTTCCCCATCGCCCCGATGGGAAGATGGCTGACATGCCCAAATCGACTCTCATCTAACAGGGATATGTACGTGCCAGACACGCCTGCAAACTTCCCATCGCCCCGATGGGAAAGTTGCTGACGCGCTTGCCCCGACTCACGCTTGCACAACTGCAAACGCTTCGGTCAACTACAGGGGGTACGTGCCACAGAGACCTTCCCATCGCCCCGATGGGAAAACTGCTGACGCGCTTGCCTCGACTCTCGCTTGCACAACTGCGGCCAACGCTCCTGTCAACTACAGGAGGTGCGTGCCGCAACTGAAATTTTCCCATCGTCCTCACGTGAGACTCACGTTTGCTCGTTGTTTTTACAGGGTGGCGGTGTCTTTGTCGAGGGTGGCACGGTGACCTTCTCATCGTGCACTATAAGTGGGAACAGAGCTAACGATGTGCGTGCTCCTGTTCAAAATTTCCCATCGCTCCTCATAGGAAACTCACGTTTTGCTCAATGTTTGCAGGGAGGCGGTGTCCTTGTCGATTCCGGTAGGGTCACGATAACGTCTTCCTCGATCTACGGGAACACAGCGGAAGTGCGTGCTCATCTTCAAAAGTTCCCATCGCCCCTGATGGGAGAATCACTGACGTGCTTGCACCGACTCACGCTTGCACAACTGCGAACACTCCGGCCAACTACAGTTTGTACGTGCCACAGATACCTTGCAAACTTCCCATCGCCCCGATGGGAGAATTGCTGACGCGCTTGCCTCGACTCACGCTTGCACAACTGCGAACGCTTCGGTCAACTACAGTATGTATGTGCCGCATTCCTTGAAAAGTTCCCATCGCCCCGATGGGAAAATGCCTTGTTGACATGTCCATTTTCGATTCTCATCTTTTATGATGGGTGCTGCCTCGAACTACCAGGATGGAGTACGTGCTAGCCTGAAACTTCAAAAGTTCCCATCGCCCCGATGGGAAAATTGCTGACGCGCTTTTGCTTTGATGCTCGCTTGCACAACTAACGCTTCGGTCAATTACAGCAAGTACGTGCCGCAGAGACATTCCAAAGTTCACATCGCCCCAATGGGAGATTTGCTGACACGCTTGCTTTGATTCTCGCTTTCACAACTGCTAACGACGCTTCGGTCAACTACAGGGAGTACGTGCCGCAGAGACCTTGAACACTTCCCAACGCCCCGATGGGAAAATGCCTTGCTGACGCGTCTATTTCGATTCGATTCTCATCTTTTATGATGGGTGCTGCCTCGAGCTACCAGTCTAGAGTACGTGCCCTCTGCGCCTGAAACTTCAAACGTTCCCAGTGCCCCAATGGGATTTTCACATGTTTTGCACTTGTGCGTGCAGGGCGGTGGTGTCTTCGTCAGAAGTGGCATGGTGACCATCTCTTCGTCCACCATCAGTGGCAACACAGCTCTCAGCGCTGTGCACGTATGTGCAAGCCTTGCCTGCAAATCCCCATCCCTGGGAAAATGGCTGATGTGCTTGCCTCGACTCTCGCTTACACAACTGCGGCCGATGCTCCGGTCAACTAATGGATGTACGTGCCGCAGAGACTCAATATTTCCCATCGCCCTGATGGGAAAATGGCTGACACCCTTGCCTCGACTCTCGCTTGCACAACCGTGGCCGACGCTTTGGTCACCTACAGGATGTACGTGCAGCAGAGACTGAAAACTTCCCATCGCCTTGCTTTTGTGACCTGCTTTGTGCCCTCTCGTTCCCCTCTTCAGACCCAGGGGGGCAATGTCTATGTCCAAAAAGGCGCCTCTGTCGTCTGCTCCTCGGGAACGACCCTCACCGGCGTCACTTGGGAGGGGGGCTCAATAGAAGCAGACCCGACTTGCGAACCAACGGGCGTCATCGTCGGCGTCGTCGTCGGCGTGATCCTCGCCCTCGCCCTCGCCCTGGTCATCCTGCACCGCCGTCGCCGCGATATGCGCCGCAAGGAGGCCCAAAAGCCACCGGCGTGGTGGAATCCGCACAAACCCGCCTTCTACCTTTTGCCCCGCGCGGCCGTGCTGGGCGCCAGGACCAAGCAGCTGGGGCGTATGCAAGAGCTGCGCGACTCGCTGCAGCTCGTGAAGCTGGCCATCGACCTGAACGAAGCCTTCCAGGGCGAGGGGCTGATCGAGAACATCCTCATCGTCAGCCACAGGTGGGAGGACTCGATGACGCCCGACGAGACCGGCGCGCAGCTGGCGGCGCTCCGGGCGCACCTGAGGGCCCACCCCGAGCTCCACTACGTCTGGTTCGACTACGCGTGCATGCCGCAACGTTCGGGCTCGGCACACCGCTCGGGCACGGACGGCCGCACGAAAGCGGAGAAGGCCGAGTTCAACCTCATGCTCGGCGCAATCGCCGACCTCTACCTGACGGCCAAGGTGTTGATCCTGCTCGACACCATGTACCGCACGCGGTTCTGGACGACAATGGAGGGCTGGTGCGCGATGCAGAAGGTGACATCGCAGGGCGTGCGCCCGGCAAGGGAGGGCGAGTCACGTGTCACCGTCGTGTGCATCCACAACGCGACGCAGGACGACAAACAGGCCCTGCTGAAGATGTCGACCAAGACGCCGACGGAGATCTCCAACTTCCTCGCGTCGCCCGACGTGGCGGTGACCAACAAGAAGGACAAGACGACGATGCTGCCGATCGTCGGCAAGACCGACGAGCACGTCCGGGAGATGATGAGCGGCATGCACAGCTGCTGAACCTGAGGGGTTTCGCTTTGGCTTTAGTCATACTTTTGGAAGAGGGGAGGGGGAAGCGAGGAGGTGGGAGCGTTGGGGCGCCATCTTGGCGTCCAGAGGCAGATCATTCCGAACAGCAACTCAGGTGAGGAACTATGCTCCATCCTCCATGGAGGGGTGGTCCGGTCCCTTGAGAAATGTGATTGGAAAGTGTCGTGTGATTTACATGTGCCCGCATGCTGAGGCGCGCGCGGGGGGGCGGGGGGCGGGGGGCGGGTCCTGACTCGCTGTCTTGGCTGTTGCCATGCCTGCTCGCCCGCGCGGAGAGAGGACCGAGTGGTGCATGATGATTGTCGCGCTTGAGGAGGCAGCCGCGAGGACGAGTGAGCACGAGGTCGGTTGCGTGTGCGATCATTGATGTGAGCCCGCCGGCGGACCCGAGCGCCGAGGAGCGGAAGACCCGCCGGAACGCGGAAGCGAACGGGACGCGAAGGTGGAAGTCGTGCTGTGTAGGGTCTGCACCTCTGGTCTACGATGCGGTCGACGATGCGGTGACACGCGCGGTGTGGCGTGGTCTACTATTTTTTATGTTTATAAGGCGGCCCAACCCTACACCTGTTTGGTGTATCCGACGTAATGTGGGGTGCGGTGCGTCGTTGCGCGCGCATTTCGCATTTGGTTTGGGGCGCTTCGTCTCTCACCCGCGGGTCCAAGGGGTACCCCAAGTGAAGGTCAAAAAACAAAATCTCGCGCCCCACTATGTTGAAACACCATAGGGTAGACGTCGGTAAGCACCTGAGTGTTGAAAGCAACCCTCCCCCAAGGTCAAATTCTCGCGCCCCACTATGTTGAAACACTACCCCAAGGTCAACATAGTGGGGCGCGAGATTTTACCTACGCTAGGTCATAATCTCGCGCCCCACTATGTTGAAACTGTACCCTTCTACCCTATGGTGTTTCAACATACTAGATTACACTTAGTGGGGCGGCGCGAGACTTTGACCTTGGGGGAGGGTTTCTACAACACTCTGGTAATTAGAAATTCCCTATCTTGGTGAGTTTCAACATAGTGGCAGGCCTCTGCGCCTCTGGCATGAAAAACCCTAAGCAGGCGGTTTTAATGTAATTATATGTAGTTATGTCATGTACCCACATCGGCCAATCACCACCCTCACGTGTTCGCACATCGGCGCCTCCATACAACAATCACAGCACACCATGCAACACACGCCCCGACGGGCCCGCTTCGGCCGCCGGCCGCGCACGCTATATAGGTAGCTGTGATGCCCCGGGCGACTCAGACGGCGGTGTCGACGCGTTTGCTCAGCTTGCTAATTGGCGCCCCTTGCGGCGGCCCGTCGCCAAAGTACGAGGAGTATGCACCTCGCTCAACCGCTCGCTCGAGGCGTGACGTGGCCATGTCGTCGTCGGGCGTGCCGTACTGAGTGCCGTACGAAGACTTGGAAGTGAGGCGCCCATCCTTACGCGATGGGTTGCCTGGGATGAGGGTCGAGTCGTACACAGGCACGTGTAACTGCTCTGCATGTTCGTGGGGCGGCTCGTTCGTGAAGTGCTCGGGCGGGTCACGAAGCAGTAGGATGAATTTCATGCGACCCGAGATGCAGCAGTCGAGAAGCACGCAGCAGCCGAGGAACATGGAGAGGCCGACGAGGACCGCAAGCAGTAGGCAGAGCAAAAGCGCAATGTTGTACAGGCGCGGCGTGGAACGATTGCAGTCGTCTCCAGCGAAGGTGAAGTAGCACAGCATGATGCCCCATGCGACAAAGAGGATCGCGAGGATCGCAAACGAGACCGCCTTTGCCTGCAGCCTGCCGCGCCACATGGCCACTTCGTAGTGTGAGCGTGGCGGTGGCTGCGGGACGCTAAAGAGGTCGACAATGAAGCCGAAGAGGGTGAGGACGAGGCCGGTGATCACGAAGACGAGCAGCAGCCAGTGAATGGGCGAGGGGGCCCCCGCCACTAGCCAGCCCCACACGTCGGACTGGAACGTCGTCCCTGGGTCGAAGGCGGGGCACACGATCTCCCACGAGCTCCACAGCTGCGGCGGATGGAGGTGAGGGGGTGAGGGGGTGAGAGACACGAGAGGGAGGAAGGGGGAGGGAGGGAGTGGAGTGAAGAGAGGGTGAAGTGTAGGGAGGGTGGAGTGTAGGGAGGGTGGAGTGTAGGGAGGGTGGAGCGTAGGGAGGGTGAGGTGTAGGGAGTGGCTCACCTCGAAGCCCATGAAGAGGAAGAACCAGAGCAGCGCCGCGGTGTTGACGAACAGGGCGACGAGCGAGCGCCCAGGCACAATGCACCCGGGCGCCATGAGCAGCTGCAGTAGCCCGACGCAGCACCATCCGAAGCGCGTGTTGCTTCCGGCCAGCGGGTTGACATAGTGCTTCTTGCCTTCGTCCTGGCCCCGTGGCGGGAGCTTGCGTGCCACCTGCACGGCACCAGCTATGTTGACGGGCAGCTCGCGCTGACTACTTTCCTGCCCTTGCCCATCTATCCTGCCCTCGTCATCTATCCTGCCCTTGCCGCCGCCCTTGCCCAAGTCGGCTCCAATCCGGCTGTCGGAGAGCTCGGTATACTCCACGTCGACGCCCACTGTCTCAACGCATCCGATCATGCACAGTGCGATCGGCGCGCACAGGCAGCGCGAGAGGAGTCGCACGAGCGGCACCGAGAGGAAGAGCGTGGCGAGGATGGCGAAGAAGAAGGCGGCGGCGACGCTCCATCGATAAAGAAGCGGCGCCGTCTCAGAACAGCTGTAGCGCGTCTTGACAGTCTCGTAGATCAGGAAGCTGCCAGCAACGCTCAGCAGTAGGAAGAAGACGATGAGCAGGAAGAGGTTGGTGTACGACGGCAGCGACGAGAGCCGTGCGTAGTGAAGCCACTCGCGGAAGAGCAAATAGACGAAGAGCAGGCCGATGCTGGCGTAAATGACAAGAAATAGCGGGAGCAGCGGAGGGTTTGTGCCATCGCATGGCGTGTTCCAGTTCAGGATGCCGACGACCAGCATCGCGATGTGGAAAATCAGCAGCACGAAGATGGCCGTCGCTGCATGCATGCGTCGCCCGAGCCGCGCGTGCGGTGCGAGCTCCATGCGCACCGGATGCATGATCGGCGTCGCCTCATCCGGGTCGATGGGTCCTCCGCCGCCCGTGCGGAAGCGAACCATGCCACGCCCAGGGCTTGGACAATTCATCCATCCTGTGTTTCCTTTTTAGGAACTGGAAGCCAACTTTCATGTACTATGCCTGCATGCCAATATGACCGCTTCCAGTAGGTCCGGGAAATCGGTGCAAACCCTGTTCAGGGTCGGGGACCCCTGATCAGCCTCCCCGTGCGTGGCGACCAACCGCGCCCCAATATATTGATATATTGATATTTCAAATGAGACCCCTGATCGGAGGCCCAATCGAGAGCGCGTTCAAGGCGGAGAGGAAGCCGGCAAGAGGGGCTGATCAGGCCTGATCAGGGTCGCACTGGTTGGGGGTCCCATAGGGTCCCAGCCTCTGTAGGGGCTGATCAGGCCTGATCAGGGTCGCACTGGTTGGGGGTCCCATAGGGTCCCAGCCTCTGTAGGGGCTGATCAGGCCTGATCAGGGTCGCACTGGTTGGGGGTCTCATAGGGCCCCAGCCTCTGTAGGGGCTGATCAGGCCTGATCAGGGTCGCACTGGTTGGGGGTCCCATAGGGTCCCAGCCTCGGTAGGGGCTGATCAGGCCTGATCAGGGTCGCACTGGTTGG
>ENA-UOXG01001164-UOXG01001164.1-mixed-culture-metagenome-genome-assembly--contig:-NODE-1164-length-17551-cov-55.118484_pt1 | contig 17551 bp, 10 predicted proteins | sample MGYA00238159_ERZ761634 | MGnify/ENA primary metagenome ERZ761634 (study PRJEB28908, sample SAMN08776845) | mixed culture metagenome | isolation source: Freshwater growth medium | place: USA... | reverse complement strand
TCTCATCACACGTTGAGTTCACGGCCGCTTAACTGTTGGGGTCAAGCGGCAGTAGACGGGGCCCGGCGATCCAACACGGATGTTCATTGTACTTGGGTTCGGCAACACACACGCATGGCGCGACAGCGCGACGACCGAATCCGCGGCCGTCTCAGAAGTCTCGCCAGCCGACCCAAGAAACACAAAGAATGTTGATCAAATAACCCGGTATCCGTGTGCCCTTGTGCGCCCTCGTGTCCCGTGTGTGTCCCGTGAGTGTCCCGGGCTCCCTTCGGGGTCTTTTTTCCGGAGTAAGACTCGTTACTGGTACCCGGTACATCCGAAACCCGAATATGTTTTTGTGTGCAGAAAACATGTTGGCCAAATCCTGTGGGGCCTTGCTGATCCTCCTCCAGCTGCGCGGCACGGTGGGACAAACCTGCTTGGATGGAGTGAAGAGCGGCTTGTTCTGGACTGATGGCACTGCTGTTGGATCGGTGCCGTGCAGCTTTTGCAAAACAGACCCGAGCGAGTGCTGCGGTTATTCCGAGGCGTGGGCCAACTGCCCGCTCTCATGCGGCACATGCCCCCCTCGGGACGTCTGCACCAATACGTGCTCCGTTTCAGGAAATGGCGTTTGCGAAGACGGCGGGCCAGGAGCCGAATATAGTTTTTGCGGTAGGGGCACCGACTGCAACGATTGCTCCGCCGGCGTCGGCGCCGCTGCCGCTGCCGCTGCCGCCGCCGCTGCCGCCGCCACCGCCTGCTGCGGCGAGCCGCGCCGCCGTCGAGTTTCAAACCGCGCCCCCCCACCATCGCCACCGCCGCCGCCATCACCACCATCGCCGCCGCCGCCACCATCACCACCATCGCTTCCGCCGCCATCATCGCCACCCTCGCCACCCTCGCTTCCGCCACCATCATCGCCACCCTCGCCACCCTCGCTTCCGCCGGCCCCGCCGTCGCTTCCGCCGGAACTCGAGACGAGAAGCATAACTGGGCTCATCGTTGGCGCTTCAATCGGCGTTACGATCGCCCTTGCCCCCCTCGTCTTCATGCTCTTTCGTCGCCATCGTAAAGATAAGCTCCGCTCGTCGATGACGGCGACGGCGAGGGAGGGCTTTGAGATGCCGCATGTGGCGACGGCCAAGGAGGCGGCGGCCGAAAGAACGGTGGCCGAGAGGGTGGCGGCCAAAAGGGCGGCGGCCGAGAGGGCGGCGGCCGCGAGGGCGGCGGCCGAGAAGGCGGCGGCCGAGAAGGCGGCGGCCAAAAGGGCGGCGGCTGAGAAAGCGGCGGCCGAGAGGGCGGCGGCCGAGGAGGCGAACAAGAAAGCAATGCTCGAGGCCGAGGAGGCGGAGAGGGTGGCCGCCGAGTTGAAGCAGGCAGAGGAGGCGAAAAAAAAGGCAGAGCTCGTGGCCGAGGCCGAGAGGGAAGCGGACGAGAGGGCGGAGGCCAAGTTGAGGCTCTGGAAGATGGAATTGGACAAGATGGCCAACGCCCGCGCGGAGCTCTGCAAGGAGCAGCATCGCGTGCGCGAGGCCAACGATGACGAGCCATTGCGCGACGACGCCACGAAAAGGCGAGACGAGGCACGCGTCGCCTTGGTCCGTGTGCTCGAGGAAGCGCTCCACGTACACAACAAGGGCGAGGAGGAGCGGCAGAGCCTGAACACGGAGGCGGCCGATTTGCAGCAGAAGCAGCAGGGGGAGTGCGGGCTCACGCTTGCCGAGCAGGTGTGGCTCGAGCGTCTGCACAATCATGTGCTGCCCATGCTCGAGATCGGCACAGTGCGCGAGGAGCAAGAGGACTTGCTCCACCACACTGAGCGGCCAAGCACCGTCGAGCTCCACGCTCTGCATAAGGAATGGATCGCCGCCACTGACGATCTCGGTGACAGGCAAAACGACGAGAATAAGGCGAAGCGCCATGCGAGTGCAGCAGACGCAGCCACAGCCATCCAGGCCACCCGCCAAGCGCGAAGTGCAGTGCAGCGCGCCGAGCGCGCGCTGCACGCCGAGCGCATGAGGCTGGCCCAGGTGGCCGCCGCGCACTTCCCGGAGCTCTTCGCGATGGAGCCTCTGCTCAAGCTGGGCGCGGCGGAGGGGTTCGACTCGGACGATCTGCGGCGTGTGCTCGTTAAGCGCGAGCTCTCGCACTACAACGACATGAAACTTATCAGCGCCACGAACGGGAGGCACAAGGTGTGGCGTGCGAGCTACGCCGGTGACGGGGCGAAGGCTGAGCTCTGTGTGCTCAAGGAGTACAATCTGAGCGATGCATCCGAGTGGAAGGCGCTGCTCAAAGAGGTGAAACTGCTCGGCCAGCTCTCATAATGCCTGATGACATCACTGATGACCTCCCTCATCACTGATGACCTCCCTCATCAGGTGAAACTGCTCGGTCAGCTCTCAGAATGCCAGTTCATCGCCTCCGTCGACGCCGTCTTCGTCGTCTACGAGCCGAGCTACGCCGCGTACGTGCAGCTGCCCTACTACAACGGAGGTGACATGCTCCACTGGCTGAACGGGACAGTTCCCGAGAAAAGCTGGTTGGAGCTGGGTTTGCGCAACTTGGGGCTGAGCGATAGGAGAAGTAGGAGGCCCGAGGTTTGGCAGCGCAAGGTGCTGCTTGGGCAGCTGTGCGAGGCGCTCCGCCACCTGCACAGCCACGGCCTCGCGCACGGCGACGTCAAGCTTGAGAATGTCCTCGTGTCTCTCGAGGGCGAGCGCGCGACGGCGCACCTGGCCGACTTTGAGTCCGCGCGCCGCCAACAGACCAAGGGCGCGCGCAACAGCCTGAGGGCGAGCACGGTCGGTGGCATCGCCTTCACCGAGCTCTACGTGGCGCCCGAGATCCTCAAGGCGAGCAGAGAGGGCCGCGAGCGAGACGCGAAGCCCACCGCGATGGGCGACATGTTCTCCTACGGCGTCTGCTGCCTCTTCGCGTGCTGCCTGCCACCGAATGCCAAGGAGCAGAAGGACGCCATCCGCCACTTCGAAAAGGAGGACGACCGCAAGCTCAGCGATTGGTCGCGCGACCTGGCGAATCAGGCGGACGCGCACTTGCCGCATTTACTCGAGAGCCTTCTTGCCGACGCGGCGACCAGCGAAGAGGCACTCGCGCGGCGACTGAGCGCGAGCCAGACGCTTCGGCATGCATTCCTCGACACGGCGGCCGCGCTCGAGGTGAGCACCAAGGCTCAGCAGGCGGCCGCCAAGGCGTCACAAGAGGCGGCGCAGCAGATGGCTGCCGTCGAGCAGGAGGCGGCGCGTCGGGATCGTGAGGCTGCCTGGCGTGAGGCCGAGCAGCGCCGCAGGCAGGCGGAGCAGGAGGAGGCGCTCGAGGCGGCGCTGAAGCAGAGCGAGCTCGAAGCGGCGGCGAAGCGCAACGAGATACAGCGCGAGCAGCGCCGCCTCGAACAAGAGCGGCAAAAAGTGCGCGAGCAGGAGGCGGAGGCGGAGGCGAAGGCACGGGCGGCGGCGCAGCTCATGAGTGACGCCAGGGCAGAGCGCGCGGAGGCGGACCGCGAGGCCACGCAGCAGCGCGCACAGGCGCAGACAAGGCGCAAGGAGCTCGAAGCTGAGGAGAAGCGAGTGGCGCTCGAGTGTGCGCTGAGAAAGGCCGAGGCGGAGAGCGCTGAGGCCAAGGCCACCAAGGAGCGTGATGAGCTTCGCATCGAGCGCAAAAAGGCCCGCGCCATGCCCGACTACTGGGAGACGCGCATTGCGACCAGTTCGCCGGATGGCTTCGCCGCGATTGCCCTCGACCCTGGCCGCGACCGTAGCACGTGGGCCGCACTCGAGCGGCTGCTGCAGACCGACCCAGTGAAGCTGAAACAGAGCGGTGCCGATCGGAGGGGCACCACGCACGACCGGCTGAAGCTCGCGTGCGCGTGGCGCCTGGAGAACCCGGCGCTGTGGGACAAGTACATGAGCGGCGTGCAGGGTGTGATGAACGACATGAAGCGCATCCGGCAGGGGCGAGTGGCATCCGCGGGCGGCGCGCCGCCTCTTACATGCCGCGTAGCGGACGCCCTACCCGGCGACCTGCGCGTGGACGTCAATGAGGCCTTCCTGATGCACGGCACGAACGCCGGCGTGCTCTTCAACATCCTCTCTCAGGGCATGAACGAGCGCTTCGCCGGCACAGCCGCCGGAGCTGCGTACGGCGAGGGCTCCTACCTGGCCGAGGACGCGGGCAAGAATGACCAGTACACCAAGGTGGATCCGCAGTACGATGGGAGCTCGGAGCTGCACAAGCGGCTGTACGCGCACGGCGCGCGCCACCACCCAGGCAAGGTCTTCTACATCCTCGTGTGCCGTGTGGCGCTCGGCCATCACGTGCGCACAAAGCAGGCTGGTCGGGATGCCACGAGCACCGATACGGGTCGACGCGTGTTTCCGATCTCGTTCCGCGAGCTCGATACGGTGGCCGGCGTCTCTCCGCCCGTGCTTCACCACTCGCTGCTTGCCGACGTCTCACCACCCTATCGCTACCGCGAGTTCATCGTCTTCCACTCGGAGTACATCTACCCCGAGTACCTGCTGGCTTACCAGCGGTACGAGGGCGACCGCGGGCCGATGGCGTGAGCGTGGATGCGCTAGAGTGTCCTGTGGGGCAACTTGATACGAGAGGCACTCGCACGAAGGATGGCTTCAAGCTCGTCCGGTATGCGGTACGGCCGCACAACAGGGTGCGGCGTCACAAGCTGCAGGCAAAGATTTCGAGCGCAGGCTGGCCGCGAAGCAGGTCAAAGACGACGCGGCATGGCACGTCAAGTGCTGCTACAGTCCAGAGCATCTGCACCGGAGGGTTCAAGGTGGCGGGGCAACCGGGAGGTCCGCCGATAGCCAACGGCGCAGTACACGGGAACGGCATTTACGCTGCAACGGGCCCTAAGTCGCCCAAGTTCTACGGCAAAGACAGCAGGTCGGTGATACTGTGCTTGGCGCTCCCTGGAAAGGGTGGACGACAGGAGGTGGACGACAGCTGGTACCCGAGGGATGATTGGGTCGTCTTCAAGACGGGCGCTCAGCTCCTCCCCAAGTACGTGGTGCACTTCTAGGGGACGCCAGATGCGTTCGCCAAAGTGGGAGCCCTACCCGTGTTGTTGAGGGGACCCTATGGACACCACATGAACCAGCCGTCCATTGTGCGAGCGGCAGAGGATCCAGGGGGATATTGGATATTGGGGAGGCAGAGGATCCAGGGGGATATTGGATATTGGGGAGACCGCGACTTGCTGCAGCGCCTCACCTTCCACGAGGAGCCGATGCCCACCCTCCACGTCGTGCCCAAATCGACGGTCGCGACAAAGGCCCGCGCCGACGACAGTGACTTAACAGCATAGAATGGTTCTGGGCGGCGGCCGGCGGGTGACGTGCGTGAGTTCTGATCGTCAGGGGCTGTCTCGAGCGAAATCATGTTGCCGCATGTCGAGGCGCGGGGCGGGTCCTGGCTCTGTGTTGCCGTTGGTACCTCGCCCGCGCGCGCAGGAACTTACGGTAGATACCGGGTACAGTAAGAATTGCATGCAGAGGCTTGAGCCTTGAACGTTCTTGAAGGGCCGCGAGGGCGAGTGCAGCGAGTCTGTAGCGTTTGTCGCGAGACGCATCCGATCCGAGAGCCGGGGGGAGCCGTGCCCCTGCCCGTGGCGGCGTGAGTAACGGACCGGACGCCCGATTCAGTTTAGTCAATCGTCTTGTATGTCTTCCGCCGCCATGACCGCCATGAAAAAGTAGATGCGTACAAACTTGTCAATTGAAACTTGTACAAACGTACTTCGAAAGACAGCAGCGATGTGCGGATATGTGCGGCCGCGCAGGTCCGCTCTAAACGAAAGAGCAGAAGCGCTCTCGTCTGACTTCTATCACGCCACCTTCCTAAGATGCCATTTTCAGAAGCGCTCTAACTGTCGCATACTAACCTCTATCACGCCACCTTCCTAAGATGCAATTCGTACCGCTCGTGCGCCTGCCGGCGTCCGCGGTCCGCCAGCACAGCGTCAAAGAAGGAGTCGTCGAGCGCCGTGGCGGGAGTCGGGCCGCTCTTGGCAAAGCCATCCCTACCGTGGACGGAGCGGAACGCCGAGCCGGCTGGGTGGGTCTGGAGGATGGCGAGCATGAGGGCACAGCAGGCAGGCTCGTCGGTGAGGATTTGGAGCGACCCCAACGGTCGCAGAACTCGCGCTGCGTCAGCGAGGAAGGCGCCGTTGAGCAGCGCATCTGGAGACGGCGAGGTGCGCGCGAGATCGCGGAGCTCGAGGCTTGGCGGGAAAGGAAAGCGCAGATAAATCGCATCGAGCGAGCCGATGATGTGTTTCATCAGCCCTCCTTCTCGACGAAGGACGTCGGTGGCATCGGTCGCGCAGATGTGCACGTTGCTCAGTCGATGCATCTGTACCTTGGACCAGATGTGATACACGCGGTCCACCTGCGGCTCGATCGCCACCCACGCCACGTCTGGCTGTGCGGCCGCCTGCGCGACGAGCCAATCGCCCGAGCCAGCGCCCACCTCGACGCGTGTAGCCGCCTTGCTCGTGAGCAGATGGTGCAGCCGATCAGTCGCCGTCCATCCCTCAAGCTCTCGTGGCCAACTCACAAGAGGGCTGCGCCGGAACGGTGAGCTAATTGATGAGCTCATCAGCGCCGTCGAGCTACCTGAAGTCCCTCCTTCACTGCTGCTCCATTGCTCTGCTCCCTCTGCTGCTTCCCCCTCTTCCTGCACGCCCCCCCCTTCGGCCACAAAGCGCGCGACCATGGCGTGCTCTGCCCGCAGCCACCGCATCGGCACGCCACGGCGTACCAAGGGATGAATCGCCACCATGTCGCCCTCGGCTCTTGCGTCGGTTGGAGAGGGGGGCTCCCGTTCTAGGGCGATTGACTCGATGGACGCAGCGGCGGCGTCGATGGTTGCGGACGCGCCTCCCAGATCGCCACGTAGGGCCATAGCCAACGCGAGGCCAATGAGTAGCCTAGGGTCCGGTGGGACAGCCTGAGCCCTTAAGCCTTCCACAGCCGCCGTCGCGCCTTCCACATCGAGGTTTGCGCATGCAATCTCGGCGCAGAGCGCGAGGGTGGAAGGGTGCTGATGGAGCGAGCCATCGAAGCTGTGGAGCACGTGGGGGCCCAGCTCCGGCTCCCACCGTTTGCATGCACGAAGCAACGTGTTGACGGTGCGCCAGTTTGGGGGCTCCGAACCGGCCACACCGAGACGATCGTGGACCAAGTGCAAGGCGCTCAGAATACGATGCCGCGCGGTCGATGGAGGAGGTGAGCGAGTTCCGCTCGGATGTGCCTGAGAGAGTCGGGCGAACGACTGGTCCGGATGCCTGTTGAGACGACTGCCGAGCGCTGTCGCTGATCGTCTGCTCGCAATGTGCTCTGGTCCAACGGTTGGCATGCTCGCAATGTGCTCTGGTCCTACGCCCGGCGGACCGAAGCGCGTCTCAAGGATCCCTTTGATGAGAGGCTCGAGGGCCGCGTTGCTCTGGAGCGGCGCCCAGCCTCGGGCTTCGGCCTCCCGCACCACTGCCGTTGCGTCCTCGATGCGGCCTACGCGTGCAAAGGCATTGATGCGGAGCGCCGTCGTGAACTCATTCTCCGGCACGCCATCGCGCCTCATTTGCTCAACCGCCTCCTCGACGACCGAAAGGATGCGATGGTCGCTCGCGTTCTTGAGCAGGCGATTGTACACCCGCGTGTTCTGTCGCTTCTTGGCGTGGGCTAGTGCCGCACGAGCCGCAGCGTCGCGCTGTGATGCCTCGACGAGAACCTCGTCGAAGAGGTCGCGTTGGGCAGGTCCAGAGGGAGCGCAGCCGAAGAGTCGGGTGCCCTTCTCAAGCTCAAGGCTCTCCTCTCCGCTGCTGTCTGCTGAGGTGGCTGTGGAAGAGGTGGCTGTGGAAGAGGCGACGGAGGAGGCGGCGACGACTCTGAGACGGTGCCTCGAAGGAGCAGGAGCATGCTGATGAGTAGAAGCTTGACCGTCAGTGGACGCGTGAAGGTCAGCAGTGGACGCGTGAAAATCAGCAGTCACGTGCCGATCCTCGACGCCAAATGCCACTCGCACCATCTCGAGCAGCTCTCGGACGCCCCGAAGCTCGAGAGGCTTCGCGGCCATCACGAACACCTCCGTCGCGTAGCGGGAGGGCCAGCGATGCCGTGTGCTGCGCCGCGTGGCGCTCGGCTCGCGCCATGTGAGCCGATGCGCGACGCCCGAGGCGTAGGCGTGCTCTCCTGCGGGTAGGTTGATGGAACCTCGTGTCAAGGGCGAGGCGCGGAGCGCCTGCACGTGCGGCGCTTCGGAGGGCTCGCGTGCGCCCGTCGCGGGTACGACACACAGCGCGATCGCATCGGGGGCGGCACGAAGCAAGTCCCTCAGCTTGGGCTCCAGAGCGTCGAGAGTGGGCTGGAAAAAGGGAGGGTTGGCGAGGACCAAGGTGTGCGCTGAGCCACGTGGCAAGCGAGGGGGCGTGCGTCCGTCTGTGCGTCCATCCGTCCATCCGTCCGAGCCACGTGGCAGTCGAGGTTCGTCCGAGCCACGTGGCAGTCGAGGGAGCTCGGTGAAGCGACCCAGGCTGCCAAATGGCGCATCGACGTCAGGGAACGCTGAGCCGAACTGGACTCGAGACTCCATGGCGGGCTCCATGCGATGGTTGAGAGGGGAGGCGAAGGCCTCCACGGCGCTTCCGTTGGGCGCGCCCGCCCATGACTCAAAGCACGAGTATACCTGGTGCGGGACGGCCGCTTGATTGCCAGCTCCATTGAGGCCCGCGAGGCCCTCGTAGCGCGCCAGCATGCGGAAGAGGTCCGTGCGGAAGAGCGACTCGCTCGGCGATGCGGCGCCTTGGCGTGCGTAGTGGACGGCCCTGAGCCACCGTAGTCGAGGCTCGCTGATCGTGAACTCTGAAAACTCACGCCGGATGTCCTGCAATGCCGAGCGGAGTTCGCCACGACGCAGTTGCACGACGCAATTGGCCATCAAGAGCTCGAGGTCCACGCTGCTTTGATTCTGCAACAGGACAGCGTGAAGGTGGCCCTGGCGAGCGCCCTTGTCTATCACGTCAATCACGTGGCCACGAGGATCGTCGCTGGCCGAGGCAACTTGCAGAAGCTGCACGCGTGCCGACTCAGCCGACTGCTCGAGTCTCCGGAGGAGCTGACTGTCGGACAGCGATCCACCGACCACAGCACGCAGGTCATCCACATCAGGAAGCCACGATCGTCCGATGTTCGAACGATATGGCAGAGAGTCGAACGACTTGAGGAGGCGTGAGGAGGTAGCGGTGCCGGCTACGTCCGCCCGTAGTTGCGTCCGCAGACTTTGCCACAGCACGCTTTGCGCCAGCGCGAGACGAGGCGCCATTGCGTGGGGCCGTCACCACAGGCGTGAATTGTTTTATTTCCTCTCGCTCTTGCGGAATTCCCTCCTTCTCGAGCAGCGAGGCCTCCCCATAGCCACCCTCGACCACCGGATGGCGGAGCCAGGCGTCAGCGATTCTCCGCGATCGAGAAACTGATCGAGATATAATCAGGGCTTGCCGGTCACTGAGGGCGGTGAGGGACGGGGACGCGGCGCGGCCGTGGGGGACTCCCCGGTCCGTCGTGAGGTCACTCTGGCCTAATCCAACCTTAAAGTTACGGATGCTCAAGTGGGACGAGGCGGTCATAGGGCGCGACGGCTCCTCCCCCCTTGCTCCCCCCGGTGTTTTCGAACCGGTACGCATCACGTTCTCGTTAAATTTTTCCCTCTCGGCAAGACGCGCCACCACAGGTCCGCATCACACACGCCCACTCGGTACGCATCACACACCGCCCACTTGATTGCGGGTTTTTTTCGTTCATAACGAAAATTCGCAGGGGACGGCCACTTCCCGTGTAAGTCCCGGACTGACGTCTTTTTCCCGGACTGCAGTCCCGGACCGTCTCGATCAGAGTCGATCAGGAACTTGAACGAGATGGGCACATGGACAAGAGCAATGATTATGCTTTTCGCAGAGCTTTGGGTGGTGCAGACGAGCTTCGGGGCTGGGCTGTATTCACCTGTGGGTTCGTCTCCCTCGAGGGATCCTCTGTATACGCTGCTCTTTGCTATCCTTACCAGATCTGCCTCTCCCAAGGCCTCCTGATCTGTTCATCCTTCACCCTCTTCGTCTGCCTCTCCTAACAGGGTGAACAGGCCTCCAGGCGACGTGTGCAGCGTTGTGATGGCAGAGAGGCGCGCGGACGAGATTTTTTATCATCCTCCACCCGTCCGTGTGCGCCGAACCAACACGATCTCGAGCGTCGAGACCGCACAGAAGGCGCTCGCATTCGTGGGCAGCTGGAGGCAGGTGAGCGTGACGAACCTCGAGGGGTACCTAAAGCACCTTGGCATCCCCTGGGCTAAGCGCAAGCTGGCCGGCGCATTCAAGCCAGAGCTCTCGTTTGCTATCATCGATGGCGTGCTGCAGGTGCTGATGCCGTCGCCTATTGGCGAGCGGCTCGAGCTGCTGCCACTGCACCAGGAGGTGATTGACGTCGACCCCGATGGCAATGATTTTATCAAGACGTCGTGGTGGGAGGGATCTACCCTCGTCACCGTCGCCAGGGCCAGGGACAAGGCGAGAAGGACTGCGGATACGATCACGCGCCGGAGCATCCGGCGAGACGATGGCGCGCTCGTGCAGACCGCTACCAATGCCGGTATCTCCTATGAGCGCGTCTTCCACAGGTCTTCCACCAAAGGGACTCCGCCGATCACACATGGAAAAACCGAGTAAGTCACATGGTGGAAGTGTGCGCCGGAGGTCCTGACTGTCAGCTGATTCACGGCTGTGCGGCGTTTCCTTATCGATATCAGTCGGCGAGCGTAGATGCGCGAGAAGGCCAACATCATCATCCGAAAGGGCCTGAGGGCGGCGGAGACTCTGCACGTGTTGCCTCCGCCTCTCGTTCTATTTAATTTATCTAGGGCTTGAGGAAAGGCGACACGTGCTCACAGAGCGTTGGAAGACGTGAAGGGTGAACAGGAAGATAGAGGGGAGCGGGAGGAGACGTAGTGCCAGACCGGCTGTGTAGGCTTCCGTTGAGCGCTGTCGTTAAAAGCGCTTTGTGCAGTAGCCGTCGCTTCAATTGTGTTTTTCCCACTCGTTCTTGCGGAATTCGGTGTCGCGTGAATTCACAGCCTCCTTCTCGAGCAAGAGGCCTCCCCATACTGTCGCCGACCCACCTCCGACCGGCGGAGCCAGGCGTCGCGATTCTCCGCGAACGAGAAACTGACGAGATATTATGCTCTTTTGCCTTCTTGTGTTACACCCTGGACTCGTGACACACTCTGGACTCGGGACATTTTCCGGATCCGCACGTGTGCAGCGATGCAGCGAGCCGCGTGCAGAGTACGGTGACAAGTACTACAGCGGAGCAACAGGACCGCTGCCGGAGAATGTCTTTGAGGTAGTCCTGCCCACACCACTGGGCATCCAGTTCGAGGAGAACGACTACCCAAAGAAGGGTGTCTCCGTGGTTGGGCTGGTGCCGGATAGCAACGCGGCCAAGAGCGGCCTCATCGCTGTGGGGGACTACCTGGTTGGCGTCACCGCCATCCAATTCCAGGGCGCCAAATGGGAGCGTAGGATGCTCGATTGTCGCAAGTGGGACTTTGACACCGTCGTCGATGCGATCCAATCGAATAAGCCGCAGTTCTCCTGCGATGACGTCATCTTGCAATTCTACAGAGCAACGTGAGCATCACTGCTGTGGTCCCAGAGTGGAGACACATCGCACATGGTGGATGACCGCACTGTGTGACGTGGCTGCCGAGCGAGGGTGTATGGGTGTTGTGAACCTATATACGCGACTATATACGGTAATGTTCAGCTTTCGTTCGTGTATGATCTGCCGACTTCCCACTATACAGTCTGCGTTAGTCCGCGGCGCCACTGACTCCGAGCACTGACTGCCAAATAAGGATGTGTCCGCGGACGAGCCGCCGAGCTCCAATCTCCCGCCGACCATCACCGATGGCTGCTGGTCGCTCTCGTAGCCCCTTCAACTGCTCCGCCACGGCCTTCTGCAGCACGGCTCGGACGGAGAGGGACGCCCGTGCCGGTCCTTGCAGCCTGATTGCGAGCCCCATCTGCCCGAAGGCGTCTCTGATCGCCTCGGCTTCGGCCGCTCGTGTGGGCGGTTTGGGCATCAGCGTCAGCCACAAGCGCAGCAGCAGCCGACGTGGCGGCACGCCGCTGCGGTCAAATTCGAATCCATCGCACGCGAGCAGTGGTGCCATCCAGCGCACTTTGAGCTTCGTCAGAGCCGACTCACGCGCAGTGAGCTGCGAGGGGGACAGCCCGAAAGTGCCCAGTACGGCGCGCACGCGTGCCATCGGCAGCCGCGCCGTGTCGAGCGGATTATCCTCAAGAGCGAACCCGTAGTCGAGCAGCAGCTTCGCGTTGCCGTACTCGCCGTACGAGGTATGCACCTGCGCGCCGCGCCGTATCGGGCGCATCGCGACCTGCATCACCACGCCACACGCGTCGTCCTGAGCACACGCGTCGTCCTGAGCGTCGTCCTCGACCTCCGCACCGTCCCCGGACTCGAGCTCGCCCTCGCTCTCACCCTCCTCATCGCCCTCCTCCTCACCCTCCTCATCGTCGCTCTGGGTGCCACCACCCGCGCTGTCAAAGGTGCAGTCCACCCCCAGGTCCATGCCAGCCGCCGCTGCATGCATCCGAGCAACGGCTCGGACGGAAGCACAAGCCGATCGGAGTGGACGTGGACCCGAGAGGCACTCCTCCTCGTCGTCCTCGTCCTCGTCGTCCTGATCGCCATGGCCGTCGTCGTCGCCGTCGCCTTCACCCTCGCCCTCTTCCTCCTCGTCGTCGTCGTCGCTCGCGTTCATCGAGCGCGGCGAGAGCGATGCCTTGTGATTGAACGCATCGCAGGCCGGGCACAAGGCGTCACCATGGCTATCGTCGACGAAGAAGGCGCGTGACGCCATCAAGCTCGCCGCGGCGACGTACGATTCGAACGAGAGTGCCGCCATCGCGTTGCCCTCTGCACCACGAGCGGCCGCCCGCAGGAAGGTGACCATATTCTGATGCTCGCAAAGGAGCTCCGCACGCCACGTGCGCGCGTCATCGTCGACGCCGGTGCCGCACAGCCATGTGAGCGACCGCTCGTCCCACACGATGGGCAGGTCCTCGCACGGCGGCGTCGAAATGGCGACAAAGTAAGGGTACCAGCGGGAGGCGGCGCCGAGTGAGATGTGATAGGCGACAAGCAGGGTTTGCACAGCGGAGTCGGGGAAGCCGCCGTCGGCTGGCTCCTTGTCCAGCTGGGCCTGGTCGAGCAGCGCCTCGGTCGCTTCACTCGACGCCGTCTTGAGCGAAAGAACAAGCGACTGAGGGACGGTCACGAGAGGCTCACGCCTCCGAATGGCGCGAGTGGCGACCACGCCGATGGAGCCATCAGGCAGATCTTGGAGCCGCACGCCTTGGAAGACGGTGCCGTGATCGAGGAGCCAAGCAGTGAACGCGCTCGCCTTGCTGTCGCACACTGTGCTGCCGATAGCAGGTCCTCGCTTCCTTTTAGGCATCACAGAGAGAGCGACCACCCTGTCCGGAGGCGGCACTCCCTTCTTCCTTGACATATGTTTCATCATTTGAAAAATGGCAAGCCAAACATATAAGATACATGTAGAGTACCCGATACTACGTAGCAGATGATTTTGATTTTGAGTGTGAACGGATCACCCTCTGGCTGGCGCACGTACACGGCCGCTCTCCGGTGTGAACATGGCTCCTTATGCACAAAGGGCGTGATAACGAGTGTTATCGCATCCCTTTATTGGGGACACACTGAACGACCTCCCAGCGGATTTGCTCACATCAAGAGCTGGCCCTTCGAAAAAATGCGAGGCAAGGGCCTGTTCCTGTTTGCGATGCTCGGCGCCGTGGGCAATTTGAGGTTCGCGAGCACGCCGCGCTCGCTCCCGGCCCTCTACATGTACAGCATGACCCTCGTGGGCGCCAGCGGCCTCTCGATGCCTGACCATGCGGAGAAAGACGAGCATGCGGTCATCACCGAGATCCTCTTCCCGCCCGTCGAGCGCTTCGTGCCGCCCGCGGGCATCGACCCGCTCTTCCTCACCGTGTGGCAGAAGATGGACCTGTCGCACGTCTTTGGCTTCCCCACATTTGAGCAGGGCGTCTTCGCGCTGCTGTACAAGTCGTTCGGTGAGCTTGCGTCGATCTTCACCTTCTATGCCAAGAGCGGCACCGCCGGCTCGACGTCAGCGAATGCACTGCTTACGATTCAGCAGACCGAGCTGCAGAAACTCGCGCTCGACTGCCAGCTCTGCAACGAGCAGTTCTCGATGACGCGCGTAATCAACGTCTTTGAGCGCGCCGACCGGGTCGACGACACCTTCGTCGTGTCCAAGGCGGACAAGCGCGTGGTCAAGGGGGAGACGGCTGGGGGCGGCGATCGCGGCCTCCAGCTGCACAAGCTCTTCGAGTGCCTCGTGATGATCGCGCTGCAGAATGCCAACCCGAAGTTCGGCTCTGTGGGGCACAACGCGTCGGTCGAGTTTCCGCTGCCCAGCTCCTCGACACGCTGCTCAACAAGTCGATCCTCAAGCGCGCCAAGTCGGACAACCTCGCAAAGACGCTCAAGCGCATAAAAAAGGAGCCCGAGGTGCAGGCTGTCTTTGCCCGGAACAAGCCCGAGCTCCTTAAGTTCTTCTTGTCGAAGTCGACGGCCACGCACTCGAAGACGGCTAACCCGACAATGACCATGGAGACCTTTGTGGCACAGTGCGTCGAGCGGCGCGTCTGCAAGGACACGATCGTCAAGCCCGAGACCAACGTGTCGGGCGCCATCGTGCCCGACGTGCACTCCAACCTGTCGCAGCTCGACATCAAGGGTGCTTTCATGACGGCGCAGGGCGAGGGCAAGGATAAGGACAAGATTGACGCCCACGAGTTCCTCAACATCCTAGCGCTGTGCGAGGAGGTCGAGAGCATGAGTCTCGAGCAGCAGGTGGCCGGTGTGTACGCCAACTTCCTCGTTCAGAAGGAGAAGGAGAAGGCGATCTCGGAGGCGCTCATCCCGCCCCTCAAGCGTCACGTTCCGCCTGCGGACACTGATCCGAAGATGCTCGAGGTGTGGAAGAAGATGGACCTGTCGGACATGTTTGGCTTCCCAATGTGGGAAAAGGTAGTCTTTGAGCTCACGCTCAGATCGTTCCCCGAGCTCGCCTCGATATTCGACTACTATGCCAACGTCAATATCGCCTTCTCGCGCGCCAACCCCAAGTACGACTCGGTCGGTTACAATGGCAAGGCCGAGATCGACGTCGGCACGGCGTACGCGACGCTGCTCGACAAGCACGTGCTCAATATTGCTAAGAAAGACTCGCTGGCCGCGGTCAAGGCGCTCGCCAAGGCGAACCCGAAGTTTGGCACGGTCGGGAACAATGCGTCTGCCGATTCCCCGCTGCTTGGCTGCTTTGAGACGCTGCTCAAGAAGCACCGGCTCATCGAGGCGAAGACGGACACGCTCGCTCAGATGAAGAAGATGATCGAGAAGGACCCGGAGGTGCAGGTGTTGGAGCTGCAGCTGTTGCTGCGTCCGCGCAAGTCGCAGCTCAAGGTGTGCTTCGATAAGTTGGCCAAGTCGGACTCAACGATGACGGCGGGATTGACGCTGATGATGTCAATGGAGAAGTTCTGCGACATCAACTCCCTCGACTACGTCTCGGCGGGCACCGTCGAGTACCTCTACCTGCCGGCGAAGAAGAAGTACTGTTTCCTCGAGCTCAACCCGCGTCTGCAGGTCGAGCATACAGTCACCGAGGGCATCACCGGCGTCTCGCTACCGGCGGCCCTGATCCACATCACGATGGGCATCAAGCTGTGCAACATCCCCGAGATCCGCCGCTTCTACGGCCAGGACTACGGCGGCATTGGCAAGTTCGATCTGTCGACGTTCAAGCGCCACTCGAAGCACGTGATCGCCGAGCGCATCACCGCCGAAAACCCCGACGGCATGGGTTTCAAGCCCACCTCGTGCAAGATCGGCCGCATCACCTTCCAGTCAAATTCGAACTTGCGAGGGTACTTCTCCGTCACGGCCAACAGCGGCGTGCACGAGTATGCGGACTCGCATTTTGGCCACCTGCTCGCTACCCACCCCACCCGTGAGGTCGCGCGCAAGAACCTGGTGATGGCCCTCATGGAGCTCTTCATCATGGGCGCCGACATCCGTATGACCATCGAGTGCCTTGGCGAGCTCCTGGAGATCGATGCCTTCAAGCCGAAGACCATCGACACTGCTTGGCTCGACGGCATCATCGTCCATAAGTCGGCCGTGGTCAACGCGGTCCGCGCCTACAAGCAGATCCAGGGCGGCATTGCCAACAGGCATTTCCAAGGGGGAACTGACCCCTTCCACTTGTTCACGCATGCGACCGTGCTTGGCGATCTCAATCCTATGACACTCTGGGCTCCTATGCTGATGGCAACAAACAAGACCAATAGAGGCATCACCATTGTTGGCATCGACTCTGGCATGACGGTCGACCACTGCGAGGTCGCATACAACACGGATGACATCTTCAGCAGCAACCTGTCGGTGCTCTTCATGGGCAATGGTACTTTCGACATGTTTGCATTGGTACAACCATGGTACAACCTTGGCATGAAGATGGACCCTGGCACGAAGATGGACTCGAAGTATGACATCACTATACGGTCGCTCCCAACCTTCTACTCAATTACCGTCATTGGCGGTGGCGCTTCGAGGCGCACCGGTGGCCTACTGCACGACAAGTTCATCCATATGCTCCTGGACGAGATCTCACTCGAGGAGCTCTTCAATGCGGGCAAGATCAGGGACGCCGACATCAAGTACTCGTTCCCGTACAACCAGACGAACTCGAAGGAGGACCCCGGAAGCGGTGAAAAGGGCGGTGTGCCTTTGCGGTGGGTGGAGTGTTTGGACGGCGCACTCGTGCTGTTCAGGCTTGGGTTGCTCGTCTTGGCAGCTTGCTCGGAGCAGGAACGGTCCGGACCAAATAAGTGCTTCGCAATGTGGGCGAGGCACAATCGCCTCTACCGTAATAAGTGGTTCGAAATGGCCTTGCTGCTCGTGCTCTTGGTGCCGCGGGTGAGCGCCATGGCGGCGGCGACGACGATGACACCACCAGATGGTGGGACTAGTGCATATCATGGTGAGGGAACTCTTGCTAATCGGGCAGAGTCCGCAGAAGCGGACGTGCACATGTCAACTCGGTCCTCGTCACCGTGGCCATCATCGCCCCCACTCTTGCTGCTACCTTTGGCTACACCGCCACCACCCGTTCGGGTGCCAGTTCAGGTGCAATCCCCGCCGCCTCCATGGTCGCCACTGATGGCGCTCCCGTGCACCGTGCTGTCCTGCACTGAGGCCAGCCACGTTCCCGGGTTGTACCGAGGTCTGCAGCTCGCGATGCCCAGCCACCGCCGTGAACTGCAGACCCAGGTGAGCACCAGCGCAGGCTTGACCAGCGCACTCGCCAACACCGCCGTCAGCCGCATCGTCCTTGCCTCCGGCAC
>ENA-UOXG01001125-UOXG01001125.1-mixed-culture-metagenome-genome-assembly--contig:-NODE-1125-length-17886-cov-40.347653_pt1 | contig 17886 bp, 13 predicted proteins | sample MGYA00238159_ERZ761634 | MGnify/ENA primary metagenome ERZ761634 (study PRJEB28908, sample SAMN08776845) | mixed culture metagenome | isolation source: Freshwater growth medium | place: USA... | reverse complement strand
AAGCGTCCTCGGTAGAGGCTCCACTTGTCGCAAGAGCGCCGTAACCGTTCCCTGAACCCCCTTGCTGAGAGGACTCGGGACAAGAGGACAAGCAAGAATGCAACAGCCACTCTCCGACACGCGACCTACCGGAATCCTATGCACGCATTCCGATACAGTACTAATAACAGTACCACTTCTGTCCAATTCACACACACAAAAGGAATCCCACCGAATCTCTTCCTAATAAGGAAAGGGGTTTCATGCAATGAGATCTTGCTGGACCTCTAGCGAGCTCATAGAGCAGGTATCGTCGGATTACCTGACTCATCTCGCGACATTGCCAACTCCATCTCCGCCCCCAGCACTCTCGAGGAGACCACAAAGTGCGTTTCACTTTTTGGAGCAGTTTCATCCACGCATCGTTTGTTGGATGTACCGGTAAAATGTGTCACGGCCCCCCGGTTTCTTTTCACCCGGGAAACACACGGGACACACGGGCGCACACGGGCACACGTATCACACAGACGAACCTCACAAGCATCCCAGATGTATACTGTACGTCTGTACATGTACTGAGCCGGCCGCGGGGAGCGGTCGGCTCCGGGCCTGTGGCTGTTGAGTCGGCCGCGGCTTCGGTCGTCGCGCTGACGTGCGGGATGTGTGTTGTTGGTGGGTTTGGATGGTTGTGAGGTTCGTCTGCGTGGTCCGTGTGCCTTTGTGCGCCCGCGTGTCCCGTGTGTGTCCCCGCTGTCCCTGTCCCGTGTGTCCCGTGTCGCCGTGTGTGTCCCGGCTCCCCCCGGTGTCTTACCGGTACGGCTCGAAACCCCCGGAGGGAGCAGGACGCACACGAGTAAACGCCATAACGCCATGGGAGTCTGTGTGCATGTGAAAGTGTGTCTGTGTGAGTTCTAACACACGAGACACGGACCAAGATATAAGACCAAGATCGACCCATGAACCCGACGCCCCCGAATCACGCGTGCTGCATGGAGCATATCCACGCGATGCGCTTCTGCGCCGTGATGAGGTTGTCATGGACAATGGCCATGGAGGTTGTGCTCCTCCATGGGCGAGAGGAGCTCGAGGCACACCCCCTCGATCGCCAGCTCAGGTCCTGAGTGTTGTCCTGCGGTGTAGAGCTTGAGCTCAACTTCACGTCCCACAGTAGCTGCGGCGTGGGCTTAACGGTTCATAAGTTGGCGTGGGCTAGTACTGTTGGGATGTGATAGTGTTTCGGGTACTGTACGAGACACCGGGGAGCCGGGGCACACACGTTGCACACACGGGATACTTCCGCATGCGAACCTTGTGAACCCGAGCAAAAGAACCTCCACAGTGTCCAGAACCGAAGCGACTGTGTGGCACTGACCTCTATACACGATGTCCGATCACATCACCACATTCACGCGTCTAGTCGAGGCCGAGGGCAGCAGACAATGCACGTGCTTCCTCGTCTGACAAGGCATGGATGGCGGCCACTATACTTGCTGGATCGACATGCGCAAGCGCATCCCAGGCCTGCAGCACTGGGAGCCAATCGCATGTTGCAAGGGTTCCGTGCTCCGTGGGTTCAGAGTTAGGTTCGGAGCATGCAGGCATGTCCACGAGAGCTTCAACAAGTCTCCTTGGTCGAACGTTCAAGAAGACCTTTTGATGTTCGGCCAACATCAAGCCTCGTTCGTCACAAAAGTCCTCACGAAAGTGCGGCTGCGGGCCGCTGTGGACTCTTTGCGTCACTTCCATGAGTTTGCTACGCGTCGCACTGCTCCAGCGCCATGCCATATCAAGCGCTTCTTCGACACGGAGCTTTGCTAGTGCTGCGGCGCGGAAGTTCTCGTTGGCATACTCACACCATCGTGCAAAGGGTCGCCTGATGTACAGCTGCCCGGAGCGTCGATCGATGACCAATCCAAGAAGCTGGTAGCGCGCGCGCCGCTGCGCTTTCGCATGCCACACCACCAGCGCAACTCTGCAGCTGGTGAGTGTACTCTGCGTCAGTTGGCTGACGGACATACGCGCGTACACCAGCTCGACTGATCGCGATGCTGCTGCCTCGACCCACGCGTTGAAGCCTCGCGTCAGGCAATGCGAATGCCACCAGGTTGAGAAACCAATTTTTGGTGCATGCATGCAGCTGCGCATGCGCTCTCCCGCGAGCTCGAGCCACGCATAGAATGCAAGCGAGAGACAAGACTGCGTCCAAAGTTGTCGGCTGACACCATTCATGCGCGCTCGCTCCACCGCCAGCGCCATGATCGGGGTCCACCGTTGCCAGCAGCTACTGAGCTCACGGTGGACGTACCAACAGAGCGCCGCGAAGGCGAGCGGCTGTGCCGATTTCTGTGCCGCGATCGCCTCGGACCATGCACGGAGCCCCTTCACAAGCCCCCGCCGCTGCTCCAAGTGACGCACGCTCGCGTGGATGCTCTCGAGGTTGCGTGCGCGGAGTGTCACTGCGAGCCACGACTTGCAGACGCGCGAGTAGATCTTGTACTGTGCAAAGTGCGTGCACGAGCGGTGCAGTTTGGGCTGCGAGCATGCCTCAGCGGTGCGCCAGTGGTGCAACGCAGCGCGTAATAGGGCAGGGTACGTGAGGTTGAGACGTATCTTCGAATGTGTCTCAATGAGATGGCGCACATACGCTCGCCGAAGTCGTATGTTTTGGGCCGTTGTGAAAGCCATCCATTGTGCAAATGCGCAGCCGGAGCAGTAAGGAATCCAGATTCGTTCCGCGAGCCGGAGGAGCTCATCTGAGTCATGGCTACTCGGCGAATGCACTGTCGGAGAGATTTTCGTCAGTAAGGCTCTAACGCGCGCGGTGTCCGCTGTCGCTAGCTCTCGCTTCGTTTCTTGCACTTGATCCACGTGGCGACGAAGCGTGGCGACGGTCAAGCTTTTTGCGACGCCGTCTGACGGACCTGAGGTGATCTGTCGCACGATATCGGAGAGAAGCTCTCGACGAGCTGATATCAGGCGGAGCTGAAGAGAATCAACTTGAGGTCGAGATGTTTTCCTCTTCATCGTGCAGGATTTCAGGGCGCGATGTGCTCCAATGGTGCGTGGCGCGGCGAAAGGAACACCGTCCAGAAATAACGGTTGAATCTCTCAACGTCGCCTCATAAAACGCGCCGCGATGCATGCATCGCCCGCGCTGTAGTATGGGCAAAGCCCAGGTCAACCTATCCCTCATCCTTCCAGGACCAACAAGCAATGCTCTAAGCTGCTCAGGTCGTGGTAGACAACACCTCAACGCTCAAGCCCCGCGCGCACGTTCTCTGTCGCACCCTCCGTCCAGAACCTCTCAATAAACTCAATCCGCGCCTGCCGCATCGCCCTGTGCGTTGCCTGTGCTCTCCTGCGCCGTAGCCGCCGCGGCAGGCGTCACCTTCGCTTGCGGTGCAAGCGCGTCACACACGCGCTGCACGACCCGAAGGAGCGAGCGCACACCGGTAAGGTAGCCGTCCTCATGGCACTCGGCCGTGCCGTCCCACGGCTCGGTGTGCTTCACAGTCATGCTCGGAGGCAGAGCGTACGACGAGCCGAAGTTCATGATCTTGAGGTCGACACCCTTTGAACGGTGAGCATCGTCAAAGACGAGGAGCATTGTGGTCCTCAGAAAGACATGCCGCGCAAAGAAGGTGGAGCGCATAAGTGCGGCCTCGAGCGTCTTCAACTTGAGGAGTGTGGCGACCGCGAGCCCAGCATCCCGCTGCAAAAATATGGCGATGGCCTCCGCAGTCTGCGCTTCATCAGCGAGCGTATTGAGGGTGGTGCCCTCGGATAGCGGGAGCAGATCGAGAGAGCCGTTGACAACCGTCTTGGCAGCATCGATGCGGAATCCGAGCGTTCGACTCGTTGAGATGGTGTCGAGGAACTCAAGGTACCTGTGGAGAGGTACCGCACCGGCCTCCTTCTCTTCTGCGGTCAGCATCTGGGCAGCGCGCTCCGGCGCCATCGAGCGCATCGAGCCACACAAAGCCGCGTTTGGCGTCGCCTGCTCTGGCCCGAGGTCGATAGCTGTGATCGTCCGAACGCCCATTAGGAACGACATGGCACACGGCTGGCTCATTCCCGTGACCAAATCCCCCATGAGGATGTGCACCACATCCTCGGTGGTTCCAGCCAGAGAGCGAGAGGGCGGCGCGGCCGTTCTGCTCGTGACGGCGCGTGCCGCCGTAGGGACAGCTTCCTTCACAGGAGTAGGGACAGCTTCGTTCACAGCCGTAGGGACAGCTTCCTTCACAGGAGTAGGGACAGCTTCGTTCACAGCCGTAGGGACAGCTTCCTCAGGCTCCGGTGCCAGAGCCGTACTCGGGTCCCCACCTCCCAGGTCCCCACCGCCCACATCACCCATAACGGCCACGTCGTCCACACTGGCCACAGCCGCGTCGACCGCGTCGGCGCCCCCGACGCTCGGGAGCTCGCCGGAGCGGAGATCGAATGAGGCCGCCTTAGGCAAGCCGCTCGCGGCCGGAGTCGAGGCGGCCTCGCGCGGAAACAGAGTCGTCGCCGCGTCGCTGTCGGAGGAGGTAGTGGCGGTGACGCTAACCATGCGCGTAGGGCTACTGCCACCGCTCGCCATGCGCTTAGGGCTGCCACCACTGAAGCTCACCATGCGCTTCAGACTGCTACCGAAGCTGAGCCCAAAGCTGGATCGCGCGCGCTTGGGCTTGGCGCCGTAGTTCGCATGTCCCGAGCTACTCGTGCCGCCTTCTCTGCCGACCCCCTCGGTCGCGCCGAGCCGCATGAACTCGTCACTGCTGCTCTCCGCCCCGGAGATCGAGTAGATGATCGGCAGGTGCGGTGCCAGGTGCCCACTCGCTGCGATCGCTCGGTAAAAGTTCGCCTCGGCCAGGTTGGAGCGCTTGCGGATGGTATTCGAGCCAATCCGTAACCACCCAAACGTGGAGTCGCCCGTGCCGCACAACGCAAGCGCCGCGCCGAGCGCCGACGGCCCTGAGGCCGAACCAAACTTGATGGTAGACCGGTTGGTCACCGCCTGCTCGATCTCCTCCGGGCTGACCTGGACGTTCGACTCTGGCTGAAGGGGAAGGGGCTGCTTGTCGTGGTCAGTGAGCCACGCATTCAGGCGGAGCTGAGCGAGCGTGAGCCGCGTGGCCGGGTCACGCGTCAGCAGGCCCCCGATGACCTCACGGAGGCCCATCTCCTGCACCTCGGGCGGCGCAGGGGTGATCTCCGAAGCCTCAGAGATCTGCTTGAGCAACAGCATGGCCGTAGGCGCTTCAAAGGGAACCCGAGCACTTGCCCACAAATAGAGCGTCACTCCTACTGCCCACAGGTCCACCACGCGGTTGTCGAACGTGCCCGACGTGTCCGACGAACAGAGTTCTGGGGAGAAAAAGGGCGGCGTACCTGCATGCTTTGCATCCAGCGGCGCTCAGCGGCAATCAGCAGCACTCAGCGGCACTCAGCGCGCGAGGGCTTTGGAGAGAACAAGGGCAGCGTACCCGCGGTCTTCTGAGCGTTTGCATCGCCCTCGCAGAAGCACGAGGTTCCAAAGTCAGCAATCTTGAGCACGCCGGCGTCGCCCGGATACATCTTGCCCGGCCGCGTCACCAACAAATTGTCCGGCTTGATGTCGCGGTGCACGATCTGGTTCATGTGAAGGTACTCGAGCCCCATGACAAGGTGGCGCAGGTGCGACCAGATGGTCCGAGGCGGGAGGCGCTGCGGCTTGCCATCGGCGCCCTTTTGCGACGAGCCACCGTCGACGTACTCGAGCACCAGGAATACCTCGTCCTGGTCGGGGTCGAGAATGACGTCAAACATTTGGACGCAATTGGGGTGGCTGATCTTCTTCATCGTGGCGATCTCCGTCTTGACTGTATCCAAAGCGCTGCCTGTCCGGCCCTGCCGCATGCGCTTTAGTGCAGATTTTTTGAGCACCTTGACGGCATAGAGATCACCCTTGCGGCTCGAGAGGAAGACCTCGCCGAACGCACCTTTGCCAAGTGTCTTGACAACCGAAAAGTCGTTCACAGAAGTGATCTCGTTGCCTTCCTTTCGTATCGATGCATGATCCGTGTCCGTGTCCGTGTCATGGCCGATCTTCAATCGCATGGCCGAGCGCTCCAGCTGCAGCGTCTTGGTCTGTCGATTGTAAGCCGTAGTCCAATCCCCAGCGTCGACGTTGACGGCGGCGGACTTCGGGAGGGTGTTTCCCATCGTTTCACAGAGTATTCACAGCCAATGGTTCGTACGAAAAGTGATTGACTGCACTTCGTCAAGTGAAACTTGTCTTGTTTTGCCTGACAGGGACACGCTGCAAGGCGCAACGCCTGCCGTCTTCGGGCAGCCGCAGCACGAGCGCGTGCCATCAAGCTGGACGGGCTCTGGGCAGCGCTCGAAGTGCGCCACCTGCCATCAAGCCGGACGGGCTCTGGGCAGCGCTCGAAGTGCGCCACCAGCACGTCGCACAGAAGCTGCGCGGCGCGCACGCTGCCGCTCAGCCCCGGCGCCTCGATGGCTAGTTCGAGAGTGCGCAGCGAGCTGCGCTAGTTAAGCGCTTGGTCGGGGCGGCATCACCGGCTGCACCAGCGGCATCAGCAGCACCAGTGGCACTGGCGGTCCGTCAGGCCGCTGCTGCTGCCGCTCAGGCGAGTGCTAAGCAGCAACGCAGCATCCCACAATACGATGGGCCTGGCGACGAAGACACTGACTTCGACTTCGTTGAATGGACACCTTCAACCATGGGCTCATCGGCGGCAAGCAGCGTCATAAGCGTCAATGCCCATCGATGCCGCTGCCGCTGCCGCCGCTGCGCCCGTAGATGATCGCACAGGGTTGCACAAGATGGCATCGTTTTTGTGGCACGGCTTGTCGATGATGCTGATGATGATGATGATGATGCGGGGGTCGAGGCGGCGGCTGTTGCTGCTAAATGGATCGCGCTCACGCCGAAAGGTTGCGAGCCCGACGCTCATGATCTCGTCGCGAGTAATCACAAGAACTTTGTCTTCGCGGGACGTGACTCCGAGAGACGGTATCAGTTCATCTGTAAGCACTGCAACTACGGCGACTTGCAGCCGTTTGCCAGAGCCCACCGCAATGTGGCGTTTGCCCTCACCGCCGCGCTCACCCCCACCATCACCGCCACCGCCATCGCCGCCACCGTCGCCTTCCCCACCCTCACCACCACCCTCGCCGCCACCTCCAAGCCCGCCGCCCTCGCCGCCGCCCTCGCCGCCGCCCTCACTGCCCTCGCCCTCGCCGCCCCCGTCGCCACAACGTCGCCACCACGCCAGCCGGTGGGCGCCCTGCAGATGATATTCCAACGGCAGCTGGAGGCCAAAAACAGAGAGAGCATAGGGCGCGCAAGGCACTCAGGCCGGCTTTGTAGGACGTGCGTGCCCGACCATTCGAAAGCCCATCCACAAGCCCGTTGCAGTTGTGACCCTCAGTTGGTATGCTGTGCCACCGCAGAACCGCCAAAGACTTATTGAAATGTGGACCTCCCTTGAGAAGAACGAGACGCGCCCGGATGTGGTCGGGAGCGGGGTCCTCGAACCCGGCGACTGTGTCTTCTTCAACCCGACGCACCCGCACCGAGGTCCTCAAGAGCCCTTTCTGTCGCAAGGGAGGGGGCGCTGCTCGCAGCGCTTGCGGCAACGCCTGAGTACGCCGCCGGCCAGCGGCTGCCCAACGAGGCTCGAGATCGCGCCCGCTGCACTCGCGGAGCCCAGCTGGGTGCCCGACGGCCTGACTGCCGTCAAAACCTACTGGAGCAAGCACCTGCTGAAACGCCAGTACGCCGCCCTGCCACCGCCGAGCACGCCCGCCACCTCTCGCGAGAGCCGCCCGCGCGACTGGAGCCCCGCCGCGGATGCGGAGCTCCTCGCTGCCGTGCAGCTGGCCAGCTGCTCCACGGCCAGAACGGGCTGCACATGGCCCGCCTCGAGTTCCTGGGCAGCCTGGCTACCAATCCCGCACCTAACCACGAGCCCCCCCCCTCCCCCCCCCACCCAATTTGCATGCGCGGGACCAACGTGTTCGTGTGAATGTGAATCATCCGCGTGGACGTGCAGCCCACGAGATTGCCTCGCTCTGTGTCTTCCAGCTTGGTTCGTCGTGTCTTTCAGAGGAGTCGGATGCTGCAGCAGCAGACTGCCGTGGGTGGCACGAAGAAACCGGCGGCATCCAGCAGCAGCGCGGGTGCTAAGCAGGCGGCCGTAGCAGCAGCCGCAGCTTTGCCTCCTCCTGGCCGGACGGCGGTTGGTTCAGGCGTGCTGCCGCCGGGCGTCCTCTCACCCACCTCCAAGAGGGGCGCGGTCGAGAGTGAGGCCGCCGCGGCGGCCACCGGCGCATGGACGGAGGTCGAGGTGACGATCCCGCCGACGCTGCTCCCATGCGTACGGGAGCGCATCGATGAGGCCATCGATGACCTGAATCACCAGGAAGCATCCGATCTGATCTGCTTGCCCGAAGAGGATGTCGTGCGGCTCAAGGGGCCGGTGGACGCCGTCAAGAGCGCGCGCCAAATCATCGCAAGGATTCTGGATGGCGCGCCCACTGGCGGCGGCAGCGGCGGTGCAGCTCCTCCTCCTTCCTTGTCGCGCGGGCCACGTCCACTCGCCTCCAAGACGTCGGCTGGGCTGCCGCTGCTCACTGGGCTGCCGCCGCCGTCGGGCGTCTCTCACAGCAGCCGCAAGCCAGCCGCTGCGGCCGTTGGACCGCCGCCAAAGGCGTGGGGTCCTGGCGCCGTGCCCGCGTGGCTTTCTGCGGCCAGGGCGTCGCCGCAGCCCGCGCCCGTGGCTGAGGCTAAGGGGTTGCCGCAGACTGCACCAGCGTCGGCGGCTAAGGGGTTGCCGCGGGCCGCGGCCGCGGCCGCAGGCGCGTGCGCCGCAAACGGATGTGAGGCCAGCCGGTCGACGCTGAGGCAAGTCGCGCGTGACCTCGACGCGTTCAACGGAGCGCCGGCGATCACTGCGGCGGCGAGTGCTGGCACAGCGACGTACGAGGAGGAGGAGGGTGAGTACGAGGAGGAGGAGGGTGAGTACGAGGAGGAGGAGGGTGAGTACGAGGAGGAGGAGGGCGGCGCGGGGAGCGAGGGACTGATGGAGATCAACATCCCCCGCGAGTACGTCGGCAAGATCATTGGCGCCAAGGGGGCTGTGATCAACGCGCTGCGTGAGGAGAGCGGAGCCAACATCCGACTCGACAAAGATGAGAGCGGCGCGGCGACGCTCACCGTGCACGGTGACGAGGCGAAGCTCGACCACGTCGCGTCCCTCGTGAAGATGATCCTAACGGCCGACCGATCGGATCCCGACCTCGCCGCAATGATGAGCGGCGAGCCGCGCGCGCCCGTCGACGGAGATCGCGGAGATCGCGGAGATGAGGAGCGCCCGTCCGGAGATCGAGACGAGGAGGAGTACATGCTGCTGCTCAACCCCGAAGAGGCACGAGCGCTCGAGAGCAGTCGGCAGCTCAAGACGGCCCTTAAGCTGGCGGGCGCGCGCGTCGCCATCGAGCGCACAGGTGACGGCTGGGTACGCCTCACACTACGGGGGGCGCACGCGGCCATAGAGGAAGCCAAGAGCCGTATTGAGGCCATCGTCACGCCCACCGAGGAACGTGACGCAGCAGCTACCGAGCTTGCAGCTGGCGGCGCGTACGGCGGCGGCGTGGGTTCGTCCGGCGATGGCAGCGGCAACTCCGCGCTGCCCACGGACGGCAGTGGCAGCGGTGCGGCAGGCAGCGTCGACGGCTCGGCGAGCTTTTCGGAGATGGGTGTCACGTCGAGGACGCTACCGAATGGCGAGGTCCGCGTCGAGGTTGAGCTGACCAACAAGGACCAGGTTGGCGCCGTCATTGGGGAGAGCGGCAAGACGATCAATACGATCCGACGCGATGCGGGAGTCTCCATCATGGTGGAGCCACCGGAGAATGGGGTGGCGGGCTCGACACAGCGGCGCGTGGTCATCATCGGGCCGGCCGACCACTGCGCCGAGGCGATGTCGATGGTGCGCGACGTACTCCGCTCGAACACGGGAAAGCGCGACTACTCGCAGCGCATCGATGAGGCGGCCAGGGAGGGCGGCGGCATGGTGCGCCTCGCCGTAGAACGGCACCTCGTGGGGCGCATCATCGGCAAGCGCGGCACGACCATTAAGGAGCTGCGCGAGCGGAGTGGCGCGACGATCGAGGTGGCTAAGGACGACAATGGCGTGGGCACCGTCACCATCAGCGGCGCGGCAGCAGCCGTCCGGGCGGCTCGCGACGAGATCAGCGAGCTCACGCGCGAGGATGTGCCTATCGAGGTGCAGCACACGCTCTCGCGCATGCTCGATGAGATGATCGTGATCAATGTGCCCGCGAGCCGCGTGGGGAAGCTCATCGGCGCGCGCGGTGCAGTCATCCAAGGACTCCGGCAGCAGACGGGCGCCATCATTGACCTTCAAAAGGACGCGAACGGCTCGGCCACATGCATGCTGAAAGGCTCGATGGAGGTGATGCTCGCGGCCAGGGCCAAGATCGAAGCGATCATCGAGGGCCCGGCCTAAGGCATCGATGGCCCGGCCTGAGGCACGCTCGGGGCCAGTCGGCGGGACGGCTGGGCGGAGGGGGAGGCGTTCAGGCGACGGTGCATTGCGAGACAGACGGTATTGACACGTCTGTCCATGCGCATTGCACTATGGTAGTATGATAATCTTGGAGGCAACGCGCCGATACTGTCGGGCTAGCGACGGGTTATTATCATATTTTGTCAATATTATACAACAAAGCCTGAGATGTCCTATAAAGTTGCCCTGGAAGCTGGATGGGTTTGGTGTGGATGGTGGTCTGGTGACGGAGAGAAAGAGAGAGAGAGAGAGGCTCAGCCATCCGTCAAGAAGCGCGAATCCTACGCGGCAGCAGGACCCTCGCGGCACCCTCAAGCACCAGCTCCGCCTCCTGGTTGGAACAGCGCGTCGCAAAGTCGAGCAGCCGGCCGCCTCCGGCCACGCGCTGCACCTCAATCTCTGCAGTCACAGTGTCGCCAATGTAAACAGGCTTCCGGAAGTTCAGCGACTGCGACACGTAGACTGCGCCCGGGCAGCTCTGGCCGACGATTGCGCTAAACATGGAGGCGTACAGCATGCCGTGCACGACCGGCTTGCCGAAGCGGGCAGCTGCTGTGAAGTCTTCGTTGGAGTGTAAGGGGTTGCTGTCGTGCGTTAGCTCTGCAAACGCGGCGACGTCGGCACTCGTCCACGTGCGCGTCGCGCGACCGACCTCGCCCACGCTGGAGAAATGACGGATGCCGAGTTGCCCAGTCCGACTTGCAGCCGCACAGTTGCTTCGCCCGAATCGCAGACATCGCATCATCACAATCCTATCAGCATCCTACGATCACGTCAAGTCCACAACTTCGTCTCCCGGCGGATTGGGGCTAGGGTGTGCAGGATCCAGACTGTTTTGGGTACATGTAAAGTTAGTTCTTCTTAAGGAAATTCCTGCAACACGAAAAACGTCTTGAACGAGTAGACATGGACATAGCGGTCGACGATGCCGAGCTCTCGACAGACGCGCGGCCACAGCAGAAGCACAAGCAAGCTCCCGAGGACATCAGCAAGCTCTCCAAGGAGGAGCTGCTGGAGCTTCTCGTGACCGAGCGTGCCCTTCAGGTAAAACGGCGAGCATCGAGAGAGCCCTTATGCGTCGTCACTCTATCTAGTCCTCTCTCTAGTCCTTATGCGTCACTCTATCTAGTCCTTATGCGTCGTCACTCTATCGATGGTTGTCATCGCTCGTATTCTTGCGCGCAGTCTATGATTCGAAAGGACCTACAGGTGGAGCGCGCAGCGCATGACGAGACTGCCGAGAAGATGGTGCAGCTGCAGCAACGTCTCGAGGTGACGCTGCAGGAGCTTGCCAACCTAGAGCGCTTTTCGAAGCGGCAGCAACCAAACGCGCCGCCGGGCACGCCCACGCAGATCGAAAAGCTGCTCAAGGAGGAGATGTACCTCAAGTCACGGCTCTCATACGTGCAGGCGGAGCTCTCAGACGCGAGGCACCGCGCAGGCGCAGAACCAGCGGAAAAAGATGAGGACATGAGCATTTGAACGCTCGCGCTCTCTCAGAGCTGCGCCAGCACGTACTACGTAGGCATGCGGCATGAGCGGCTTCCGGCTACCGGGTGGGGTGCACGGCACCTGGGCAGCAGCTGGGCGGCATTTGTGACCGGTTGAATGGCATGGTGCCATGGTCAGCATGCACGGGCATGGGCGGAGCCCTACACCCTACGGTCACGCGCGTCACGCCGGGGGCCGACGGCCATGATAGCACTTAATACGGTTCTTTTGGTACGCGCGCCGGTTCCACACTTTCATTGGTGTCGCGCGGTCCCAATTTCGCAAACGCAATTGGCGCCGCGGTACCCCGAACGGCGCGGTTCCGGGGCGTTCTCGCGCCGCGTACAACATCGCTCAACGCGTCATCGGTCATCGCAAGCGGTCGCCTTTGCCCTTTCTCCCTTCTCGCCAATCGCTATTGGCTTTATTGGCTGCAAAATTGGCTAGAAGTAGTTATATAACTTATAAGTAGAGGCGCGCTGAAGCCGCGCACAGACTCCGGGAAGTATTTTTTAACACATTTATCCCATACTTGTGCACATAACCGGGACGACGTCGACGAGAGGACGACAGGACGTCGACAGCCTGGCGGAGAGGAGAAAGATCGGTTAGAGCCATGGTTAGAGCAGCTGCGCTCCCCACGCCGGGAACCGCGGTGCGCGGGGGCGCGCGCGTGGTGCGGCCCGTGCACATACAATTGTAGTTGTGGGCGTCGCACTGACGAAATGTGACGACGACCATGTGAGCGGAACGCACCGGGCAGCGCCGAAACCCGCGTTCCCACAAGTTCCTTGATGACGGACCGTCTGTCTTTCTCTGCCACTGACGCGTGGGCGATCAGGGAGAGCTCAGCCGGCCACAGCTCTGCTCATCATGCCGCCAGCCGGCCGCAAGGGCGATCCTGACAATAAGGAGCACCCGCGCTGGAAGATTGGAAACGAGCACAAGGCGACACTCGAGCGGGAGTACCTGCGAAAGCGCTTCCCATCACCACGCTCCAAGAAGAGGCTCGCAGACGAGCTCAACGTCGACCCGCGGCGCATCCAGGTGTGGTTTCAGAACCGCCGGCAGCGTGAAAAGCCGCCCGAAGACGGCCAGGCGGCGCCTGTGTCTTCTGCAGAGTCTGAGTTGCAGCAAAGCCTCGAGCGCTATCCTTCTTATGGGCGCGAGGCCCTCGTGGCCGGGGGCGCCGGCGCCTTTGGCGCGGCCAGTGGCGCCTGGAGCATCGACAATGTGGCGTTCGAACGTGCCGCCGCGGCCCGCGCTCAGTCCGCCGTTACCGCGCGGCTTCCCACTGACTTTGCGGCCGCCCAGGATTTCTCCTCCGCCACCTCGCCTCCGGAGGCCAAGGTGGCCAAGCTGGAGCGCAGCCGGAGCCGCGGCGGCGGTGGCGGTCCCAGCGCACTCGGCATGGCTAGCGTCCAAGCCAAGCAGTTCCCCAAAGCTACGCCCGGTCTGGTCTCCTCGTCGGACGACATCGTCAAACTCCTGATGGACTTTGAGCAGCCTGGCGGGATGCGGCGCGGCCTCGGCGGCGGCCTCGGCGGCGGCCTCGGCGGCGGCCTCGGCAGCAGTTGGGCTGGCAGCGACTATGTGGGCGGCAGTATCTTCGGCTCGACCGGATCGCTCTACGAACTAGAGCAGCGTATGATGGAGGGGGAGGCCGCTGATGCCGCCGAAGCTGCCGAGGCGCAAAGCACCGTCCATGGGACCGGTGGCTCCTTGTGCAGCGGTGGCAATCTTCAAGGGAACGGCGGCTCCAATGGCATCGGCGACCTGCGCGACGCCGGCTCGTCGCGCGGCGGCTCATCAATGCACGAGTCACGCGACAGCAGTTACGAGTCGCATAGCAGTGACATAACAGCAGCGTTCTCGGCGCGCAACTCCCAATTGTCGCCGGCCAACCTAATGGACTGCGCCGGCGGCGCCGGGGGTCTGGGCACTTCGCTGCAGTCTGGGCACGGGGCCACCTTCGCTCCGGCCGTCGCCGCCACTGCCTCGTCTGCCGCGTCTGCCGACGCAGCGTCGAGGGGTGGCAGGCCTGCGATGGCCTCCGCCGCTGGTCCTAACTTCCGCTCAACGATCCCTCCCGTGAGCCGCGAGTACCACGCCGCGGCTGAGCTGCTCGAGGCGGCCTCGGCGGCGGCTCGTGCAGGCAGTGGTGACCCAGCGTTGCGCGTGCAAGCCTTGCTCGAGCGTTCGGGGCACGCGGCGACCTGGGGCCCTTCATTCGTAGCTTCGTCCGTCGGACAGAAGCCGCCGCCGCCTCTGCCGTCGGATCCCTACCCAGTCTCTGCGTCCCCCGCCGTCGCAGCGCAGGGCCCGCCCACCTTAGCGCCTCGGGCGACCGCCGTAGCTGCGAGCGCCTCCGCGAGCGCGGCCAGACCGACGAGTGGCACGGGCGGCAGTGCTTGTGGCGGCGGCGGCGCGGCGAGCGGCGCTGGCTCGAAGAGGGATCACGAGTGCGCGTTCCCGGCGCTGCCGACGGAGGCTCTCAAGGCCATCGCCTTCGGAGAGGACTTTTCTGGCGCTGCGACGAGCGCTGGCGGCGCGCCCATGCTAGCCCATGCAGCGGACTTCGGACCAGGTGCGTGCATGCATCCGCATGCATCGCTAGCATCGGTAGCGCCCATCTCGCACTCCATCAGCACCCATGCGCCATCGGGCGGTGCCGGATGGGGCTCGTCTCTATTCATGTCGAATGAGCCGCGCAATCAGCTGGGGCGCCCTGAGCTCGCCACCACCGAGCTGACGAGCTGGATCCATGCGGCCGACACAGTCAATGCCGTGCTCAACTCGGCGCGTCAGCACTACGCGCTCGCCGTCGGCCGACCGCTTCAGAACGCCGCGGGCGTCGAGACCCCCCCCTACCTCCTGGTGCCCAATCCGATACAGACTGCGCAGCGCCCGGCGGTGCCCGCGCACTCACGCGAGCCCTTCCCGCCGCCGCCGCACCGCCCCTCGCTGCCCACCGCCTCGAGGCTCGCTGGTGGCACTGGCGCCATGCAAGGCGGCGCCAGCGGGCACTTTGGCAGCGTCGGCGGCGGGGGCGCCATGCCCGGCGGCGCCAGCGGGCACTTTGGCGGCGTCGGCGGCGGGCTCGACCTCCGAGGCCCCTCGAGCCTCGGCAGCAGCTACCGCCCCGGCGGTGTTGGCGGGCTTGGCATCCACCTCAGCACGGGGGCGATGCGGAACGAGTGTTTTGCCGCCTCTCTCGCCCAGCAAAGCTCTCAACAACAGGTGGGGACTCAGCTCGGTGTGCGACCCGCCGGGATCCCGCCGTCAACGCTCGATGCGTCCGCCGCCGATGCGTTTGGGGGTACGCGACTCGGGGCGGCCATGCCCTTCAATGTGAACGGTACCGTGAGCGGTACGGTTGCAGGCGCTGCTCCAACTGCCGCCGTGCTCGTCGGTGCCACCGCGCTCGCATCGGCTGCCGAGGATGCCGAGGCTTTTGTGCCGCCGTCGCGAGCGCAGCAGAGGATCGCCAGCCCTGCGGCCCTCGCTGTTGCTGTCGCGACTTCGGCATCGCCCGCGGCGATAGGCATCTCCGACAAGATCTCCGCGGCGATAGGCATCTCCGGCAGGGGCGTGGACAGCAGCGGCAGCAGTGCTGCCCCTCTGCTCGAGGTCGAGACCATCGGCCCCGTCGTCTCCGAGTGAGTGGCTTCGCGTATTTGGGCGCAGCGATGTTTTGCGCAACTCCTTCGGACGCGCGCGCGCGCGTCCCTGCCCCGCCCCCCCCGCGCGCGCTTGCTCAAACGCGCGCATGCGCTCTGGATGCCCGTACACGTGTCCTGCGCAATAGCAAATCGTCGCGTCAAAGTGTGTTGGCAGTTGGAAGCTGGCCGCGTTCGCGCTGGCTCGTGGCCCTGCTGCGTCACCTGGTCGCTCCACTCTGTGTATTTTTGGCCGGGCCCGCTGCCGTGCGCCTGGTCGTACATACGTTGGCTGTTGGAGACGTACCTAGCGCGATCGACACCGTACCTGAGTACGCTGAGTGATACTACGTGACCGTGCTGCGCCGCGCGCCGGGCAGCGGGCCGGGCGCACTTTTTTGACCATGTTTTTGACCTAGGGGGACCCTTAGCACCCCTTCCGCTTCAGTGTTCAGATCTTCCGTTCACTTTCCGTCGAAGGTCGATCTACTCAGGTAAATAATTACCATTTATTACCTCATAGCACATAGGCTTTGAACACTGTGCCGGGCGGGCGCTGGCCGCTTGCGTTCGCCGCCGGGCCCGTGAGTACCGCCGCGACGTATCTAAATTGACCCCGGCCGAGGCACGAGGGCCGTGTTTCGGTTTGCGGTTCCTCGCGTCGGGCAGGTTCCCGCGCCTCTCGGCGATCTGCTCGGCCTCGGGACGCTCGGGTTTTCGCGACGCGCGACCCCACGGGCGAACCGGCCTACCGGCGTCGGCCAGGGGCCACGCGCGGAACGTCGTCGCGTCGTCGGTGGGGTTTGCGCAGCCCGCTCAAGCGTAAACTCACTAAACTCTGCTCCGCTCTGCCGCCTCGCGCCTGACCTGAGAGCGTCGTACACGGACTGTCTCCCGGGAACGTCCGATGTATCGGAAGGTTACCCGAAAATCGCGACTATGACGTATGAGCGCGGGAAATTAAAAGCGCATTGAGGACGGCGGGCATGACGGCGGGGCGGTAGGGGCGCGTCGCGCGGTGGCCGGTGCGGCGCGAGGGTACAGCTTAGGTGCCTATAGGTTGACTGGTTCGGACTGGTTGCGATAGACAAGCTCGTTCACAGCTGTATGGTACCGTGCCCATCTATCCATATGCTACACAGGCCGAGACACCTCGGGTTACCGGTATATGTAATATGACCGGCATACAGATGCACTGTCACTGGCAGCCCAGTTTGACACATCGACACCCCTGCTCGCATTTCTCAGTCCGGTCGAAGGTGTAACACGTAGTTTTAGGCGAGCGGCGGACGAGGCGACACAGTGCTTTTGCCACTGCCTAACTCTTTGCCTCTTCGCGGCGTGGATGGTGAGTTCGGAGGAACTTGACGCCAAGGCCCCCCCTCGTTGATTGAGGTGGGCGAATACTTGTGTGCTATCGGAGGCAACGACCGAAGCACCTCATCGGCCACGGGCTGACGTGTTGCCGCCGACGCCCTCTGCTGCTGCTGCTGCGTAGACTCTCGGCTCGTCTGGGCGGTGGGTCCGATGGTCACTGGCGGCCACCGCTTAACAGGAGGTGCCAGCAGCTCCCTTGGGACCTCGAATGGACCTGGGACCCAACTGGTGCCAGCGCCGATCCGTTGTGGCCACCGCGACGCGTCATAGTAGCGGTCCGCCACTGTCGCAAACACTTGGGTGGGTACCTCCACGACTGAGCGCACGCCCAGCTGTGTGATCGTCCTCCTGTGAAGCAAGTATTGGTAGCGTGGTGACAAGTGGTCCAACTTGGCTTCAAGGGCAAACTTGCTCAGCTTCGGCTCGCTCTCCAGCATACGATCCCAGACCTTGTCGGGAACGGGCCTGATGGGCTCCAAGTAGCGGGCGTCCTGTTTCATCCTGTTCGAGCTCTATGTAGTACGCGGCGAGGGTCGCGGAGTATGATAGCGGAGTGAGGAATAGGCCTGCAGACCGAAGGATTCCAAAGTTTACAGTTTGTCCAAAAAAGGAAAGCGAATTCATCACGCATGAGCGGGCTGTAATTGTGCCATGGCACCGGTTGTCGCGTCTGTCGTGTTAACGTTCACGCAAATGTCTAGTCACGTCGGCCTATTCACGCGACCGTCAGGGCAATTCCTTGGTCTTCTCTGTGCATCACACTTGTTAGGGATGTTAAGTAATAATCAGCCCCG